>Ga0310823_100076_pt1 | contig 170397 bp, 169 predicted proteins | sample P4_ome_3_FD_201316 | JGI IMG/M metagenome (GOLD analysis project Ga0310823, IMG submission 201316) | Sorghum-adapted microbial communities from Joint BioEnergy Institute, Emeryville, California, United States - P4_Day56_Rep3 | ecosystem: Engineered > Bioreactor > SSF (Solid state fermentation)...
TGCGGGCGACCGCCGCGACGACCGCGCCGGTCGCCGGGTTGACCGCCTCGAAGGTCCGCCCGTCCTTCGCCCCGACGAACGCGCCGTCGATGAAGTTCCGCGTCTCCGGCTCGAGCGCCTCCGCCCGCCGATGCCACCCCGCCTTGTCCAGCAACTTCGCTTGCTCCAGGTTCATGCCCGTTCTCCTCCCGATCCGCGTTCCGGCCGGCGCCGATCCACGCGTCGCCGGGCGCTTCTCATTGCACCGAAAAACCGTCCTTCTCCGCTTATAGCACCGGCCCGTGCGGCGGTCACGCGACGCCCCGAATCCGGCGCTCCCGGTAGAGCACGTAGAGGCCGCTCGCGGCAACGATGGCAGCGCCGATCAGGGTCCAGCCGTCGGGGAAGTCGCCGAAGGCGAACCAGCCGATCAGCGTCGACCAGACGAGCTGCAGATAGGTGAAGGGCGCCAGGGTCGAGGCGGGCGCCGCGGCGAACGCCTTGATCATCATCGAATGCCCGAACCCGCCGATCGCGCCGAGTAGCGCCATCCAGGCCCAGCCTTCCAGATCGGGCGTCCGCCAATGGAAGGGCACCAGTGCGGTCATCACCACGAGCCCGACCGAAGCCGAATAGAACAGGGTGGTCGTCCAGCTATCGAAGCGGCTGAGCACGCGGGTGCTGATCTGGTAGAGCGCGAAGCAAACGGCGACCAGAAGCGGCAGGAGCATCGCCCAATGGGCTCCGCCGCCGAACATCCCGGGGCCCGGGCGGATGATGATCAGGACGCCGGCGAAGCCGACGATCACCGCCGCCCAGCGGCGCGGGCCGACCGTCTCGCCGAGCAGCGGAACCGACAGCGCGGTCACCAGAAGCGGCCCGACGAAGCCGATCGCAGTCGCGGTCGCGAGCGGGATGAACGCCACCGCGAGAAAGAAGAAGAAGGTGGAGGCGAGCAGCAGAACCGAACGCGCGATCTGCAGCCCGGGCCTGCGCGTCCGCGCAACGGCCGCCCACCGCACCCCGCCGAGGAACAGCGGCAGGGCCAGCATATGAAAGAGGTAGCGCGCCCAGACGACCTGAACCACCGGATAGGTCTGGCTGAGGTGCTTCGCCGTCGCGTCCATCAGGACGAAGGACAGGCCCGCCGTCACCATGAAGAGGATGCCGCGGACGCCGGCCCTGGCTTGCGTGGTCGCGGGAGGTGCGGCAGTCATCGGCGGGTCGTCGGCTGTTGGCTCGGTCGGGGTCTGCTTCTAAGGGGCGGGCGCAGGCCGCCGTCGATCATGATCGATTTCGATCGACGGCGCACCGTCCGACTTCGGGGGACCGGCCATTCCCCCTTTGCATGGGGGGGGGGTCGGTCCCGAACCGTGGGGCCATCTTCCCGCCGTGTTCCCCGCCGGCGCTTGCCTTGCCGGCCGGCGTGGCCGCCGACTTGTCGGTTCTTCGGTCGCCAAATAGCCGGCAAGAGGTCGCCTCAATAATTTTTTCATGAGTACTGGACATTTTACTGGAACGGGACTAAGTGCGTCGGATGGCGGGACCGGTCAAGAATGCGGCAGGCGACGATCCCGCCATATCCATAACGGCCTGCCGGCCAAGGAGCCCCAAAGAATGGAAAACCGCCTCACCGCGGAAGAAGCAGAGCCTCCAAGTAGCGCCATAGGCGCGCACGGCCTCCTGTCCGTTGCGATTTCCGAAAAGGTCGAAAATCAGCCGGCGGCGCAGCCGCCTTTTTTTGCGCCCGGACTCAAGCAGCCGCGCAAGCGGATCCTCGGCCGAGAGCGGTTCCCGATCAGCCCGCGCAGCCAGATCTTTCGAAGGACGTTCTTCCCCGCTGCTTCCGCCGCGGACTGGAGCGACTGGCGCTGGCAGCTCCGCAACCGGGTCAAGGACCTGAACGGCCTCGCCCGCATCGTCAACCTGTCCGCGGACGAGGCGGAGGCGATCCGGCGCCACACCGGTTCGCTTCCGGTCGGCATCACCCCCTACTATCTGACGCTGTTGGACCGCGACGACCCGACCCAGCCGATCCGCCGCACCCACATCCCGGTGAACGGCGAGTATCTGCGCTCCCCCGGAGAGGCCGATGATCCGCTGGGCGAGGACCACGACGCCGCCGTGCCGGGGCTGGTCCACCGCTATCCCGACCGCGTGCTGTTCCTGACGACGGGCTTCTGCTCGACCTATTGCCGCTACTGCACCCGCTCGCGCATGGTCGGCGAGGCCGGCGGCGAGTACAGCTTCAGCCTGCGGCAGTGGGAGCGCGCGATCGACTACATCGCCGCCCATCCGGAGATCCGCGACGTGCTGCTGTCGGGCGGCGATCCGCTGACGCTGGCCGACGAGAAGCTGGAATGGCTCCTCTCGCGGCTCCGCGCCATCCGCCATGTCGAGTTCCTGCGCATCGGCACCAAGGTGCCGGTCGTCCTGCCGCAGCGGATCACCCGTGCCCTGACCACGATGCTGAGGCGCTATCACCCCTTGTGGATGAGCATCCACTTCACCCATCCTGACGAGTTGACACCGGAGGTCAGGGAGGCCTGCGCCCGCCTTGCCGATGCCGGCATCCCGCTCGGCAGCCAGACGGTACTGCTGAAGGGCATCAACGACGACCCGGAGGTGATGAAGCGGCTCATGCACGGGCTGCTGACGGCGCGGGTGAAGCCCTATTACCTCTACCAGTGCGACCCGATCACCGGATCGGCCCATTTCCGCACGCCCGTCGAGAAGGGGCTGGAGATCATTCGCGCCCTGCGCGGCCATACGACCGGCTACGCGGTGCCGACCTATGTGATCGACGCGCCCGGGGGCGGCGGCAAGATCCCGCTCCTCCCGGACTACGTGGTCGGCCGCGAAGGCGACGATCTGCTGCTGACCAATTTCGAGGGCGGGCTCTACCGCTACCGCGATCCCGACGGCCGGATCGGCCTCGGCAAGGGGGGCGGACAATGCGCGTCGGCCTGACCTACGATCTCCGCCAGGACTATCTGGCGGCCGGCCACGGCCTCGAGGAAACGGCGGAGTTCGACAGCATCGAGACCATCGAGGCGATCGAAGGCGCGCTCCGCCGTTACGGGCTCGCGCCGGACCGCATCGGCAATCTGCGGCAACTCGTGGCCCGGCTCGCCGCCGGGGAGCGCTGGGACTTCGTCTTCAACATCGCCGAGGGGATGCGGGGAATCGGTCGCGAGGCCCAGGTGCCGGCGCTTCTGGACGCCTACGGGATTCCCTACTCCTTCTCCGATCCCCTGGTCATGGCGCTGACCCTGCACAAGGGAATGGCGAAGCACGTCGTCCGCGACAGGGGTGTGCCGACGGCGCCCTTCGCGGTGGTCGAGGACATGGCCGACCTCGCCGCGGTCGATCTTCCCTTCCCGCTGTTCGCCAAGCCGGTGGCCGAAGGCACGGGCAAGGGAGTGACGCCGGCCTCGCGCATTGCCTCGCCCGCGGCGCTGCGCCGGGTCTGCCGGCGGCTCCTCTCCCGGTACCGCCAGCCGGTGCTGATCGAGACGTTCCTGCCGGGCCGCGAGTTCACGGTCGGCGTCATCGGGACCGGGGTGGCCGCGACGCCGGTCGCGGTCATGGAAGTCGTGCTGACGGAGCGGGCGGAAGCCGGCGTCTACTCCTACGTCAACAAGGAGGAATGCGACGCCCGCGTCCGATACCATCTGGCCGACGATGCGGAGGCGCGAGAGGCGGCGCGGGTGGCGCTTGCCGCCTGGCGGGCGCTGGGCTGCCGCGACGGCGGCCGGGTCGACGTCCGTTCGGATGCCAGCGGCCGGCCGCAGTTCCTCGAAGTGAATCCGCTCGCCGGATTGCATCCGGAACACTCCGACCTGCCGATCCTGAGCCGCCTTGCCGGCCTGTCCTACGATGAGCTGATCGGCCGAATCCTCGACTCGGCGTTCCGGCGCTGCGGGCTTTCCCTCGGCGCCAGTCCGGGCGCTCTCGTCGCGGCGGAGTAGGCGCCATGATCATTCCGATGAAGCCACGGCGCCGGCGGCCCGGGAGGGTCGCGCTGCTCCACGGTGCCGTCGCCCCCGACGCCGCTCCGGACGAGCAGGACGTGCTGGTCGAGGTCGAGACGATCGGACGGACCCTCGCCGACCTCGGCTACGCTCCCGTTCCGGTGCCGCTGTCGCTCGATCTCGATGCGGCGCGCCGGCGGTTGCTCGATCTCCGGCCGTCCTTCGTCTTCAATCTCGTGGAATCGATCGACGGGAAGGGCCGTCTGATCCATCTGGCGCCGGCGCTCCTCGACTCGCTCGGGCTGCCCTATACGGGTGCCGGCACCGAAGCCGTGTTCCTGACGTCGAACAAGCTGCTCACGAAGCGCCTGCTCGCCGAAGCGGGCATCGACACGCCGGCCTGGGTGGATGACGTTCCGCCGGAGGCCTGCCCGCCCTTCCCGGGGCCCTACATCGTCAAGTCGGTGTGGGAGGACGCGTCGATCGGGATCGACGACGATTCCATAGTGAACGATCCGCGCCGGCTGCCCGGACTCATCCGTCGGCGCCGGCGACGGTTCGGCGGCGAGTGGTTCGCCGAGCGCTTCATCGACGGCCGCGAGTTCAACCTCGCCCTGCTGGCCGGCGGGCCGGAGGAGGGAGCCGTCGGCGGCGTCGAAGTTCTGCCGCCCGCGGAGATGCGCTTCATCGGCTTTCCGCCCGGCAAGCCACGCATCCTCGATTACGCGGCCAAGTGGGACCCGGACAGCTTTGCCTACCACAACACGGTCCGCCGGTTCGACTTTCCGGATGCCGATCGTCCCCTGCTCGCGCATCTCGCGGCGATCGCGAAGGACTGCTGGCACCGGTTCGGTCTGCGTGGTTACGCGCGCGTCGATTTCCGCGTCGATGCGGTGGGGCGGCCCTGGGTCCTAGAGGTCAACGCCAACCCTTGCATCTCGCCCGACGCCGGCTTTGCCGCCGCGGCGGCGCGCGCCGGGCTCGACCTTCGGGCGGTGGTCCGGCGCATCCTCGCCGACATGGCCGCCGTGCCGCAGCCCGCACCGGCGAGAGGACGGGCCGGTCGGATAAAGGGCGTTGAGGCCGCGCTGGCGGTGACCTGATGGCCGCGGTCGGCTGGGTGAAACCGTGAAGGGCGACCGAAACCCTTTCTCAAAAGAAGAGAGGGCAGTTGAATGCGTCCTCCCATCCATCACCCTTCGGCGCGAGCTCGATGCGGCGGACCCGGAGGCGGTGCGTGCCATCCTTCGGGCAACAGGATTCTTCTCGGCGACGGAGGAGGACGTCGCGATGGAACTCGTGCAGGCGGGCCTCGCCCAGGGTCCAGCCAGCGGCTACCACTTCGTTTTTGCCGAGCGGTCCGGACGGGGGGTGGTCGGCTACGCCTGCTACGGACCCATTCCTCTCACCCGCTCGAGCTACGATCTCTACTGGATCGCCGTGCATCCCGAGGCGCAGGGCGGCGGCGTCGGCCGGCTCCTGCTCGCCGAGGTGGAGGCGGCGGTCGTCGGGCTCGGCGGTACGGCGCTCTATATCGAGACGTCGTCGCGGCCGCAATACGCTCCCACGCGGGCCTTCTATCGCCGTGCCGGCTACCGCGAGGCGGCGCTGCTTGAAGATTTCTACGCGCCGGGCGACGGCAAGCTGGTGTTCGAAAGGCGGCTGGTGCCGGCGTCCTGAGCCTCGCCTTCGGGAACGGGGCCGGCTGCCGCGACCGGCGTCCCGACGGCCCAGGTCTCCGTGCTCGGCCCTTCGCCGATGCGCGCCTCTCCCAGACGCTGCCGCGCGACGGCGTCGATGCGCCGGCGAAGCCCCGGATCGGCCCGCAGAAGCCGGCGGAAGTCGCGGACATAGAGCGCGAGGAGCTGGCAGTAGCCCAGCGCCACCACGTTCGCGGTACGACTCCGGTTCGCGAGCAGAGCGATCTCGCCGAAGAAGTCGCCGCTCCCCAGCCTTACGGGGGCCGGTTCGACCCTGACCTCGACGGCGCCGGAGGCGATGAAGTACATCGCGTCGCCGCGCTCGCCCTTGGCGACGATTCGCTCGCCCGGCAAGGCCAGCCGTGGCCGCAGCAGCCGCGCGATCTGGGAGAGCACCCGCGCATCCACCTCGGCGAAGATCGGCATCCGCGCGAGCAGTGTCTCCCGGTCTATCGCGATGTCGAGGGGCGGGCGCCTGTCGATGGCGCGTCGGCGCTCCCAGAGGCGGCGGTTCAGGTCGTTGTAGACCTCTTTGCTGATGACCGACTCGGCAAGCATGACCTGGTACCGTTCGCCCTCCAGGCGCAGCGCGACGCGGCCGAGATACTGCGCCTCCAGAGCCCGGGCGTGGTCCGGATACTGCAGCCGGAGCGCATCGAGCGCCTGCGCCGTCGCGGCGAGCCGGGTTTCGAGAACTTCGGCAAGGACGTCGCCCGCTCCCTGGCCCAGAAGGGGGGCGACGCGGCGACGATTGAGAACCCTCAGCTCGCGCAGCACCATCTGGCTGATCAGCAGGCTTTCGAACCGGGCATCGAGCTCGGCGGCGAGCCAGCGGCCGAACCCGAATCGATGATGCAGGCGCAGGGCGGCGCGGAAGCTCGCGGAGAAGGCAAGGGCCTTGCGTCCCGCTGTCTCATAGCCGTCGCGGCCGCCGGTCTTGGCCCCGTCGAGCAGCCGTCCGGCTTGGGCGACCAGACCGTGCATGACCCGGCGCGAGACGAGCTGCGCCTTGAAGCGCTGGAGGTAGAGCCGTTCCTCCTGCGTCGCCAGGGTGACCAGACCGATATAGACGAGGTCTTCCTTGGACAGGCCGAAGCGAGACCGCCCCGCCTCTTCGACTTTGGAGATCCGCGCCGCCACGTCTTCGGTCACCGCCGCGGCGATCGGTGCTTCGATCTGGTCGGCCTCGGCGACGGCCTCGACCCGCTCCCTGATGTCGGACAGCGCCAGGGCGAGCGCCCGGTCGCGCAGCAGGCGGTCGGCCGGTGAGAGTCGGTCGAGCCCGAGGATCCGGATCAGGGGGCGGAGCGTGGTTCCGTTGACGAACAGGGTGAACAGCACGAATCCGGTGGCCAGCACGGCGACGAAATGGCGCACTTCCGGCGGCAGTGCCGTGTTCTCCGTGACCGCCAGGGCGAGCGCCAGCGATACCGCGCCGCGCAGTCCGCCCCACAGGATGACCAGCTTGTAGCGTTCGCCGATTCGGTTGGCGAGGCCGCTCGCGGTCAGTACCGGCAACAGGCCGTAGAGGACCAGAGCTCGGGCCCCCAGCGTCGCCGCCACCAGCACGGCGAGCAGGATCGCGTCGCCCGGAACCACATTGGTGAGCAGCCGCGGCACCAGCATGGCCGCCAGCAGGAAGATCAGGGAGTTCGCCCAGAAGCCGAGTTGCTCCCAGGTCTCGACGAGGCTGTCCCAACTCGACGGCGTGATCCGGATCTTGCCGTAGGAGCCGACGACGAGGCCGGCCGTGACTACGGCAACCACGCCCGACACCCCGAGGTAGCGGTCGGCGACGACGAAGACGAGATAGGCGAGCGCCACGGTCAGCGTGACCTCGGCCAGTCGCAAGCCGCGCAGCGCCGCGACGAGGGCGCAAGCGGCCCGCGCCGCGACGTAGCCGAACGCACCGCCGCCGATGAAACCGGTGAGGAAGACGATGATGCCGGTGCCGCCGCCCACCTCTTGCCGGCCGACCAGCGCCGCCAGCAGCAGCGAGAACAGCGCGATCGCCGCCGCGTCGTTGAAGAGACTCTCGCCCTCGACCAGGATCGAGAGCCGGCGCGGCGCGCCCAGGTCGCGGAAGATGCTGACGACGGCGGCCGGGTCGGTGGTGGCGACGATCGCGCCCAAGAGAAGGCAGGCGAGCAGCCCCATCTCCGACACGCTCGACAGGGCAAAGCCGACGACGAAGGTGCAGATGACCACGGCGACCACGGCGAGCAGCAGCATGGGGCCGACATCGTCCATCAGCCGACGGACGTCGATCGCGAGCGCTGCCTCGAACAGCAGCGTCGGCAGGAAGATGAAGAGGAACGCGTCGGCCGAGATCTCGAGCGATCCCATCGCCCGGATGAAGTCGCCCAACACGCCCGGGCCCACGAAGTCATGCGACGCGACCGCAAGGCCCAGCGCACAGCCAACGATCGCGAGGAGCACGGTGAAGGGCAATGCCAGCCGGTTCGCCAGCGGCGGCAGCAGGCTGACCAGCGCCAGGAGACCGGTGAGTCCGAAGACGGTGATGACGACGTCGTGCATGAGGGGGATCCACCCCGAGGCTCTGACGCCGGTCCGAACGCCGGCGGGCGCCGCGTTTCACCCTAGTTGGTCGCTCCGGAACGGGCAAGCGTGCCGGCCGACCTGTGCTGGGGCATTTTTCGGGAACGCCCGTCCTTGGCCCTTCCCGTGCGCGCATTCGCTCGGCTACGGTCTGCGGCAGGTACGACGGAGGGTTTCATGTCGCATCACCGGAGTCAGCCCTGGCATCTTCCCAAGCGGGCGGTGGCCGCTGCCGGCGGCATCGTCGCCTCGCAGAGCCTGAGGGCCGCGCAGCTTGGTGCCCGAGTGCTGGCTGCCGGCGGGAACGCCGTCGATGCGGCCGTCGTTACCGGATTCGCCGTGGGCGTTGCCGAGCCGTGGATGAGCGGGCTCGGCGGCGGCGGATACATGCTCGTCCAGCGGGCGGGCGAGCCGTCTGCTCAGGTGGTCGATTTCGGCATGGTAGCGCCGCGCGGTCTGGATCCGGCGGACTACCCGCTCGCGGGTTCGGCGGAAGACCGGGCAGCGGATCTCTTCGACTGGCCGCGCGTCGTCGGCGACCGCAACCTGAAGGGTGCTGCTTCGGTTGCCGTGCCGGGCCAGGTGGACGGAATGCGCCTCGCGCTCGAGCGTTTCGGCAGCATCGCATGGCGCGACGCGCTCGCCCCGGCGATCGCGCTCGCGGAGGAGGGGCTCGCCGTCGACTGGTTCACCGCCCTCGGCATCGCCGTGGCCGCGCGCGAACTGGCGGAGTTCGAGGCGGCGCGCGCCGTCTTCCTGCCGGACGGGCTGCCGCCGACGCCCGGCCCCGACGGGGCGCCACGCCGGCTGCCGCTCGGTCGCCTAGCGCACACGCTCCGCCGTCTGGCGGAAGCGGGCGGCCGCGACTTCTACGAGGGCGCGATCGCCGAGTCGATCGTGCGGGAGGTGCGGGCGGCCGGCGGCTGCCTCGACCATGCAGACCTGAAGGCCTATCGGGCGACGATCCGTCCGGCCCTGGAGATTCCTTATCGCGGCCTGACCGTATCGGCCGCGCCGGGCCTGACGGCCGGGCCGACGCTGGCCCGCGTCCTGAACAGGTTAGAAGCGGCGTTGCCGATCGGACGAGAGCCGGATGTGCCCGACGCGGCGGCCTATCGCACCTACGCCGAGGTCTTGCACGACGCCTATACGGAACGCTTCGCAACGATGGGCCACGCGAACGAGACGGCGTCGCCGTCCTGCACCACCCATATCAGCGTGGTCGATTCCGCCGGCACGATGGTGGCGCTGACCCAGACGCTGCTGTCGCGCTTCGGCTCCAAGCTGCTGCTGCCGGAAACCGGCATCCTGATGAACAACGGCATCATGTGGTTCGACCCGCAACCGGGCCGGCCGAACTCGCTGGCGCCGGGCAGGCGCCCGCTCTCCAACATGTGCCCGGTGATCATCGGTCGGCGCGCCGAGGACGGTGCCGAAGAGGCCGCGCCCTGGCTCGCGCTTGGCGCTTCCGGCGGGCGGCGCATCCTGCCGGCCGTGGCGCAGATCCTGTCCTTCCTCGTCGATTTCCGCCTGCCGCTCGAGGCCGCCTTCCACCAGCCGCGGCTCGACGCGAGCGGCGAGCCTGCGGTCACGGTCGACGATCGGCTGCCCGAGGCGGTGTTCGAGGCGGTCGCCGCGGCTCTGCCTGCGCGACGGGGTGCCCTTTCGGTCTATCCGGTCCTCTTCGCCTCGCCGAACGCGGTGCTGCGCGAGGCCGGCCGCAATGCCGGCATGGCCGACATCGCCTCGCCCTGGTCGGGCGCCGTTGCGGCCGATGCGGCGGGGAAATCCGGGTTGACCTCCGACCTTTCCACGGAGGATTGTAGAAGCCGAAGAATGACAAGACCGCCGGCGTAACCGGCCGGCAGCAACGGGAGAAACGAACCAATGGCGAAGGGAGCATCGGGGCTTCGCGTCACGATCGGGGCGGCCGCCCTGGCGCTGGCGTTGCAGGGGACGGCGGCCGGCGCGGCCGAGAAGATCGTGATCTCGAACTGGGACGGCTACATGCCGCCGGACCTGCTGGAGAGGTTCACGGCAGAGACCGGCATCGAGGCCGAGCTGTCGGTGCATGCCACCAATGAAGAGGTCATGGGCAAGGTGACGGCCGGAGGCGGCAAGGGCTACGACGTGCTGTTCGTCTCCAGCCCCTTCGTCGAGGCGCTCGCCCACCTTGGCCTGATCGCCGAGTTGGACCACGACAAGCTTCCCAATCTGGAGAACCTCTACGACGGGGCGCGGACCCTCGCCTACGATCCAAACAACCGCTACTCGGTGCCCTATGCCTGGGGCACGACCGGCCTCTGCTATCGCAGCGATCTCGTGCCGGAGGAGCCCGACAGCTGGTACGACCTGTTGCGGCCGTCCGGCGAGCTCAAGGGCAAGATCACCATGCTGGCGACCGACCGCTGGCTGATGGCGGCGGGCCTGAAGGCGCTCGGTCATTCCGTCAACAGCACGGACCCGGAGGAGATCGCGGCGGCCAAGGCGCTGCTGATCGAGGCAAAGCGCAGCCTGCTTGCCTATGACGACACCACCTTCTATTCGAAGCTCGTCTCCGGCGAGGCCAGTCTCGTGCACGCGTGGGACGGCTGGTGCAACTACGGCATCGCCGAGAACCCAGACATCAAGTTCGTCGTGCCGAAGGAAGGCAGCGACATGTGGGTCGATACCATGGTCGTCACCGCCGCCTCGGAGAACAAGGACGCGGCGCATGCCTTCATCAACTACGTGCTGCGACCGGAGATCCATTCCTGGGTGGCGGAGAACATCCTCTACAAGGTGCCGAACCAGCCGGCGATGGAAGGCCTCGATCCGGACCTGGTGAAGACATTCCCGAACCTGGGCATGGCGCCCGAGGAGCTCTTGCGGATGGAGCAGCTCCGCGACCTCGGCCGGGCGCAGCGCGACTACACTCGCGCCGTCACCGAGATAACGGCGTCGCGGTAGAGCTCATGGCTTGAGCCACAGAGACACAGAGGGATTTCTGGATCTCTGTGCCTCTGTGGTGCTCGAATGCTCATGACACGAACGGGCGAATTCGTTCAGCGTCTGGTGCTGCTCGGGCCGGGGCTGGGCTGGCTTGCACTGTTCCTCCTCGTTCCCTGCGGGGTCGTGTTCGTCTACAGCTTCTTCCTGCGCGGCATCTACGGTGGCATCGACTACGTCTTCACGCTGGAGAACTATGCCCGCGCGCTCGACCCGCTGTTCCTCTCCATTTTCCTCGATTCGGCGAAGATCGCGACGCTCGCTACGCTGCTCGCGCTTCTGGTGGGCTATCCGGCCGCCTATCTGATCGCGACGGGACCGCGGCGCTGGCAGGTGCCGCTGCTCGTCCTCATCATGTTGCCGTTCTGGAGCAACTATCTCATCCGCACCTACGCCTGGATCGTGCTCCTGAACCGGGAGGGCCTGGTCAACCGTGCGCTCGGCGGGCTCGGCCTGATCGAGACGCCGCTGCCGCTGCTTTACAACGAGTTCGCCATCGTCACGGGGCTGCTCTACGGCTATCTGCCCTTCATGGTCCTTGCCCTTTACAGCTCGATCTCCCGCCTCAACCCGGAGATCCGCGAGGCCTCGGCCGATCTCGGCGCACCGGCCTGGCGAACCTTCCTGCGTGTCACCCTGCCGCTCACCGTGCCGGGGATCGCCACCGGGTCGGTGTTTGTCTTCGTGCTCAGCATTGGCAACTTCATCACGCCGGATCTGCTCGGCGGCGGCCGGACGGTGATGGTCGGCAACCTGATCTACGACCAGTTCCTGAGTGCCCGTGACTGGCCGTTCGGCTCCAGCCTCGCCTTTCTGCTGATCGGCGTCATGATGCTGCTGCTGTTCCTCCAGGCCTGGGCCGTGAACCGGTCTCAGGAGGCGGGGGGCGGCCGTGACTAGCCGACCGGTATCCGCTCGCTCCCTCTCCGCTTGTGGGAGAGGGCGCATCGCGGGGGGAGCATGACCATGCGTGCCGGGCGCCGCTGGCTCGTGGGCCATCTCGGGCTCGTCTACCTGTTTCTCTACGGGCCGATCCTGGTGCTGGTCGCGCTGTCGTTCAACAAGAGCGGCCTGCCCACGGCCTGGAGCGGCTTCTCCCTGGAATGGTACGGCCGGATGCTGCGCAACCAGGCGATCATCGCTTCGGTCGGCAACACGCTGATCGTGGCCGCGGCGTCGACCCTGATCGCGACCACCCTGGGCACGCTGCTTGCGCTCGGTCTCGATCGTCTGCGTCCGGGCCCGCTGCTCGAGGGATTCGTCTTCGTGCCGATGATCATCCCCGACATCGTGCTGGCGATCGCGTTGCTCTCCTTCTTCACGCTGATCGGCATGACCCTCGGCCTGCATTCGATCATCCTGGCGCACGCCGTCTTCAACATTGCCTTCGTCTGCGCCGTCGTGCGCACGCGGCTCCGGCATTTCGACAGGTCCATCATCGAGGCTTCGATCGACCTCGGGGCCAGCGAGTTCACCACCTTCCGGCGCGTCACGCTGCCGGCGATCTTTCCGGGCGTACTGGCCGGCGCGCTGCTCGCCTTCACGCTTTCGGTCGACGAGTTCATCATCGCCTACTTCACCTCCGGGGCGGGGCGCGCCTCGACCACCTTCCCCATGCAGATCTACGCCATGATCCGCTTCGGCGTGACGCCGGAGATCAATGCCGTCGCCACCATCGTGCTTGGATTCAGCTTCCTGCTGATCCTGCTGTCGCAACGGCTGAACCGGGATGCGACGCCGTGACGAGCGAAACCAAGACGGTGGTGGAGATCGTGGGTGCCACCAAGCGGTTCGGGGCGGTGACCGCGGTCGACGATCTCTCGCTCGCGATCCGCGAGAACGAGTTCTTCGCGCTGCTCGGTCCCTCGGGCTGCGGCAAGACGACGCTCCTGCGGATGATCGCCGGGTTCGAGCGGCCCGATGCGGGGCGCATCCTGCTCGACGGCCGCGACATCACCGATCTCCGCCCCAACCGGCGGCCGATCAACATGATGTTCCAGTCCTACGCGCTGTTCCCGCACCTTTCGGTCCATGGCAACGTCGCCTACGGGCTGGAGATGGAGGGCGTCCGCGGGGCCGAACTCAAGCGGCGGGTCGAAGAGGCGCTCGCCATGGTGCGGCTGGAGGACTTCGCCCGACGGCGCCCGCATCTGCTCTCGGGCGGGCAGCGGCAGCGCGTGGCGCTCGCCCGCGCGCTCGTCAAGCGGCCACGCCTCCTGCTGCTCGACGAACCGCTTGCTGCCCTCGACAAGAAGCTGCGCACGCAGATGCAGCTTGAGCTCAAGCGGCTGCAGCATGAGACCGGCATCACCTTCCTGGTGGTCACCCATGACCAGGAGGAGGCGCTGGCGATGGCTGACCGCATCGCCCTGCTGAATGCGGGACGAATCGCGCAGCTCGGCACGCCCCGCGCGCTCTATGAGCGACCGGCGAGCCGCTTCGTCGCCGATTTCATCGGGGTGATGAACTTCTTCGAGGGCCGCTTGACGAGCGCCGCCGCCGGCGTGGCGGAGATCGAGGTCGAAGGCCTCGGCCGCTTGCGCGGCGATGCAGGCGGCAGCGGCGGATCGGACGGGGGACTCCCGGGAAGTGCCCCGGTGGTCGGTGCGGCGGCGACGCTGGCGGTAAGGCCGGAACGGGTGCGGCTGTCTCTGGAGCCGCCGCAGGAATCGCTGCCGAACGGGCTGTCGGGCGTCGTCCTCGACATCACCTATCTCGGGCAGGATCTGATGGTCCATGTCGGACTGGCTGGAGGGCGGGCGCCGCTGATCGCACGACTGGGTGCCGGCAGCGAGGTCGCCGCGGCGCTTGCCGAGGGGGCCGTGGTGTGGTGTCGCTGGGCGGCGGAGGATGCGCGAATCCTGATGGAGTAGGACTCGAAATGGCGCACGCGATGTCATCCCTTCACGGACGGTGCAACCGCGCCGCGGGAACGGCCTCCTCGTCGCGACCGTTCCGGTGGAGGAAGGGCATTAAGGAAGCGGCAGGATAACGGGATGTAAAGATCGGATAATATTGACCGAACCGTCATTCAACCACCGCGCAGCGGCGTGGCTTTGGAAGTATCCGCCGAGAGACGAAGGGGGACATGACCGGGCGGCGGACCGGTTCTAGACTGCGACAGCAAATGGGGGATTCGAATCATGGCGATGGCACGCAGGAAAACCGCAGCCAAGACGAAAGCTAAGACCAAGGCCAAGCGGAAGACGACAGCCGCCGCGACGGCGGAGACCAAGCGCAAGGCGGCACCCAAGGCGGGCGCGGCGAAACGCAAGACCGCGTCGAAGGCGGCGACGAAGAAGACCGCCGCCAAGCGCAAGACGGCGGCCAAAAGCAAGACCGCGACGAAGAAGACGGCTGCCAAGCGCAAGGCGACGGCCAAGAAGACCGCCGCGAAGCGCACGGCGCGCACCGCGTCCAAGACCGGGACAAAGAGGGCCGCCGCGACGAAGACGAAAACGAAGACCACGGCGAAGGCGAAATCCAAGACCGCGACCCGGAAGGCGGTCCAGAAGACGGCCAGGACGACCCAGAGCCGCGCCAAGACCGCGGCCGGGCCAAAAGCCAAGGCGGCCCGGACCAGAGCGTCGACGCAGGGGCGGCGGACCACGACGAGAACAGCCGTTCGGAAGACGGCAAGGACCGGCACAAGGACAACCTCGAGGACGAGCGCGAGGACGAGGGTCGCGCCGAAGGCGAAGACGGCGCCGAAGAAGACGCGCGCCAAGGCCCCGGCGCGCAGGCCGACTCCCGCGGCCTCGAAGCGGTCCGCCGCCGCGCCGAGCGCCGATTCGAAGACCGTGGTGCTGTTTCCCGAAGCCGCCTTCGGCCCTGCACTCAACTGCGTGGGGATCGCCCAGGCGCTGCGCGACATGGGTCACAAGCCCGTGTTCGTCTGCGACAAGGGCTTCAAGGGCGTGTTCGAGAAGTACGGCTTTCCGGAATATCTGGTCGACATGTCCGGCGGCATGTCGGACGAGGAGGTGGCGAAGTTCTGGGCCAACTTCATCGCCGGCCATCTGCCGCATTTCCGTCTCTCGCCGATCGAGCAGATCCCGACCTACGTCGTCCCCGTGTGGGAGGCGATCGTCGACAGCGCCATCCTCGCGGAGGAGGGGCTGCGAAAGCATCTGGCCGAGATCCGGCCCGATGTCGTCTGCGTCGACAACGTCATCCTGTTCCCGGCGACGAAGCGCACCGGCAAGCCGTGGATCCGCATCATCTCCTGCTCGGAGAACGAGATCCCGGATCCCGACATCCCGCCGCACCTCTCCGGCTGCCACGAGAACGACAAGGCCTGCTTCCAGGCCTTCGAGGAGGCGTTCCTGCGGCAGATCAAGCCCTGCCACGACCGCTTCAACGAGTTCCTCGCCAAGGTCGGGCACGAGCCCTATCCGCTCGGCCAGTTCTACGAGACCTCGCCCTATATGAACCTGCTGCTCTATCCGCAGCAGCTCCGATTCAAGCGGCGCAACCCGCTCGACCCGGCGCGGTTCCAGTATCTGGAGGGCTGCGTGCGCGACGAAGGCCGCTACGAGGTGCCGCGCTTCGCGAGGAACGACGACAAGCCACTCATCTATGTGAGCTTCGGCAGCCTCGGCGCCGCCGACGTCGACCTCTACAAACGGATGATCGCGTTGTTCGACCGGTTGCCCTACCGCTTCCTGATGAACGTCGGCGACTACCGGGACGCGTACACCGACGTTCCCGACAACGTGCGCCTCGAATCCTGGTTCCCGCAGCCGGCGGTGATCCCGCATGTGGACCTGTTCATCCACCACGGCGGCAACAACAGCTTCAACGAGGCGCTCTATTTCGGCAAACCGGCGCTCATCATGCCGTTCTGCTGGGATGGGCTCGACAACGCGGCCCGCATCCATGACACCGGCTATGGCGCGCAGCTTCCGCGCTACACCTGGACCGAGGACCAATTGGCCGGTACGATCGCGCGGCTGTTGAACGACAGTGCCATGCACGCGCGCCTGGCCGAGGTCAGCCGCAGCATGCAGGCAGCCAAGGGCACGGAGAAGGCGGCGAAAATCATTGTCGACATCGCCCGCCGCGGCGCCGCATAAATAAGCGGCCGGGGCGAACCGCGGAGACGGGAGGCCGGAGGAAACTCCGGCCTCCCTGTTTTCCTGCCGGCCCCGGCCAGCCGCGGACGCTGCTTGCCACGAACACAAGGAGAGGCCGAATGACACCGATCCTGCGCCATCCGAAGACCGCAACCGGGCTTGAGGACTGGGGGCCGGTGCCGACCATGATCGAGGGACGCTCGATGACCTCCGGCGTGCTGCTGCACAAAGGGCCGAACGGCGAATCGGAAAGCGGCATCTGGGTCTGCACGCCGGGCTACTGGCGCTGCGAGGTGACGCGCGACGAGTTCTGCCACTTCCTCGAGGGGCGCTGCACCTACACGCACGAATCGGGCGAGGTGATCGAGATCGAGCCGGACACCATCGCCTTCTTCCCCGCCGGCTGGAAGGGCACCTGCCGCGTGCACGACACCGTGCGCAAGGTCTACATGATCCGCTGACGGGCCGGGCCGATGGCCGCGTTCGATCCCTTCGCCGCGCAGTACTTCGCGGACAACGACTTCATCGCCACCGGCGGTGGACGCGCCGACGTCCTCGATCCGGCGACGTTGGAGAAGGTCGGCGTCATCGCCGACTGCTGCACCGACGAGGTGGAGCACGTCGTCGCCCGCGCCAACGAGGCGCAGCGCGAATGGGGCCGGCGCGACGCAAAGACGCGCGCCGGGCTGCTGCACCGCCTCGCCGATTCGATCGAGCGCAATCTGACGCGCGAAGTCGCCGAGCTGATGGTCCGCGAGATGGGCAAGCCCTACGCCGAGGCGGTGGGCGAGCTCGCCAACGTGGCGCCCGCCTTCCGCTACTGCGCGGAGATGGCCCGCGACGAGGCGGGGCACATCGCCGGCACGACGCAGACGGGTTCCTTCCAATTCGCCCGCTACGAACCCTACGGCGTCAGCGTCCACATCATGCCCTACAACTTCCCGATCCTGTTGTTTGCCTGGACGGCGGCGGCCTCGCTCGCCGCCGGCAACGCGGTGATCGCCAAACCGGCGGCGGCGACGACGCTCTGCACGCTCAAGTTCATGGAGCATTTCGCGGCCGTCCTTCCGCCCGGCCTCGTCGCTTGCCTCCCGGGGCAGGCGCGCGTCGCCGAGGCGCTGATCGATTCGCCGCACACCCATGTTGTCGCCTTCACCGGCGGCGTCGAGACCGGCCGGAAGGTGGCGCAGCGCTGCGGCGCGCTGCTCAAGCCCTGCGTCATCGAGGCCGGAGGCAACGATCCGCTGATCGTCAGCGATTCGGCGCCCGTCGAGGTCGCCGCCGCCGGCGCCGTCACCGCCGCCTTCCATCTCTCCGGCCAGGTCTGCACCTCGGCCGAGCGCCTGTTCGTCCTTGACGGCGTCCACGATGCCTTCGTCGAGGCCATGGTGCGCCGGGCGCGCGCCTTGCGGATCGGCCATGGCCTTGACAAGACGGAGATCGGGCCCCTGGTCAGCCGCGCCGCGCGCGACAAGGTCGCGGCGCTGGTCGATGGGGCGGTGGCGGCCGGGGCCAAGGTCGAATGCGGCGGACGCATCCCGCCCGGGCGCAACACCGGCTGGTTCTACGAGCCGACGGTCCTGACCGGCGTAACGCCCGAGATGGAGATCATGAACACCGAGTGCTTCGGGCCGGTGGCGCCGATCTGCCGCGTGGCGAGCTTCGACGAGGCGCTGCGGCTCGCCAACCGCTCGCGCTTCGGTCTCGGCGCTTCCGTGTTCACCACGCGCCTCGACGAGGCAATGCGCGCGGTCGAGGAACTCGAGGCCGGCATGGTCTGGATCAACAATCCTCTGATCGACAACGACGCGCTGCCCTTCGGCGGCCGCAAGCTTTCGGGGCTTGGGCGCGAACTGGGGCGCCAGGGCCTGAACGCCTTCCGCCAGTCGAAAATGGTGGTCATCGACCACCAGCCGGCGATTCAGGGCTGGTGGTATCCCTACCCCGACGACGTCTTCCATCCCGGCGCCGCATGAGGGGGCGGCCGCGCGGCGCCGGGCGACGCGTCAATTGAAATACAGGTGCAGGCCGATCCCGAAATATTCGAGGTCGCGGTCGAAGAACTGGCCGTTCGGGTTGCGGCCGTTGTAGTACTCGGCGGTGAGTTCCAGCTCCTCGCCGAGGATTCCGGGCTCGCCGAGCCTGAAGCCGGCGCGCAGCGAGAAATCCGGGTCCCAGCCGTTCTCCTCCCAGAACTGAACGTCCAGCGCGGCGACCGGCCACAGCAGGCCCCAATACCGCGTGTCGCTCTCATACTCGACGCCAAGCTGCGCCATGCCGGGGTCCAGGCTGTCCGGTTCCCGGTGGAACAGATAGCCGCCGCCACCGTAGACGCGCCAGCGCTCGCCGAAATCGTAGGACAGGAGGAGGTTCGCCGCCTCGTAGCTGAGATTGATCCGGTCCTCCGGATCGACGTCGTCGCGGAGCAGGAACTCGTCGCCGAGATGTGAGCTCTGATGGTAGACGCGGAAGAGGGCGGAAAAATCGTCTTCGCGGTAGACGAATGGAATGCCGACAACGTAGTCGGCGTTGATCAGGTCTTCGCTCTCGCTGTTGAGATCGAAAATGGAAAAGACACCCGCCTGAAAATCGATCTCCCAATCGCCGCCGAATCCCTCGCCGCGGATCAGCGAGAGCGTCTCGCCGAAACTGACGGCGCCGACATGCCGGGCGTCGAGGTCATCGTCGAAATGCTGATAAGCGGCAGAAAAATGCGGCCAGCGCGGATCGGCATGTATCGATTCGAACAGCGTCGCCCGCGGAAGGATCTGGACGCCATCCGGCTTCGCCGTCACGGTCTCCGGCGGAGCGCCCGGCGGCACCTCCTCGGCCTCGCTCGCTCCGTCCGCGGCGGGTGAGACCTCGGTGACGGCCGGTGGCTCTTCAGCCGCGCCGGTTCGGACGACGGTGACCGCACGCACCCCTGGAACCGTCGCCAGCGCGGCCTGGATCCGGTCGCGGCTGAAGCCGGCGAGGCTTGCCGCCTCGACGGTCACGACGCCGTCTTCCACGGTGACATCTGCGCCGGCCAGACCAAACTCGCGCTCGAGGATGGCGGCGACATAGCCGGCGATGAAGCCGTCGTCTTGCGGAGCGGCCACCGCCATCCCGCTGGCGAAGAGGCCGACGCAACAACATGCCACGGCCAGGAACGCGCGGCGGACCTTCCGGCTCACGGCTGGACTCCCCCTGACTCAAGTGCCGAATCTCGGACATTGAAAAAGCGTCCCGGCACGTGCCGCGGCCGCTTCAACACGCGTGGATAATGCCCGAGGCGTGCCAATCGTTCCAGCCTCGCTTGCCCGTCCGGCGTCACGGGCGCCCAACGGGCCCCTCGGATCACGTGATGGGCGGCGATCAGGAGGCAGCCGGCTTCCGCAGGGTCATCACCTTCGACAGATAGGCGAGATCGACCCGCTCGGTCGTCAGCCCCGCTTCGGCAAACAGGCGCGACAGATCGCGGCGCAGGTAGTCGATGAAATAGGGCTCGTGGAAAGCCATCGGGAAGTATTCCAGCAGCCCGTCATATTCGGGGCGGTCGCCCGGCTGCAGCGAATCGACGAGGATCAGCAGGCCGTCCGGCTTGAGGATTCGCGCGATCTCCGCAGCCACCTTTGCGTGCAGCTCGGCCGGCAGCTCGTGGATGAGGTAGATGCAGGTCGCGACATCGAAGCTTTCGTCCGGCAACTCCATCGCCTCCGCCCGGCTCTCGACGAAGGCCACGCGCGACCAAGGCCGCAGATGGCGCTTCGCCTCCTCCAGATAAAAGGGGCTGATGTCGAGAGCGGTCACCGCCAGCCGCGGATAGTTATCCTTCACGAAGGTCAGGAACCGGCCGGTGCCGCAGGCGATGTCGATGAGCCGCGTGCCGGCGATGCGTCTGCCCCGCAGGAAGTGATGCAGCGGCACCAGCGCCTGCCGCCGCATGGCGTCGGCGACGCCGCCGAACAGCACCTCGACCTGATAGTCGTAGAGCTCCGCCGACTGCCGGCTGAAATAGCCGTCCGTCTGATGGTGGAAGCTCTGGCGATAATAGTCCGGATAGCGCTCCGTCGTTGCCGCCCGGATCTCCGTCGTGCCGCCCTGCCGGAGCCGAGCGTTGATGCTTCGCAGATCGGTGAAGTAAAGGACCGCTCGGCGTAGGATCTCCGCCGGATTGTTCACCATGTCGTGGGGAAGGCGGTAGTAGCCGGCCTCGATATTGGCCAGGTCGCGGCGCATCAGGTTCCGTCGGTCCTCGGACAGCGCCGCGGCCGTCGGCATTCGCGCCCGCAGCTCGGGCGGTGCCTTGACGCGCTCCGACAGGCGGGTCGTCAGGGCCGATTGCGCTCCGTACCAGCCGAGCCGGATGCCCTGGGACAGGCGATAGGCGGTGCGTTCGAGCGCTGTGACCATCGGATGTCCCCATGCCTCGGAAAGACCGCATCAAAAGGCTGGGTCTGCCGCCCGCCAAAGTCAATGGCCGCCTCTCGTCCGATCGCGTCGTCCGATCGCGTCCGGGGGCCGGAGCCCGCGGTCGTCGCCGCCGGCGAGGATTGCAAATCGGGCGCGCTTATGAAAGATCGGGGGCGGGTGCGTTCAGGAAGGAGCCGACACCGCCAATGACCCGCTTCAAGACCCTCGACGACCTCGACGTTGCCGGACGGCGCGTGCTGGTGCGCAGCGATCTCAACGTGCCGGTGAGCGACGGCAAGGTCACCGACACGACGCGCATCGACCGGACGGCGGTCACGATCAAGGAGCTGGCCGACCGTGGCGCCCGCGTCGTCGTCCTGTCCCATTTCGGCCGGCCGAAGGGCAAGCGCGTGGCGGAGATGTCGCTGCGGCCGGTCGTCGCTCCCTTGTCCGCCGCGCTGGGTGGCCGGCCGGTCGCCTTTGCCGAAGACTGCGTCGGCCCCGCGGCGGAGGCCGTGGTCGCCGGTCTCGCCGACGGCGAGGTGGCGCTGCTCGAGAACCTGCGCTTCCACGAGGGGGAGGAGGCGAACGACGCCGACTTCGCTCGCCGGCTCGCGGCGCTCGGTGACCTCTATGTGAACGACGCCTTCTCCGCCGCGCATCGCGCCCATGCTTCCACCGAGGCGCTCGCGCGGCTGCTGCCGGCTGCTGCCGGGCGCCTGATGCAGGCGGAGCTCGAGCATCTGACCGCGGCCCTGGAGACGCCGAAGCGGCCGGTTGCGGCGCTGGTCGGCGGCGCCAAGATCTCGACCAAGCTCGACCTGCTCGGCAACCTGGTGCGGAAGGTCAACGTCCTGGTGATCGGCGGCGGGATGGCCAATACGTTCCTCTACGCGCGCGGCAAGCAGATCGGCGGTTCCCTGGCCGAGCGCGACATGGCGGACACCGCGCGCGACATTCTGGGAACGGCGGAGCGGCAAGGTTGCGACGTCATTCTGCCGGTTGACGCGGTGGTGGCGCCCGAGCTCAAGGCGGGGGTCGAGACGGATGTCGTCCCGGTTGATGCAGTGCCGGCCGACCGGATGATTCTCGATGTCGGTCCGGCGAGCGTGACCGACATCGTCGAGCGGCTGAAGGGCTGCCGCACGCTGGTGTGGAACGGTCCCTTGGGCGCGTTCGAGACGCCGCCCTTCGACGCCGCCACCGTCGCCGTTGCCAAAGCCGCGGCGCGGCTCACCCGGGAGGGACGACTGCTGAGCGTCGCCGGCGGCGGCGACACCGTCGCGGCACTCGGCCATGCCGGCGTGGTCGATGATTTCTCCTATGTTTCGACGGCCGGCGGCGCCTTCCTCGAATGGCTGGAAGGCCGCGACCTGCCCGGCGTCGCGGCGTTGCGCGCAGCCGCCGAGCGCGGGTGAGGTCGGGCTAAGGCCACGCTACCCGGCCGAAGGTCAGCAGCACCAGCACGCTCACGCCGGTGACCACACCCAGCAGCATGTTCCTCCGGGTCACCAGGAAAATCGCGAGCGCGGCGCCGGCCGCGGCCAGGCGGTCGGTCAAGGCGGTGGCCTCCAGCGGGCCCACCGGCAGTACGATGAGCCGCGCGATCAGCCCCGCCAGAAGCGCGTAGGTGACGGCCGCAACCCACTGGAAGACGCGGCCTTCGGGATCGATCCGGTCGGCGAGGGCGATGCCGAGGCCCCGCCACAGATAGGTCACCGCGGCGGCGGCCAGCACCAGGACCCAGGGCCAGGCCTCATCCATCCCGGCGCGCCGTTGCCCTCGCCGCGAGCGCCTGGTCGATCGCGAACGCCGCGCTGCCGGCGAGCAGCCCGGTCATCAGCAGGCCCCAGTCCGGGTCGACCAGATGCAGCACGGGGCCGGCGACCGCGCCGAGCCCCAGCGCCAGCGCCCGCCCCCGATACCGGAAATCGGCCACGAAGATCAGCATGAAGTAGATCGGGTTGAGGAACACCAGCCCCAGGGTGACCGTATTCGGCACGAACCCTGCGAGCGCGAAGCCGATGCCGGTCGCGGCGATCGAGACGAGCCAGAGCGCGGCCCCGAAGCCGACGAAGTAGGGCATGCGCTGCTCGCGCGGTAGGCTCGGGCAGCGCTGCATGGCGATGGTCCAGGCGGTCACCGCGACGAAATGCGCCGCAAGATAGTAGCGCCAGCGCGGCGTTCCCTCATGGCGTAGCTCCGGTATGAGGGCGACCGTCATCGGCAGCAGCCTTGCGTTGGTGAGCCCGACGGCAAGCGTGACGGCAAGCAGAGACGCGCCGACGACATAGAGCTCGATCAGCGCGATCTGGCCCGGCAGCGCCCAACCGGTTGCCGTGGAGGCCAGGCTCAACCACAGGCTGACACCGGCCTGCCGGCAAAGCGATCCAAAGCCGAGAAAGCCCGCGCCAAGCACCCAGGCCGGCAAACCCAAAGCGGCGCGAGCGCCTCCCAGCGCGGCCGCGCTCGGCGACGGATAGGCAGCGACGCGTGTCGCTGATGGCCCGGACCCGCGCGAAGAAGACATGGAAGGGACTTAGCAGGCCCGGCGCCCGCGGTGCAACGCCGCTTGTGCGCCGATCGAACGCCGCGTCGGAAACAACGTCGACATCCCGCCCGCGGCCGGCGTCAGGGACGGATCAGCCGCCTCCCCGGCAGCCGCACGGTTGCTCTCGTGCCGGCGCCGAGTTCGCTTTCGAGATGCAGCTCGCCGCCGTGGAGCCGGGCAAGGCCCTGCGATAGAGGCAGGCCGAGGCCGGTGCCGTCATACCGGCGATTGAGGCGGCTGTCGACCTGCCCGAATGGTTCCATCACCCGCTCGATATCGTCGGGTCCGATGCCGATGCCGGTGTCTGCCACCTCGAGAAGCAGGTCGCCGGCTTCGTCGATCCGCGCCGAAAGCTCCACCCGTCCGCCGGAGGGGGTGAACTTGACCGCGTTCGACAGGAGGTTGATGAGGATCTGCTTGAGCTTGCGGTCATCGGCCAGGACGCGCGGCAGATCGGGCGGCACCTGGCTCGACAGCTCGACCTCGGCCCGCCCCGCGCGCTCACGGATCAGCCGGAGGACGGAATCGAACAGGTGCCGGACGTTCACCTCCTGCTCGATCAGGCTGGCTTTGCCGGCCTCGATCTTCGAGACGTCGAGGATGTCGTTTATGACTTCCAGGAGATGGCGGGCGCTGTGGTGGATGTCGCTGACATAGTCGTGATACTGCGGGTTCCCGACCGGCCCCAGCAGCTCCATCTTCATGATCTCGGAGAAGCCGATGATCGCGTTCAGGGGCGTGCGCAGCTCATGGCTCATATTCGCCAGGAACTCGGTCTTGGCGCGGCTGGCCATTTCTGCCATGTCCTTGGCGGCGCGCAGGCCAAGCTCGCGCCTCTTCAGCTCGGTGATGTCCGAGGCCGTTCCGCGGAAGCCGATGAGCGCGCCGGTCCGGCTGGAGAAGACCGGCACCGCGTTCAGGAGGAACAGCTTGCTTTCCCCGGTCCTGGCGAGGGCTTCGAACGGCAGGTTCCGGAACGGCGAATGCTGGGCGAAGCGCTGCTTGATCGCCGAGTGATTCTGGCCGCTGCTGCTCAGGGACAGGAGATTGCGGCCGATCAGCTCTCGCGGGTGGAAACCGAGGACCTCCATTACCCGATGAGAGACGCTGGTGATGGTCAGCTCGGTATCCGTCTCCCACACCCAGTCGGAGACGAGTCGCATGACGTCGTCGAGGCGCTCGCGTGTCCGCGCCAGGGTTTCCTGGTACTGCGAATCTTCGGGCACGGCCTGCACGATGCCCGCGATCGCGGCGATGTTGCCGGCCTTGTCGTGCAGCGGTACGTGGCGTGAGCGGAGGTGCTGAAGCGTTTGCCCGACGCGCACCGTGTCCTCGCGAAAGACCATGCTTTCCAGAAGCAGGACCTCCGCGGCGATCTTGTCCGTCGGCAGGACGGGCTTGCCCAGGTCGGCCGCGGCGGCGGCGGTCAGACGACGGAATGCCAGATTCGCCCAGAAGATATTGCCGGCGGTGTCGGCGACGTAGATCGCCGGCCCGTGGTCCAGCAGCTCTTTCTTGAAGATCTCGCAAAGAATCTCGGGCGGCGGCGCGTCGTCGGGAACGGTATTGATCGATACGGTCTTGCCGACCGGCAGCGAGACGCGGAGCGGCGCGACGCCAGAAGCCGTTCCGGGGGGCGATTCGGGGACGGCGTCAGGTTTTCGCGTCGTCACCCCTGGTCTCCTCGACCTGCTTGATGGCGTAAAGCAGCCGCCGGTCGCGCCGCCACCGTGCCACGACAAAGTTCGCCGCATCCGGCGTGATGCGGTCATACAGCGCCAAGACGCGTGACAGCTCGCGTGGGTCCATGGCTCGCTCGCCGGGCCGCGCTCTTCGGCTCAGCAGGAAGATAGAGGCAAATAATGACTTCTCAATATCGGCGGCTTTGCAAACGATGGCAAGACCTTCACCGCCCGGCTCGAAGAGAAAGCGGCGGATCAGCGGCAACCGGAGCCGACTCAATTGCGCAAGAAGTGCTTCGAACAGGGGAATTTCGCCTTGCTTCAGCGTTTGTAATAGAAGTTGCGGCGTGACTTGGTTCGCTTCGGCGATACGTCGCGCCAGAACCATCGGGGCGCTCGACTCGGAGGTGTCCCCCTCTTCCTCGATCTGCCGGACCGCTTCCGTGGTCACGGATTCGATGGTGTCGTCCAGCTCTGTCACGTCGACATCGAAGGTCTCGACGATGTACTGGCGCAGGGCGGCGGAGACCCAGAAATACATCTTCTTGGCCAGCGTGGGGCTGAGGTCGCGCCGCCGCAGGATCGGCTCCTGGAAGCTGTCGACCATCTTCGATCGGTCGACGAGATAGGCCATGGTGGCCTCGGAGATCCGGGCGTTCGGGTTTTCCAGGAGCGTCTTGATGACGTCGGTGTTGCCGGTTTCGACCAGCGCGTCCGAAACAGGCTCGCTGACCGCGCGCCGCATGGCGACGGCCAGCTGATGATCGAGCGAGCGGTGGCGGACGATCTCGATGAGTTCGACGTCGAGAAGCGCATCGCTTTTCAGCAGGATCGGCGCAGCGACGTCAATCTCGTCGTTGGCCAGGGCGACGATGATCTCGTGCGGGACATTGCCGGCCTCGGCCAGACGCTCGCTGAGGGCGCGGCGTACAGGGGTCGCGACCTCGCGGATGAGCTTCGTCAGGATGTCGGTCATCAGCGCGCGCTCTTGCGCCGTGATGACAGTCTCCCGCTCCGACAGCAAGTCGGCAACGACGGCCACGAGGCGCTTGCGGCCCTCGATGGACTTGTCGCGAGCCAGGGCAAGCAGCTCGTCGGCGTCGGGCGTCGTTGAGGCCATCGGGCGGGCCTTTCCTTAGACCGTGGTCATTCCTTGATCGGCCGATTCCCGCGACGCCCTGGTCGCGAACCGTCGCCCGATGACCGTTGGGGTCCGACGCCGCGATCGTAAACGAGCGGCATTTGTCGTATCGGCGCCCGTCGCGAGGCGCTCCAAGGAGGCGCAGAAGGCCATCTGATTGCCCGGCAGGATTACATGGGTCTTTTTAAGAAAGCCTTACCGCGAAAGCTTTCGGCCTTTTTGCCGAATCCAAGCCAAAACTTGCGGTTCGGCCGGCTTGTCTTCCGGTTTTACCGGTAAGCAGAGAGGGCAGACCGTGCCGCGGCCGCGGTTCAGCGCTTCGCCTTGACGAGCAGTTGCTTCGGCCGGCGGCTGCGGGCCGTCGGGAACAGAGAGAAGGTGCGGCTGACATACTGGGTCACCGCGTCCATCCCCTTCAGATACTCGCGGAACTCCGGGGTCATCTGCGCCTCCACGAGGCGCACCTGCCGCGACGGATCCACCGTCTCGAACCGCATGCAGAACCAAGGCTCTCCCCGCTTCAGGATCAGGTCCTGCGAGGTGTCGTACCACTCGAACGCCCACATCAGCACGCGAGGCCAGTCATGGATGGGAAAGCGGCCGCCGATCATCACGCCCGGCAGCGGCTGCGGCCGGTAGTGATAGAAGGGCGGCATCTGGCTGATATAGACCGGTTCGTCGGCGACGAAGCGGTAGGGCGTCTTGATCTGCAGGACCGGCTTGCTCGGATCGCGCCACTCGGTGGGCTGACTCGGCCGGATCAACTCGCTCAGAAACTGCGGGTTGGCCGTGCTCTCATGCGGGCGGGGATACATGATCTGCAGGTTGCCCTTGGCGTCACGGCCGAGGCGAAGGTGGACGTCGAACGGGCAGGGGACCTCGAACAGCCGGGCCTCGTAGTCGAGCACGGCGGGGCAGTAGCCGACCGCCTTGGTCGAGGTCGGGGTCGGCGCCTTGCGCTGATACTGGCGCGGCGCTTCGTAGATGAAGCCCGCCTTCTCGGCGTCGATCAGCCATCCCACCTCGACGACGCGCCCGCGCGCCGGTCGGCGCCCTGCCCGGTTGAACCAACCGGTGCCGCTGAACCAACGAGCCATGTCTTTCCCCTCGTCTGTCGGTCTTCTCCGCGAGCCTTTTGTTCCTTGTCTCCTCCGCTCGCGCGATCGGCAGCGCAGTCTAGTGGAAGGGGTGCGGGCTTCCAAGGACGGTCGCGGTTGCACCGAAGGGCAGGGCGCGCCACATTACCGGCATGTCCGGACCCGCCGACACCACCAAGGGCAGCTTCGTCCGTCGCATTCCGGAAGGCGACAACCGCACCCGCCTTGTCTGCACCGATTGCGGGTTCATCAACTACGAGAATCCGAAGGTGGTCGTCGGCTCCGTCTGCGCCTGGGGGGAGAAGGTGCTTCTCTGCCGCCGTGCGATCAACCCGCGCGCCGGGTTCTGGACGCTGCCGGCGGGCTATATGGAGCTGCACGAAACGACGGCGGAGGGCGCGGTCCGCGAAGCGTGGGAGGAGGCGCAGGCACGCATCGAGCTGGAGGGCGTGCTGGCCGTCTACAGCATTCCGCGCCTGTCCCAGGTGCAGGTGATCTACCGGGCCCGCCTCCTCACGCCGGACGTTGCCGCCGGGCCCGAAAGCGCCGAGGTCGCGCTGTTCCGCTGGGAGGAGATCCCGTGGGACGAGATCGCCTTTCCGTCGGTGCGCTGGGCCCTCGATCACTACCGCGAGGTCCGCGACCGGCGGGAGTTCCCGGCGCGTGGCAACCCGCCCGGCGAACTTGGCAACGTTTCCGAACCCGCGCTGTAGCGTGTTGCTCCCGCGCACCCCGTGATGCGCCGGGTCGGCCGGTCCGACGTTCGCCGGGGCGATTAGGCCGGCGGAAGGCCCATGAGCGAGCGGGCGAATGCCCGGGCTTCGAAGGGCCGCAGGTCGTCGGCGCCCTCGCCGACGCCGATCGCGTGCACGGGCAACCCGAACTTCTCCGCAAGCGCGACCAGAACGCCGCCCCGCGCGGTGCCGTCGAGCTTGGTGACGACGAGGCCCGTCACGTTCGTCATCTCGCGGAACACTTCGACCTGCTGATGGGCGTTCTGGCCGACCGTCGCGTCGAGCACCAGCAGGCAGTCCTGCGGCGCGGTGTCGTCGAGCTTGCGCAGGACGCGGATGATCTTGCCGAGCCCGGCCATCAGGTCCGCCTTGTTGTGCAGCCGGCCGGCGGTGTCGATCAGCAGCAGGTCGATCTGCCGGCGCTGCGCCTCGGCGAGCGCGTCGTAGGCGACGCCGGCGGCGTCGGCGCCGGTCTCGCGCGCCACCACCGGCGCTCCGGTCCGCTCGCCCCAGATCTTGAGCTGCTCCACCGCGGCGGCGCGGAAGGTGTCGCAGGCGGCCAGCATCACCGATTTCCCCTCCTCGCGCAGCGCCTTCGCCAGCTTGCCGATGGTCGTGGTCTTGCCGCTGCCGTTGACGCCGACGACCAGCACGACCTGCGGCTTCTTCGCCGGGTCGAGCTCCAACGGCTGGGCCACCGGCTCGAGGATCTTGGCGATCTCCTCGGCGAGCGCGGTCCGCACTTCCTCGGGCGTGACCTCCTGGTTGAAGCGGGTACGGCGCAGCGCCCCCGCCAGCTTGGCGGCCGTCGCCACGCCGAGATCCGCGGCGATCAGGAGTTCCTCGAGCTCTTCCAGCGTCGCATCGTCGAGACGGCGCTTGGTGAAGATGCCGGTGATCCCCTCGCTCAGCCGGCTGGAGGACCGGCTCAGCCCTTCGCGCAGGCGGCTGAACCAGCCACGCTTCGATTGCGTCGCCGCTTGCTCGTTGTTGCCGTTCTCGCTCATGAGATCCTGTGTCCGATCAGTTCGTCATCCGCGATGGCCGCGATGCGTGCGGCGACGATCTCGCCGGGCCGGGCCTCCGCATCCAGCCGCACGGGCGCGAAATGCTCGTCATGGCCTCGGGCCCGTCCATCGACGCACTTCTCGACCAGCACGGCCGCCGTGGTGCCCCGCCGCGACGCCAGGAAGCGTCTCCGCGCCGCCTCGCCCGCCGCCCGCAGCCGCGCCGCCCGTTCCTTGCGGACGGCGCCCGGAACCTGCGGCATGCGGGCCGCCGGCGTGCCGCGGCGGGCGGAATAGGGAAAGACATGAAGATAGGTAAGGCCGCACTCCTCGACCAGACGCAGCGTGTTGGCGAACATCGCCTCGGTCTCCGTCGGGAAGCCGGCGATGAGGTCGGCGCCGAACACGACCTCGGGCCGAAGCGCGCGCACCGTCTCGCAGAAGGCCACCGCGTCGGCGCGGAGGTGGCGGCGCTTCATGCGCTTCAGGATCAGGTCGTCGCCCGCCTGCAGGCTGAGGTGCAGATGCGGCATCAGCCGCGGCTCGCTGCCGATCAGCCGCAGCAGGTCGGGATCGACCTCGACCGGGTCGAGGGAAGACAGGCGCAGCCGTGGCAGCTCCGGCACCTGGGCCAGTAGACGGCGCACGATCTGGCCCAGCGTCGGCCGCCCGGGCAGGTCGGCGCCGTAGGCGGTGATGTCGACGCCGGTCAGCACCACTTCGCGGGTGCCGTTGGCGACCAGCGCCCGGACCTGGGCGACGATGTCGCCCAGCGGCACGCTTCGGCTCGGGCCCCGGCCGTAGGGGATGATGCAGAAGGTGCAGCGGTGGTCGCAGCCCTGCTGCACCTGGACGAAGGCACGCGTCCGTCCCTCGAAGCCCGCGATCAGGTGCCCCGCGGTTTCGCGCACGGTCATGATGTCGTCGACGACGACCCGCGACGGCACATCGCCTGCGAGGGCGCGGAAGCTCTCGGCCTTCAGCTTCTCCGTGTTGCCGAGAACCTGGTCGACCTCTGGCATGGCGGCGAAGCCGTCCGGGTCGATCTGGGCGGCGCAGCCGGTGACGATGATGCGCGCCGTCGGGTTCTCCCGCCGCGCCTTGCGGATCGCCTGCCGGGCCTGTCGCTCGGCCTCCGCCGTGACCGCGCAGGTGTTGACGATGACGGCGTCGGTGAGGCCCGCGCCGCGGGCGTGGTCACGCATCACCTCGGATTCGAAGGCGTTGAGGCGGCAACCGAAGGTGACGATCCGCGGCTCGGTCACAGGCGCCCTCTCTCGGTCGCGGTCGGGGACGGGCCGGCGAGAAGCGCCGCGTCCAGCGTGCCGGTGAAGCTCCGCGCCGCTGGCCCGGTCATCCGCACATGGCCGTTCTCCAGCCATTCGATCTCCAGGACGCCGCCGTCGAGCAGCAGCTCCGCCCGCCGCTCCGCCAGGCCGCGGCGCACCGCCGCGACGAGCGTCGCGCAGGCGCCGGTGCCACAGGCGCGGGTGATGCCGACTCCGCGCTCCCACACCCGCATGCGGATTCGGGTCGGCGACAGCATTGTCGCGACCTCGACGTTGGTGCGTTCCGGGAACATCGGGTGATGCTCCAGCCGGGGACCCAACGTCGGCAGATCGACGCTCTCGGCGTCCTCGACGAAGAACACCACGTGCGGGTTGCCGATGCTGACCGCGACCGGATCGCGGAGCGGCCCTTCCGCCAGATCGAGGTGCAGGGTGTCGGCGGCCCGGGCGAGCGGGATCTCGCGCCAGTCGAGCCGCGCCGGCCCCATATCCACGGCGACGCGGCCCTCGCCGGCGGCCTCGGCCACGAGCAATCCGGCCGCCGTCTCGATCGCCGCGCGGCCCGTCCGCCGTTCCGCCATCAGCAGCGCGGCGACGCAGCGGGTCGCGTTGCCGCAGGCCTCCACCTCGCTGCCGTCGGCGTTGCGGATGCGCATGAAGGCGTCGCCGCCGTTGCGGGCCGGCTCGATCACGATGAGCTGGTCGCAGCCGACCCCGGTCTTCCGGTCGGCGATTGCCCGCGCCTGGCCGTCGGTGAGCACGAGCGGACGCGTCCGCCCGTCGAGGACGACGAAGTCGTTGCCCAGGCCGTGCATCTTGGTGAAGGCGAGGCCGCTCATGATGCGAGGGTATATGGCCCGCCGGCCGGCGGAGTCCACCGCATACTTGTGTTAAGGGCAGCCCCTCGTGAAGTGCGCTCCTGCGGGGCCCGCACTCGTGGCGCTCACCGGGGAGTTCGGCCGCGTCGGATCAGCCCCAGAGGATCAGCCCCAGGGGATCAGCCCCAGGGGATCAGCCCCAGGGGATCAGCCCCAGTGGGACAGGTCCTGCCCCAGAAGCTCCGAAAGCGTGGCGATGTCGGCGGCGTAGGCCGCCTGCAGCGTCGCGCGCATCTCTGCCGGCAAGGGCGGCCGCTTCGTCGGAATGGCGTTGGCGCGTTTCAGACGCCGACGGATCGATTTGAGCACGGCCGCGGCCCGCGCGTTCGCGTCGAGATGCCGGAGGGTCGGCACCATCCATCGCGGCGGGTTGACAATGAATTGCTGGACGTAGGCCGATTTGAAGGTCTTGTTCACGCGCTGCCGGGGCACCTCGGTGCGGCCATCGTCCGGGATGCCGAGGAACGCCAGAGCGCGTCGGTACTCGGCCAGCGGGTCATGGGCGAGGTCGTCGAACAGGATCACGAGGCAGCGTTCCCGCCCGGCCAGCCGGAAGAGCTGCCCCACGTAATGGCCGAGCCGCCCGATCTCCGCGTAGCGGAGAAGGCGCGGATCGCGGCAGCGCTTCGGAATGTTTCTGCCGTCCGCCCGTGCCTCCTGCAGCCGCCAGGCCTCGGCGAAGTCGCGGACGTCCTCGTCCATCTGGTACAGCAGGCGCCAGTAATAGGAGTAGACGAGGTCCACCGGGTTGCGGACGCTGACGACGAACCGGGCGTCGGGGATCGTTTCGGTGATCCGCCGGATGGCATCCGCCGAGTAAAGATATGAGACCGAGCCTTCGCCCAGGATCCTGTGTTCGGCCGTTCGGTGGGCGAAGTACCGATCGAAGTAATCGGCCTTCAGACGGGTCGCCGCCGGCCGGCCGTCCAGCAGCGCGAAGAAATGCGGCTCCTTGGGCCGCGAAAAACAGATCTGCGGGTGCGCCCCAAACAGCTTGGCAAGCAGCGTGGTGCCGCACCGGACCGCGCCGACGATGAAGAAGCAGGGGGGTGTCGTTTCGGTCGCAGACATTCCGTTCTAAGAACAATGCGCAGAAGGCGGCGGTTCCAGCGGCCCGGGGCCGCGGAACCGAAACCGGTCCGGCGCGATTCATGGCGCATGCAGGGTTCGATCATCCTGATCGCGTCCGGGGCCAGCCTGGCCGCGGGGCTGGCGACGGGTGCCGGGGCGCTGCCGGCCCTGCTGTTTCCGAAGCCGTCCGATCGGGTGGAGGACCTGCTCCTCGGCTTCGCGGCCGGCGTCATGCTCGCGGCCTCCTTCTTCTCCCTGATCCTGCCGGGGCTCGATGCGGCCCGCGCCGGGAGCGGAAGCGAAACCGTCGGCACGTTGATCGTGATCGCCGCCGTGCTGGCGGGGGCGGCCTGCGTCGCGCTGGTCAACCGCTACGTGCCGCACGAGCATTTCATCTCCGGCCGGGAGGGGCTGTCGGCCCGGCGGCTGCGGCGGATCTGGCTCTTCGTCGCCGCCATCACGCTGCACAACGTCCCTGAGGGACTGGCGGTCGGCGTCGGCTTCGGCGGCGGGGACATCGCCAACGGGACCTCGCTGGCGCTGGCCATCGGCCTCCAGAACATGCCGGAAGGGCTCGCCGTCGCCACGGCCCTCCTGTCGCTCGGCTATTCCAGGGGGCACGCCTTCCTGGTCGCGCTGGCAAGCGGGCTGGTCGAGCCCGTCGGCGGCTTCTTCGGCATCGCGGCCGTGTCGCTCGCCGCGCCGGTTCTTCCCTGGGCCCTCGGTTTCGCCGCCGGCGCCATGATCTTCGTGGTCAGCAACGAGGTCATCCCAGAGACCCACCGCAAGGGCCACGAGACGCTGGCCACCTCCGGTCTGATGGTCGGGCTCGCGGTCATGATGTTCCTGGATGTGGCGCTCGGGTGAATTCGCCCGATCGGCTTGACTCGGCCCTGTGGCGCCCCTAAGTTCCGCCCAACTAAGATTAGATGATGCGTTTTCGGCCCCGAGGGGCCCCGTCCGTCCGCGAGTTTCGCGCACGGGCGCGTTTTTGTTGTGCGCAATTGGCCGCGGCCGGTCCGGGTTCGGCCGTTCAACGGTGACCAACGGTTTGGGCAAGACATGTTCGACAACCTGAGCAACCGCCTGGGCGAGATCTTCGACCGTCTGCGGGGGCGTGGTGCGCTCTCGGAGGCCGATGTCGACACGGCGCTGCGCGAGGTCCGCGTGGCCCTGCTCGAGGCCGACGTGGCGCTGCCGGTGGTCAAGGACTTCATCGCCGGCGTCCGGGAGAAAGCGGTCGGCGAGCAGGTGATCAAGAGCGTTACCCCCGGCCAGATGGTCATCAAGATCGTCCATGACCACTTGGTCGAGACGCTGGGCGCCGAATCCAAGGGGCTCAATCTGAACGCCCCGGCGCCGGTGCCGGTGCTGATGCTGGGCCTCCAGGGCTCGGGCAAGACGACGAGCACGGCCAAGATTGCGCTGCGGCTGAAGACGCGCGACAAGCGCAAGGTTCTGATGGCCTCGCTCGACACGCGCCGGCCCGCGGCGCAGGAACAGCTCGCCCTGCTCGGCATCCAGGCCGGTGTCCAGACCCTGCCGATCGTGCCGGGTGAGCCGCCCGTGGCGATCGCCCGCCGGGCGATGCAGACGGCGCGGCTCGAGGGCTATGACGTGGTCATGCTCGACACCGCTGGCCGGCTGCACATCGACGACGAGCTGATGGCCGAGGTCGCGGCGGTGCGCGACGCGGTCAAGCCGGTCGAATCGCTGCTTGTCGCCGACGCCATGACCGGCCAGGACGCGGTCAACGTGGCGAAGAGCTTCAACGAGCGCGTGGGCCTGACCGGCATCATGCTGACCCGCGTCGACGGCGACGCCCGCGGCGGCGCGGCGCTCTCCATGCGCGCGGTCACCGGCTGCCCGATCAAGCTCATCGGCGTCGGCGAGAAGCTCGACGCGCTCGAGGACTTCCACCCCGATCGGATCGCCGGCCGTATCCTCGGCATGGGCGACGTGGTCAGCCTGGTGGAGAAGGCGGCCGAGACCATCGAGCAGGAAGAGGCGGAGAAGCTCGCCGCCCGGATGCAGAAGGGGCAGTTCGACCTCGATGACTTCGCCCAGCAGCTGAAGCAGCTCCAGAAGATGGGCGGCCTCGGCGGGATCATGGGCATGCTGCCGGGTGTCGGCAAGTTGCAGAAGCAGCTCGCGGGCGTGAAGCTCGACGACAAGCTGCTCAAGCGCCAGCAGGCGATCATCTCCTCGATGACCAAGCTGGAGCGGCGGAAGCCCGAGATCATCAAGGCCTCGCGCAAGCAGCGCATCGCCGCCGGCTCCGGCACCAGCGTGCAGGAGGTCAACAGGCTTCTGAAGCAGCATCAGGAGATGGGGCGGATGATGAAGCAGATGAACAAGCTCGGCAAGAAGGGCCTGATGCGCCACGGCCTTTCCGCCCTGCTGCCGCGCTGACCGGACGGGTCCGGAGGGCAGTATGATCGACCACGTCTCGCTCGGCGTGACCGACCTGGAGCGCAGCAAGGCGTTCTACGATGCGGCGTTGCGGCCGCTCGGTCTCGCCCGTGTCTTCGACCTGCCCTTCGGCTGCGGCTACGGTCCCGACAAGGACCGGCCAAGCTTCTGGATCAATTACCCTTATGACAAGGACAAGACCGCCGCGGCCGGTCCCGGCACGCACATCGCCTTCGCCGCCGCCGACCGGGCGGCCGTCGAGGCCTTCCACCGGGCCGCGCTGGCGGCAGGCGGACGCGACAACGGCGGGCCCGGGCTTCGGCCCGAATATCACCCCGATTATTACGCGGCCTTCGTGCTCGACCCCGACGGTCACAACGTCGAAGCGGTCTGCCACAAACCGGAATAGGTCCAAAACCGAATCCACCGTTCATCCACAAGGAGAAAGCAGGAATGGCTCTGAAGATCCGTCTCGCTCGTGCCGGCGCCAAGAAGCGCCCCTTCTACCGCGTCGTGGTCGCCGATTCGCGCAGCCCGCGCGACGGCCGGTTCATCGAGAAGGTGGGCACCTACAACCCGATGGTCCCGCAGGACCACCCGGAGCGCGTGGTGCTGAAGGCCGAGCGGATCGAGCACTGGCTGAAGGTGGGTGCGCAGCCGACTGATCGGGTCGCCAAGTTCCTCGGGCAGGCGGGCCTTATCCCGATGCCGGCGATCCCGCAACAGACGAAGAAGAATCAGCCGAAGGCCAAGGCGCAGGAGCGGATGCGGGCCGCCGAGGAAGCGCGCGCGGCCGCGGCCGAGGCGTCGGCGGAGTAGCGGAGCCCTCGAGCGGAGCCTGACCGGCGATGCCCGAAGATCGCGACGAGCGGATCCTCGTCGGGGTGATCGCCGGTGCCCATGGGGTGCGCGGGCAGGTGCGGATCCGTAGCTTCACCGCCGATCCGAAAGACGTCGCGGCGTACGGGCCGGTCTTCGATGAAACCGGCCGCCGCAGCCTGAAGCTGACGGTCGTCGGCGCGACCAAGGGCGGCGTGATCGCCCGCGTCGAAGGCGTGGATGACCGGAACGTGGCCGAAGCGCTGAAGGGGCTGCGGCTCTATGTGCCGCGGTCGGCCCTGCCGGAGCCGGAGGCCGACGAGTACTACCACGCCGACCTGATCGGTCTCGCCGTCGAGCTGCCCGGCGGGGAGCCATTTGGCCGGATTGTGGCGGTACAGAACTATGGAGCGGGCGACGTGCTTGAGATCCAACCGCAGACGGGCGGTCCTACGGTGGTCGTCCCCTTCACCCGGGCCGTCGTCCCGGTGGTGGATGTCCCGGGCGGGCGGATCGTGCTCGAGCCGCCGCCGGGATTGCTGGACGAATCCCCGGCGCCGGGCCCGCGGGAGGTTTCCGAATGACACCCGGAGACAAGGCGGCGGGGGCGGCGCCTCGCTGGACCGCGTGGGTCCTGACCATCTTTCCGGAGATGTTCCCGGGGCCGCTTGCGTACTCGCTGGCCGGAAAGGCCCTGGAATCGGGGATCTGGTCGCTCGAAACGGTAGACATTCGCGCCTTCGCGCGCGATAAACACCGCTCCGTCGACGACACCCCTTTCGGCGGCGGCCCGGGCATGGTCATGCGGCCCGACGTGGTCGACGCGGCGATTGGCGCGACGCTAGCCCGGGGCGGGGCGGAGCCGGTCATCTATCTGAGCCCGCGCGGGCGCCTGCTCACGCAGGCCGTCGTGCGGGAGCTCGCGGCTCGGCCGGGCGTGACGCTGCTCTGCGGGCGCTACGAAGGGGTCGACGAGCGGGTGCTGGAGGCACGGCGGGTCGAGGAGATCAGCCTCGGCGATTTCGTCCTGTCCGGCGGTGAGCCGGCGGCGATCGCGCTGATCGATGCCGTGGTGCGGCTGCTGCCCGGCGTGCTCGGCGCTCCGGCGACGCTGGAGGAGGAGAGTTTCGAGCGGGGGTTGCTCGAATACCCCCACTACACCCGGCCGGCCGTCTGGCAGGGTCGGGCGGTGCCGGAGGTTCTGCTTTCCGGCCACCACGAGCGGGTACGGGCCTGGCGGCTTCGCCAGGCCGAGGAGGTAACCAAAGCGCGGCGGCCGGACCTTTGGGCGCGGTACGTCGCCAGCGCAAATCGGCCGACCGAGGCGGCGGTTGAGGAAGAAGGAAGCAAGCGATGACAATAATCCAGCAGCTCGAGCAGGAGCAGATTGAGAAGCTGAGCGCCGAACGCCCGGTGCCGGACTTCGCACCCGGCGACACCGTCCGGGTGAACGTCAAGGTTGTGGAAGGCTCGCGCGAGCGCCTCCAGGCCTTCGAAGGCGTCTGCATCGCGCGCAGGAACGCCGGACTGCATTCCTCCTTCACCGTGCGCAAGATCTCCTACGGCGAAGGCGTCGAGCGCATCTTCCCGCTCTACAGCCCGCGGATCGCCAGCATCGAGCTGGTGCGGCGCGGCGCCGTGCGACGGGCGAAGCTCTATTACCTCCGCGGCCGGCATGGCAAGGCGGCCCGAATCGCCGAGAAGACGACCGGCACCGCCGGCAAGGCGAACGTCGATCGCGGCGTCGATACCGCGGTCGACACGGAAGCATCGTCGTAAGGACGCCGCGTCCCTCAGGGCCGGCATCGGATTGGAGAGACCGCTGATGGCGACGCCGCCGCGCACCCTGTTCGACAAGATCTGGGAAAGCCACGTGGTGCATCGGCAGGAGGACGGAACCTGCCTCCTCTACATCGATCGCCATCTCGTGCATGAGGTGACGAGCCCGCAGGCCTTCGAAGGCCTGCGCGCGTCCGGGCGGCGGGTGCGCCGGCCGCAGGCGACGCTGGCCGTCGCCGACCACAACGTGCCGACGACGGACCGCAGCGAAGGCATCCGCGAGCCGGAGTCGCGCATCCAGGTCGAGACGCTGGAGAAGAACTGCGCCGAGTTCGGCGTGCCCTACTTCTCGATGTCGGACATCCGGCAGGGCATCGTTCATATCATCGGCCCGGAGCAGGGGCTGACGCAGCCGGGCATGACCATCGTCTGCGGCGACAGCCACACCGCCACGCATGGCGCCTTCGGGGCGCTCGCCTTCGGCATCGGCACCTCCGAGGTCGAGCATGTGCTGGCGACCCAGACGCTGATCCAGCGGCCGGCCAAAAACATGCGCATCACGGTCGAGGGCGACCTGCCGCTGGGCGTCACCGCCAAGGACCTGATCCTGGCGATCATCGGCAAGATCGGCACCGCCGGCGGTACCGGCCACGTCATCGAATATGCCGGCAAGGCGATCCGCGACCTCTCGATGGAGGGGCGCATGACCGTCTGCAACATGTCGATCGAGGCGGGCGCGCGGGCCGGCCTCATCGCGCCGGACGAAACGACCTTCGCCTATCTTCAGGGTCGACCGATGGCGCCCAAGGCCGGGGCCTGGGAGCAGGCGGTGACCTACTGGCGCACCCTGCCGTCCGATCCGGGCGCACGCTACGACAAGGAGGTGACGCTGGCCGCGGCTGATATCGCCCCGCAGGTCACCTGGGGCACGAGCCCCGAAGACGTGCTGCCGATCACCGGCGTCGTGCCGGACCCCGCCGATGTCGAGGAGGAGGGCAAGCGCCGCGCCATGCAGCGGGCGCTCGACTATATGGGGCTGAAGCCCGGCACGCCGCTTCGGGAGATCGCGGTGGACCGGGTGTTCATCGGCTCCTGCACCAACGGGCGGATCGAGGATCTGCGGGCGGCCGCGCAGGTGGCCAAGGGACGTCGCGTGGCCGACGGCGTGCAGGCGATGATCGTGCCGGGTTCGGGCCTGGTGAAGCAGCAGGCCGAGGCCGAGGGGCTCGACCGCATCTTCACCGAGGCCGGCTTCGAATGGCGCGAGCCCGGCTGCTCCATGTGTCTCGCCATGAACGCCGACAAGCTGCAGCCCGGCGAGCGCTGCGCCTCGACCTCGAATCGCAACTTCGAGGGGCGCCAGGGCCGCGGTGGTCGGACCCATCTCATGAGCCCGGCCATGGCCGCCGCCGCCGCCATCACCGGCCGCCTGACCGACGTGCGGGAGTTCGCCTAGGGCGGCGATCGCCCTCGATGCGACCGCCGCTCCACGTCGTCGTTCGCGCGGCGCGGCCGGAGGACGCGGTGGCGATCCGCCGGGTCCAGGAGCGGTCGATCCGGGAACTCGGGCCGACCGCCTACACGCCGGCGGAAGTCGAGAGCTGGGCCAAGGGCCTGCGGGCCGAGGCCTATGTCAAGGCGATGGTCTCCGGCAGCGAGACCATGCTGGTGGCGGAAGCCAACGGCCGCATCCTCGGCTTCGGTTCGCTCAAGCCGCTGGAGATCAGCGCCATCTATGTCGACCCCGATGTCGCGCGGCGCGGCGTCGGCGGCGCGGTTTTGAGGCGCCTCGAAGACCTCGCGCGGGCGCAGGGACGGCGCTCCGTCCGCCTCACCGCTTCCCTCCCGGGCGAGCCCTTCTACAGGGTGCATGGCTACCGCGAGATCGGCCGCCGCAAGCATCCTACCCGTGGCGGCATACCGATCGACGCGGTGGTGATGGAGAAGGATCTGTCGCTCTACGGGCGATGAGAAAGGCCGCCGCGGCGGACCGGTATCCGTTTCCCGAAGGCCCGCCGATGGAACGAAAGGCGGCCGAAATCCGTCATTAACCTTAAACCTTCGAGGAATGTCGGTCGCCGAAACTGGGGCCGGCGCAAGGCTGTTGAATCGCCCGGGGCAGGGGACGCCCGGCGGGCCGGGCTTGCCTTGGGCGGGTACGGACATGAAAGGAGAGGCAGAAGGACGAACGATGCTTCCATTGCGCAGAGGGTTTCGACGGATCGGTGCCGCCGGATCCGTCGGCGTGCTGTTTCTTGCCTCGGGATCGGCTGGTTTGGCGCAGGCGGTCGGGGACGCCCCCTCCGTTCCGGCGGCACCGATCGAATCGGCCCGGCCGGACGAACGGCAAATCCGCGAGGCGATCGAGCTGGAGGGGTATGACGAGGTCCGGAACCTGCGCCGGGAAGGCGACCGCTATCTGGCCGAGGCGCGGCGCTACGGCGAAATCGTCCAGGTCGAGGTCGATGCGACGACGCGGCTTATCCTGGAGCCGACGCAGCTCTCCGAACGCCAGGTCGCGAACAAGCTGTCTGCCGAAGGGTATTCGGATATCCGCGGGCTTGGTCGCGGAAGCGGCGGAATCTATACCGCCGAAGCCTCCAAGGATGGACAGACGGTCGAGTTGTCGATCGACCCGAACAGCGGCGAGGTGATGCTGGAACGGCCCCGCTGAGGGCCGGTTGCGCGCCAAGGATGCGGCGCGTCCGGGGCGGCGCGGCGGCGTATCCGGGAGGCGATTCCCTTTACCGCCAAGGAAGGAGGACCCGATGCTCGGCGCATTGCTGAAGTTCTTTGGAGGCGTAATCGGGATCATTTTCCTGATCGGACTCCTCGTCGTCATCCTGCTGCTCGCGCTCATCTTTTGATTCGCGGCGCCCGCGCCGCGGGGCCGATCGTCCGGCCGTCGGTGCCATGGGCGCCCTCGGCCACCCGGTCCCCGGCCTGGCTCAATCCCCGGGGGCTCCGGCGGCCACGCCATAGACAGGCCGGGCCAGACGCTCTAGAGTCGCGCCGCCCTGAGATTCCACGGACGAAAGATGGAAAAGTTCACGACCCTGACCGGCGTCGCCGCGCCGCTGCCGATGATCAACGTCGACACCGACATGATCATCCCGAAGCAGTTCCTGAAGACCATCAAGCGCACCGGCCTTGGCCGCAACCTCTTCGACGAGATGCGCTACGAGCCGGACGGGACCGAGAAGCCGGATTTCGTGCTCAACCGGCCGGCCTACCGCAACGCGGTGATCCTCGTCACCGGCGCGAACTTCGGCTGCGGCTCGAGCCGCGAGCACGCGCCCTGGGCGCTGCTCGATTTCGGCATCCGCTGCATCATTGCGCCCAGCTTCGCCGACATCTTCTACAACAACTGCTTCAAGAACGGCATCCTGCCGATCGTCCTGCCGCAGGAACAGGTCGACAAGCTGATGGACGACGCCGAGCGCGGCGCCAACGCGATCGTCACCGTCGATCTGGAGAAGCAAGAGATCACCGGCCCCGACGGTGGCCGGATCCATTTCGAGATTGACCCCTTCCGCAAGCACTGCCTGCTGAACGGGCTGGACGACATCGGACTCACGCTGCAGAAGACAGACGCGATCGAGAAGTTCGAGGCGCGCAATCGGGCGAGCCAGCCCTGGCTGTGGGCGTAAGGGAGACCGGAGGATGGCCGAGAGCAAGAAACTGCTGATCCTCGCCGGCGACGGAATCGGGCCGGAGGTAATGCGTCAGGTCCGGCGCGTGATCGACTGGCTCGGTGAGCGGCGCGGCGTGTCCTTCGACGTTTCCGAGGGGCTGGTCGGCGGCGCCGCGATCGACGCGCACGGCGTGCCGCTGACGGACGAAACGATGGCCGAGGCCATGGCGGCAGACGCGGTGCTGCTCGGCGCCGTCGGCGGGCCGAAATGGGACGACGTGCCTTTCGACCGCAAGCCCGAACGCGGCCTCCTGCGCCTGCGCAAGGAGATGGAACTGTTCGCGAATCTGCGGCCGGCGCTCGTGTTCGACGCTCTGGCCGAGGCCTCGTCGCTGAAGACGGAGCTCGTCCGCGGCCTCGATCTGATGATCGTGCGCGAGCTGACCGGCGGCATCTATTTCGGCCAGCCTCGCGGCATCGAGACGCTGCCCGACGGGACGCGGCGGGGTATCAACACCCAGGTCTACACCACGCCGGAGATCCAGCGCGTCGCCCGCGTCGCCTTCGAGCTCGCGCGGCTGCGGAGCAACCGGGTCTGCTCGGTCGAGAAGGCGAACGTAATGGAGGCGGGCGTCCTCTGGCGCGAGGAGGTGCAGAAGCTGCACGACGCGGAGTACGCCGATGTCGAGCTCAGCCATATGTACGCTGACAACTGCGCCATGCAGCTCGTCCGCCAGCCGAAGCAGTTCGACGTGATCGTCACCGACAATCTGTTCGGCGACCTGCTGTCCGACTGCGCCGCGATGCTGACGGGCTCGCTCGGGATGCTGCCCTCGGCCTCGCTCGGCGCCGCGGATCCCGTCACGGGCCGCCGCCGCGCGCTTTACGAGCCCGTCCACGGCAGCGCACCGGACATCGCCGGCAAGGACATTGCCAATCCGCTGGCGACGCTGCTCAGCTTCGCCATGATGCTGCGCTACTCCTTCGAGCGCGTCGAGGACGCGGATCTGATCGAGCAGGCCGTGCAGAACGTCCTGGCGGCGGGCTTTCGGACCGCAGACATACTGACCCCGGGCGCCAGCCGGGTCTCGACGACCGGAATGGGCGACGCGATCCTGGGCGAACTGGACAAGCTGGCGGCGTCTTGAACCGCGACGCGGCCGGCGCCGCTCATCTCTGCGTTGCCCTCTGGCTGACGGCGGCGCGGGCTCGTCGCGCGGCCCGTTCCTGAGCGGGAGGGCAGCCGGTGGTCAGGCGTCTGTGGCAAACCGCCATGATCGGCCTTGCACGATCGCCGCGCGTGACGTCCTTCATGCAAAGGACCCGGTCGACCTCCACCCTCGCCAGGCGGTTCGTTGCCGGAAAGACTCCTTCCGAGGCGATCGATCGGGCCTTGCATCTGCTGCAAAAGGACGGGATCCGAAGTTCGCTCTTCTACATGGGCGAGTATGTCGACCGGCCCGACCTCGTCCGAGAGAATGTCGAGGCCATAACGGAGGCCGTTCGCGCGCTGGGCCGCTCCGGGCTCGACATTCACGTCTCGATCGATCCCACGCAAATCGGCCACCAGATCAAGCCGGAACTGGCGCAGGAGAACGCGCGGCGTATCGCGGCGGTCCTTCAAGACCAGATCGGAGACCGGACCGGCGTCCACTGTCTCATGCTGGACATGGAGGACACTTCCGTGACCGCCCCGACGATCGCGCTTCACAACGCGCTCCAGGACGACGGATACCCGGTCGCCCTGACGCTGCAGGCCTATCTGAGGCGGACCATGGCCGACCTGACGGCGCAGATCGCCCGCGGCAGCCGCGTGCGTCTCGTCAAGGGCGCGTTTGCCGCGGGGCCGGACGTCGCCTTCACCAGCCGGGCGGAGATCAAGCGGAACTCACGGGCTCTGATCGATCTCATGTTCTCATCCGCGGCGCGGGACTCCGGCTTCTATCCGATCATCGCCACGCACGATACGCGGCTCCACGACTACGCCATCGAGCGGGCGAGACAGTCCGGATGGGCGGCTGGCGAATACGAGTTCGAAATGTTGCTTGGCGTGCGGGGTGACGTCGCCCAGGCCCTCGCCCGGCGTGGCGAGCGGGTTCGCCTGTACGTCCCGTTCGGCCGCGACTGGTGGCCTTACGCGGTGCGCCGCATCGGCGAGAACCCGGCCAACGCCGTTCTCCTGGCCCGATCGTTGCTTGGAACCCGCCGCTTGCCCCCGGCTTGACCTGCCCTCCCTGCGCGCCTTACGCTTACGAGTCGGATTGACCCGAGGTGCCGAGATGCGGATCGCCAGCCCGGCCTTTCTGGCCGCCTTTGCCATGGCGCTGTTGAGCCAAGCCGACCCGGCGAGCGCCTGTTCCTGCCAGAAGGAATACATGATCGAGAAGTACGGGAAGATCACGGCGATCGGGCAAGAGCAGCCGCCGGTCCCGCCGAGGAAGCCGGTGCCGCCGGAAGAAAAGGGCGGTTGAGGACGGAACCGCTCGACAGGAGGGGTGGGAATCACTAAGGTAAACAGCCCAGCCTCCAGGAGAGGAGTGTGGCCAATGGGTAAACTGACTGCTTGGTTCCTGGCCGGCTTGTTTGCCGCGGCCTTGACGATGCCGGGCATCGCCATGGCGGATTGCGCGGGCCATACCGTGTCGGCCGAGAAGGCGCCGATGACTACCGCCAAAACCACGACGGCTCCGACGACCCCGATCCCGGAGACGAATACTGGCGGCTGAGCGTCTCTATCATAGGAACAAGAAAGGGCCGCCTGCGAGCGGCCCTTTTTGCTGGGGGCGGCAGGTCATGGGCGGCGGGGCGACCCGTCGTCGGTCGGTTCGATGCGGTGCGCGGCGATCTCCCGCTGCAGGCGGCCGGCAAGCCAAAGGCCCAGCATGCGAAGGTCGCTGATGAGGGACCAGAGGGGATGACGAAAGGTGGCGGGACGATTGCGCTCGACGAGCAGATGCGCGGTCCAGGCGAAGCCATAGCCGCTGACGAGGGACGCGGCCAGCCAGCGCCAGTCCGCCGTGGCCACAGCGACGGCCAGGAAGGCGAGGGCGAGCACGGTACCCAGCATGTGCAGCGCGCGTGTCCTCGGGTGGCGGTGCTCGGCCAGATAGAACGGCCAGAACTCGGTGTAGCTTCGGATCGGCTTCGGCATGGGGCCCATCCCAGGCGGATCTTGAAACACGAACCCCGGCGGCATAGGTGACGCGCCGCCGGGCGCTTCGGGAACGGATGTTAGGCAAAGAACGGTGAAGGTGTCATGGGCTACAGGGTAGCAGTCGTCGGCGCGACGGGGAACGTGGGACGCGAGATGCTCACCACGCTCTCCGAGCGGGAGTTTCCGGCCGATGAGGTCGTTCCGGTCGCCTCGACCCGGTCGGTCGGGATGGAGGTGTCCTACGGCGAGGACAAGGTCCTCAAGGTCCGCGATCTCGAAGGCTTTGATTTCAAGGGTTTCGATATCGCGCTGTTCTCGCCCGGCGCCAAGGTGTCTGCGGTGCACGCGCCGCGCGCGGCCAAGGCGGGCTGCGTGGTCATCGACAACACCTCCCATTTCCGGATGGAGCCGGATGTCCCCCTGGTGGTGCCGGAGGTCAACCCGGAAGACATCGCCGGCTACACCCGGCGCAACATCATCGCCAACCCGAACTGCTCGACCATCCAGATGGTGGTTGCGCTGAAGCCGCTGCACGATTACGCGCGGATCAAGCGCGTCGTCGTCGCCACCTACCAGTCGGTCTCGGGGGCGGGCAAGGAGGCGATGGACGAGCTCTTCACCCAGACGCGCGCGATCTACGTCAACGACCCGGTCAAGCGCGAGCATTTTACCAAGCAGATCGCCTTCAACGTCATCCCCCACATCGACGTCTTCATGGAGGACGGCTCGACCAAGGAGGAGTGGAAGATGACGGTCGAGACGCGCAAAATCCTCGATCCCGACATCGCCGTGTCGGCGACCTGCGTGCGCGTTCCGGTCTTCGTCGGCCACGCCGAGGCGGTGAATTTGGAGTTCGAGAACCCGATCACCGTCGATGAGGCCCGAAAGCTGTTGCGCAAGGCGCCCGGCGTTACCGTCATCGACCATCGCGTCGACGAAGGCTACGTGACGCCGGCCGAATGCGTGGGCGAGGACGCGGTCTTCGTCAGCCGCATCCGCAAGGACCCGACCGTTCCGCATGGCCTCTCGCTCTGGGTGGTTTCCGACAACCTCCGCAAGGGCGCGGCGCTCAACGCCGTTCAGATCGCCGAGCACCTGATCGAGCATTACCTGCCGGCGCGTTAGCCGGAGGGATGCCGGTCGAGAACGGTCCATTCTCCTGATGCGCGGGCTCTGACGGCCGGCGGACCCGGTTCGCCGGCCGTCCGTATTCCCGTCCTTTCGCCGGGCAGGCTCGAGCCCGAGGTCCCGATTCCGAATTCCGGTCAGGCGGCGTCCGGTATGCGGGCGTCGGCGAGCAGGCGGTCGGCCAGGGCGTCGATCTCCGCTTCCGCCCGCGCGAGCGAGGCCTGAAGCCGTTCGTCCGCGAACTCATCGTATTCGACGGCGACCGACTCGACGTCGGTGACGCCGATATACGCAAACGCCGTTCGGATGCTCGGCTCGACATGGTTCATCCGCGCGATGCGTTGGCCCTTGTCGTAACCGTAGTCGCCCCGCGAACTGAGGATGACGAGCCTCTTCCCCTGGCCGGAGAGGAGCGGCCAATAGGGCTCTCCTGGGCGCGACCGGTCGAAGCCGAAGGTGCGCCCGACCCGCACGATGTTGTCGATGTAGGCCTTGAACTGGGCGGGCGGCCCGAAATTGTACATCGGGACGCCGGCGATGATGAGATCGGCGCCGATCAGCTCGTCCACAAGCGAGTCGCTCTCGGAGAGCACCTCATGCATCCAGGGCTCGCGCTGCTCCGGCTTCGTGAAGGCCGCATGAATCCAGCGGGTCGTCACGGGCGTCGGCGGATGCGCGCCCACGTCCCGGTAGACGAGCCTGTCCGACGGACGGGCGGCGAGCCAGCGTTCAACGAACCTCGCCGTCAAACGACGCGTATGCGAACCGAACCGGTCCTGATCCGAACGGCCGGTCCGGGCGCTCGCGTCGATCTGCAGTATCGTAGCCATGACACCTCGCAACAGAGCTTCGAGTGCGGCCGCGATCCGGTTTCCCGGCCCAGCGGGGCGAGCGGCCGCGGCCTCCGCGCCGAAATCTGAGAGCGGCGCGCCGATGCGGCAAAATCGAATTCCTCATCGGATGGATGAGCTGAGTTCAGCTATATTCGCGGCATGAGAAAGCTGCCGCCGCTTGCCGCGCTGCGCGCGTTCGAGGCTGCTGCCCGCCATCTGAGCTTCAAGCGGGCGGCCGAGGAACTCGGCGTCACGCCGACGGCCATCAGCCACCAGGTGCGGCTCCTTGAAGGCACGCTCGGGCAGGCGCTGTTCGAGCGCCGGACGCGGCACGTCGTGCTGACGCCGCAGGGGCAGGCGCTCTATCCGGCCCTGCACGACAGTTTCGATGCGATGGCCGAGGCGGTCGCCGGCATTCGAGCGAGGACAGGGGGCGGCACCGTGACGCTGACGGCCACGATGTCCTTCACCTCGAAGTGGCTGGTGCCGCGCGTCGCGCGATTTCGTGCCCGGTTTCCGGAAATCGGTTTGCGCCTGCTGGCGTCGGACGACGTGATCGGCCTGGGGGCCGGAGCGGCGGACATCGCGGTCCGGTACGGACCGGGCCCCTATCCCGGTTGCCTGTCCGAAGCCCTGTTGCAGGGCCGGTTCGCACCCGTTTGCAGCCCGCGGCTCGAGATCCGCGAGCCGGCTGACCTGCACCGGCATCCGCTCATCCATTTCGAGTGGCGCCACCAGGAAGCCGACACGCCCCTGTGGCCGCGCTGGTTCGCCGAGGCGGGTCTCCCCTACCGGGCGGCGGGAGGGGAGATCGTCTTCTCCGACGAAGCACATGCGATCCAGGCCGCCGCGGCGGCACAGGGCGTCGTTCTTGCCTGCCTTCCCCTCGTCGCCGAGGAACTGGCGAGCGGCGTGCTCGTCTGCCCGTTCGGACCGGTTCTCGTCGGCCACTCGTTTCAGGCGGTCCTGCCCGTTCATCTGGCGAAGGACGAGCGCGTCCAGGCCGTGCGGGCGTGGCTCGTCGAGGAAGCCGCTGCGCTTGCTCGGCCGCCTACGGCCTCACGCCGGCAACCCGAACCAATGTGAGAGACACGGATGCCGCGCCACGGACCGGTTCGGTTCGGCGGATTCCGTTGACGGTGCTCCGTGCGGCCGACCGGGCCTTGTTATCGGACCCGTTCGGCCGGGAAGCGCGGCTCGGCCGCGGCGATGGCGTCTTGCGCGGCGACGAGCAGAAGTTCGCGGGCGCCCGCCGCCTCGGTCGCCGCGATCACGCCATGGATCCCCGACACGGCCCGGGAGAGAGCGGCCGCCGTATCGCGCTCGCGCAGGTAATGGCCCAAGAACAGGGCGGTGAAGGCATCGCCGGCGCCGTGCACCGGAGCGTCGAGGAGGGGCGTCACGACCAGCCAGGCGCCGTCCGGCGCCACCGCCAGAACCTCGATCATGCCCGCCGGACCGTCTTGTCGCCGCAGACTGGTCACCACGACGACCGAGGGCCCGCGCCGGCGCAGCGCTTCGGCGGCCTCGATGGCCTCGGACAGAGTCGCCGTGCTGCCCCCGGTCAGATACTCCAGCTCGAACGCGTTGGGGACGGCGATGTCCGCGACGGCCAGAAGGTCGCCGAAGACCGGCGGGACCTCCGGCCGCACGAAGAGCCCGCAGTCGCGATCGCCCATGACCGGATCGCAGCAGTAGAGCGCCCGCGGGTTGCCGGCCCGCACCCGGGCGATGGCGTCCGCCACCAGCGCCGCGTTGCCGGCATCCCCGAGATAGCCGCTGAGCACCGCGTCGCAGCGCTCGAGAACGCCCAGTTTCCCAAGGCCGTCGAGGATCTCCCGAAGTTCCTCCGGTGCGTGGGTCCGGCCGCCCCAGGTCGCGTAGCCAAGATGGTTCGAGAAGCCGACCGTATCGATCGGCCAGACGTCGAAGCCGAGACGCTGCAGAGGAAACATCGCGGCGGCATTGCCGACATGGCCGTAGGTGACGCGGGACTGGATCGAAAGGATGCTCAAGTACGTGGCCCCCGGTTGCTGCTTATCGAACAAGTCAAATAAGGTCCGCCGGGCGACCTTGCCACAGCCCGGCCTTTCTTTATAGTCGCCAGGAAGCGACCGCGCTCGGACCAATTTGGGCCTGCGGCCTTCCGGCGATCCCGGAGGTCGCGACGGCCCGGAGCTAAGGGGGATAGGAACCGATGGACCGCAGCTCGCGACCACGCCGCAGCGTCCTGTACATGCCGGGCTCGAACGCCCGCGCGCTCGAGAAGGCAAAGACGCTTCCGGCCGATGCCTTGATCCTGGACCTCGAGGACGCCGTCGCGCCGGAGGCGAAGCGGGACGCGCGCGGTCAGGTCTGCGACGCGGTCAAGGCGGGCGGCTATGGCCGGCGCGAAGTCATCATCCGCGTCAACGGCCTCAACACGCCCTGGGGCTACGCCGACCTCGTTGCCGCCAGCACCTCGGGGGCCGACGCCATCCTGCTACCGAAGACGGAGAACGTCGAATCGGTGCGGCAGGCCGAGATGGTCATGGAGGCGAACGGGGCGCCGGCCGATCTCGCGATCTGGTGCATGATCGAAACGCCGCGCGCCATCCTCAATGCAGAGGCGATCGCCAGCGCCAGCCCGCGGGTGGCCTGCCTCGTCATGGGCACCTCCGACCTGACCAACGATCTGCGCGCCCGGCACACGCCCGACCGGCTGCCGATGCTGACGAGTCTCAGCCTCTGCATCCTGGCGGCGCGCGCCTACGGCCTCGCCATCCTCGACGGCGTGCATCTCGACCTCGACGACGCGGACGGGTTCGAGCGGTCCTGCCGGCAGGGGCTTGAACTCGGCTTCGACGGCAAGACGCTCATCCATCCGAAGCAGATCGCTGCGGCGAACCGGGTGTTCTCCCCCTCGCCGGAGGAGGTCGAGTGGTCACGTCGCATCATCAAGGCGCATGCCGATGCGGTGGCCGAAGGCCGCGGCATCGTCGTGGTCGACGGCAAGCTGGTCGAGAACCTGCACGTTCTGAACGCACGCCGGGTGGTCGAGCTGAGCGAGACGATCGCCGAGCTCGAACAGGCCTCCGCGGCGTCCTGACCTGGTTTTGACGAGGTCCCGGTGGTCATGAAGGCGAACCCCGGCCGCTTCTTCGAGGATTTCCGCCTCGGCGAGGAGATCCGGCACGCCACTCCGCGGACGGTCACCGCGGGCGATGCGGCGCTCTATATCGGCCTCACCGGATCGCGTTTCGTCCTGCCGTCGTCCGATGTCTTTGCGCGGTCTCTCGGCCTGACCGGCGCGCCGATCGACGACCTGCTCGTCTTCCACGTGGTTTTCGGCAAGACCGTTCCGGACATCTCGCTGAACGCGGTCGCCAATCTCGGCTACGCCGGGTGCCGGTTCGGGGCATTGGTCCATCCGGGCGACACGCTCACCGCCAGCTCGACCGTGATCGGGCTGAAGGAGAATTCGAACCGGAAGACCGGGGTCGTCTATGTCCGGTCCACCGGCGTCAATCAGCGGGGCGAGACGGTGCTCGACTATGTCCGCTGGGTGATGGTCCGCAAGCGCGACACGGCCGCTTCGGTGCCGCCGCCCACCGTGCCGGAGCTCCCGGCCGCGGTCCCGGCGGCGGAGCTCTTCGTCCCGCCCGGGCTGGATCTTTCCCGCTACGACGACGCGCTCGCCGGATCGCCCCATCGCTGGGAGGACTACGCGGTGGGCGAGCGCATCGACCATGTCGACGGGATGACCGTCGAGGAGTCCTGCCACATGACCGCGACGCGGCTCTATCAGAACACCGCGCGCGTTCATTTCAACCAGCACACCGAGAAGGACGGGCGGTTCGGCCGGCGGCTGGTCTATGGCGGCCACGTCATCAGTCTGGCGCGGGCGCTCAGCTTCAACGGGCTCGCCAACGGCTTCCGCATCGCGTCGATCAACGGCGGGCGGCACGTCGCCCCCGTCTTCGCCGGCGACACGATCTATGCCTGGAGCGCCGTTGTCGAGAAATCGGAGCTGCCCGGCCGCGACGATCTGGGCGCCTTGCGGCTGCGCACGATCGCGACGAAGGACCGCCCCTGCGCCGACTTCCCCGGCGCAGAGCCGGGCGGCGAAGGGGCAGACGGCCGAGTCGATCCGGCCGTCGTGCTCGATCTGGATTACACGGTTCTGATGCCCCGACGGGGCGGCGCCTTGCCGACTTCTTGATTGACGCCGACCCGGCGTGATAAAGGAGGAGGCGTCAGGTTGCGGGCGGACCCGAGCAAATCCTTCGCAAACGCGCCCTGCGGAAAGGCGCTTCCTGACGCCTCCGGAGCCAGTGGGGCTCCTGCACGCGAAAGCATGCGGTGGGGCCTCTCGTCCGTGCCGTCCATCGGCTGCGGTGGTCGGTGGTGCAGGACCGACGGAGGCAGCGCGGCGGCGTGTGGCCTTCCCCTAGAAGGCTAGGCCCCGGCGGTCGCCCCTTGACCATCCTCCCGGCGCCGCCGGGGGTGTCGCGTCGCGTCTCGGACCACCCCTCGGCGCATCGACGATTCTCCAGTATCGCCGTCTGCCCGCCGCTCCGCGCAGGAAAGAGGGCGGGCGAACCGGGAAGGCGGATCCACGCCAGAATCAGCCTGGCTAGGGACGGCCGACCTTCCGCTCCGGCCGCATCCGGCAAGTTGGCTTGCGGACGCTTGCGGCCGGTACCGGGCGGTATGTGTCCCCCGAGTCACATCACCGCCCTGCGCCGTCGGTCCCCGGCACCCCTCCGCCTTCGCGGAAGCCCCGACCGGACAGGGTTCGTCCAGGAACCCCCGAAAGCCCGACGGCACAACGCTTTCACGCGCGTTAATTATTGTTAATAAATCGGCCCGGTCGCGCAATTCGGAAATCAATTAGACTCGAAAAAATCTGTGGGTGAATTTCTGGAATATTCACAAAGCCCCAACATGGTATCCACATTTCTATCCACAAACACGAAAATGAGGGGCCTGGAAGGACGGGCGACGCTCGTGATCATCGACGGCTGATGGCTCATCCCGCACGGGCCGAAACCCTGGCTCCCGAGCGATTTCCTTCGTGTCGGTGGGGCGGCGGGAGCGTGCGTGTGATGCAATACAAAATATCAATGGAAGGTTGTATCGCAGCGCACAACGTTGACTTGGATCGACGAGCGGCCTAAATCACCTTACCGTTCGACATTGCGGCATCGCCCGTGCTCTCCCGATTCCTGCGAGCTCCGCCATGATTTCGAGTCCGGGACGATGCTTGAGGATACGTTTATGGCAACGCAAGACCGGCCGCTTTCTCCGCATCTGCAGATCTATAAGCCGCAACTGACATCGGTCATGTCGATCTCGCACCGCTTCACCGGCATTGCGCTCGCGGTCGGGATGTTGGTGCTCGTCTACTGGCTGATTGCGGCCGCCGCGGGGCCGGAGGCCTTCGCCACCGCCCAGGCGGTGATCGGTTCCTGGTTCGGGCGACTCCTGCTCTTCGGCTGGTCGGTCGCGCTGTTCTATCATCTGGCGAACGGGATCCGGCACTTGGTGTGGGACGTCGGCCTGTGGTTCGACATCCCGTCCATCTATGCCTCGGGCCGCGGCGTGCTCATCGCGACGGCCCTGCTCACGATCGTGAGCTGGGTCGCGGCCTACTGGGTGATGGGGGGACGCTGATGCCGTCGCGTCATGCCCGCTCCTTCCGCACGGACCTCGCCCGCGTGCGCGGACTCGGCTCGGCCAAGGAAGGCGTTCAGGAATGGTGGATGATGCGCCTGACCTCGGTCGCCCTGGTGCCGCTGACCGTGTGGTTCGTGGTTTCGATCATCGCGCTCACCGGGGCCGACCATGCGACCGTGATCGCCTGGCTCGGCTCACCGGTGACGGCCGGGCTGATGATCCTTCTCCTCGCCGTGACCTTCCATCACCTCCAGTCGGGCCTGAAGGTCGTGATCGAGGACTACGTCCATATCGAATGGCTCAAGATCGGCGCCATCGTGCTGGTCAAGTTCGCCAGCGTCGTCCTGGCGCTGGCGGCGATCATGGCCGTGCTGGTGATCGCCTTCGGAGATTAGGCGGGAAATCATGACCGACGGACAGGGAAACGGCGCCGGCCGGGCGGCGGAGGGGCGGCTCCCCGGCGGCATCATGGTCCACAAGAAGGCCTACGAGGTCATCGACCACGACTACGACGTGGTGGTGGTCGGCGGCGGGGGAGCCGGGCTGCGCGCCACCCTCGGCATGGCGGCCAAGGGCCTGAAGACGGCCTGCATCAGCAAGGTCTTCCCGACCCGCAGCCATACCGTGGCGGCGCAGGGCGGGATCAGCGCCGCCCTCGGCAACATGGGCGAGGACGACTGGCGCTGGCACATGTACGACACCATCAAGGGGTCGGACTGGCTCGGCGACCAGGACGCCATCGAGTACATGGTGCGCGAGGCCATCCCGGCGGTGATCGAGCTCGAGCATTTCGGCGTGCCGTTCAGCCGCACCCTCGACGGCAAGATTTATCAAAGGCCGTTCGGCGGCATGACGACGCGCTTCGGTGAAGGCATCGCGCAGCGCACCTGCGCCGCCGCCGACCGCACCGGCCATGCGATCCTGCACGCGCTCTACCAGCAGGCGCTGAAGCACTCCGCGGAGTTCTTCGTCGAATACTTCGTCCTCGACCTCATCATGGACGAGGACGGGGTCTGCCGGGGCGTCATGGCCTGGAACCTCGACGACGGGACGATTCACCGCTACCGCGCCCACATGACCGTTCTGGCGACGGGCGGCTATGGCCGGGTCTTCTTCTCCTGCACCTCGGCCCACACCTGTACGGGCGACGGCAACGCGATGGTGCTGCGCGCCGGGCTGCCGCTGCAGGACATGGAGTTCATCCAGTTCCACCCGACCGGCATCTATGGCGCCGGTTGCCTGATCACGGAAGGGGCCCGCGGCGAGGGCGGCTATCTCACCAACTCGGAGGGCGAGCGGTTCATGGAGCGCTACGCGCCCTCGGCCAAGGACTTGGCGTCGCGCGACGTCGTCAGTCGCTCGATGACCATCGAGATCCGCGAGGGCCGCGGTGTCGGTCCGAACAAGGACCACATTTACCTGCATCTCGAGCATCTCGATCCGCAGCTCATCCACGAGCGGTTGCCCGGCATATCCGAGACCGCGCGGATCTTCGCCGGCGTCGACGTCACGCGCGAGCCGATCCCCGTGTTGCCGACCTGCCACTACAACATGGGCGGCATCCCGACCAACTATCACGGCGAGGTCGTCGCCCCGAGGGACGGGAACACGGAAGCCGTCGTCCCGGGACTGATGGCGATCGGCGAGGCCGCCTGCGTCTCGGTCCACGGCGCCAACCGGCTCGGCTCGAACTCGCTGCTGGATCTCGTGGTCTTCGGCCGGGCGGCGGCCAACCGCTGCGCCGAGATCATCCGGCCGGGCGAGCCGCATCGGCCGCTGCCGAAGGATGCGGGAGAGATGGCGCTGGTCCGGCTCGACCGTGCCCGCCACGCCAACGGCGGGACGCCGACCGCGGCGCTGCGGCTCGAAATGCAGAAGATCATGCAGAACAACTGCGCGGTGTTCCGGACCGGCGAAGTCCTGGCCGAAGGCATGAAGAAGCTCGAACAGACTTGGGAGCGTCGCGCCGATATCCACGTCAGCGACCGGTCGATGATCTGGAACAGCGATCTCGTGGAGACGCTCGAGCTCGACAACCTCCTCCATCAGGCCGTGGTGTCGATGGCCTCGGCGGCGAACCGCACAGAGAGCCGCGGAGCGCATGCGCGCGAAGACTATCCCGAGCGCGACGACGCCAACTGGCTGAAGCACACGCTGGTCTGGTGCGACGAGCACGGGCGGACGCGAATCGATTATCGGCCGGTGCGCCTGCAGCCGCTCACCAACGAGGTGCAGTCCTTTCCGCCCAAGGCGCGGGTCTACTGACGCGGAACACCGCATCCGACCGACGAATCGAGGAACGCGACCAATGGTCCATTTCACGCTGCCGGCCAACTCCAAGATCCGCGAGGGCAAGACCGTCAAGGCCCCGCCCGGCGCCAAGCGGGTGAAGACCTTCAAGGTCTACCGCTGGAATCCCGAGGACGGCCAGACGCCGCGGATCGACAGCTTCGAGCTGGACCTCGACGCCTGCGGGCCGATGGTTCTCGACGCCATCATCAAGATCAAGAACGAGATCGATTCGACACTCACCTTCCGGCGGTCCTGCCGCGAGGGCGTCTGCGGCAGCTGTGCCATGAACATCGACGGCACCAACACGCTTGCCTGCACCAAGTTCATCGAGGACGTGAAGGGCGACGTCCGGATCTATCCGTTGCCGCATATGAAGGTGGTCAAGGACCTCGTGCCCGACCTGGGCCAGGCCCTCGCGCAGTACGCGCTCATCGAACCTTGGCTGAAGACTCAGTCCGCGCCGCCGGAACGCGAACGCCTGCAGTCGCCGGAGGAGCGGGCGCGGCTCGACGGGCTGTGGGAATGCATCCTCTGCTTCTGCTGCACGACCGCCTGCCCAAGCTACTGGTGGAACGGCGATCGCTATCTCGGTCCCGCTGTTCTCCTGCAGGCCTATCGCTGGATCGCCGACAGCCGCGACGAATACACCGGCGAGCGTCTCGACGCGCTCGAGGACCCCTTCCGGCTCTATCGCTGCCACACGATCCTGAACTGCACCCGGACCTGTCCCAAGGGCCTCAATCCGGGGAAGGCAATCGCCGAGATCAAGAAGTTGATGGTGGCTCGCCGCTGATCGGCCCGGCTGCCGCACGGGCGGTCCGTGCGGTGCCTGGGCCACTTCGGCAGAGGCGGGGTCAGGACAGCGAGATCTCGTCCTCGATGACGTGATGGACGTCGAGCCCTTCGACCGTCAGCGTCATCTTTGCCTTGATCGCGTTCTTGCCCTGTAGCTTTCCCGATTCCAGCCCGGCGTGCACGGCGGCCTCGATCTCCCGCTGCGAGGTCACGCCCACGCGCTTGAGGAACTTCCGTAACTCCATGTTGAAGACGTCGACGTTCATCTGTCCCTCCTCCGGTTCTATCCGGAAAGAATAGGGCCGCGACCCGCGGCGCGCCAGACTCCGGGCTTGCCGTCCGGCGCCTGCTCTCGTCTATCCTGACGGCATCGACCGATGCCCGGTCGCGGGAAAGGAGAGGGAAGGATGGACAAGGTTCTGGTCGTCACGGGCGCGAGCCGCGGCATCGGTGCGGCCACGGCGCGCGCGGCGGCGGCGCGCGGCTATCGCGTCTGCGTCAACTATCTCGGCCGCGCCGACGCAGCCCGCTCTCTCGTCGCCGAGATCGAGGGCGCCGGCGGCCGGGCAATCGCGGTGCAGGCAGACACGGCCGACGAGGCGGCGGTGCTGCGCCTGTTCGAAACCGTGGACCGCGAGCTCGGCCCCGTCGATGCCCTCGTCAACAACGCCGGCGTCACGGGGCCGGCGGGGCGCGTCGAAGACGTCTCGTACGCCACGCTGCGGCGCGTTCTCGACGTCAACGTGATCGGCTGCATCCTCTGCGCACGCGAAGCGGTCCGCCGGATGTCGACGAAGCGTGGCGGCCGGGGCGGCGCGATCGTCAATCTTTCGTCGACGGCGGCGACTCTCGGCGGTCCGAACGAGTTCGTCCATTACGCCGCGTCGAAAGGGGCGATCGACAGCTTCACCATCGGCCTCGCGCGCGAGGTCGGGGGCGAAGGCATCCGCGTCAACGCCGTCGGGCCGGGGCTGATCGACACCGAGATCCACGCCACTGCCGGCGCGCCGGACCGCCTCGAGCGTCTGGCGCCGTCGGCCCCCATCGGCCGGGCCGGATCGCCCGAGGAAGTGGCCGAACCGATTCTGTGGCTGCTCTCCGACGCGGCTTCCTATATTACTGGTGCCGTGCTGCGTATTTCCGGCGGTCGATGAACACCGTGCCGCGTCAAGACATCCTTAAGCATTTTGCCGCTGTCTTCATGTTGTCTGATGTCGGTCGCGTCCTGAGAACGCGACGCCCGCGCGTTCAATGACGGCCGACGACAGCGGACCGCTCGCTGCCTATCGCGAAAGGCGGCAGGCGGGCAGGCTGCAGCCGGACCCGGCGCAAGTTCTTGCCGCGGAAAAGCTGCAGAGCCTGCACAACGCGCTGAAGCGCTATCGACCCTCGATGGGCAAGGCGACCTGGCGCGAGCGGTTGGGCCTGACCCGGCGGCGCGAAGAACCGCCGCAAGGGTTGTACATTTTCGGGAGCGTCGGGCGCGGCAAGTCGATGCTGATGGACCTGTTCTACGAAACGGCTCCGGTCGCCGCGAAGCGTCGCGCCCACTTCCACGAGTTCATGCTCGACATCCACGACCGCCTGCATCGGCTGCGGCGGTCGTCGAAGCGCAGCGAGGGCGATCTCGTCGCGACGGTTGCCGACGAGATCATCGACGAGTCCTGGCTGCTGTGCTTCGACGAGTTCCACGTCACCAACATCGCCGACGCGATGCTGCTCGGCCGGTTGTTCGAGGCGCTCTTCGATCGCGGCGTCGTCACGGTGGCGACGTCGAACTGGGCGCCGGACGACCTCTACAAGGACGGGCTGCAGCGTGACCGTTTCCTGCCGTTCATCGACTTGTTGAAGCGAAAGCTCGATATCCTCGAACTCGACGGCGAGAAGGACTACCGGCTTGCCCGGCTGAAGGGGATGACCGTCTATCATCATCCCCTCGGGCCCGCGGCGGAGCGCGCGCTGGATGATGCCTTCGCGCGCCTTGCGGATGGCGCGCCGGGAGAGCCGGCGTCGCTGACGGTGCAAGGGCGCCGCCTGTCGGTGCCCCGCGCGGCGAACGGCGTCGCGCGGTTCGATTTCGCCGAGCTGTGTGAAGCGCCGCTCGGCGCGGCGGACTATCTTGCGATCGCCGTGCACTACCATGCGGTGATCCTCTCCGGCATTCCGAAGATGGGGCCGGAGAAGCGCAACGAGGCGCGTCGATTCATGACGCTCGTCGATGCGCTGTACGAGCACAACGTCGCGCTCATCTGCAGCGCGGCGGACGTGCCGGATCGACTCCATCCGGTCGGCGAAAGCGCCTTCGAGTTCCGCCGGACCGTGTCTCGGCTCATCGAAATGCAGTCCGCCGATTACTTGGCGCGCGCACATCTGACATAAAAATGACGAGTATCGTTGACTTCTACTTGCCCTTGGGGTCGAAAGGTAGTACCTACACAATAACTAGTGATGTATGCGCGTCCGATATGTGTGTCGCCTTCATCTCGCGTGACGGTCGACAGCGGACTTCGCTAGGAGATTGAATGTCGCGTAAAAAGATCGCCCTGGTCGGCGCAGGGAATATCGGTGGAACCTTGGCCCTGCTGGTCGGCCTCAAAGAATTGGGCGATGTCGTTCTCTTGGACATCGTCGAGGGCGTGCCGCAGGGAAAGTCCCTCGATATCGCCCAATCCTCTGCCATCGAAGACTTCGACGCAAATCTTCGCGGTTCTAACGACTTTCGCGACCTGAAGGGCGCCGACGTGGTGATCGTCACCGCCGGCGTTCCGCGGAAGCCGGGAATGAGTCGCGACGATCTTATCGGAATCAACACGAAGGTCATCACGGACGTCGGGCAGGCGATCAAGAAGCACTGTCCGAAGGCGTTCGTGATTGTCATCACCAACCCGCTCGACGCGATGGTGTGGGTGATGCGGGAGGCGAGCGGCCTGCCGCACGCCAAGGTGGTGGGCATGGCGGGCGTGCTCGACAGTGCCCGGTTCCGCTACTTCCTCGCGGAAGAGTTCGGGGTCTCGGTCGAGGACGTGACGGCCTTCGTGCTCGGCGGGCACGGCGACACGATGGTGCCGCTGGTCCGCTACTCCACGGTGGCGGGTATCCCCCTGCCCGACCTCGTGAAGATGGGCTGGACCACGCAACAGCGGATCGACGAGATCGTGCAGCGCACGCGTGACGGCGGCGCGGAGATCGTCGGCCTGCTGAAGACGGGGTCTGCGTTCTATGCTCCGGCAGCCGCGGCCATTCAGATGGCGGAGGCCTACCTGAAGGACAAGAAGCGCGTGCTGCCCTGTGCCGCCTATCTCGACGGCCAGTATGGGGTGAAGGATCTCTATGTCGGCGTGCCGGTGGTGCTCGGGGCCGGCGGCGTAGAGAGGGTGGTCGAGATCGATCTCAACAGGTCGGAAAAGGCCATGTTCGAGAAGTCGGTCGCGGCCGTTAGGGGCCTCATCGATGTGGTGAGGAAGCTTCAGAGAGGAGATGCTTGATGAAGAAACCAGTGAAATCCGCCAAATCGTCGGCGAAGAAGGCTGCGCCGAAGAAGACGGCGAAGGCAGCAGCGAAGACGGCGGCCAAGAAGGCCGCGCCGAAGAAGACGGCGACGAAGAAAGCGGCGAAGCCGGCGGCGAAGAAGACCACGGCGAAGAAGGCCGCGAAGCCGGCGGCTAAGAAGACCGCGGCGAAGAAGGCGGCGAAGCCGGCGGCGAAGAAGGCCGCGAAGCCGAAAGCCAAGAAGGCGAGCTAGCCGACGGCGCGACCCGCTTCTTAGGAGTTTTTGCGGCCTGCGGCGGCGGCCCTGCGACGACGGCGCAAGACCGTTTCGGGGTCGGGCTTGCACCACCCCCCGAAGCTGGTAGAGTACGCGCCGTTCCCCAATACGGGGCACGTCGGGGGCCGCCGCCAATACAGATAAAACAGTGACAGTAGCAGGCCGATGAACATACACGAATACCAGGCGAAAGGCCTGTTGAGCCGGTTTGGCGTCGCCGTGCCCCGCGGCGCAGTTGCCTACACGCCCGAGGAGGCAGAGGCCGCGGCGCGCGAGCTCGGCGGGCCGGTCTGGGTCGTCAAGGCGCAGATCCACGCCGGGGGGCGCGGCAAGGCCGGCGGCGTCAAGGTCGTCAAGTCGCTGCCCGAGGTCCGGGACACCGCTGCCCAAATGCTGGGCATGACCCTGGTTACGCACCAGACCGGCCCTGCGGGCAAAGAGGTGAAGCGGGTCTATATCGAGGAAGGCTGCGACATCCGGCGCGAGCTCTACCTCGGCATGCTGATCGACCGGGCGACCTCTCGCGTTACCTGCATGGCCTCGACCGAGGGCGGGACCGAGATCGAGGAGGTCGCTGCCAAGACGCCGGAGAAGATCCTCAAGGTGGGCATCGATCCGGCAACGGGGATCATGCCGCACCACGCGCGGCGGATTGCCTTCGGCCTCGGTCTCGAGGGGCCGCAGGTCGGCGCCGCAACCAAGTTCATCACCGCGATGTACAAGGCGTTCACCGAGCTGGACGCCAGCATCGTCGAGATCAATCCCCTGGTCGTCACCGGCACCGGCGAGGTCATCGCCCTCGACGCCAAGATGAACTTCGACGACAACGCGCTCTATCGGCACAAGGACGTGGCCGAGCTCCGCGACGAGGACGAGGAGGATCCGATGGAGCTCGAGGCCGCGCGCCATGACCTCAACTACATCAAGCTCGACGGCAACATCGGTTGCATGGTGAACGGCGCCGGCCTCGCCATGGCGACCATGGACATCATCAAGCTCTATGGCGGCGAGCCGGCGAACTTCCTCGACGTCGGCGGCGGCGCGACCAAGGAACGCGTCACCACCGCCTTCAAGCTGATCCTGTCTGACCCCAACGTCGAAGGCATCCTGGTGAACATCTTCGGCGGCATCATGCGCTGCGACGTGATCGCCGAAGGCGTGGTCGCCGCGGCGCGCGAGGTCAGCCTGCACGTGCCGTTGGTCGTCCGCCTCGAAGGCACCAACGTGGAACTCGGTAAGAAGATTCTCCGCGAATCGGGTCTGCCGATCGTTTCGGCCGATAATCTGGCCGACGCCGCGGAGAAGATCGTCAACGCCGTTCGCGAGGTCGCCTGATGGCCGTTCTCGTCAATTCCGATACCAAGGTCCTCTGCCAGGGTTTCACCGGCGCGCAGGGCACCTTCCACTCCGAGCAGGCGATTGCCTACGGCACCCGGATGGTGGGCGGGGTTACCCCGGGCAAGGGCGGGACGACGCATCTCGACCTGCCGGTCTTCGACACCGTCGCCGAAGCGGTGGCGGAGACCGGGGCCGACGCTTCCGTCATCTATGTGCCGCCGCCCTTCGCCGCCGACGCCATCCTCGAGGCCGTGGACGCGGAGATCCCCCTCATCGTCTGCATCACCGAGGGCATCCCGGTGCTCGACATGGTGCGGGTCAAGCGGGCGCTTTCCGGCACCCGGTCGCGGCTCATCGGCCCGAACTGCCCGGGCATCATCACACCGGATGCCTGCAAGATCGGCATCATGCCGGGCCACATCCATTCGCGCGGGAAGATCGGCATCGTCTCGCGCTCGGGCACGCTCACCTACGAGGCGGTGGCGCAGACGACCGCCGCCGGTCTCGGCCAGTCGACCTGCATCGGCATCGGCGGCGACCCGGTCAACGGCACCAACTTCATCGACTGCCTGGAGCTGTTCCTGGCCGACGACGAGACCGAAGGCATCATCATGATCGGCGAAATCGGCGGGACGGCGGAAGAGGACGCGGCGGCGTTCCTGAAGGCGCAGAAAAAGAAGAAGCCGGTGGTCGGCTTCATTGCCGGCGTCACCGCGCCGCCGGGTCGCCGTATGGGCCATGCCGGGGCGATCATCTCCGGCGGCAAGGGAGACGCCGCAAGCAAGATCGAGGCGATGCGGAGCGCCGGGATTGTGGTTGCCGACTCGCCGGCCAGTCTGGGGAGCACTATGTTAAGGGTTATGAAAGGCTGACCGCGCCATAGGGAGCGGTCGCCGAGGTCAGAAGACACGGCGCGCCGCCCTCCTGACGCGCCAAGGTTAAGCGAGAGAGATGCAACCCCACGAAAACTCCTTCCTGTCCGGTCCCAACGCCAGCTTTATCGAAGAACTTTACGCCCGCTACATCGAGAATCCGGACTCGGTCGATCCGAGCTGGCGCCGCTTTTTTGCAGAGCTCCAGGACGATTCCCGAGCGGTGCTCGATGAGGTGCGGGGGGCGAGCTGGGCGCCCCGGCCCCGCGGGTTTTCCGGCAATGGGCTGAACGGCGCGGCGGCGGCGGAAACCATCGCGCCGGAGCAGGTTCACGCCGCGGCGCGGGATTCAATCCGCGCGCTTATGCTGATCCGCTCCTACCGGGTGCGCGGCCATCTCGAAGCCAATCTGGACCCGCTCAACCTGCGGCCGCACGAGCCTCATCCGGAGCTCGATCCCCGGACCTATGGCTTCACCGAAGCCGACATGGACCGGCCGGTCTACATCGGCAACATCCTCGGCCTCGGCGAGACCGCCACCGTCCGCGAGATCATGCAGGTCCTGCGCGAGACCTACTGCGGCAACATCGGCGTCGAGTACATGCACATCTCGGATCCGGACCAGAAGGCCTGGATCCAGGAACGCATAGAGGGCATCCGCAACCAGACGCAGTTCACGGAGAAGGGTAAGCGGGCGATCCTCGACCGGCTGACCGCCGCCGAGACGTTCGAGCACTTCCTCGACAGGAAGTACACGGGGACCAAGCGCTTCGGCCTCGACGGCGGCGAGTCAACGATCCCCGCGCTCGAGCAGATTCTCAAGCGGGGCTCGCAGCTCGGCGTGAACGAGGTGGTCATCGGCATGGCCCATCGCGGCCGGCTCAACGTGCTGGCGAATTTCATGGGTAAGCCCTTCGCCGCCATCTTCTCCGAATTCCAGGGCAACCCGGCCCATCCCGACGACGTGCAGGGCTCCGGCGACGTGAAGTACCATCTCGGCACGTCGTCCGACCGCGAGTTCGACGGCAAGACCGTTCATCTGTCGCTGACGGCCAATCCGTCGCATCTGGAGGCGGTGAACACCGTCGTGCTCGGCAAGGTCCGGGCCAAGCAGCGGCAGAAGGGCGACGTCAACCGCGAGCAGACGATCGCGCTGCTGCTGCATGGCGATGCGGCCTTTGCCGGCCAGGGCCTCGTCGCCGAGGCGCTCGACCTGTCCGAGCTGAAGGGCTACCGCATCGGCGGGACGATCCACTTCATCATCAACAATCAGATCGGCTTCACCACCAACCCGGTGAACGCACGCTCGGGCCCCTATTGCTCCGAGATCGCGAAGATCTGTCAGGCGCCGATCTTCCACGTCAACGGCGACGATCCGGAGGCCGTGGTCCACGTCGCGCGGATCGCGACCGAGTTCCGGCAGCGGTTCAAGAAGGACGTCGTCATCGACATGTTCTGCTACCGCCGCTTCGGTCATAGCGAGATCGACGATCCGGCCTTCACTCAGCCGCTGATGTACCGAAGGATCGCCAAGCACCCTTCGGTGCGCGAGCTCTATGCCAACCGCCTGATCAGCGAAGGGACCATCACCAAGCAGGAAGCCGACGATCTGGTCGCGTCCTTCCAGAAGTCCCTAGAGGCGGAGTTCGCCGCCGCCGGCAGCTACAGGCCCAACAAGGCCGACTGGCTGGAGGGCGCGTGGGCCGGCCTCGGGATCGCCTCGGGCGACGAGCGGCGGGGCAACACCGCGGTCGATATCGAAACCTTGCGCGAGGTCGGCCGCGCGATCACCGAGATCCCGGGCGGCTTCCACGCGAACCGCAAGGTGGAGCGGCTGCTCGCGAGCCGGCGCCAGATGATCGAGTCCGGCGAAGGAATCGACTGGGCGACCGCCGAGGCGCTGGCCTTCGGCACCTTGCTTGTCGAGGGAACGCCAATCCGCATGTCGGGGCAGGACACCTCGCGCGGGACCTTCTCGCAGCGGCACGCGGTGCTCGTCGATCAGGAGAACGAGGATCGCTACACGCCTTTGAACCACATCCGCGAGCAGCAGGCGCAGCTCGAGATCGTCGACAGCCCGCTTTCTGAGGCCGGCGTGCTGGGCTTCGAGTACGGCTACAGCCTCGCCGACCCCAAGGCGCTGGTGATCTGGGAGGCGCAATTCGGCGATTTCGCCAACGGCGCACAGGTGATCATCGACCAGTTCATCAGCTCGGGCGAGTCCAAATGGCTGCGCATGTCCGGCCTGACGATGCTGCTTCCGCACGGCTATGAAGGGCAGGGGCCCGAGCATTCCTCGGCCCGGGTCGAGCGGTATCTGCAGCTCTGCGCCGAGGACAACCTTCAGGTGGTCAACTGCACGACGCCGGCCAATTACTTCCACGTGCTGCGGCGCCAGATCCACCGCAACTTCCGCAAGCCGCTGGTGGTTTTCACGCCGAAGTCGCTTCTGCGGCACAAGCTCGCGGTCTCGAAGCTTGCGGAGATGGCGGAGGGTACCAGCTTCCACCGCGTCCTGTGGGACGACGCCCAGCTTTGCGACGACAAGGACGTGAAGCGCGTCGTGCTGTGCTCGGGCAAGGTCTACTACGACCTGTTCGAGGAGCGGGAGCGCCGCGGGGTGTCGAACCTCTACATTCTGCGTCTCGAACAGCTTTATCCGCTGCCCACCAAGGCACTGATTAAGGAGCTCGGTCGCTTCCCGCAGGCGGAGTTCGTCTGGTGCCAGGAAGAGCCGCGGAACATGGGCGCGTGGAGTTTCATCGCGCCCGAGATCGAGACGGTGATGGGAGAGATCGGCTCGCGCCAGCGGCGGCTGCTCTATTGCGGCCGGCCGGCAGCGGCGTCGCCGGCGACGGGGCTGCTGCGCCGTCACAACCGCGAGCAGGCGCAGCTCATCGACGCGGCCCTCACTCTCTGATCGGGGGGCGGGCGGCATGTCAAAATCGGAGGGTGGCCCTCTCCCGCCGGGAGAGGGGATCATTAAGTCAGCGTTCGTAACAAGCCCGTTTAGGTCGAGGTTGTAATGGCGACGGAGATCGTGGTGCCCGCCCTGGGCGAGTCGGTAACGGAGGCGACGGTTGCCCGCTGGATGAAATCCGTCGGCGATCCCGTCAATGTCGATGACCCGCTGCTTGAGCTCGAGACAGACAAGGTGACGCTCGAAGTCTACGCGCCGGCCGCGGGGACGCTCGGCGAGATCCGCGTCGCTGAGGGCGCGACGGTCGAGGTCGGCACCGTGCTCGGCACCATCGAAGAGGGCGCTGTGGCGGCAAAGGCGCCGTCGGCGGCGAAGCCCGAGGCGGCGGTCAGGCCGCCCGAGGAGCCCGAGGCGGCGGCGCGGCCTGCCGCGGCCGGCCCGGCCGCCCAAACGGCGCTGTCGCCGGCCGTCCGTCGGCTCGTCGAGGAGAACGAGCTGGAGCCCGCGGCCATTCCCGCCACCGGTAAGGACGGGCGGCTGACCAAGGGCGACGTGATCACGTTCCTGGAGCAGAAGACCGCGGCCCGGCCGGAGTCCGCCCCCGCGCCGAGCCCGACCCCCAAGCCAAGGCCGGCCCCCGAAGCGAGACCGGCGCCCGCCCAGGCGGATCGGCGCGAAGAGCGCGTGCGGATGACCCGCCTGCGCAAGCGCATCGCCGAGCGGCTCAAGGAAGCTCAGAACACGGCCGCCATCCTGACCACCTTCAACGAGGTGGACATGACCAACGTCATGGCGATTCGCAGCCGACTCCGCGATGCTTTCGAGAAGAAGCACGGGGTGAAGCTCGGCTTCATGTCGTTCTTCGTGAAGGCCTGCATCGTCGCGCTCAAGGAGATCCCGGCCGTCAACGCCGAGATTGACGGCGACGACATCGTCTACAAGAACTATTACGACATCGGCGTCGCTGTGGGCACGGAGCAGGGGCTGGTCGTCCCGGTGGTGCGCAACGCCGACCGGCTGAGCTTTGCTGAGATCGAGGCGACGATCGCTGAGCTTGGCCGCAAGGCCCGCGACGGCAAGCTGACGATCGAGGATCTGACCGGCGGGACCTTCACCATCTCGAACGGCGGGGTCTACGGCTCGCTGCTGTCGACACCGATCCTCAACCCGCCGCAGTCCGGCATTCTCGGCATGCACAAGACGCAGCCGCGGCCCGTCGTGGTCGATGGCAAGGTCGAGATCCGGCCCATGATGTATCTTGCCCTCTCCTACGATCACCGGATCATCGACGGCCGCGAGGCGGTGACGTTCCTGGTGCGCGTCAAGGAGTGCCTCGAGGATCCGGAACGGATCCTGCTCGAGATGTAGCCGTCTCATGGCCTCGCTCGGGGGAACCGTCATCCAGGGTGGCGCGGCGAGACGCGGCCCGGGCGAGCGTGTCCGGAGAACGGCGGACCGTGCGGCGGTTTCGGTGCGGGTGCCGCACTACGCGCAAACCCTTGACTTCACCTGCGGCCCGTCGGCCCTGATGATGGTCATGAGGGCGCTCGATCCCGCGGCGGAGATGGGCCGGGCCCTCGAGCTGCAGCTCTGGCGCGAGGCGACCACCATCTTCATGGGGTCGGGCCACGGCGGCAGCGGCGCGTTCGGCCTCGCGCTGGCCGCGCATCGGCGCGGCTTCGACGCCGAGGTCTATGTCAACCACAGGGGCGTGTTTCTCGCCGACCGGGCGCGCAGCGCAGAGAAGCGCGAGGTGATGCGGCTGGTCCAGGAGAGCGACTTGCGCGAGGTCGCCGCCCGCGGCATCCCGGTGACCTATGACCGCCTCGACACCGAGGCGCTGGAACAGAAGTTCCGCGACGGCTGGCTGCCGATCGTGCTGGTCAGCACCCACTACATTCACGGCGATCACGTGCCGCATTGGGTGGTTGTCACCGGGTTCGACGAGGCGTCGGTCTCCATCAACGATCCCTGGGTCGACCGAAAGCGCGGCCGGACGCCGGCGGACATGACCGACCGACGGATCCCGCGCCGGGATTTCGACGGGATGGCGCGGTACGGCAAGGCCAAGGAGCGCGCCGCCGTCCTGGTGCGCCGGCGGTCGACCGGCTGACGCCGCGGCCCGTATCGCTTCGCTTCATCTGTTCGCTTCCGGGGAGTGAGAATGACGGACAACAACCGGTACGATCTCGTGATCATCGGCGGCGGGCCGGGCGGCTATGTCGCCGCCATCCGCGCCGCCCAGCTTGGCTTCCGCGTCGCCTGTGTCGAGAAGCGCGGCACGCTCGGCGGCACCTGCCTCAATGTCGGCTGCATCCCCTCGAAGGCGCTGCTGCAGTCTTCGGAGAAGTTTGCGGAAGCCAACCACGCCCTCGCCGCGCACGGGGTGAAGCTCGGCAAGGTATCGCTGGATCTCAAGACGATGATGGCCCGCAAGGAGAAGGTCGTCGGGGACCTGACCAAGGGCGTCGAGTTCCTCTTCAAGAAGAACAAGGTCGCCTATATCCGCGGCACCGCCCGGATCGCCGCGCGTGACGCGGTGGCGGTCGACCTCGCCGACGGCGGCTCCGAGACGCTGTCGACCGAGCGGATCGTGATTGCCACGGGGTCGGAGGTGGCGCCGCTCCGCGGCGTCGAGATCGACGAGCAGCGGATCGTGTCGTCGACCGGCGCGCTCTCGCTCGACCGGGTGCCCGGCCATCTCGCGGTCATCGGCGGCGGCTATATCGGCCTCGAGATGGGGTCCGTCTGGCGCCGGCTCGGGGCCGAGGTCACGGTGATCGAGTTCCTCGACCGCATCGTGCCGGGGATGGACGGCGAGATCGGCAAGCAGTTCCAGCGCGTGCTGACGCGGCAGGGCATGAACTTCCGACTCGGCACCAAGGTGACCGGCGCGAAGACGACGAACAAGGGCGTTACCCTGACGCTGGAGCCCGCGCAGGGCGGCGAGCCGGAGACGCTGGACGCCGACGTCGTGCTGGTCGCGATCGGCCGCAGGCCCTACACCGACGGGCTCGGCCTGGAAGAGATCGGCGTCGAACGCGACGCGCAGGGGCGCGTCCAAACCAACGGCCGGTTCGAGACGACGGTGCCCGGTATCTATGCCATCGGCGACGTCATCGCCGGCCCGATGCTGGCGCACAAGGCGGAGGAGGAGGGCATCGCCCTGGTCGAGCAGCTCGCCGGGCTCGCGGGCCACGTGAACTACGAGACCGTGCCCGGTATCGTCTACACTTGGCCGGAGGTGGCCTCGGTTGGCCGGACGGAGGAGCAGCTCAAGGCCGACGGTGTTGCCTACAAGGTCGGCAAGTTCCCCTTCACCGCCAACAGCCGCGCGCGAACCAACGCCGACACGGACGGCTTCGTCAAGATCCTGGCGGACGCCGCAACCGACCGTGTCCTCGGCGTCCACATCCTTGGCCCCGACGCCGGCACCATGATCCACGAATGCGTCATGGCAATGGAGTTCGGCGGCTCGGCCGAGGACATCGCCCGCGCCTTCCACGGCCACCCGACCTTGAACGAGGCCATCAAGGAAGCCGCCCTCGCGGTCGACGGCCGGCCGATCCACATCTGAAGGTACCGTTCCCCTCCCCCTTGCGGGGGAGGGACGAAGGCGCTCTCAAGGCCATCGGAACCGGGGCCTCCGCCTGCCGTTCGTTTCAAAAGGACACCGTCTGCAGCAGGCATGCGAGGCACCCGATGGACCTGTGGCAATTGATCAAGCACGACCACGACAACGTCAACGAGCTCTTTCGGCAGATCCTGTCCCAGAGCAGCGGCGGATTGCGCGACCGGTTGTTCCGGCAGCTCAAGGACGAGCTCGACCTGCACACGAAGGTGGAAGAGGATCTCTTCTATCCGGCGCTCGCGCAGTTCGAGGAGACTCGCAAGTTCCTTCCCGACGCGCGCTCCGAACACGCCGAGATGAAGAAGCGGCTGGAAGCCCTCCGCCAGGGCGACAAGGACAGCGAGCAGTGGGCGCAGCGGTTCAGCGAGCTGAAGGCGCTCGTCCAGCACCACGTCCGTGACGAAGAGGACAAGATCTTCCCGGCGGCCCGGCAGGTGATCGATGCCGCGCGCGCCGAGGAACTGAAGCGCCAGATCGAGCGGGAGAAGACCGCCGTTCTCCAGGAGCATTTCTGATTGGTGGCTTCCCGCCGGGAGGCGCCGCGGTCCGCGCGCACCGCGGACAGGGGGCGGCGGCCGGAATCATCGCCGCGCCCGCGGATGGGCGCCGTCATAGACCGATAGCAGCCGGGCGGCATCGACGTCGGTGTAGCGCTGGGTCGTCGATAGCGAGGCGTGGCCGAGCAGCTCCTGAATCGCGCGCAGATCGCCGCCGGCGGCGAGCAGGTGCGTCGCGAAGCTGTGCCGCAGCGCATGCGGCGTGGCCGTGTCGGGCAGGCCGAGCAGCCCGCGCAGCCGCTGCATCTGGAGCTGCACGGCGCGCGGACTCAGCCGCCGGCCACGCGCCCCGAGGAAGAGCGGGTCGTCCGGCCCGCCGTCGAACGGGCAGGCGGCGAGGTAGTCGGCGATCGCCCTGGCAACGACCGGCAGGACCGGAACCGTGCGCTGCTTGTTGCCCTTGCCGGTGATCACGAGCGTGCCGACGGTGCCGTCGGCCGGAACCTGCGGCGCGTCCGCGCGGTTGAGCGCCAGCGCCTCGCCGATCCGCAGGCCGCAGCCGTAAAGCAGGGTGAGGACGGCGACGTCGCGCTTGGCGATCCAGGCAACGTCCGACAGCTCGGCGACGCCGTCGAGGGCATCGTCCGCTTCCGCCGCGGTGAGCGCCTTCGGCGTCGAACGCGGCAAGCGCGGCGAACGGATGCCGGAGAGCGCCGTGTTCTCCGCCAACCCGTGCCGCGCCAGATAGGCAAAGAAGCCACGCAGGACACTCAGCGCCCGCGCGGTGGAACTGCTCTGCCGGCGTTCGCCGGCGCGCGCGCTGAGCCAGGCGCGAAAATCGGCGCGGGTCAGGCCCGATAGGTCGGCGAGTGTCGGCAGGCCGCCGAGATGGCCGCTCAGAAAGGCAAGGAAGGCGGCGAGATCGCGCCCGTAGGCGTCGAGCGTGTGCCGGGAGGCGCGCCGCTCATGGCGCAGCCAGCGCTGCCACTGCTCGATGTGGACGGCGAGATCGGGCGCGGCGGCGAAGCCGATCGCGCCGGCTTGGCCTTTGGTCTGGCTTGCCGCGGCTCGCCCCGCCTCGACCGGTGCCGCCCGGGTGTGGGCTACTCCTCCAGGTCGAGCCACGTGCGGATGCAGTATTCGAGAACGCGGGCGAGAAAGCCGAGCAACTCCGTGCCCTGGCCCGGGTTGAAGTATCCCGGATGCCGCGTCCCGAAGGCCAGCAGGCCGGCCGGGGTGTGGGAGCTCACGGACAGCCGCAGCAGCGCGTCGGAGCGGACCAGCCCCGCCCCACTGCCGAAGATGAGCGGATCGCCGCGGACGTCGTCGCGCAGCAGAACCTCGCGGCCCTGACCGAGGATCGCGTCGACGGTGCCGGGCTCGAGGATCTGGAGTCCATCGATGCGGGCGCGGTGCGGCGACTGCTCCGTCGCCTCGATGCAAAGCGTCACCACATCGACGTCGAGGAGAACGGCGAGGTCGGTCGTGACCGTTTCGATCAGGTGCTCGAAGCTGCGCGCCGCCAGCAGGGAGAGCGCCGATTTGTGGACGCGCTCCTGTGTCGTAAGGTTGTCGCGGCTGTTGGCGAGCAGGTCGTCCTGATCGGCGCGCAGCCGTGCCAGGTCGCGGCGGAGCCGCAGGACCATGAACTGCTGCAGATCGACGAGCCGGTCGCCGTTGCAGCGCGCCGGGGGCAGCTGATAGTCGAGCAGCTCCGGGTGCTGCATCAGGAAGTCCGGGTGACGGCGCAGATAATCGGCGACCTGGGCCGCCGTGACGCGGGGCTCATCCTGGCTCGTCGTCCCGATGGCGTCTTCGGGCGTGTGCGTCATGGCGTGATCTTCGTTGCGCTAAAGGATGGATTGTCCGGTCTTCGCCCAGTCCGCAAGGAAAGCGGCCAGTCCCTTGTCGGTCAGCGGATGGTTGAACATCTGGCGCAGGACCGCCGGCGGCATGGTCGCCACGTCCGCCCCCATCTTGGCCGCCTCGACGACGTGCATGGGGTGGCGGATGGAGGCAACGAGCACCTCGGTGTCGAACGCCTGATAGGCGGCATAGATCTGCACGATGTCGGCGATCAGCCCCATGCCGTCGGCGCCGATGTCATCGAGCCGGCCGACGAAGGGCGACACGAAGGCAGCCCCCGCCTTGGCCGCAAGAATCGCCTGCGCGGGCGAGAAGCACAGCGTCACGTTGACGCGGATCCCCTCGGCGGCCAGCGCCCGGCAGGTCTTCAGCCCGTCCGGCGTCAGCGGTACCTTGACGGCGACGTTGTCGGCGATCCGGGCGAGCCTGCGGCCCTCGGCCAGCATCGTCTCGTGGTCGACCGCGGTGACCTCGGCGCTCACCGGGCCGGGCACGATCTCGCAGATCTCGCGGATGACCTCGACAAAGTTGCGGCCGCTCTTGGCGACGAGCGACGGATTGGTCGTGACCCCGTCGACCAGTCCGGTGGCGGCCAGATCGCGAATCTCGTCGAGGTCCGCGGAATCGATGAAGAACTTCATGATGCTCTGCGCTTTTGTCGTTGCTTGTCGTTCCTTTGGGAGTGCCGGTTTCGCCACCGACGTGGTCGGCGCCGGAACGGAACCGCCGGCCCCGACCACCAGTGGCGCCCGGACCACCGCTCTCGTGGCTTGGCCGGCATGCGTGCGATAGAGTGTAGCGCATGCCCGCCCACCATGCCAATTCCCGCGCAACCGGGGCTGCGGCGCCGCGGCCGCTTGTCCGGGTTCTGCTGCCGCTGCCCCTGCCCGAGCCCTATGACTATCGCGCCGGCGCCCATCCGGACCTGGCGCCGGGCGATTTCGTCGTCGTGCCCCTCGGCCGGCGCGAGGTCATCGGCGTTGTCTGGGGGCCGGGCGAGGGCGCCGTCGAGGAGGCGCGGCTCAAGGACGTGGTCGAACGGCTCGACGCGCCGCCCATGCCAGAGGTGTTGCGCCGGTTCGTCGAATGGGTCGCCGGATACACGCTCTCGCCGCTCGGCGCCGTGCTGCGGATGGCGATGAGCGTGCCGGCCGCGCTCGCGCCGCCGCGGCCGATCGCCGCCTGGCGGCTCGCCGAGGGCGTCGCCGGCCGCCTGGGATCTGAGGACCGGGAGAGCCAAGGTCTCCGCCTCACGCCGGCGCGCCGGCGCGTCGTCGAGGCGCTCGCCGGCGGGCCGCCGCGCAGCGCGGCCGAGATCGCCCGCGACGCCGGCGTCGGCGTGGGCGTGGTCAAGGGGCTCGCCGAGGCCGGCGTGCTGGTCCCGGTCTCGCTGCCGCCGCCGGCCGCCTTCGCCCGGCCCGACGGGCAGCGGCAGGGGCCGCCGCTGTCGCCGCCGCAGGCCGTCGCCGCCGGCGCGCTGAGCGCGGCCGTCACCAAGGGCGGGTTCAGCGCGACCCTGCTCGATGGCGTCACCGGTTCCGGGAAGACCGAGGTCTATTTCGAGGCCATCGCCGCCGCCCTGCGCGCGGGGCGGCAGGTCCTGGTCCTGCTGCCGGAAATCGCGCTCAGCGCCCAATGGCTCGAGCGGTTTACGATGCGCTTCGGCACCCGTCCCGCGGTGTGGCATTCTGACCTGACGGCGGCGGAGCGCCGCGTCACCTGGCGGGCGGTCGCCCGGGGCGAGGCGCGCGTCGTCGTCGGCGCGCGCTCCGCCCTGTTCCTGCCTTACCCGGAGCTCGGTCTGATCGTCGTCGACGAAGAGCACGACGGCGCCTTCAAGCAGGAGGACGGCGTCATCTACCAGGCCCGCGACATGGCCGTCGTCCGCGCCCATCTCGGGGGTATTCCGATCGTCCTGGTTTCGGCGACGCCGTCGCTCGAGACGATGCAGAACGTCGCCGCGGGACGGTACCGCGCGCTGCATCTGCCCGATCGCCACGCCGGCGCCAGCCTGCCGCGGGTCGAGGCCATCGACATGCGCGTCAACCCGCCGCCGCGGCAGAGCTGGCTGTCGCCGGTCCTGCGTCAGGCGCTGGCCGGGACCCTGGCGGCCGGGGAGCAGGCGATGCTGTTCCTGAACCGCCGCGGCTATGCGCCGCTCACCCTCTGTCGGGCCTGCGGACACCGGCTGCAATGCCCGAATTGCACCGCCTGGCTGGTCGAGCACCGGCTTTCCCGGCGGCTGCAGTGCCACCACTGCGGCTTCATGACGCCCCTGCCGGAGCAGTGCCCGTCCTGCGGCGTCCCCGGCAAGTTCGCGCCCTGCGGGCCCGGCGTGGAGCGCCTGGCGGAGGAGGTGGCGGCGCTCTTCCCGCAGGCGCGCTCGGCGATCATGACCAGCGACACGATCACCGGTCCGCTCTCGGCGGCGGAGATCGTGCGCCGGGTCCAGGCGCGGGAGGTCGATCTGCTGATCGGAACCCAGATCGTCGCCAAGGGCCACCACTTCCCGCTGCTCACGCTGGTCGGCATCGTCGATGCCGACCTCGGGCTGCACGGGGGCGATCTGCGCGCGGCGGAGCGGACCTACCAGCTCCTCCACCAGGTCGCCGGCCGCGCCGGACGGGCGGAGCGGCCGGGCCGCGTGCTGCTGCAGACCTACGACCCGAACCACCCGGTCATGCAGACGCTGGTCTCGGGCGACCGCGACCGGTTCCTCGAAAACGAGGCGGAGGATCGGCGCCGGTCCGGCATGCCGCCCTTCGGGCGCCTGGCGGCGCTGATCCTGTCCGGCCCCGACGGCGACAGCGTCGATGCGGCGGCGCGGGCGCTCGGGCGGACGGCGCCGCAGGGCGACGGCATATTGGTGCTGGGGCCGGCGCCGGCGCCGCTCGCCGTGCTGCGCGGGCGTCACCGCCGGCGCCTCCTCCTGAAATGCCGCCGCGACCAGTCGCCGCAAGCGCTGATCCGGCATTGGCTGGCCGAGGTGAAGCTGCCCGGCAACGTCCGGCTTCAGGTTGACATCGATCCCTACAGCTTCCTGTGACGCGCCGCAGCAGGGCCGGTTGCAACGCCCGGTTGGCTGTGTTAAACACCGCTCGCCCGACGGCGCGGGGGCTGTTCGCGCTGACGGAAGTCTTTGGAATTATTGCGATCCCGAACCGGGCGCATTCAATAAGGCGGAGGCGATCGAAGTGGCAGCCCGAGGCACTGGCCCAGGCGGGCTTGCGGCGCGATATGCTGCGGCGCTGTTTGAGTTGGCGGACGAGAAGAAGCAGCTGGACGCGGTTGCCGCCGATCTCTCCACCCTGAAGTCGATGATCGCCGAGAGCGAGGCATTGCGCCTGCTGCTGCGCAGCCCCATCTTGACGCGCGAGGAGCAGGGCCGTGCCATGGCGGCGCTCCTGGAGAAGGCCGGCGCCGGCGATCTGGTCCGGCGGTTCGTCGGCCTGGTCGCGGAGAACCGGCGGCTCTTCGTGCTTCCGGACATGATCGATGCCTATCTCGCCCAGCTCGCGGCGCGCCGCGGCGAGATCACGGCGCAGGTGATCTCGGCGCGCAGCCTGTCCGACGCGCAGCGCCAGGCGGTCACCGACGCCGTGACGCAGGTCGTCGGTGGCGGTAAGGTCGCCATCGACCTGAAGGTGGATCCGAGCCTGATCGGAGGCCTGATCGTCAAGGTTGGCAGCCGCATGATCGACAGCTCGCTCAGAACCAAACTGCAACGACTGCAAATCGCCATGAAAGGGGTCGGATAATGGAAATCCGCGCCGCGGAAATCTCCGCGATCCTCAAGCAGCAGATTGAGAATTTCGGGACCGAGGCCGACGTCGCCGAGGTCGGCCAGGTGCTGTCCGTCGGTGACGGTGTCGCCCGTGTGTACGGGCTCGACAACGTCCAGGCCGGCGAGATGGTGGAGTTCGCCGGCGGCCTGCGCGGCATGGCCCTCAACCTCGAAACCGACAATGTCGGCGTCGTCATCTTCGGCGACGACCGCGAAATCAAGGAAGGCGACACCGTCAAGCGGACTGGCTCGATCGTCGACGTGCCCGTCGGGCGAGGCCTGCTCGGCCGCGTCGTCGACGCGCTCGGCAACCCGATCGACGGCAAGGGGCCGCTCACCGACGTCACTCGCCGGCGCGTCGAGGTCAAGGCGCCGGGCATCATCCCGCGGCGCTCGGTGCACGAGCCGGTGCAGACGGGGCTGAAGGCGATCGACGCCCTGGTGCCGATCGGCCGCGGCCAGCGCGAGCTCATCATCGGCGACCGCCAGACCGGCAAGACCGCCGTCGCCATCGACGCCATCCTCAACCAGCGCGAGGCCAACGCCGGCGACGACGAATCGAAGAAGCTCTACTGCATCTACGTTGCCGTCGGGCAGAAGCGGTCGACCGTGGCGCAGATCGTCAAGACGCTGGAGGACAACGGCGCGCTCGACTACTCGATCGTCGTCGCCGCCACCGCGTCCGAGCCGGCGCCGCTGCAGTTCCTGGCGCCTTATGCCGGCTGCGCGATGGGCGAGTTCTTCCGCGACAGCGGCACGCACGCCCTCATCATCTATGACGACCTGTCGAAGCAGGCCGTCGCCTATCGCCAGATGTCGTTGCTGCTGCGCCGTCCACCGGGACGCGAGGCCTATCCGGGCGACGTGTTCTACCTGCATTCGCGGCTGCTCGAGCGCGCCGCCAAGATGAACGACGCGCACGGCGGCGGGTCGCTCACCGCGCTGCCGGTGATCGAGACGCAGGCCGGCGACGTGTCGGCCTATATCCCGACCAACGTGATCTCCATCACCGACGGCCAGATCTTCCTGGAGACGGGCCTGTTCTATCGGGGCATCCGGCCGGCCATCAATGTCGGCCTGTCGGTCAGCCGCGTCGGCTCGGCGGCGCAGATCAAGGCGATGAAGCAGGTCGCCGGGCGCATCAAGCTGGAGCTCGCCCAGTACCGCGAGATGGCGGCCTTCGCCCAGTTCGCGTCCGATCTCGACCCGGCGACCCAGCGGCTCCTCGCCCGCGGCGCGCGCCTCACCGAGCTGCTGAAGCAGCCGCAATATGCACCGATGCCGGTGGAGGAGCAGGTCGTTTCGATCTTCGCCGGCGTGCGCGGCTATCTCGATCCGATCAAGGTCGAGGACGTGACCCGCTTCGAGGCGATGATGCTGTCGGAGATCCGGGCCAAGAACGCCGACATCCTTGAGGCGATCCGGCAGGAGAAGGCGCTGTCCGAGGAGACCGAGCGCAAGCTGACGGCCTTCCTCGACCAGTTCGCCAAAGTCTTCGCCTGATCGGTTTCGCCTGGCGGTCCCGTCGAACCCATGGCCTGAACCCTGATCACCCTCGGAAGCGCGCGGCATGGCTAGCCTCAAGGATCTCCGAAACCGGATCAACAGCGTCAAGTCGACGCAGAAGATCACCTCGGCCATGAAGATGGTCGCGGCGGCGAAGCTGCGTCGCGCCCAGGAACAGGCGGAGGCCGCGCGGCCCTTCGCCGAGCGGATGGAGCGGATGCTGGCTTCGCTTGCCGCCGGCGCCGTGGGGCAGGAGGGCGCGCCCCCGCTCCTCGCGGGGACCGGGCGCGACCAGGTCCATCTCGTCGTGGTCATGACCTCGGACCGCGGCCTGTGCGGCGCCTTCAACTCGTCGATCGTGCGCGGCTCCCGCCGGCTGATCCGCGACCTGCAAGGGCAGGGCAAAGAGGTCAAGATCCTGTGCGTCGGCCGCAAGGGGTACGATCAGCTTCGGCGCGAATATGGCCCTCTCATCGTTGATACGATCACCGACGTGGGCCGCCCGCGGCTCGGTTTCGGCGACGCCGAGGCGATCGCCACCCGGGTGCGGGAGATGTACGAAGCCGGCGCGTTCGACGTTTGCACGATCGTCTACAACCGGTTCAAGTCGGCGATGACGCAGATCGTCACGGTCCAGCAGCTCATCCCCTTCGCGCAGCCGGAGGCGGAAGAAGCGGCCGGCGGGGAGCAGCCGCTCTACGAATACGAGCCGAGCGAGGAGGCGATCCTGAGCGAACTGCTGCCGCGCAATCTGGCGGTGCAGATCTACAAGGCGCTGATCGAGAACGCGGCGAGCGAGCAGGGCGCCCGCATGACGGCGATGGACAGTGCCACCCGGAACGCCGGTGAGATGATCAACCGGCTGACCATCACCTACAACCGCACGCGCCAGGCGGTCATCACCAAGGAGCTGATCGAAATCATCTCCGGCGCGGAGGCGATCTAACGGGAAAGGAGCCGATCGGGGCCGATCGGGTCAGGAGGAAGTCGTTATGGCAAAGAACGTTGTCGGTCGAATCACCCAGGTGATGGGCGCCGTCGTCGACGTCCAGTTCGACGGGGAGCTGCCGGCCATCCTGAACGCGCTGCACGTCGACAACCAGGGCACCCGGCTGGTGCTCGAGGTCGCGCAGCATCTCGGCGAGAACACGGTGCGCACCGTCGCCATGGACACGACCGACGGCCTCGTCCGGGGCCAGCAGGTGGTCGATACGGGCGAGCCGATCATGGTGCCCGTCGGGCCGGAGACCCTCGGCCGCATCATCAACGTGGTCGGCGAGCCGACCGACGAGCGCGGCCCGATCAACGCCAAGGTGAATTGGCCGATCCACCGGCCCGCACCGGAATTCGTGCAGCAATCGACCGAAGCCGAGATCCTGGTCACCGGCATCAAGGTCGTCGACCTTCTGGCGCCCTACGCCAAGGGTGGCAAGATCGGCCTGTTCGGCGGCGCCGGCGTCGGCAAGACGGTGCTGATCATGGAGCTGATCAACAACGTCGCCAAGGCGCATGGCGGCTACTCGGTCTTCGCCGGCGTGGGCGAGCGCACCCGCGAGGGCAATGACCTGTATCACGAGATGATCGAATCGAAGGTCATCCGCCTGGATGGCGAAGGCGAGTCCAAGGCGGCGCTGGTCTACGGCCAGATGAACGAGCCGCCGGGCGCCCGGGCGCGCGTCGGCCTGACCGGCCTCACTCTGGCCGAGTATTTCCGAGACGAGGAAGGGCAGGACGTGCTGTTCTTCGTCGACAACATCTTCCGCTTCACCCAGGCGGGTTCCGAGGTCTCGGCGCTTCTGGGCCGCATCCCGTCGGCCGTCGGCTACCAGCCAACCCTGGCCACCGACATGGGCGCCCTGCAGGAGCGCATCACGACCACCAAGAAGGGCTCGATCACCTCGGTGCAGGCGATTTACGTGCCGGCCGACGACCTGACCGACCCGGCCCCGGCCACGTCCTTCGCCCACCTGGACGCCACGACCGTTCTGTCGCGCCAGATCGCCGAGCTCGGCATCTATCCGGCGGTCGATCCGCTCGACTCGACCAGCCGGATGCTCGATCCGCGCATCGTCGGCGAGGAGCATTATCAGGTTGCCCGCGACGTGCAGCGGGTGCTGCAGACCTACAAGTCGCTGCAGGACATCATCGCCATCCTCGGCATGGACGAGCTGTCGGAGGAGGACAAGCTGACCGTTGCCCGGGCGCGCAAGATTCAGCGCTTCCTGTCGCAGCCCTTCCACGTGGCCGAGGTCTTCACGGGCTCGCCGGGGGTCTTCGTCAACCTCGAAGACACGATCCGCGGCTTCAAGGGCATCGTTGCGGGTGAATATGACGACCTGCCGGAGTCGGCCTTCTACATGGTCGGCACCATCGAAGAGGCGGTCGAGAAGGCGCGGAAGATGGCGGCCGAGGCCGCCTGACGCAACGGGACGCGGACAACGGGGCGATAGGCATGGCCGACCAGGTTCAGTTCGAACTCGTTTCACCCGAGCGGTTGCTCCTGTCGCAGCCGGTCGAGATGGTCGTGCTGCCGGGGGTCGAGGGCGATTTCGGCGTCCTTCCCGGCCACGCCCCCTTCGTCTCGACGATCCGGCCCGGCGTCATCGCCGTGTTCGAAGGCGGGCAGGTGACCGAGCGTCTGTTTGTCGCCGGCGGGTTCGCGGAGGTGACGCCCGAACGCTGCACCGTCCTGGCCGAGGAGACCTTGCCGGTGGCACAGCTCGATCGTGCCGCGCTCGAGAGCGACATCCGCAATGCCGGCGATGATCTGAGGGACGCAAAGGATGACGCCGAGCGCGCGGCCGCCGAGGCCCGGATCGCCCTCGCCGAGGCCAAGATCGCCGCAATGGAGACCTCGGCCTACTGAGGCCGATCCTTTAACCACATGATTTTATAGAGAAAACACGGATTCGATCGCCCTTGCGCCGGGCCGCCGTTGCCGCCAGAATACCGTCCAGGTTACCGGACGGTGCACGGGACGGTGATGAAGCATTGGACGCTGGATGACATTCCGTGGGAGCGGTTCGACCGCTCGCGCGTGAATCCGGAGATCGTGAAGGTGGTCAAGGCCGCCAGCATGGTCGAGGCCAATGGCGGCGACTATGCCACCTATCTTTGCAACGTCTTTCACGACGACCCCCTGTTCCAGCAGGCGGCCCGCGACTGGGCAGAGGAGGAGGTTCAGCACGGCGCGGCGCTGGCCCGCTGGGCCGCGCTGGCGGATCCGGACTTCGATTTCGAGGCCTGCTTCAAACGCTTCAGGGAGGGGTTCGCGATTGCGGTTGATGCCAATCGCTCGATTCGCGGTTCACGGAGCGGCGAACTCGTCGCCCGCTGCATCGTCGAGACGGGGACCAGCTCCTACTACACCGCGCTCATGGAAGCGACGGACGAGCCGGTGCTGAAGGCGATCTGCCGCAACATCGCCGCCGACGAGCTGCGTCATTACAAGCTGTTCTACAGCCATCTGAAGCGCTATCTCGCGATCGAGAAGGTGGGACCGCTGCGGCGCCTTCTGGTTGCGCTCGGACGGGTGGCCGAGACGGAGGACGACGAGCTCGCCTATGCCTACCACGCGGCGAACGAGCCGCCGGACCACCCTTACGATCGCAAGCGCTGCAGCCGCGCCTATGCCCGGCGCGCTTACGGGTACTACCGGATGCGCCACGTCGAACGCGCGGTCGCCATGGTGCTCAAGGCGGTGGGGCTGAATCCGACCGGCCGACTCAACGGGATTCTTGCCCCCTGGGCCTACCGGTTCATGCAGTTCCGCAGCACGCGGCTGGCCCGCATGGGGGCGTGAGGACAGCGGATCCGCGGGCGGCCGTCGGGGTCAGCGGTCCGGGTCGGACACTCCGTCAGTCATCGAACCGGACGCCGAGGATTCGATCGCCCGGCTCGAGCGACAGCATCACGTCGATGCCGTCCGTCACCTGACCGAAGACCGTGTGCCGGCCGTCGAGATGCGGTTGCGGCTCCAGGACGAAGAAGAACTGCGAGCCGCCGGTGTCGCGTCCGGCATGGGCCATGGACAGGGCGCCCTGGCCGTGCTTGTGCGGGTTCCCATCCGTTTCGCAGGCGATTCGCCAACCGGGGCCGCCGGTGCCCGTGCCGTGCGGGCAGCCGCCCTGTGCCACGAAGCCTGGGATCACCCGGTGGAAGGAGAGCCCGTCATAGAACCCGTCGGTCGCCAGCTTGTGCCAGTTGGCGACCGTGTTCGGCGCAGCTTCCGGGAACAGCGCGATCTGGATCTCGCCCTTGTCCGTGCTCATCGTGCAGGAGGTGAGTTTCCGCAATCGTTCGGGATCGATGGCGTGGGTGGTCAGCGGCGCTTGCATGGGCTCATGCCTCCTTCGGGAACTGCTGGAGGAGATATCGGAATTCCTCGATCACGTCGAGATAGAGCGGCCGCTTGAACGGCACGATGAGGCGCGGCAGGTCCTCGACCGCGATCCACTTCCAATCGGTGAACTCCGGGTGGGCGGTGTTAATGTCGATGTCGCGGTCTTCGCCGGTGAAGAGGAAGGCGAACCACTTCAGCTCCTGTCCGCGGAAGCGGCCGCCCCATACCCGCGGCACCAGCTCGACCGGCAGGTCGTACCGGAACCAGCGCCGGCTTTCGGCCAGGAGCTCGGCCCGATCGGTCCCCACTTCCTCGTAGAGTTCGCGGCGAGCCGCGGCCTCGGGCGTCTCGCCGGGGTCGATGCCGCCCTGCGGCATCTGCCAGGCCTCTTCGTCCATGTCGATGCGCCGGGCGACGAAGACCTGCCCCCGCGGGTTGAGCAGCATGATGCCGACGGCCGGCCGATAGGGCAGCCGGGCCACGGGGATTTCGGGTGTCGGCGGCGTTTGCTGCGCGGTCATCGGGTCACCTCCTGCCGGTTCGCCAGCGCCGAAATCGGCGCCAGGGCGAGGCCCTTGTCGTCGAGCGTCGCGATCCAGCGGCCGAGGGTCTCGATGGTAATCGGATAGGGCGAGGCAATGCCGACGGCGAACCCCCTGACCTGCGCTTCGCGCTCGATCTGCCGGAGCCGCTCCTCGATGGCTTCCCGCGACGGCTCATGATCCAGGAAGCGGGTGTTGATGGCGCGTGGCACGTTCATCTCCTCGGCCAGCCCCGCCGCGACGCTGTCCGGCGAAGGGCGTGCATCGACGAACATCAATCCTTCCTCCCGGATGTGCGCAAGAACCGGCCGCATGTCGTCCGCGGAGGCGGTGAAGCGCGAGCCCATCCAGGGGACGACGCCGACGTAACCTTCTGCCCGGTTCAGGACCCATTCGAGGCGAAGCCGGTTCTCAATCTCCGGCAGGGCGGTGAACAACGCTTTGGGACCCGGGTCGTCGAGGGGGTAGCTCATCGGTTCCATGGGCAGGTCGAGCATCACTTCGTGGCCCGCACCCCGGGCCGCATCGATCCAGCTTTGCAGCTGGCGGCCATAGGGGCTGAAGGAAAGCGTCACCGCCGCCGGCAGCTGCTCGATCGCCTCGCGCGTCGAAGCCTCGCTCAGACCGAGCTCCGCGACGACGATGGCGATGCGCGGCCGCGGATCGTCGGCGGGAAACGGGCTTGCGAACCGGTGCCAGGCCAACAGCGGTTCCGGTCCCAACGGCCCGGCCGTGGCCGCCTGCCGGGACCGGGCCTCCTCCTCCGATGACGCCAGCGTCGTCTCTGCCTCCGTGGCCGGCGCGTCCTGAGCCGGCGGCGGGCTCACGGCCGTTGCCCCAGGGAGTGCCTCTTCGGCGCGAGCGTCTTCGGAGGCGGGTGGCGCGGGCGCAGGTGGCGGCTCCATTGCGGCCCGCTCCGGTTCCGTCCCGACCGGTTCCGCGGCGACTTTTCCCGCGGGCCCATCTTCGGCCTGACCTCCGCTCCCGCCCTCGGCCAAGGCTGGCCGGCTGCCGCTCTCCACAGCGTCCATGGCCGCGGCGTCCCCGCGCGTGAGGCGTTCGTCGGAGGCGGCCTGCGCCGCCGCCGGTTCGCCAGGTACGGACGTCAGGTCCGGGCCGGGCGCGTCGGACTCGTCCGGCGGCGGCAGCTCCAGCTCCACATAAGGCGTGGCGGCGAGGCGCGGATCCAGATCGCGCAGGGCGTAAAGCCAGAAGGCGACGACGCCGATCACCGCCAGAGCCAGCAGGATCCGGGCGAAGACCGCCCAGCCGCCCCGGCGCTCGCTCGCGCGAAGCGACTGCCGTCTCACCACGGGTGAGACAGGAGCATCGATCGACGCGCCCCCTGCCTCGCGCGTCGCGCTAGTTCACCGCCGACCGGGCCGTCATCAGGGCGAGGCCGCGCAGCAGGTCGAGGGCGCGGGCCAGCTGGTAATCCTGCTCGGCCTGCCGTTCGCCTCTTGCGGCGGTGGCGCCATCGCCGCCCTTTCCGGCCGGATCCGCCGCGGCACCCTCCTCGGGTCCCGGTCTTGCGGGCACGGCGTTCGGGTTCATCAGCGCGCCGCGGAGATCGGCCTCGTGCCGGACCGGGCCCGTCTCGATGGGCTCGATACGCGCCTGCTCGACGACGATGTCCGGGCTGATTCCCAGGGCCTGGATCGAACGGCCGGAGGGCGTGTAGTACCGCGCCGTCGTCAGGCGGATGGCGCCGTGGCCGGGCACCGGGATGATCGTCTGCACCGATCCCTTCCCGAATGTCTCGGTGCCCAGGATGATCGCCCGAGCGTGATCCTGCAGGGCGCCGGCGACGATCTCCGACGCCGATGCGGAGCCTGCATTGACCAGCACGACCATCGGCAGGCCGTCGATCAGGTCGCCTTCCTTGGCGTTGAACCGCTGCGCCTCATCCGCCTTCCGTCCGCGGGTGGAAACGATCTCGCCCTTCTCGAGGAAGGCATCGGCGACGGCGACCGCCTGGTCGAGGAGGCCGCCCGGATTGTTGCGCAGGTCGAGCACGACGCCGCTGAGCTTGCCCCCAGCTTCCTTCTTCAGCCGGCGCACCGCCTCCTCCAGCCCGGTGTCGGTCTGCTCGTTGAAGCTGGTGATGCGGATGTAGCCGATGTCACCCTCCAGCCGCGAACGCACCGACTGGATCTTGATGATGTCGCGGGTGAGGTTGACATCGAAGGTCTCTTCGTTGGCGCGCCGGATGGTCAGCGTGATCTTGGAGTTGACCGGCCCGCGCATCTTGTCGACCGCCTCGGAGAGGGTCAGTCCCATCACCGGCTCGCCGTCGAGATGCGTGATGAAATCGCCCGGCTGGATACCGGCCCGCGAGGCCGGCGTTCCGTCGATCGGCGAGACGACCCTGACCAGGCCCTCTTCCATCGTGACTTCGATGCCGAGGCCGCCGAACTCGCCCCGCGTCTGCGTCCGCATCTCGTCGAAGCTCTCGGCGTTGAGGTAGCTTGAGTGCGGATCGAGCGAGGTCAGCATGCCGTTGATCGCGGCCTCGATCAGCTCCTTGTCGCTGACTTCCTCGACATAATCGGCGCGAACCTTCTCGAAGACATCGCCGAACAGGTTGAGCTGCCGGTAGGTTTCCGAGTTGTTCTGGGCCGTCCCGACGAACGGGATCAGAAATACGAGGGTGGCGGCAGCGGCCGCCATTTTGAGTTTCCGCATCATTCTCTCACGTTTGCTTCGATGTCGCGGGTTTTCAGCCATGGCAGGGGATCGATCGGCTCGCCGCCATGACGCAGTTCCAGATAGAGTTCTGGGTTGCCGTCCGATGCTGGGCCCATGATCCCCACTGGCTCACCGGCAAGCAACCATTGCCCGACCGCGGCATCGGTCCGACCTAATCCGGCAAGTAGGCTATGATAGCCCCCATCGTGTTCTATTATCAAGATTTCCCCATAACCACGGAACGGTCCGCGGAACACGACCCGCCCGTCGAACGGGGCGACGACCTGGGCCTCCGCCCCGGTCGCGAGAGAGATCCCCTTGCTGTTGAGCCCAACGGCGGAGATTTCGCCGAACCGGGTCGCCAGCCTGCCGAGAACCGGCGGAGTGAGGCTGGCCCCCACCGTCGGGAAGGCACGGATGCCCGGCGGCGGCGAGGGACGCAGGGTCGCCGGCGCCGGCGGTGACGGCGCGGCGTTCGGCCGCGGCGGCGGCATCGGCGGCACCAGCAGCGCGGTCTGTCTCGCCTCCGCCGCCAAGCGGTCCAGCAGCTCGCGCAACGTCTTGGCCTCGCGGGCGAGGGCGGCGATCCGCTCGGCCGTGGCCGCCTGCTCCTCGGCGGTGGTCTGCCGGAGCTCGTTCTTGCGCGCGATCAGCTCGGCGATGCGCGCCCTCTCCGTGTCGAGCGACGCGGCGGTGGCGGCGATCTCGGTGCGGCGATGATCGATCTCCCGGCCAAGGCGGCGGATCTCGTCCATCTCCTGCCGCAGCTCTTGCACCTGCGCTCTCAGCGCCGGGACGGCGACACGCAGCAGCATGGCGCTTCGCACCGTGTCGATCGGTGTCTCCGGATCGAGGATCATCACCTCCGCCGGCTGAATCGACAGCCGCTGCAGGGCCGCGAGCGACTGCGTCAGCTGCGCCTGCCGTCGGGCAAATGCGGCCTGCTTCTCTGCCTCGGTCTTTCGGAGCCGGGCCAGAGCATCCTTGAGCCGCGACAGCGTCTCCTCATGCTCTTGCACCGCCGCGGCGGCGGCGACCAGCTCTGCTTGCAGACCGGTGATCTCGGTGGCCAGCGCCGCGATCTGGCGTCCCAGAGCTTCGGCGTGACGCCGGTCGGTCTCAAGGGATTGCTCAACCTGTCTCAGCCGCTCTGCCTCGCGCGACACGCCCTCCTCGGCCCGCGCCGCGCCGGCGGCGCAGAGGACCAAGAGGAGGAGGATCGGCAGCAGGGAGGAGCTAGACCGAGACACGCCGCTGGCGAACCCTTTCCGGAGGATCGGATGAGGCCGCCGCGTCTTCGACGGCGGACGGCGTCCCTTTCATCAATGATCGGCCGGTCATCTCCTTCGGCTGCGGCAGGCCCATCAGCGCCAGCAGGGTCGGGGCCACGTCGGCAAGCACCCCATCGGCCAGGCTCTTCACCTCGCGCGGCCCATTGACCAGGACCACGGGTACCCGATTCAGCGTATGCGAGGTCAGCGTCTCGCCCGTGACCGGGTCACGCATCGTTTCCGCGTTGCCGTGGTCGGCGGTAATCAGCAGCGCGCCGCCGGCCCGGACCACCGACTCCTCCAGCCGCCCCAGGCATCGATCGACCGCCTCGATCGCCTTGATCGCGGCGTCGAGATTGCCGGTGTGGCCGACCATGTCGGCGTTGGCGTAGTTGACGACGATGAAATCGAAACGGCCGGCGTCGATCGCTTCGACAAGCCGATCGGTCACCTCATAGGCCGACATCTCCGGCTTCAGGTCGTAGGTCGCCACCTGGGGCGAGGGGACCAGGATCCGTTCCTCGCCGGCAAACAGGGTCTCCCGGCCGCCGTTGAAGAAAAAGGTGACGTGGGCGTATTTCTCGGTCTCCGCGATGCGGAGCTGGGTCAGCCCCGCCTCGGCGACGACCTGTCCCATCACCTTGTCCAGCGACTCCGGCGGGAAGAGGGTGAGGAGATGGGCATTGAGCGATGCCGAATACTCCGTCATGCCCGCGGCGGCGGCAAGGTTCACCCGGCGGCGCTCGAAGCCGTCGAAGTCCGGATCGACCAGGGCGCCCAGAATCTGGCGGACGCGGTCGGCGCGAAAGTTTGCCATCAGAACGCCGTCGCCGTCGCGCATGCCCGCATAGCCGTCGATCACGGTGGGGCGGACGAATTCGTCGGTTTCGCCGCGGGCATAGGCGGCGTCGATCGCCGACAACGGATCGGCCGCGCTTTCGCCCCGCCCATCGACAATCGCATCATAGGCGAGCCGCGTCCGGTCCCACCGCTTGTCCCGGTCCATCGCGTAGTAGCGGCCGTCGATCGTCGCGACCGACAGCCGGGGCAGGGTGTTCGTCGCGGTGAGGAACGCCTCGAGATAGCCGCGCGCGCTCGACGGCGGCGTGTCGCGGCCGTCCAGGAAGGCGTGGACGGCGATCGGTACGCCGGCCTCGGCGACGATCCGCGCCAGCGCGGCGATGTGGTCCTGCATCGAATGCACGCCGCCGGGCGACATCAGCCCCATCAGGTGGCAGACACCGCCGGATTGCCGCAGCCGTTCGATAAAGGTGCGAAGCCGCGGGTTCCGCGTCAGCTCGCTCTCGGCAATCGCCTTGTCGATCCGCGGCAGGTCCTGCATCACGACACGGCCGGCGCCGAGGTTCATATGGCCGACCTCGGAATTGCCCATCTGGCCCTTCGGCAGGCCGACGAACGTTTCCGACGCGTCGATCAGAGCGTGCGGGCAGGTCTCCATCAGGCGATCCCACACCGGCGTGTTCGCCAGGCGGACAGCGTTGGCCTCGTTGCGATCGCTGTGGCCCCAGCCGTCCAGGATGCACAGCACCACGGGGCGGGGACGGGTCGGTTTGCTGGTCATGACCGGTATATAGAAAGTCTTGGCTGCTTGGGTAGGACGCTTTGGTTTAATAAGAATGAATCCACGGGGGCGGCCAGCCGACGGAGGCGCCGAGGCAAAGCATATCCCGATCTCACTCCCGGTGATAGGGGTGGCCGGCCAGGATCTGCTGCGCCCGGTAGAGCTGCTCGGCCAGCAGCCCGCGGACCAGAAGGTGCGGCCAGGTCATTCGGCCGAGCGACAGCACGAGATCGGCCCGATCGATGACCGCCGGCGCAAGGCCGTCGGCACCGCCGATCACGAACGCGATCTCTGTCCGGCCCCGGTCGCGCCAAGCCTGCAGACGCTGCGCAAAGGCAAGGCTGGACAGCGCCTCTCCGCTCTCGTCCAGTGCGACGATCACCGGATTTCCCTTTTTCGGCAGGGCGCCGAGGAGCAGTTCGCCCTCGCGGGCCTTCATCTCCTCCGGCGGCAGGGGGCGCCGCTCCTCCACCTCCTTGAGCAGGACGGGCCAGGCGATCCGCTGCCGGTACGCCTCGAACAGGTCGCGCGCCGGCCCCGCCTTCGCCCGTCCCACCGCCGCGATCAGAATTCGCATCCCGGACCCTCCGGACCCCGGACCCTCCGGACCCCACTGTAGGGCATCCATCCCGATCGGCGAAGAGCGCCTTCCCGAGACCATGGGCGGGTTCTGTCGGGCGCTCTAAGGCAACGCGGATCCGGACGGGTTGGGCGGACTTACCAGAGGCCGTCGTAAATCAGGGCCTCGTCGTTGATCAGGGTCCGCTCGTTGAAGCCGACCTGGATCCTGGAGTCGTGGGAAGCCAGGACGATCCCGGTGGCCACGTCGATGAGCCGGACGTTCAGAAGGACGTAGTCGCTCGTCGTCGCGTAGGCGCCGACGAGGGCTGCTTTCGCCAGCACGCGCCGGGCTACCGCACGCGCATCGTCGGACAGTACGAACGGCCCGCCGGACACCATGGCGATGTCCTGCCGCAACCGGACCTCGACCACGGGATAACCGCGCTGCACCAGGCGCGAGGCGGCCTGCTCGGCCAGGATCCTTCCGAGCGGGGTCGGGTTCTCGAGCCGGCTGACCGGCAGGAAGGGCGTGTAGACGATCGGGTTGTCGCGATCGATCCGATCGCCGGCGGCCTCCACAAGGGCGTCGGCGGCGTCGTAGGACGCGGCCAGCAGGTCGACCTTGGGCTGCGGCTCCTCCGCCGTCGCGCAAGCGCCGAGCGCCAAGAGAGCCGCCGCCAGCCAGCGCTTTGCCGGCCGCATCGCCCTGGGCCGTATAGCCCCGGGCCCGATCATCCGTTGATCTCGAGGACGATGCCGCGTGCCGCGTCGTCCGGTTCGACTGGATGGGGGGGCAGGGCGCGGCGCGCCACCGCGACGTATCGGCCGCGATCGGCGAGCAGGCAAAGGATCGTCGTCTCCGCCGTCGGATCCTCCACGGCCGCCGCGACGACGCCGCGCGGCCGCTCGGTCGTGCCGGTCGGGGAAACGCGGCAGTGCAGGGACATCCGGGCCGCTTCGGACTCCGCGGCCATCGGCACGCCGGCGAGCACCAGCTCCGCAAGCAGCATGCTTTCGAGGTCGATGTCCCCGCCGCCGCTTTCGACCAGGTCGAGCGACACGGCAGGATCGTCGTCCCGATCCTCCAGCGCGGCGGCGATTTCTCCGGCGATTCCGGCCGCCGCTGCCTGCCATTCCTGCGGCGTCGGGGCCGCGAGGGCTGCCGGCGTTCGCGGGTCCACCGGATCGGGTCCCGAGGCGCAGCCGGCGAGAAGGACGAGCGCGGAGACGAGCGCCGCGCGCCGGCGTGAAGGGGCAATCGTCTGTCTCGATCCTCGTCCCATGCCACCAGGATACCGCGCTCCGGTCGCGCCGGCAATGCGGCCTCGCGGACGCCCCGCTCCCGGCCCCGGCATTGCCCCGCGCGAACCGTATTGCTCCCCGTGCGGCTTCGACTATGCTCTCCCGTCATCCTCGTCCGGTTAAGGGAGCGAACCCTCGATCTGACCATGTTCGGAACTCTTCCGCCGGAGCTTCCGCATCGCATCGCCTTCTTCCTGATTCCGCAATTCGCGATGATGGGATTCTCGTCGGCGATCGAACCGCTGCGGAGCGCCAACCGGATGAGCGGCCGCAGGCTCTATAGTTGGCATATCCTGTCCAAGGACGGCGCGCCGGTCATGGCGAGCAACGGCATCCCCGTGGTGCCCGAAGCCTCCATTGCCGAGGCGACCACTCCGGGACGGTTCTCCACCTTGGTCGTTTGCGCCGGCATCGACGCGCACCTCTATGAGGACAAGGCGGTGTTCTCCTGGCTGCGCCGCCTGGACCGGCAGGGGATCGATATCGGCGCCATCTCGCTGGGCAGCTACGTGTTGGCCAGGGCCGGGTTGCTCGACGGGTACCGGTGCACGATCCATTGGGAGAACCTGTCCGGCTTCATGGAGGCCTTCCCGCATCTCGACGTCACCCCCGAGCTGTTCGAGGTGGACCGCAACCGCTTCACCTGCTCGGGGGGGATCGCCGCGCTCGACATGGCGCTGCACCTCATCGCTCTCCAGCATGGCCGCGATCTGGCCGCCGCGGTCTCCGAGCAGTTCATCCACGAACGCATCCGCGACCGCCATGATCCGCAGCGCATGGCGCTTCCCGCCCGCCTGGGAATCCGCCACCCGAAGCTGGTCGCGGTGATTCGGCAGATGGAGGAAAGCCTCGAGGAGCCGATCAGCCGGGCCGATCTTGCCGCCTCCGTCCACCTGTCGAGCCGCCAGCTCGAGCGGCTGTTCCGCAAGTATCTCGGACGGACGCCGACGCGCTACTACCTGGAGCTGCGCCTTGCCCGGGCGCGCCGGCTGCTCCTGCAGACCGACATGTCGGTTCTCGACGTCGCGCTCGCCTGCGGCTTCGTCTCGGCCTCGCACTTCTCGAAATGCTACCGCGAGTACTTCGGCAAGACGCCGCGCGAGGAGCGGCTCTTCCCGTCCGAGTCCGCCGCCATCGCGACGGCGCCCGGATCGCCGCCGCGGCCGGTCAATAATCGTATCGCCACTTGACGCCGACGCCGGTCCGCGCATCGGCGCCGACCGCGGTATCGACCGTAACGTTCGGTGTGAGTTCGATTTCAACCGACACTCCGCCGCTGTCGCCCGTCAGCCCGCGCTCGACCTCGACGAAGATGTCCTCGGTGATGTATTTGCCGACGCCGACCATCGTCCTGGCCCTGCCGTGTTCCTCGCCCTCGACCGCGGCATCTTCCTGTTCCGTGCGGATATCGATGACGTCGACGCCGAGCAGCGCGCGGGTCTCTCCCAGGAGGTCGAGCCCGCCGCCGCCGCGCAAGGTGTTGACGGCGGCGGCCAGCTGGACCGCCTGAATCGGCGTGATGCTCGCGAGTTCCCGGCCGAAGAGCAGGCGGGCCAGGATCTCGTCCTCGGGCAGTTCGGGCGTCGAGCTGACCGAAAGTTCGGGCGATGTCGCGTCGCCCTGGATGGCGAGCTGCGCCGTCACGTTGTCGCCGGCATCGGCCGTGGCGACGACGTCGATGTTGGGCGCGGGCGGCCGGGTGCCGGGGAAGCTGATGATGCCGCGCGTCAGGTCGAGACGGTTGCCGACGAAATCGACGAAGCCGCGCTGGACCTGCAGCTGCCCGTTGATCTCCGGCGCCGCCACGGTGCCGGCGATCTCCAGACGCCCCTGCCATTCGGATTCGAGGCCGCGGCCGCGAACGAACACGCGCTGCGCCGTCACCTCCAGCTGGAGGCGGATTGCGTCGCCGACGATCAGGCTCTCGCCGGCCGCGGACTGGGTGACGATCTCCCCGTTTTCGTCGATCTCGATCACCGGAAGGTCGACCACGGACTGCGGTAACCGGTTGGGGATGCCGATCTCGGCGGGGCCGACGGCGATCTTGCCGCTGAGCAGCGATTCGCCGCCCAGGCGACCGCTGAAGGCGAGGTCGCCATCGGCGGCTGCCACCGCGTTGTCGTAGCGGACGAGAACGGCATCCCGGAAATCGAGATCGAGGGTGAAAGGAAAGCGCTCCTCCCGCGCGGCGAGGTCGATCGCGCCCGAGGCGGTCACGCTGCCCCTGCCGCCGTCCGTCGCGGTGAACCGCTCGATGGTGACGGTGGTCCCGTTGGCCGTGAGCGCCGCCTGGATGTCGGCGAGCACCGTTCCCGTGACGAGATTCTGGTAGGCGCCGTCGGCGATGCGGGCGCGGCCGTTCACCCGCGGGTTGGCCACGGTCCCGCCCAGGCCGAGGTCGAGATCGGCCCGACCCTCCAGCCGCTGGTCGTCGAGAAGCAGAAGCGAGGCGACCCTCGGCAGCTCAGCATTGACCCGCAGCCGGCCCTCGATCGAGCCGTCCGGCGGCATCGACGCGGCGAAGGGCTGCAGCGACAGCTCCAGCGGAAGGCTCGCCTGCATCGTTGCCGGGGTCTCGAACAAACCGCTGGCCTCCAGCTCCGCCCGCAGCCGGTCGTCGCGCAGGGCCGCCTGCAACCGGACGTCCATGGGCGGCGCGTCGCCGTAGTCCTTGTCCTCGACCTTCAAGCCGGCAAGGGCGAGGTCGAGCTCGGCCGCGGGGGCCTCCGGCGTGCCGGTCACGCTCAGTTCGGCCGAGGCCCGGCCGGCAAGGGGCGGCGCCCCGAACCGGCTCGCCAGGGCCAGCGGCAGACCGCCGAGCCGCGCGTTCAGCGCGACCGTTCGCGGGCTGTAGCGCCCCGTGGCGCTGAGATGCCCGTCGGCGAGCGCGAGCTCCAGGCGGTCGAGGGCGAAGCCATCGGGCAAGAGCCGAAGCGCTGCGGGCTCGGTGAGGCGGAACGGTTCCCGCGCGTAAGACCCGGCGAGCCGGGACAGGGTAACGCGGCTGCCGCCCTCCGGCGTGGCGGTGAAGCCGCCGGCGACGTTCGCCTGGAACGGTTCGGGGGCGCTGCCGTTGGTCTCGGCGGCGAAGGTCAGGTCTTGCGGCCCGCCGCTGAGGCGGAGCGACAGGCGTTCGACCACCACGCCCGGCCGGCGCAACGCGGCCAGCTCGACCGTGGCGTCGCCGCGCGGATCGGCGAAAAGGTCGCGGACGCGGACGTTGGTCTCGGCCGTGCCGAGGCTACCGAACGGGCCGTGAAGGTCGGTGCCTCTCAACCGGGCGGAGAGCGCCTGGCTGCCGCCCTCCGCCGGTGAGAACCGGGCCTCGAACGATGCCCGGCCCCCAAGCGGCGCGCCTTCGAGCGCCTCGCCGCCGATTACCGGCATCAAGGCCGCCAGGTCGGTCGAGCGTCCCTGCAACCGGCCATCGATCAGCGGGGGACTGCCGAGATCGACCGCCAGCGCGCCGGTCACCGATGTCGCCGGTGCCCGAAGCTCGAGATCGGGAACCCTCAGCCGGCCGTCCGCGAGGGCGAAGCCGGTCGTCGCCTCGACCGTTTGCCCCGCTTGGTGGAGCCTCAGTTGCAGCCGTCCTTCGGGCGCGCCCGGCAGGCCGCGCGCCGTCGCCTCCGCGACCACCCGCTCGAACCGGCGGTCGCGAACGAGGATGCCCTCGCCCGTCGCGTCGAGGGCAAGAATCGCGGAATCGAGCGTTCCATCGACCGTACCGTTCGCCCGAAGCGACCCGCCGAGCGGCGTGCCGGCGGCCGGGGACAACCGTTCTAGATCGGGCAACGCGACGGTGAACCGGCCGGAGACGCCGCGGTCCGCGAGGTCGGCGGTACCGGTCGCGTCGAGCGCGATCGCTGCCCCGTTCAGGACCAGCCGCGACAGCTCAAGCTCCGCCCCCTCGGCGAGTCGCGCCGTCGCCTCGAGGGTGGTTTCCGGCCCCGCGAGGGCAGCGAGCGCGGGGGTGGCCGCGTGGAAATCCCGGAACCGCCCTTCGAGGCGGACCTCCATCAGGCGCTGCAGATCACCCTCGACCGCGGCCGACATGTGGGCCGCGCCGCCCAGCGCGACCCCGGCGAGGCCGGACAGTCGGCTCAGCTCCGGCGCGTCCAGCCGCAGCTCGCCCGTGATCGCCCGTTCGACCGGTCGGCCGCGGGCATCGAGGGTGAGCGTGACCCGCTGCTCGGTCAGCGACAGGTCGCCGTTGATCGCGACCGCCTCGCGCGTCCCCGAAAGAGTCAGGGCGCCATCGACCGGAACCGGGGCCGGTCGGCGGATCACGGTCGCGTCATGCAGGGCCAGCCGGGCCTCGAAGGGCAGGTTCTCTTCCGGCGCCAGATCGACCCGACCGTCGGCGGTGACGGTGCCGCCGTCGCCGTCGGTGGCGCGGAACCGCTCGATCACAAGCTCGGTGCCTTCACCGCGGAAGGCGATGTCGAAGTCCTTCAGGACGGTGCCGGTCCGCTCGTTGGCGTAGAGGCCGTCGGCAAGCCGCGCCTCGCCGTTCACGCGCGGGACGCGCAAGGTGCCGCCGATATCGGCGGCGAGCCGGAGCAACCCGCGGATCTGCTGGCCGTCCGGCGCCAGGACCGGCTGCAGCCGGTCCAGCTCGACGGCGGCCGAAACGCTGCCTCGGATGGCCTCTTGCGGCGGCAGCGCGAAGGCGACGGGCGCCAGGGAAAAGTCGGCGGGGATCTCCAGCGTCGCCTCGGTCGGCCGCGGCGCGAGTCCCTCGGCCGCCAGCCGGCCGGCCAGCCGGCCTTCCGCGACCCGCACCCGGGCCGCCAGTTGGACGGGCGGCAGGGTCCGGTCCTCGATCCCGCCCGGCCGGACGTCGCCCGCGCGGAGATCGAGCGTCGCCTCCGGCCGCTCCGGCTGCCCCGCAATGCGGAGATCGCCGTCCAGCCGTCCCGCGAGGTCCGGCGCGCCGAACGCGGCAAAGGTCGCGAGGGAAAGGTCCTCGACACGGCCGGTGAGGTCGACCGCACCCGGCCCGGTGGACCCCGCCGCGCGTACCACGCCGTCGCCCACCCCAAGTTCCAGGCTCTCGATGCGGACTCCGTCGGCGGCGAACCGCACCGCCGCGGGTTGCCGCAGCGTCAGCGGCACCGCCGCGTATCGCCCGTCGAGTTCGGTGAGCTCCAGGCGCCGCGCCGCCTCCGGCAGGGCGGTGGTCGCGCCCCGCATCGCCACGTGGAACGGTTCCGCCCGGGCGCTGCCGTCGGCTTCGATCGCGAAGGTCGCACGATCCAGGCCGCCCTCCGCGCGCAAGGTGGCTTGCGCCACGGTCGCGGCGTCCGAGCGGAAGCCGGCAATGGAGAGGTTCGCGGTGCCGCTCGGTTCGCGGATCGCGTTGCGGAGATCGGCATCGAGGCGCAGCGTCCGGACCCGGCCGAAGGCGGCGGCGATGTCCTCCGCCGAAAGCCGGAGGTCCGCTGCCTGCCCGCCCGCCTCGTCCGCCGCCAGCTGCAGCTCCAGCTCGGCCCGGCCGCCGACCGCCGGGCCGAAGAAGGCGGTGAGCGGGCCGAGGTCGGTCGAGCGGCCGCGCAGCGCACCCTCCGCCAGCGGCGCGCGAAGGTCGATCGCCACCTGTCCGGTCGCCTCCGTCCCGGTGGTTCGCAGGCCGAGCTCCGTCAGCCGCAGCCGGTCGCCGGCGAGCGCGAAGTTCGTATCCAGGGCGAGCCGTTCGCCGGCCTTGGTCAGCGCGGCCTCGATCCGGCCGGCCGGCGCCGCCGGCAGCCCCTGGGCACGCAGATCGGCGGCGGCGCCGTCGAAGGCGAAGCCCGCCAGGGCGACATCCTGTCCTTGCAGCTCGGCCGTTACCCGAAGGTCGTCGAACGCGCCGCTGGCCTGTCCGTGCAGGCGCACCGCGCCGGCGGCATCCGGGCCCAGTGCCGGCGCCAGCACGGCAAGGCGGGGGATGGTCAGGCCGAAGCTCGCCGTCTCGATCCGTTCCGCGCCGAGATCGATGGTCGCGGCTGCGGTCGCGGCGGTCGCTGCCGCCTCGATCACCGCGTCGGTGACGGTCAGTCGTGTCCCGCCGGCCAAGGCGAGATCCGCGGCGAAGCCCAGTTCGTCGCCGAGCAGGGCGGCGGGCTCGGGCGGCAGTGGCGCCAGCCGGTCCAGTCGGCCGGTGATCGCCGCGGTGAGCGGCTGCGCGAGGCTGCCCTTTGCTTGGAGCCGCAGGCGCGGCGCGTTCGGCAACCCGGCGAGATCGCGGCCTGCCAGCCGCGGCAGGTCGGTGACATCGAGCGTCGCCTCGGCCGAGAAGTCGTCGCCTGCCAGCCGCCCGGCGGCGGTCAGCGCGGCGGCCTCTCCGGTCAGGGTCAGGCGCCGCAGGGCGATCGCCCCTTCCCCCGGAAGGTCGAGCCCCAGCGCCCAGGTAACGTCCTCCGGCGGGCGCGGCGGCGCGCCGTCCACGGCCAGGCCCTCGATCCGACCATCGCCGTCGAGGCGGAGGCCGGCGGGGGGCGCCTCGGCGCTGCTCGCTTCGTCGAGGCGCGCCAGTCGCAGCTCGCCGGTGAACCGCTCCGCGGTTGCGGCGGCGGCTCGCAGGCGGTCGGCGGTGAGGTTCATGGTGACGTTGGGCAGGTCGAGCGGCCCGTCGAAGCGGCCCGTTGCCGTCAGGGTTCCGGTCAGCGGCGTCTCCGCCAGCCCCTCCAGCGCGGCCAGCCGCGGGAGGTGCAGCTCGAACCGGCCCTCCGTCGTCTGCTCTGCGAGGTCGAGCCGCGCCGTCGCCTCGGCGGTGGCGGCCTGCGTGGTCACGGCGAGGCGCTCGACGATCAGCCGGTCGCCTTCCTCGGGGCGGCGCAGCCGCAGCGCGAAGCGCGCCTCCGGCTCGATCAGCGGCGCCGCGCCGTCCGGCAGCAGCCGCGGCTCGAGGTCGAGGGCGCCGTCGGCCGAGGCGGCGAAGGCGGACAGGTCGGCCGCCGCCCGCAGTCCCAGGTCCGCGTCCACCCGGCCCACGCCGCCGGCGCGGCCGGAGAGCCGCCCTCGCCAGTCCGTGACGGGCGCCGTTCCCTTGAGGCTGACGGTCAGGTCCGCGCCCTGCGGCGCGCCGGCGACGGTGGCGAGCAGGCCGCCGGTTTCTTCCGCTTCGAGATCGACCGTCAGGATCGGCGGGCCACCGCCCGGTTCTTCCGATGGCTTCAACTCGGCCGTCGCGACCAGACGGGCCGTCGGCTCGTCCTGCCGGGTGAGACGGAGGGCGAGCGCAAACTCCTGCCGCGGATCCCTCGCCTCGAGCTGGCCGTCGAGGGCAAACACCGTCCGCTCGCCTGCGATGCGCTCGCCGAGCGCCAGCTCGCCGACGGCCATCCGCTCGATCACCAGCCCGCGCAGCGGTCTCGGCAGGCCGGGGATCTCGAACCGCCTTTCTGTCTTCTCTCGCGGCGCCTCATCCTCCGACTCGGGCAGCCGCTCGAGCGCGAGGCTCGCGAGGCTGAGCTCGTTGATCACCAGGCGGCCGCGCAGCAGCGCCGACGGCGTCCACTCGAATCGAAAGTCGTCCAGGTCGAACCAGACGCCCTCGGCGTCGCGGATGGTCATGTCGTCGAGCCGGAGGTCGAAGGGCGAGCCTCTGAAATCGCCGAACCGGACCTCGTGGCCGGGGCCGAGCCCGAGCTCGACGAGATGGGCGATCTGCCGCTTCCCGGCATCGAACTGGGCGACGCCGAGGCCGATGGCGATGAGGATCGGCAGAATGTAGATGAGGAAGCCCACCGCCTAGCCTCCGCGCCGCCTGCCCGCCTGCCGGCGGGAACGGAGGGAGGCGGTGGGCACCGTCCGGTCGCGCATCCTGCCCTTTCCGCTCAAAACGCCTGCCCCAGACTCACATAGAGCTGAAAACCGTCGTCGCTGTCACGCGGATTGACCGGCACCGCGACGTCGAAGCGCAAGGGGCCGATCGGCGTGAAATAGCGAAAGCCGGCGCCGGCGCCGAACAGCAGCTTCTCGTCGAAATCCAGGAGCGTCGAGGAATAGGCCCGGCCCGCATCGACGAAGACGACGAAGCCGACGGTCTCCGTCGTCTGGACGCGAACCTCGCCGCTGAGCTCCAGGAAAGACCGGCCGCCGACCGGGTCGCCGTCCTCGTCGAGCTCGCCCGCCTTCTGGAAGCTGTAGCCGCGCAGCGAGCCACCGCCGCCGACATAGAAGCGCTCGTCGGCCGGGACGTCGTCGCGGTCGGCGCCGACGATGGATCCGACCGCGCCTCGCCCCGCCAGCACCAGGCGCGGGTCGTCGAAAACCTGCAGGTAATGGGTGTAGGCGGCCTCGCTGCGGAGGAAGCGGACGCCGCTGCCAAGCACGTCCTGGAACGGGGCGAGGTTGGCCGAGAGCCGGCCGCCCCGGGACGGGTCCAGCAGGTCGTTGCTCGTGTCCCAGCGGAAGCGGACCGGCAGGAAGACGAGGCCGAACTCGTCCGTGTTCGTCCCGTTCTCTTCGATCCTCGCGTATCGCAGGCCGAGGCCGGCCGCCGCGACCATATCGGGCCGCAGCCAGCGCTCGATCAGGACCTGCGTCTCCGCATTGTCGCTCGTGAAGGCGTCCGGCTCGTCATGGGCGACGCGCAGCTCCGCGAGTAGCGCCTGGTCCAGCCGCAGGAAGGCGGGCTTGCGGAATCCCGCTTCCGCCGACAGCGTGATTGGCGAGGCGATGGCGTTCAGCTGCAAGCTCTCGCCGCGGCCGAACAGGTTGCGGTGCTCCCATCCGGTCTCGACGCTGAAGCCGACATCCGTCTCGTAACCGACGCCCGCCGTGATCGTCCGGCGCTTGCGCTCGGACAGCTCGAGGGTGACCGGCAGGGTGCCGTCTGCCTCCACCGTCTTGGCCCCTTCGATCCGCACCGTCGCGAACAGGTTGCTGCTCAGAAGCGTGTTGCGCAGCTCCGTGAAGCGGTCGATGTCGAACCGCTCGCCTTGCCGCCACGGGATCAACTGCCGGATGTAGGACTCCTCGACCCGTTCCAGGCCGGTGATCGTCGTCGGCCCGAAGCGGGCCTCCCGGCCGGGATCGACGCGGAAGGAGACCCGGACGGCCCGCGTCCGTCGGTCCACGACGACCCGGCGCTCCGCGATCACCGGGTGGGGAAAGCCGGTCTGCTGCAGGTGGAGCAGCAGGCGGTCCCCGGCGGCCTCGATCTCGGGCGCGCGTGCCCGCCGGCCGGGCGTCAGGCCGAGGGCGGCGGCGTCCGGCAGCTGCGCGGCTTCTGCGCCTTCGGTGGGTGTTACCTCGACGCTCTCGATCCGGTAGGGCGGCCCCGGGTCGATTTGAAACACAAGCTGCGCGGGGTCGCTCGCCGTATCGACCTCTACGGCCACCGTCGCCTCGTAATAGCCTTCGGAGCGCAGCACGGTACGCAGTTGCTCGACGTCCCGCTCGCCGCGCCGCTCGAGCAGGATCGGCGTGGCCGGCGGACGGTCCTGAAGCTCGACCGCCCTCGAGCTGCCCTCCAGCAGGTCGAGAAGGGTCTCGTCCTCGACGCCCCGAAAAACGGTCTTGTAGGGAACCTGCGGCCCGCCCTCGGTGATCTCGGGCGCCTGGAACAGCTCGTCGGTCGCGCAGGATGCGAGCAGCGGGACGCTCAGCAGCGCGGGAAGGAGGCGGGCGCCCGTCCGCGGCGCCGCGCCGCGGACGCGGCCGATCGGGTGAGGAGTCGGTCGCTGCCTCATGCGCCGTGGCGGTTGTTCCGCGGCGAAGGCCTTCCCGAAGAACGGAGGCGAAGGTCCGGCCCGATCGCGCGTCGGCCGCTCAGGCGATCATTGCTCCTCGAAGACATGATCGAGAGGATAGCCGATTTGCGCGCCGACAACAGCGCCGACGCCGCAGCCGATCAGGGCGGCGGAACCGGCGCTCGCCAGCGCGGCGCCCCCGGTAACCGGCGCCAGTGCCGCGGACGAGGTGGCGCCGACCGCCGACCCGGCGGCGCAACCGAGCAGGGCGCCGGCGACGGTGTGCCGGTTCTCGTACAGCAGGGCGCCGCCGAGGAGAATCGCCTGCTCGGCTTTCGCCCTCAACTCGTCGATTACGTCTCCTGCGGTGTCGAGGGCATCCTGCCAGCGGTCCGAAGCGCCGGCCTCGGCCGGCACCGCCAATCCGAGCAGTGCGATGGTTACGGGCAACAGGAAGCGTCGCCGGACTGCGTGCATGATGAGGACTTCTTGTTGTCCGATAGACAACGTGGCGCACCGGCCCCGGTTCCCGCGACGGCGTTCCGATTGCGCAGGTTCTCCGGTCGGGGCGGGCGCAAGCGACAGGGGCGGGTGTCAAACCCGCCCCTGCGATACCGACTTTGGCTCTGTATGGAGGGCGTCGCTTGTTACCGCCGGATACCGGCGGTCGCGGCACCCTATGCCTTGGCCGCCATCTGCGCGGCGGCAGAGCCCTGACGCTTGGCCATGAAGGCCTTTGCGGTCTCGACCGCCACGGCGGCGTCGCGGCAATAGGCGTCGGCGCCGATGTTCTGGGCGAAGGCCTCGTTGAGCGGCGCGCCGCCGACCAGAACGATGTAGTCGTTGCGGATGCCTTTCTCGACCATCGCGTCGATCACCACCTTCATGTAGGGCATGGTGGTGGTGAGCAGGGCCGACATGCCAAGGATGTCCGGCTTGTGCTCCTCGATCGCCTCGAGATACTTCTCGACCGAGTTGTTGATGCCGAGGTCGATCACCTCGAACCCGGCGCCCTCCATCATCATCGAAACCAGGTTCTTGCCGATGTCGTGGATGTCGCCCTTGACGGTGCCGATGACCATCTTGCCCATCTTCGGCGCGCCGGTCTCCGCCAGCAGCGGGCGCAGGATCGCCATGCCGGCCTTCATCGCGTTCGCCGCCAGCAGCACCTCCGGCACGAACAGGATGCCATCGCGGAAGTCGATGCCGACGATCCGCATGCCCTCGACCAGCGCCTCGGTCAGGATCTTATAAGGCTCCCATCCCCGCTCCAGGAGGATGTTGACCCCTTCCTCGATCTCTTCCTTGAGACCGTCGTAAAGGTCGTCGTGCATCTGCTGCACGAGTTCGTCGTCGCTCAGGGAACGAAGATCGAGATCGCCTTCTTGCTCCGCCATAGCGTCTACCTGCCGTCCGCAAACGTTAGTCCACAGCCGAGAATGAACATTTCGGCGATAGGGGCAGGCTAGTCAATGGCCGGGCCGCCGCCGTGCGCGCCCGCGACGTTAATTGACTGCCCAGCGACATGGCGAAGGGCGAGAGGCTCGGCCCGGCGATCGCGGCCCCTCGATTCACCTTTGATTGACCTTTGTCGGCCCTGCGGGTTCGATGTTATCAAACGGCGAAACCTGCTCTGGTGCCGACGATGTCTTCGACCGAATCCTTTCGAATTTCTCCCGGTACGCTGACGCTCGCGGAGCTGCGGGCGCTCGTCGAGACCGACCGGCCGGTCGCGCTCGACCCGGCCTGCTGGCCGGCGGTTGAGGCCGCGGCCGACACGGTGCAGACGGTGCTGCGCGAGGGGCGCACCGTCTATGGCATCAACACGGGCTTCGGCAGTCTCGCGCGGACGCGGATCTCCGACGACGACGTGGCGGAGCTGCAGCGGCGGCTCGTCCTGTCTCATTCCGCGGGCACCGGCCCGCTGCTGCCGGACCACCTGGTGCGGCTGATCCTGATCCTGAAGATCAACAGCCTGGCGCGCGGCTTCTCCGGCATACGGCGCGAGGTGATCGAGGCGCTGGTCTCTCTGGTCAACGCCGGCGCCTACCCGCTCATCCCCGCCAAGGGGTCGGTCGGCGCCTCGGGCGATCTGGCGCCGCTTGCTCATCTCTCGGCCGCGCTCCTCGGCATCGGCGAGATGCGGGTTGAGGGACGCACGGTGCCGGCGCGCGAGGGGCTCGCCCATGCCGGGTTGGAGCCGATCGCGCTCGCGGCCAAGGAGGGGCTGGCGCTGCTGAACGGCAGCCAGGTTTCGACCGCGCTCGCGGCGTACGGGCTGTTCGCGGCGGCCGACGTCTTCGTTGCGGCTCTCGTGGCCGGGGCGCTCAGCACCGACGCCGCGCTCGGCAGCGATGTGCCGTTCGATCCGCGCATCCAGGCGGTCCGCGGTCAGCCCGGGCAGATCGCTGTCGCCGCCGCACTGGCGGAGCTGCTCGCCGAAAGCGGCATCCGCCGCTCCCATATCGATTGCGACCGCGTACAGGATCCCTACAGCCTGCGCTGCCAGCCCCAGGTGATGGGCGCCTGCCTCGACATGCTGCGCTTCGCGGCCGGCACCGTGGAGCGCGAAGCGAACGCGGTCTCCGACAATCCGCTGGTCTTCGCCGAGGCCGGCGACATCCTCTCCGGCGGCAACTTCCATGCCGAGCCGGTGGCCATGGCCGCCGATGTTATCGCCATCGCGCTGGCCGAGATCGGCGCCTTGTCGGAGCGGCGCATCGCGCTCCTCACCGACGCGAAGATGAGCGGCCTGCCGCCGTTCCTCGTGAACGACCCGGGGCTCAATTCCGGGTTCATGATTGCGCAGGTGACGGCGGCCGCGCTCGCCAGCGAGAACAAGGGCCTCGCCCATCCCGCCAGCGTCGACAGCCTGCCGACCTCCGCCAACCAGGAGGACCACGTCAGCATGGCGACCCACGGCGCTCGGCGCCTTCTCGAGATGGCCGAGAACGCCGCCGGCATCGTCGCGATCGAGCTGCTGGCGGCGGCCCAGGGCGTCGATTTCCGGCGGCCGCTGAAGACCAGCCCAGTGCTGGAGAAGGCGATGGCCACGCTGCGCGGTCGCGTCGCCTTCCTCGACCAGGATCGCGAGATGGCGCCGGACATCGCCGCCGCGAAAGCGCTCGTCCTGTCCGGCGCGTTCCGCGAACTCGTGCCGCTCGCGGTGTTCTCCTGAACGAGGTTCGATCCGCCATGGCGGAACCGCGCTACCCGGATGGAATCGCCTATATGGACGGGCGCTATGTCCCCATGTCGGAAGCCAAGATCTCGGTGCTCGACTGGGGCTTCCTGCGGTCCGATGCCACCTATGACGTGGTCCATGTCTGGCGGGACCGCTTCTTCCGGCTCGACGCGCATCTCGACCGGTTCCTGCGCTCGGTCGAACGGCTGCGGCTGAGCCTTCCCGTCGACCGCGACGGGCTGGCGGAGATCCTTTCCGAATGTGTCCGCCGGGCCGGCCTGCGCGACGCCGCCTATGTCGAGATGATCTGCACGCGCGGTGTCTCGCCCACCTTCAGCCGCGACCCGCGCGACGCGGTCAACCGCTTCATCGCCTTCGCCATCCCCTTCGGCTGGATCCTGCGGCCCGAGGACCGCGAGCGCGGGCTGCATGTCGCGATCAGCCATGTGCGCCGCATCCCGCCGGAATCGGTCGACCCCACCGTCAAGAACTACCATTGGCTCGACCTGGTCGCCGGCCTGTTCGACGCCTATGACCGCGGGGCGGAGAACGTGCTGCTGACCGACCTCGACGGCAACCTGACCGAGGGCCCCGGGTTCAACGTCTTCGCCGTGACCGGCGGGCGGGTGGCGACGCCCGGCCGCGGTGTCCTCGAAGGCATCACCCGCCGCACCGCGATCGAGCTCTGCGCCGAGATCGGCGTTCCGGTCGAGGTGGGTGTGCTCGGCGTCGATGCGCTGCGGAATGCCGAAGAGGCGTTCGTCACCTCCACCGCCGGCGGCATCATGCCGCTGACCCGGATCGACGGCCGGCCCGTCGGCGACGGCCGCCCCGGGGCGATCACGCGCCGTCTCATCGACCTCTATTGGGCCAAGCACGAAGATCCCGCCTGGACGACGCCCGTCGGCTGAGGGCGGTGCTCAAATCAGCCGAAGCGCGCGAAAGCCTCGTGATATTCGACGGCCCCACCCGGGACCGTCGGGCCGAAGGGCAGCGCGAGGAAGTATTCGGGCGGGACGCCATCGAGGCGCAGCCGCGAATCGGCCTTGAACCCGAAGCGGCCGTAAAAGGCAGGCTCGCCAAGGACGACGCAGCCTTCGGCGCCCAGCGCCCTCAGGCGGTCGAGGCCAGCCCGGACCAGTGCCTGGCCGATGCCTTTGCCCTGGCGGTCGGGGCGGACCGCCACCGGGCCGAGCCCGTACCATCCCTGGAATGTCCCGCCAATCCGGACCGGCGAGACCGCGACATGGCCGACGATTTCGGCATTCTCCTCCGCGACGAGGGAGAGCGTGAGCACGCCCGCCTCGCGCAGGGCATCCACGAGAAGGTGCTCGTGCCCGCCGCCATGCGGATGGCGCTTGAAGGCATCCGCCACGATGGCCCGGATGGCGTCGTGATCGGTTCCTCGCTCGTCCCGGATCAGCACAGGTTCATGTCCTTCCGCCTTGATCGGCTCGCGTCGCTGCGCGCGTCGCCGGAGGGCCGGGCGGTGATCAGTCAGATCCAGCCCTCGATCTTGAGGCCGCTCGCCCTCTCCGCTTCCTCGCGCGAGATCTGCCGGACCGTCCGGGCGAAGGTCCAGACGTGCCCTTCGGGGTCCCGCGCCGAATAGGTCCGGTCGCCGTAGAACTGGTCCTCCGGCTCGCGCAGGATCACGGCGCCCGCGGCCCGCGCCCGCGCGCAATGGGCATCGACGCTTTCACCGATCCGGACATGGACCGACTGGGTGTTCCTGCCGCCGACGGAGGACGGGCTGGCGACATGGTCGGCCCATTCCGGCCCGACCATGATGACCCCGTCGCCGACCGTCATCTCCGAATGGCACAAGGTCCCGTCCTCCGCGGTGATCACCATGGCGCGCCGGAATCCGAAGGCCCGCTCCAGCCAATCGAGGGCCGAAGCCGGGTCTTTGTAGAAGACGGCCGGGCTGAGCGTGGGGCGGGCCATGGTCCACTCCTTCGTTGTTCGATGATGCATCCTCGCGGCCATAGAGCCGGAGGCCGGGGTCGTTTGTCGACCCATCATCGGCGCGAGGATGAAAGAAACCTTTGATCGAGGTCGGTTGTGCCTCCTCGTTCCGCTGGCGCCGGAGGCCCGGACGCTTCTGCGCCCGGCTAGGCAGGGTCCAGCAGCCTCGGCCCCGGTCCCTCTTCGGACAGCACGTCCCAGGGGTTGCGCAGCGGGCAGTCCTTGATCGACAGGCAGCCGCAGCCGATGCAGCCGTCGAGCGCGTCGCGGAGCCGCATGAGCGTGCGGATCCGCGCGTCGAGCTTCGCCCGCCATCGGGCCGAAAGCCGGCGCCAGTCGGCGGCGGTCGGCGTGCGGTGGTCGGGAAGGGCGCTCAGCGCCTCGCGGATCTCGGCAAGCGAGATGCCGAGGCGTTGCGCGGCCTTGATCACGGCGACGCGCCGCAGAACCTCGCGGGGATAGCGGCGCTGGTTCCCGGCGCTGCGTGCGCTTCGGATCAGGCCCTTGGCCTCGTAGAAGTGGAGGGTCGAAACGGCGACGCCGCTCCGCCGCGCCACTTCGCCAACCGTCAGCGGCCTGCGCAGGTCGCGCGAATCGATCTTGCCCATAAGGTCTTGACCTCAACCATGCTTGAGGTCTTATGCCTATGCGCTCCTGCATTGACAACCCGGGAGCGCGACGCGAATGAACGGGAAGATCCAGCTTGCCCTGATCTACGGCAGCACACGGCCGAATCGTCTTTGCGACGGGGTGGTCCGGTGGACCGCGGCCGAGATCGAACGCCGGGGAGGATTCGCCTTGGATGCCATCGATCCCGCCGCGCCCGAGGTCGCGTCCGGCGTCCTTGGCCAGGACCGTGCCGCCCGGCTGGCGCTCCGGCAACGGATCGGGCGGGCAGACGCCTTCGTCGTCGTCACGCCCGAGTACAACCATTCCTATCCCGCGCCGCTGAAGGCCCTGATCGACTCGATCCGCGAGGAATGGCGGGCGAAGCCCGTCGCCTTCGTGTCCTATGGCGGCATCTCCGGCGGGCTGAGGGCCATCGAGCACCTGCGCCTCGTCTTCGCGGAGCTGCACGCCGTGGGGATCCGCGATTGCGTGAGCTTTGCCAATGCGCGGGAGCGTTTCGACGCCGAGGGCGGATTGCGCGATCCGGGAGCGGCCGAGACGGCGATGGCAACGCTGCTCGCCCGGCTCGCCTGGTGGGCGACGGCGCTGCGTGCGGCGCGCGAAGCCACGCCCTATCCGGAGGCGGCATGAGCGGGCCCGATCGCCGGCCGACCGTGGCGGGGGCGCGCGTCCTCGTCCTGGGCCGGTCTCCCGAAGTGCTCGAAACGGTGACGCAGGAACTCGCCGCGCTCGGCGTCGCGGTCCAGGGCTCGACCGAGGCGGAGCGCGCGGCGGACCGGTTCGACGCCGGAGAATTCGACCTGATCGCGTTCGGCGGGGGGCTGGTCGGCCCGGTGAGCGAGCGCCTCAAGCGCGACTTCGCGCGGCAGAACCCGCGGGTCCGCTTTCTCGACACCTATGCGCCTTTGGCCGTCCGGCAGATCGTCGATGCGCTCGAGGGCAGGGAACCGGAGCCGCCGGTCGATCTCGACGCCTACTGCGACCGAATCGGCTATCGCGGGCCGCGGACGCCGACGATCGGGACGCTGCGGGCGCTGCACGAACTTCATCCGGCCTCGATCGTGTTCGAGGCCATCGACGTCCTGTTGGGCCGCGGCGTCGATCTTTCCCCGGCCGCGGTTGATGCCAAGATGATCAGGAGCCGTCGCGGCGGCTACTGCTTCGAACAGAACGGCCTGTTCAAGCGCGTGCTGACGGCCATCGGCTTCGAGGTCGAAAGCCTTGTCGCGCGCGTTCGCTGGATGGCCCCGGCCGGCGCCCCGCCGCGGCCGCGGACCCATATGGCCCTGCGGGTGACGGTGGACGGCGAGCCCTGGCTGGCCGATGTCGGCTTCGGCGGCTGCGTCCCTACCGCGCCCTTGCGCATGGATACGGCCGCGCCGCAGCCGACCCGGCACGAGACGTTCCGCGTCATCCCCTTCGGCGCGTCGCTTCTCGTTCAGGCACGGCTTGACGGCACTTGGCTACCGCTTTACGAGCTGTCCCGCGAACCACAGCTCGACGTGGACTACGAACTCGCGAACTGGTTCACCGCTACCCATCCGACGTCGCATTTCCGGCGCAACCTGACCGTCGCGCGGGCGACGCCCCAGGCACGCTATGCCCTGCTGGACGGGCGGCTGACGGTCCGAACGCCGGACGGCCGGACGGAGCGCCGCTTCCTCGATGCCGATCAGATCGAGCGGGCTCTGTCCGACACCTTCGCCCTCCCTGTGGAACCCGACTGGCGGCCGGTCATCGAGCGGGCCGCGGCGGCCGGCGCGGCGGCGTGAGCGTCCCGCGGCGTGGATCGATCGGGGCGGCGTCCGCGTGGTCCGACAGGATCCCGGTCGTTGATCCCGCAGATCTCGGCCGAACCCGTCGGGCAAGCGCCCGGGACCGGGATGAATGCTTGCCCCGTCGCCCCCGGGCGCTTAACTACAGGGCGTCCCGCGATCGCCCCACAAGGAGCCGTTTTCCGGTCGTTCGATGACACAGTTGACGCTTGCCCACGGTCTCGCCTTCGAAGATCTCTACCGGCCCGAGGGCCTCGCCCGGATCGACGGACTCTTCCTCGATTCGCTGGGCGAGAGCGACCCCGATCTCGCCCAGCGGCTGCGCGCCGCCCGCGAGCGGCCGGAGGCGCTGGAGCCGAAGGCCGAGTCGGAGCTGCTGATCGCCGTCGCGCCGCATCTCGAGGACTTCCTCGGCGGGCTGTTCGGCATCGGGCCGGAGCTGCGGGACCTGGCCGCGCGGCACCACGCGCTGGCGCCGCTCTACGCCTGCAAGCGGTTGTTCGTGCAGCGCCGGGCGATGCGTGCGCACAAGCCCGATGAGGCGCGCGGCTTCGACGCCGACGCGCTCGCGGCCGCGCTCGCCGAGAGGTTCGGCGAGCCCTTCGGCGAACTTGCCTTCGCGAAGGCCGTCATGGGCTGGCTCGAGGACGAGACCGCCAACGCCGAAAGCCTGCGGCTTGCCTCGCAATACGCCGCCTGGGCGATCCTGACCGAGGACGGCCGCCGGCGCCACGCCGACGGCGTCCTGTTCAAGGCGCCGCGCAAGATCGATCCCTACAACCTGGTGCCGGTCGAGACGGCGACGCGCCACGGCACGCCGATGCTGGCGCTGCCGGAGGACCATCTGCGCCGCCGCGAAGGGTTCAAGCTGACCGACGAAGGCGCGGACCTGACCCGCGCGCTCGACCAGGCGCATTACTGCATCTTCTGCCACAACCAGGGGAAGGACTCCTGCTCCAAGGGGCTGAAGGACAAGGATGGTTCCTTCAAGAAGAGCGCCTTCCAGGTGACGCTCGCCGGCTGCCCGCTCGAGGAGAAGATCTCCGAGATGCACACGCTGAAGGCGGACGGAGTGCCGCTCGGCGCGCTCGCCATGATCGTCGTCGACAACCCGATGGTGCCGGCGACCGGGCACCGCATCTGCAACGACTGCATGAAGGCCTGCATCTATCAGAAGCAGGACCCGGTGGACATCCCGCAGGTCGAGACGCGCATCCTGAAGGACGCGCTGATGCTGCCCTGGGGCTTCGAGATTTTCGGCCTCCTGACCCGCTGGAACCCCCTCAACCTCCGCCATCCGATGGCGAAGCCGTCGTCGGGCCGCAAGGTGCTGGTGGTGGGACTGGGGCCGGCCGGCTTCACGCTCGCCCACTACCTGCTGAACCAGGGCCACGCCGTGGTCGCGGTGGATGGCCTCAAGATCGAGCCGCTGCCGCCCGAGCTCTCCGGCGTCGATGCGGCCGGCCGGCGGGTGCCGTTCAAGCCGATCCGCGACGTGACGTCGCTTTACGAGGCGCTTGACGAGCGGGTGATGGCCGGCTTCGGCGGCGTCGCCGAATACGGCATCACGGTGCGCTGGGACAAGAACTTCCTGAAGATCGTCCGCCTGTTGCTGGAGCGGCGCGAGCACTTCGCCATGTTCGGCGGGGTACGCTTCGGCGGCACGCTGACGCTCGATCAGGCCTTCGAGATGGGGTTCGACCACGTCGCGCTGGCGCTGGGCGCCGGCAAGCCGACGATCCTGTCCCTGCCGAACGGGCTGGCGCCGGGCGTGCGCATGGCCTCGGACTTCCTGATGGCGCTGCAGCTCACCGGCGCCGCGAAGCGCGATTCGGTCGCCAACCTGCAGCTCCGCCTGCCCGTGGTCGTCATCGGTGGCGGGCTGACGGCGATCGACACGGCGACCGAGGCGCTGGCCTACTACCCGGTGCAGGTCGAGAAGTTTCTCGCGCGCTACGAGGTCCTGGCGGCCGAAGGCGGCGAGGGGAGCCTGCGCCGGCGCTGGACGCCGGCCGAGGCCGCCATCGCCGACGAGTTCCTGGAGCACGCCCGGGCCATCCGGGCCGAGCGCGCGGCCGCCGCGCGGGAGGGACGCCCGCCGCGCATCCGCGAGTTGCTGGACGGCTGGGGCGGCATCACCATCGCCTATCGCCGCCGCCTGATCGATTCGCCCAGCTACACCCTCAACCACGAAGAGGTCGAGAAGGCGCTGGAAGAGGGCATCCGCTTCGCCGAGGGCCTGACGCCGGTCGCCGTGGAGATCGACGAATTCGGTCACGCCCGGGCCATCCGCCTTTCGCGTGCGAGTCAGGACGGAGCGCCGCCCGAGGAGGTGGTGCTGCCGGCCCGCGCCGTTCTCGTCGCCGCCGGCACGCGGCCGAACACCGTGCTGGCGCGCGAAGACCCGGCGCACTTCATCCTGGACGGCAAGTACTTCCAGGCGGTCGACGAGGACGGCCGCCCGGTTACCCCGGACCGTATCGCGAAGCCCTCGGCCCCGCGGGTGCTGCAGCACATCCGCGAGGACGGCCGTGCCGTCAGCTTCTTCGGCGACACGCATCCCTCCTATGCCGGCAACGTGGTCAAGGCCATGGGCAGCGCCAAGCAGGGCTGGCCGGTGGTGGCGCGGATGATCGACCGGCTGCCGCGGCCGTCCTCGGAGGATGACGCCGATGCCTTCATCGCCCGGCTGAACGATGCGCTCCGGCCGACGGTGCACGCCGTGAACCGCCTCACGCCCACGATCGTCGAAGTGGTGGTCCGCGCGCCCCAGGCGGCGCGGAACTTCGCGCCCGGCGAGTTCTACAGGCTGCAGAACTACGAGACGCGGGCGGCGCGGATCGACGGCACGATCCTGGCCATGGAGGGGCTGGCGATGACTGGCGCCTGGGTCGATCCCGATCGCGGGCTGGTCAGCGTCATCGCGCTCGAGATGGGCGGCTCGTCCGACCTCTGCGCGCTCCTGCAACCGGGCGAGCCGGTGGTGCTGATGGGCCCGACCGGCGCGCCCACCGAGATTCCGCGCGGCGAGACCGTGCTGCTGGTTGGCGGCGGGCTCGGCAACGCGGTGCTGTTTTCGATCGGCCGGGCGCTCCGCGCGGCCGGCTCGCGGGTGCTCTATTTCGCCGGCTATCGGTCCCTGCGAGACCGCTACAAGGTCGAGGAGATCGAGGCCGCCGCCGATGTGATCGTCTGGGCCTGCGACGAGGCGCCGGGCTTCACCCCCGGCCGGCCGCAGGACCGCAGCTTTTCGGGCGGCACCATCGTCGACGCGCTGGTCGCCTATCAGCGCGGCGAACTCGGCGAGAAGGCGATCGACCTCGCGGAGGTTGACCGGATCATCGCCATCGGTTCCGACGGCATGATGGCGGCGGTGGCGCGCGCCCGCCACGACGTGCTGAAGGACTGGCTGAAGCCCTGCCACCGGGCGATCGGCTCCATCAACTCGCCGATGCAGTGCATGATGAAGGAGATCTGCGCCCAGTGCCTGCAGCGGCATGTCGATCCGCTGACGGGCGAGGAGACGGTCGTCTTTTCCTGCTTCAATCAGGACCAGCCGCTCGACGCCGTCGACTTCGCCAATCTGCGCGACCGACTGAGCCAGAACGGCACGCAGGAGAAACTGACCGCCGCCTGGATCGACCGCTGCCTCGTCCGCCTCGACCATCGTGGCGCGGCGGCGGAGTAACGGGCGCGGCCTTTCGGCAACCGCCGGCCGGTCGGCCGGCCCCGGGAAGGAGGCGAGGATGCATCGAAGTCGGCTGGGCGGGTTGATCATTGACTGCCGGACGGACGATCTTGACGCGGCCGCGACGTTCTGGAGCCGGGCCCTCGGGCTGCCGATCCGGCCGTCGAGCGACGCCGCCGACGCGAACTATGCCCTGCTCGAAACCGCGCCGAACGAACTCCACATCGAGGTCCAGAAGGTGGACCACCCCAGCCGGGTGCATCTCGACATCGAGGCGGACGACGTTGAGGCGGAGGTCCGCCGGCTCGAAGGGCTTGGCGCCAGGCGGGTGGTCCAGGTCCGCGACTGGTGGGTGATGGAGGCGCCCACCGGGCACCGGTTCTGCGTCATAAAACCCACGCGCGCGGGCTTCGCGGCCGAGGCCAATCGGTGGGATTGATCCCGCGGCCCGGCCCATGAAGACCCTGCCTGTCCGCGGGGCGACGTCCGCTGTCGCAAATGAGCGATCAATCGTCGCGCGCGATGGAGCCTGAAATCGGCGCCCGGCGCTCCTATGTTCCCTACGGTGGCGCCGACGGATTTGCGCCCCGAAGGACCCGTTTCGAGGCCTGTTGACCGGCTCCTGACGATGGACGGACCCCGCTCCACCCTGCTGATCGCCTGCGGCGCGCTGGCGCGGGAGATTCTCGCGCTCATCAACGCGCATGGCTGGGAGCATATGGCCCTCACCTGCCTGCCGGCCCAGTTCCACAACCGGCCCGGCAAGATCCCGGAGGCGGTGCGGGCGAAGATCCGCGAGAACCGCGGGCGCTACGACCGCATCCTGGTGGTCTATGGCGACTGCGGAACCGGCGGTCGCCTGGACGAGGTCCTGGAGGAGGAGGGCGTCGAGCGCATCCCGGGGCCGCATTGCTACCAGTTCTACGCCGGCACCGCCGACTTCACCGCGCTCGCCGAGGCCGAGCCGGGCAGTTTCTTCCTGACCGATTATCTGGTGCGGCACTTTGACCGCTTGATCATCGAGGGCCTCGGCCTCGATCGTCATCCGGAGTTGCGGGACGACTATTTCGGCAACTACCGGAAGCTCGTCTATCTGGCGCAGGTCGAGGACCCGGAGCTGCGCCGCCGCGCGGAGGCCGCCGCCGAACGGCTCGGCCTTGCCTTCGAGCACCGCGTCACCGGCTATGGCGAGCTGGCGCAGTTCCTGGCCGCGAAGGCCGAACGCGAAGACACCCCCTCGGGAGAGCCGCGGACATGGCACAGCTGATCGTCGTTTACTGGCGCGACATCCCGGCTCAGGTGATCGTCAAGCGCGGCCGGCAGAGCGCGAAGCGGCAGCTCACGGAGCGCTTCGAAAAGGCGATCGACCGTGCGGCCATGCGGGCCAAGCTGCGCGACACGGATTCCTACCTCGCCGAATGGCGCCGGGCCGAGCCCGTCGAGTGCGGAGACGATCTCGAGGCCGAAGCGGAGGCCGCGGCGGCGCGGCTCGAGGCCGCCTATCCCGACGAGCGGCTGAACGCGCTGGTTGCCTCCGGCGGACGGGACGAGGCGGGGACGCAATGACCGTCGGAGGCACCACGACCGCTGCCCGCGCCCTGGGCGCCCCCCGGTCGCGCGGCCGGCTCGAGGCGGTGCTCCGCCGCGGGGTGTTCGCCCTGACGGCCGAGACCTCGCCGCCGGATGCCGGCGCGGCCGAACCGGTCCTGGCCCGCGCCGGCTGCCTCAAGGGGCTGGCGGATGCGGTCAACGTCACCGACGCCGCCGGCGCGCGGGCGCATATGTCGGCGCTGGGCGCCGCGGCGGTGCTGGCGCAGGCCGGGATCGAGCCGGTCCTGCAGCTCACGGTGCGCGACCGCAACCGAATGGCTCTCCAAGGCGACCTCCTGGCGGCCGCCGCGCTCGGGATTCCGAACATCCTCTGCCTGCATGGCGACGACCCGGCGGCCGGTGACCAGCCGGAGACGAAGCCGGTCTACGACATCGACAGCCGCGAGCTGATGCGCACGGCCCGGCGGATGCGCGACGAGGGCACGTTCCCTTCGGGCCGCCCGATCGAGCCGCGGCCGGCGCTGTTCATCGGCGCCGCCGATACGCCCTGCGATCCGACGCCGGACTGGAAGCCCGACGGCCTGCTGGCGAAGGTCGCGGCCGGCGCCGATTTCGTGCAGACGCAGTATTGCTTCGATACGGGCCTCCTGCGCCGTTACCTCGCGCGGCTCGCGGACCACGGGATTCTGGAACGGCTCTTCGTCATCGTCGGCATCGGACCCATTGCCTCGGCGCGGTCCGCCCGCTGGATGAACGAGAACCTGTTCGGCGTCCACATTCCGGAGGCGATCGTCCGCCGGCTGGAGGGCGCTCGCGACGAGGGCGCCGAAGGGCGACGCATCTGCATCGAGCTGCTGCAGGAACTGAGCGAGATCGACGGCGTCGGCGGCGCCCATCTGATGGCACCCCGTCAGGAGGAGGCGATCGCCGAGGTGATCGCCGAATCCGGCCTGCTTGCCCGGCGCCCAGCGGCTTAAGGAAATACGAGACATGTACGCGGTTCGCCTGTGGTCGGTGCGCCACTCCCGCCTGCTGGAGGCCTTCTACAAAGGGTTCGAGCGGACGCTCGTCCGGCTCGCCCCGGTCTGGCGGCGGATCGGCTACGATCGGCTGGAGCGGCCGGTCGCCGCAGTGGAGCGGCGGGTGAAGGGCTTCCTCTTCGACTGCCAGATGTGCGGCCAATGCGCGCTGAGTTCGACCGGCATGTCATGCCCGATGAACTGCCCGAAGAACCTCCGCAACGGCCCCTGCGGCGGCGTGCGCGCCAACGGCCATTGCGAGGTGAAGCCGGAGATGAAATGCGTGTGGGTGCAGGCCTGGGAGGGCTCCCGGCGCATGGCCGGCGGCGACGCCATCCTGGAGGTGCAGAAGCCGGTCGATCACAGCCTGAAGGGCTCGTCCGCCTGGCTTCGGGTCGTTCGCATGAAAACGCAGCCGGACATGAAAACGCAGCCGGATAAGTGAGCCTCGACCATGTTCGATCCGTATGTCGAGCCCGGTGAACCTCTGCCGCCGCCACCCGGATACTCCTCGCGAGGCCGGCTGGAGCGGGTGCTGCGCGCGGGCAAGTTCGCCGTCACCGCGGAGCTGAACCCGCCGGACTCGGCCGACCCGCGCGAGGTCTACGAGCGGGCGCTGGTGCTCTCGGAGGTCTGCGACGCGATCAACGCGACGGACGCGTCGGGCGCCAACACGCACATGTCCAGCGTCGGCATCTGCAGCCTGCTGACCCGCGCCGGCTACGCGGTCGTCCTGCAGATCTCCTGCCGCGACCGCAATCGCATCGCGATCCAGGGCGACGTGCTGGGCGCCGCGGCGATGGGCGTCTCCAACATCCTGTGCCTCACCGGCGACGGCGTGCAATGCGGAGACCAGCCACAGGCGAAACCGGTGTTCGACCTCGACAGCACCTCGCTGCTCGAGACCATCCGCACCATGCGCGACGAGAGGCGATTCCTGTCCGGGCGCAAGATCACGGTGCCGCCCCAGGTCTTTCTCGGCGCCGCCGCCAACCCCTTCGCGCCGCCCTACGACTACCGGCCGATTCACCTGGCCAAGAAGATCGCCGCCGGCGCGCAGTTCATCCAGACGCAGTACTGTTACGACATCCCGCTCCTGGAGCGCTTCATGGCGCGGGTGCGCGATCAGGGGCTGCACGAGAAGTGCTTCATCCTGGTCGGCGTCGGCCCGCTCGCCTCGGCCCGCACGGCGCGCTGGATGCGGAACAACGTTCCGGGGGTTCACATCCCGGACGAGGTGATCAAGCGCCTGGAGGGGGCGCAGAATCAGAAGCTCGAGGGCAAGGCACTCTGCATCGAGCTCATCCAGCAGATTCGCGAGATCAAGGGCGTTGCAGGCGTCCACGTCATGGCGTATCGCCAGGAGGAGTTGGTCTCCGAAGTCATCACTGCATCGGGAATCATGAAAAGTCGCCAGCTGAGGCCGCAGGCCCGGCGTCCGGCAAAGGAAAGGATTGCGCAATGACCGATACCGTCGTCAGCTCGGCAACCAAGGAAGTCGTCATCGGCTTTGAGCGGCCGTTCGTCATCATCGGCGAGCGGATCAACCCGACGGGCCGAAAGCTGTTGGCCGCCGAGATGGCCGCGGGCGACTACAGCCGCGTCAAGGCCGACGCGCTGGCCCAGGTCGAGGCCGGCGCCCATATGCTCGACGTCAACGCCGGCATCCCGCTGGCCGACGAGCCGCGCATCCTGGCCGAGACCATTCAGCTCGTGCAGTCCCTGACCGACGTGCCGCTCTCGATCGATTCCTCGATCGTCGCGGCGCTCGAGGCCGGGCTCGCCGTCTACAAGGGCAAGGCGCTCGTCAACTCCGTCACCGGCGAGGAGGAGCGGCTGGAGAGCGTGCTGCCGCTGGTGAAGAAGTACGGCGCCGCCGTCGTCGCCATCTCGAACGACGAGACCGGCATCTCCGAGGACCCGGACGTGCGTTTCGAGGTCGCGAAGAAGATCGTGCACCGCGCCGCCGATTACGGGATCCCGCATTCCGACATCGTGGTCGATCCGCTGGTCATGCCGGTCGGCGCGATGAACAATGCCGGGCGGGCGGTGTTCCACCTGGTGCGCCGGCTGCGCGAGGAGCTGAAGGTCAACACCACATGCGGCGCCTCGAACTTCAGCTTCGGGCTGCCGAACCGGCACGGCCTCAACGCGGCTTTCCTCTCCATGCTGATCGGCGCCGGCATGACCTCCGCGATTACCAATCCGCTGCATGCCGAGGAGATGACGGCGATCATGGGCGCGGACGTGGCGATGGGCCACGACCCGAACTGCGTGCGCTGGATCCAGAAGTTCCGCGAGCCGTCGGCCGAGGGCGAGGCCACGGGCGCCCGGCGCCGCGAGGGGCGCCGGCGGCGCGCCTGACCAGCCCCGCCGAATCCCGCCGCGGCGGGACGGAGAGACGCGGAGGGATGCGGAATTGATCTCGGAAGCCCATCTCCGCATCTCCATGCACCTGCGGTGGCCTGCAAGGACGAGCGTTCGAATTGGATACTGACACCCAAGATCGCGATGCCCTCATCGTCTTCATGCCGTCCGGGCGGCGCGGCCGGTTTCCGATCGGAACACCGGTTCTCCAGGCGGCGCGCGCGCTCGGCGTCGACATCGATTCCGTTTGCGGCGGCCGTGGCATCTGCGGTCGCTGCCAGGTGGAGGTGAGCGAAGGCGAGTTTGCCAAGCTGGGCATCGTCTCGCGGGTCGCCAACCTGTCCCCCTTCAGCGATGTCGAACGACGCTACGCGGATCGGCGCGGCCTTGCCGAAGGGCGCCGGTTGAGCTGCTCGACCCGGATTCTCGGCGACGTCGTCATCGACGTCCCGCCGGACAGCCAGGTTCACAAGCAGGTCGTGCGCAAGCGCGCCGAGGTGCGCGCGATCGAGCTCGATCCGGTGGTCCGGCTCCACTATGTCGAGGTGGCGGAGCCGGACATGCACGATCCGCGCGGCGACCTGCAGCGGCTGGAGAAGGCGCTGGAGGAGCAGTGGGGACTCACCGGGCTCACCTGCGACCTTCGCGTCATCCAGGGTCTGCAGGAGGCGCTGCGCAAGGGCGACTGGCAGGTCACCGTCGCGGTCCATCAGGGCAGCCGGATCACGGCCGTCTGGCCGGGCTTCCACGACCGCGCCTTCGGCCTTGCCGTCGATGTCGGCTCCACGACCGTTGCCGCCCATCTCTGCGACCTTGCGACTGGCGACGTCGTCGCTTCCGCCGGGCTCATGAACCCGCAGATCCGCTTCGGCGAGGACCTGATGAGCCGGGTCTCCTACGTCATGATGAATCCCGGCGGCGATGTGGAGATGACGCGAGCCGTCCGCGAGGCGATCAACCAGCTCGCGGCCGACGTCGCCAAGGAGGCCGGGATCGGGGTCGAGGACATCCTCGAGGCCACCTTCGTCGGCAACCCGATCATGCACCACCTGCTCCTCGGGATCAGCCCGATCGAGCTGGGCGGCGCGCCCTTCGCGCTGGCGAGCGACGCCGCGATCACCCTGTGGGCGACCGAGATCGACCTGCGCATCCATCCCAACGCGCGGATCTTCGTTCTGCCCTGCATCGCCGGGCATGTCGGCGCCGATATGGCCGGTGTGATCCTTTCGGAATCGCCGCATCAGCGCGACGAGATGACGCTGATCGTCGACGTCGGCACCAACGCCGAGCTCGTGCTCGGCAACCGTCATCGGCTGCTCGCCGCCTCCAGCCCGACCGGGCCGGCCTTCGAAGGGGCGCAGATTTCCTGCGGCCAGCGCGCCGCGCCGGGCGCCATCGAACGGGTTCGAATCGATCCCGAGACGCTGGAACCGCGCTTCAAGGTGATCGGCAGCGACAAGTGGTCGGACGAGGACGGATTCGCCGCCGAGACGCGGCGGACCGGCATCACCGGGATCTGCGGCTCCGGCATCATCGAAGCGCTGGCCGAGATGTACCTGGCCGGCATAATCAACCAGGACGGCGTGATCGACGGGGCGATGGCGGCGAAGAGCCCGCGCATCCAGGCCGACGGCCGGACCTTCGCCTACCTGCTGCACGACGGCGAGCCGGCGCTGCGGATCACGCAGAACGACGTCCGCGCGATCCAGCTCGCCAAGGCCGCGCTCTATGCCGGGGCGCGTCTGCTGATGGACCGCATGGGCGTGGATAAGGTGGACCGCATTACGCTCGCCGGCGCCTTCGGCAGCCACATCGATGTCAAGTATGCAATGATCCTCGGCATGATTCCCGACTGCGATCTGGCGAAGGTGAGCTCGGCCGGGAACGCCGCCGGAACGGGCGCACGCATCGCGCTCCTGAACCGCGCCGCCCGCGATGAGATCGCCCGCGTGGTCAAGCGGGTCGAGAAGGTGGAGACGGCGGTCGAGCCGCGCTTCCAGGAGCATTTCGTGGGGGCCATGGCGATCCCGCACAAGACCGCCCCTTACCCGAACCTCGCCGCCGCCGTCCGGCTTCCGGAACCGAAAACGGTGACCTTCGCCGGCAACGACGAAGCCGGCGGCCGGCGCCGCCGGCGGCGTTCCTGATGCGGGATTTGGCCTGATGCGGGATTTGGGTGGGCTCGTTGCCTCTCTTCCGTGTCATGCCGGGACCTGATCCGGCGTCCAGGTCGTCTACCGCACCCCGCCGGCCCGCAGGTTGATCCCGTACTCGAGGTAGGCCTTCAGGCAGCACATCATGTGCATCCAGCCGCCGGCGTTACCGTAGGACGCGTCGATGTCCTCGGGCGTGTCCCGCCAGCCGCTCTCGCTGATCTGGACCATGGTGTTCTGATCGTCGAGCGGCTTGAAGGTCATCTCGACCCGGGTGTTGTAGCCGCCCGATTCCGCCGGCCACTCGAAGACGATCCGCTCGTTCTTGACCACCTGGCGGACGACGACGTCAAACGCCTCTGGAACCTCGGCGAACCTCCACTTCACCGTGGCGCCTTCGACCAGCGGCCCGCTGGCCGCCTGGATGAAATAGCTGCTCAGTTTCTCTGGCTTGACGACGGCATCGAAGACCTCCGCCGTTGGTTTCCGGATCTTCAGCTGCACCTGGAATTTGGGCTGCATCGGCCTTGCCTCCGCTTGCGACCGGCGCACGATATGTTATAATTATATAACATGTCAAGCGCCGACGGTGACGATCTGGTTTTCAAGGCCTTGGCGGATTCGCGCCGGCGCGCGATTCTGGACCTGCTGAAGGACGCTCCGCGCACCACCGGAGAGCTGTGTCGGCACTTCGAAGGCTCACTCGACCGTTGCACGGTGATGCAGCACCTGGGCGTGCTGGAGCGAGCCGGGCTGGTCATCGCCCGGCGCGAGGGGCGCAACCGCTGGAATTACCTGAACGTGGCGCCCTTCAAGGAGATCTATGATCGTTGGATCTCGGCTTATGCCAGTGAGGCGGTGGACCTGCTGACGCGGCTGAAGCGGGACTTGGAGAAGGCGTGAACGGTCGGCGGTGACGCCGACAAAAAGGGCCGCCAACCCGACCCAAAGACGGTTCTAGGATCGCCCAGCGCTCCTTTCGATTCGGATCGGCGCAGCCGCTTCGGGCGCAACATGATGTTCGTCCACGCTTCCGTCCGGAAAGTCTCTTTCAAAAGGCCCGCTGCCGTCGCCCGATCGTCGACGGTGATCGCGGCGGTGGACGCCGCCTGAATGTACCGGAGAATGAAATTCCGGCGACCCTGCGCCGCCTTGCCGAGAAGCATCAAAGATCTCGGCTGGATTCTCCTCGCGCTCCGATGAAATGGCCCACCTTCGGTTCGCCCGGATTATTTCGGCGGAACCTCGCGGTCTTTGTGACGTTCAAGGTTAGTAACCGATGCACCTGACAAGGTGGAGGACATGATGCTGAAGCAGTTGCTGTCCACGACAGCTCTCGTCTTGGTCCTGTCGGCGCCGGCTTGGGCGCAGACCGCGACGTCCGACGACCCCGCGGCCACGGGGCAGGGGCAGACGACGGAAGAGATGAACGTCCAGCCGATGGAACAGCCCGAAGGCGCGATGGGTGAAGCGCCCGGCGCCGCCGAGACGCAGCCTCAAGTGGAAGAGCCTGCGACCGGTACGGCCGAGATGGAGCAGCCGGCCGCCGGAAGCGACGAGGCGGTCATCACCGAGCAGAAGGAAGGCCAGATGAAGGCCGAAGACCTGATGGGCATGACCGTCGTCAGCGGCCAGGGCGAAGAGATCGGCCAAGTCAGGGACCTGATCTTCGACCAGAACGAGAAGATCACCGGCGTTGTCGTCGGCGTCGGCGGATTCCTCGGGATCGGCGCGAAGAACGTCGCGCTGAACTGGGATCAGGCCGAGGTGCAGCAGAACCCCGACACCGGGGAAGAGGTGATCCTGGTCACCCTGACCAGGGAAGAGCTCGAGGCCGCTCCGGAGTTCAAGACCGCGGAGGAGAAGCAGGCCGAGGAAGAGGCCGCGCAGCAAGAGACGGGCGAGGTGACGCAGCCGCTCCCCGATACAGACGCCGGCGGATTGCAATAGCCACACTGGTCGCCCGCCATCGGGCGACTCCCGCGTCTCTTGCCGGCCATGGAAGCTGTCCCCGGTCCCCCGTTCCCGCCGGGGGCAGCTTCCTGTTCTTTTGCGCCGCCATCCGCCGGCGCGGATGGCGTCCTTGCGGATCAGCCCGCGGCTGCGCTGCGATCCTGCTCGGGCAGCGTCATGCCCCACATCTTCTCGAGATTGTAGAAGCTGCGCACCTCGGGCCGGAACAGATGGACGATCACGTCACCGCCGTCGATCAGCACCCAGTCACCGGCCTGCGCGCCCTCGACGCCGACATCGGCCACGCCGTGCTCCTTGAGCTTGGCGCGCAGATGCTCGGCCATGGCCGCCACTTGCCGCTGCGAGCGGCCGGTGGCGATGACCATGAAATCGGCCATGCTGGATTTTCCGTGAAGATCGATGACGACGATGTCTTCGGCCTTGTCGTCGTCCAGGGACTTTTCAATCAGTCCGACAAGCTGCTTGGGGGTCGTCGGGGACTTGGTCCCGTTGACCTTGCTGCTGCGTGTTATGGTGTCACCTTTCCACTGTGATCGGGCCGGGGGCGCTGGGGTCGAGCCCCGTCCTGCTCATCGCTCTTCCGCCGCATCCGTGCCGCCCGCCTTGCCCGGATCTCGGTGGCCGAGACCGGATAGGGCCGGTTGTGCACGAACACCCAGGCGGGCGGTTCCCGGCCGGCCAGGGTGCGGCTTGCGCTTTCGCGCAGCCGGTTCCCGGCGAACCGTCGCGCCGCCTTGGCAGCCAGCGCCTTTAGACAATAGGTGGGGCGGGCGAAAACTGCAACGGGAACGGCATGAAAGATTCGGGTCCAGTCCTTCCAGTCGCTGATCTGCAACAGGTTGTCGGCGCCCATTAACCATACGAATCGTGCCCGCGGAAAGCGCGTTTTCAGCCGTTTCAGCGTATCGGCGGTGTAGCGCGTGCCCATCCTGGCTTCGATGTCGGTTACCCGGATTCGCGGGTGACGGGCCACCGCGCGCGCCTGTTCCAGGCGCTCCGCGAAGGGGGCCATTCCCGCCTCTGGCTTCAGCGGGTTCTGCGGGCTCACCAGCCACCAGACCTCGTCGAGACCGAGCCGCTTCAGCGCCTCCAGGCTGATCGCCCGGTGCCCCTCATGCGCCGGATTGAACGACCCGCCCAGCAACCCGATCTTGCGCCCTCTGCGGCGGCTGCGCCTGGCGCCACGGGGAACCTTGCTGCGGCATGGGGCGGACGAGAGGGCGGCGTCGATAGGCGGTTCCATGGGGCTGCCCTCGGGCGTTGAATGCGTGGCGAAGCTCGATCGCGCCCGCAGCCGGGCGCATGCATCCGCAACCATTGTGGGGGAGCTTCGTCAAGCCCCTTCTGGCGCAGCCAGGGACTCCTTGATCCGGAGGCGAGGTCGGCATAACATTTCCATAGAAAGAATTTTGCAGTTTTGCTTCAGGAGAAATCATGGTGCCGCGCGCCCAGGCCGCACCGGACCCCGCCCGCCGGGCCGAGATTCTCGGCAAGGCCGCGGTGCGCGCCGCCGATCACCTTGGGCTGCCGAATACGGTTCTGGCGCGCGTCCTCGGGCTCTCCGAGGCCACGGTGTCGCGCCTGAAGCATGGCCGGTACGTGCTGCCGCAGGACGGCAAGGCCTTCGAGCTCGCCCAGCTCTTCGTCCGCCTGTTCCGCGGCCTCGACGCCATCATGGGCGGCGACGACGAGGCGTCACGCTCCTGGCTGCGCAGCGACAACCTCGCCCTGCGCGGCCGGCCGATCGACCTCATCCAGTCCGTCCAGGGGCTGACCGGCACACTCGCCTATGTGGACTCCCGACGCGCTCGCCTCTGAACTGCGGGCCTATCGCCGGGATGTCTGGCGCGTGGTCGAGACCCAGTACCGGGCATCGACCATGCGGATCACCGATACGCTGGAGGAGCAGGCGATCCTGGAGGACCTTCTGGAGGAGAGCAAGCCGGCCCTGCCGCCTTCCTGCGAGGGCCTCCATTACCTGCTCGCGACGCCTTTCCGTTACGCGCCTTACCCGCACGGCTCCCGCTTCCGGCGGGCGCATCAGCCGGAGGGCGTGTTTTACGCCTCGGAAACGGTCGAGACGGCCCTGGCGGAAACCGCGTTCCACCGGCTGCTGTTCTTCGCCGAATCGCCCGGGACGAAGCTGCCCGCGAACCCCGTCGAGCACACCGCCTTCTCCGTTCCCTGCGCGACCGACCGGCAGATCGATCTGACCGCGGCGCCGCTCTGCCAAGACCGGGCGCTTTGGACCGACCCGGTTGACTATGCCCCTTGTCACGATCTGGCCGACGCCGCCCGGGCCGCACGGGTCGAGGCGATCCGGTACGAATCGGTCCGTGACCGCGGGCGCGACGATCGGGGGTGGGGCGTCAATCTCGCGCTGCTGTCGCCCGAGGCCTTCGCCGCGCGCCAGCCGACGGAGCGGCAGACCTGGCAAGTCTTCCCGCGGCGCCACGCCGTTCAGGCCTGGTGCGACGGGCCGTTTCTCCGGCTCGAGTTCACCCGCGATCTCTTCTCCCGCGATCCCCGGCTCGCCGCGCTCGACCGACGCGCTCCCTGACACGCGATCTCGGTGTCGGGAAAGCGGCGTTTCGCGAGTCGCTTCTGCCTTTGCATGGGGGGGGCGCGCCGGCGAGGGAGGGGTGAATAGTCCGGGCCGCCACGATCGCAGGCGGCGAGAGGCTACGATACCTTGTCCCTGGACGGAGGTTCGATCCCCGTCACGCAAGTCGGAACACTCAAGTCGGAGGAGGTCACCGCATGAAGGTCGTAAAGCTTGCCAAGCCCGGCGGTCTCGACCGCCTGCAGATGATCGACGCGCCAGAGCCGGACGCCCCCGGCCCCGGTGAAATCCTCGTGCGGATTCACGCAAGCTCGCTCAACTACCACGATTACGGAATCGCGAGCGGCCGGATGCCGACGGAGGACGGCCGCATCCCGATGTCCGACGGCGCCGGCGTGGTCGAGGCGGTCGGTGCGGGGGTCACGGAGTTCGCCGTCGGCGACGCCGTCGTCTCCTGCTTCTTCCCGCTCTGGCAGGACGGGGAGCCGGCGGTCGCCGACTTCTCGACCACCCCCGGGGACGGCGTCGACGGCTATGCGCGCGAGAAGGTCGTGCGGCCGGCGGGCTGGTTCACCCGAGCGCCGAAGGGGTTGAGCCACGCCGAGGCGGCGACACTCACCACCGCCGGCCTGACCGCGTGGCGCGCGCTCGTCGTCAACGGCGGCCTCAAGGCCGGCGACAGCGTCCTGGTCCTCGGCACCGGCGGCGTTTCGATCTTCGCGCTGCAGTTCGCCAAGGCGATGGGGGCGACCGTGGTCGCCACCTCGTCCTCGGACGCGAAGCTGGATCGGCTGCGCGGCCTCGGCGCCGATCACGTGATCAACTACAAGACGCAGGAGGACTGGGGCGCGCGCGTCCTCGACTGGACGGGCGGGCGCGGCGTCGACCATGTCGTCGAGGTCGGCGGGCCGGGCACCCTGCCGCAGTCGATCACGGCCTGCCGGATCGGCGGCCACATTGCCCTGATCGGCGTCCTGACCGGCCGGGCCGGGCCGGTGCCCACCGCCGCCCTGATGGCCCGGCAGCAGCGGCTCCAGGGGCTCATCGTCGGCAGCCGCCGGCACCAGATCGACATGGTGCGTGCGATCGAGGCCACCGGGCTCAAGCCGGTGATCGACCGGACCTTCCCCCTGGCCGAAATCGCCGATGCCTTTCGCTACGAGGAGTCGGGCGCCCATTTCGGCAAGATCTGCCTCGAGATCTGACGCCGGGGCCGGCGTGACGGCCGGGGCCAATCCCGCCCCGGCCTCGGCCCTGTCACGGGCGTGTCTGGCCCGCGCCGCGGACGACGTATTTGTAGCTGGTGAGCTGCTCGGCCCCAACGGGGCCGCGGGCGTGCAGCTTGCCCGTGGAAATGCCGATCTCGGCCCCCATCCCGAACTCGCCGCCGTCGGCGAACTGGGTGGAGGTGTTGTGCATGACGATGCCAGCATCGACCTGCGCGAGGAAGCGCTCGGCCGCGGCGGCGTCCTCGGTGATGATCGCCTCCGTGTGGTGGGAACCGTAGCGGTTGATGTGCGCGATCGCCGCATCGACGCCGTCCACCACCTTCACGGACAAGATCGCGTCGAGATACTCCGTGCTCCAGTCCGCCTCGCTCGCCGGGCCGACGCGAGAATCCAGGGCCCGGACCTCGTCGTCCCCGCGCAGCTCGCAGCCGGCGGTGATCAGGTCGTCGAGGACCGGCGGCAGGATCGGCAGGGCGCGCCGGTCGACCAGCAGAGTCTCCGTGGCACCGCAGATGCCGGTCCGGCGCATCTTGGCGTTGAGCACCACGCGGCGCGCCATCTCCGGGTCGGCGGCCCCGTCCAGATAGGTGTGGCAGATCCCGTCGAGATGCTTGAGGACGGGAATCCGGCTCTCCGCCGTCACCCGCTCGATCAGGCCCCGCCCGCCCCGCGGCACGATCACGTCGATGAACTCCGCCATCCGCAGCATCTCGCCGACCGCGGCGCGGTCGGTGGTCGGCACCTGCTGGATGGCCGCTGCGGGCAGGCCCGTGGCTTCCAGCGCCCGACGCAGGCAGGCGGCGATCGTTCCCGAGGAATGGAAGCTCTCGGAGCCGCCGCGCAGGATCGCCGCGTTGCCGGACCGCAGGCACAGGCCCCCTGCATCGGCCGTCACGTTCGGGCGCGATTCGTAGATGATGCCAATGACGCCGAGCGGCACGCTGACCCGCGCGATCACGAGGCCGTTGGGCCGGGTCCACTGCGCGAGGACGCGGTTCACGGGGTCGGGCAGCGCCGCCACCTCCTCGAGGCCGCGGGCCATGGCCTCGACGCGGGAGCCGTCGAGCTTGAGCCGGTCGAGCAGGGCCGGGGTCAGACGCCGCTGCTCCGCCGCCGCCATGTCGCGGGCATTGGCCTCCAGGATTGCACCGGCCGCATCGCGGATGGAAGCGGCGGCCACGCGCAGGGCGGCCGTCCGTGTCTCGGCCGGCGCCCGGGCGAGGGCGGCGGCGGCCTCGCGCGCGGCGGTGCCGAGGGCGTGCATTTCCGTCCGAAGCGTGTCCGCCGCCTCTGCGGCGACGGGGCGTGCCTGGGGCGCAACGTCCGTCATGGCTGTGGCGTCAGCACCAAATCGTCCCGGTGGATCATCTCGTCGCGGCCACGGTAGCCGAGGATCGCCTCGATTTCACGGCTTTTGTGCCCCATGATCGCCCGCGCGTCGGCGGCGGAATAGGCGCTCAGGCCCCGGCCCGCCTCGCGCCCCTGGGGGTCGAGGATGCGGACCGCATCCCCCCGCTCGAACTGGCCCTCGACCTTTGTCACCCCCGCCGGCAGCAGGCTGCCGCCGGCGCGCAGCGCCCGCAGCGCGCCGGCATCGACGGTGATGGCTCCCATGGGGCTGAGCGTGCCGGCGATCCAGCGCTTGCGCGCCGTCAGCGGCTCGGCCGAAGGCAGGAACCAGGTCGCTGCCGCCCGCCCGGCCGCGACCGCCGCCAGCGGATTCATCCGCCGCCCGTCGGCGATGACCATGCGGCAGCCGGCGGCGAGCGCGATCCGTGCCGCGGCGAGCTTGGTCACCATGCCGCCGGAGCTGTAGCCGGGCGGGGCCTGTCCGGCCATGGCCTCGATCTCCGGCGTGATCTCGCGGACCTCGGGGATGAGGCGCGCCGCCGGATCCCGCCGCGGGTCGGCGGTGTAGAGCCCGTCGATGTCGGACAGCAGGACCAGGGTATCGGCGCTGATCATCGCCGCCACGCGAGCGGCCAGCCGATCGTTGTCGCCAAAGCGGATCTCGCTGGTCGCCACGGTGTCATTCTCGTTGATGACCGGCACCGTGCCGAGGCGGAGCAGGGTGGCCAGCGTGCTGCGGGCGTTGAGATGCCGCCGCCGTTCCTCGGTGTCGTCCAGCGTCAGAAGGATCTGCGCCACGGTGATGCGGTGCCGCGCCAGCGTCTCCTGATAGGCATGGGCGAGGCGGATCTGCCCGGTCGCCGCCGCCGCTTGCTTCTCCTCAAGCTTCAGCACCGGCCCCGTCAGGCATAGATGGCGGCGCCCGACCGCGATCGCGCCCGAGGACACCAGGACGACTTCCTGCCCGCGCGCGCGGGCGGCGGCCACGTCGTCGGCCAGCGCGTCCAGCCAGGCGCGACGGATCGCGCCGGTCTCATCGTCGACCAGTAGGGCCGACCCGATCTTGACGACCAACCGCCTCGCCTGGTCCAGGCGGTGTGTCCGTTGCGACTCGGTCATAGGGGCCCGCCTTGCCCGCCCTTGGCGCGCTCCGCCGCCGGGCCGGCTTCCTTGACCTTCTGTTCCGCGTCGGCCTCGCGCGCCGCCTGCACCACGCCCTGAACGGCGCGCATCAGCGCCGGCACGCCCTGGCCCGTGGCGCCGGAGATCCGGAAGACATCCTCGGCGGGGCGCCGCGCCGCGGCGGCCAGCGACGCGGCCTTTTCGGCGGCGGCCGCCTCGTCCAGCGCGTCACACTTGTTGAGCGCGAGGATCTCCGGCTTCTCGGCCAGCCCTCCGCCATAGGCGGCGATCTCCTCGCGCACGGTGCGGTAGGCGGCGGCGACGTCCTCTTGCGTGCCGTCGACCAGATGGACCAGCACGCGGCAGCGCTCGATATGGCCGAGAAACCGGTCGCCCAGACCGGCGCCTTCATGCGCGCCCTCGATCAGGCCGGGAATGTCCGCGAGGACGAACTCTCCCTCGTCGATGCGGACCACGCCGAGCTGCGGGTGCAGGGTGGTGAAGGGGTAGTCGGCGATTTTCGGCCGCGCCCCGGAGACAGCGGCGAGCAGGGTCGACTTGCCGGCATTGGGCAGCCCGACCAGTCCGGCATCGGCGATCAGCTTCAGACGCAGCCAGACCCAGCGCTCCTCGCCGGGCCAACCGGGCTCGGCCCGGCGCGGCGCCTGGTTGGTGGCGGATTTGAAATGGGCGTTGCCGCGCCCGCCATCGCCGCCCTTCGCCAGAACCACCCGCTGGCCGGGCTCGGTCAGGTCGGCGATCACCGTCTGCTTGTTCTCGTCGAGGATCTGGGTGCCGACCGGCACCTTGAGGACGACGCTCTTGCCGGCGGCCCCGGTGCGGTTCTTGCCCATGCCGTGCTGGCCGCGTTGCGCCTTGAAGTGCTGGCGATAGCGATAGTCGATGAGGGTGTTCAGGTTCGGCACCGCCTCGACCACGACGTCGCCGCCGCGCCCGCCGTCGCCGCCGTCCGGGCCGCCGAACTCGATGTACTTCTCGCGGCGAAAGCTGACGGCGCCGGCTCCGCCGTCGCCGCTGCGAACGTAGATCTTCGCCTCGTCGAGGAACTTCATGGCCCTGACATTTGGAAAGCGCCGGGCAGGACGCAACGAAAAAGGGGAACGGCACCGCCGTTCCCCCGAAATTCTGGACCGATCTTCGGAACGAGGTTCCGCGCCGGTCGGCGGTCGGGCCCGCCTAAACGGCCGGCGGAGCCTCCACCGAGACGTAGGTGCGTCCGCCCAGGCCGCGGTGGAACCGTACCCGGCCGTCGGTCACGGCGAAAATCGTGTGGTCCTTGCCGATGCCGACATTGCGGCCGGGATGAAACTTCGTCCCGCGCTGGCGGATGATGATGTTGCCGGCGACCACGGCCTCGCCGCCGAACTTCTTGACACCCAGCCGGCGGCCGGCCGTGTCGCGCCCGTTGCGGGAGCTGCCGCCTGCCTTCTTGTGGGCCATTTCGAATCTACTCCTCGTCCTTCGTCGTCTTGCGGGCGGCGGTCTTCCGCGTCGCCGTCCGCTTGGGACTGGCGGCCGCTTCGTCCGTTGCCGGTGCTGCCTCGGCCGCCACCTCGGGCCTGCGCCCGTCGGTCAGGATGTCGGTCACGCGCAGCACCGTCAGATGCTGCCGGTGGCCGTTCTTGCGGCGATAGTTCTTCCGCCGCTTCTTCTTGAAGACGATGACCTTGTCGTCGCGTATCTGATCGACCACCGTCGCGGCAACGGTGGCACCGGCGACAACCGGGGTGCCGACGGTCACGTTGCCGCCGTCCCCGACCATGAGCACCTCGCCCAACTCGACGGTGTCGCCGGCCTCGCCCGCCAAGCGCTCAACACGAATGACGTCGTTCTTGGCGACCTTGTACTGCTTGCCGCCGGTTTTGATGACTGCGAACATGGATCTAAACGTCTGCAAATACGGAAAAGCGGGCCGCGGGCCCGCCTGCGAGTGGCGGAATATAGCGCCGCGGCCCGGTCTGTCAATGGCTTTTCAAGGATTTCCGGGCCGGCCCGCCCTTCCGGGCGCCCCGGGTGCCGGACGGAACCATTTCTTTGCGGCAACGTTTCTTCCCAGGGTGCGTGCTTCGGCCGGAGCGCAAAGGATTCCAGCCGTCGATCTGATCCGTTCCCACGCCGGCATTTTTCAGGGGAGAACGATGATGAGCAAGTTTGCACGGACTATTCTGATACCGCTTGCCCTGGTCACGTCGGCCGCCGCGCTGTCGGCCTGCGAGGCCTTGGGAATGGGAGGAGAGGGCGACAGGGCCGCCATGCAGTCTTCTCCCGACGTCAGCGCCCAGGTGACCGACGCCGAGTTGGCCGCGGAGCAAGCGGCGGACGCAGCGGAGCGGGCGGAGCAGGCCGCGGCCCGGGCCGCCGCAGCGGCGGAGCGCGCGGAGCGGGCCTTCCAGCTTTCTCAACAGAAGTAGATCGGGGCCGCCGGATACCCGGTCAGCGGGTGACCTGGACCGGGTATCCGCGTCTCTCGAGAGCGGCTTTCAGGATCGTCTGGTAATCCAGGCGATCCTCTTCTTTGCCCGCGGCGTGACGGACCCGGGCCACGATGTTGGCGATCGTCTGGCCCGACTCCGCGGCGTCGAAGGTCCCCTTCAGTTCCAATTGCGCTGCCTGGGTGTCGGTCGGGTGGACCTCCACGAACAGCTCGTCGCCGATCCACGCGATCTTCACCGGCTGGTTTACGACCGTGACCGTCGTCCCGACCGGCACCCGGGCAAACAGCCGCTCGATGTCCTCCGGATACATGCGGATGCAGCCGGCGCTGGCCTGGCGGCCGATGCCCCAGGGCTTGTTCGTGCCGTGGATCAGGTAGGCGGGCCAGCCGAGATAAAGCGCGTACGCTCCGAGCGGATTGTCCGGCCCCGGCGGGACGACCGGCGGAAGCTCGGGCTTCTCGGCGCGGATCGAGGCCGGCGGATACCAGGTGGGGTTTTCGGTCTTGCGCACCACCTGCGTTGTGCCGAGCGGCGTGTTGCGCCCTTCGCGCCCGATCGCGATGGGGTAGCTCTCCGGCGCCGCACCGGGCTCCTCGAAATAGTACAGCCGCATCTCCGCGAGATTGATGACGATGCCCTCGCGCGGCGCATCCGGCAGCAGGTGGGCGGTCGGCAGGATCAGCTCCGTGCCTTCCCCGGGCAGCCAGGGATCGATGCCGGGGTTGGCGGCGACGAGTTCGACGTATCCGAGGTCGAAGCGCCGGGCGATCTCGTGCAGCGTGTCTTCGTAGCGGGTCCGGTAGCTCTCCATCCGCCCGATGAAACTTCCGTCGGCGCGGCCCGGCCCGTCGGGCAAGCCAAGCAGCCCGACGGCCAACAGGATCGTCGCGATCGATCGACGCGTCTTGGAATCCGGAGACGGGCTTGGCATCCTGCGCATCGGGAAAATACTAGGGAATTATCCTTTCAGTAAAATTCATGTTGTATCCGCTCTGCCCAATGTCAAATCTCGGGCATCGCGGTCACTGCTGTCCTGCGGCCGGGCGCGGCGCCGCGGCTTTCGGCCGCGTGCTGGCGGTGGCGGGCGTTCTTTTCCTTTCGGTGCTGGCCGGGCGCGCCGCGCTGGCCGCCGGGACGGTCGGTGCCGGCCCGACGGCCGACATGGTGGTGATCTACAAGGCCGCGCGCGAACTGCACCTTCTACAGAACGGCGAGCGCATCCGCAGCTACCGGATCGCCCTCGGGCGGCAGCCGCGTGGCGACAAGGTCATGGAAGGCGATTCGCGCACGCCCGAGGGCGCCTACATGATCGACTGGCGCAATCCCAACAGCAACTTCTATCTATCCTTGCATATCTCCTACCCGCGGCCGGAAGACGTGGCGGAGGCCGCCGCGCTGGGCGTGCATCCGGGCAACAACATCATGATCCATGGCCTGCCGAACGGGCGCGACGCCGACCAGATCGGTCACCCGTTCAGGGATTGGACCGATGGCTGCATCGCGGTGACCAATGAGGAGATGGAGGAGATCTGGAATCTGGTTCCCGACGGAACGCCGATCTACATCTTTCCGTGACGCCGCGGGCCGGCCTTGCAAGGGCCGGCCATTCCTAACTAACGTCCGCCGATCGCGCGGGGCCGCGCCGGGACGACGGCGAGGCATGCGGCCTCTTGCGGGCGGTGAAGCGATCGGCTAGGGTCGCGCCCCGTCCCGAGGCCCCGCGGACGGGCCATGCGATGCCGCGAGTCGGAGGGGTGCCGGAGCGGTCGAACGGGGCGGTCTCGAAAACCGTTGTGCGCGCAAGCGTACCGTGGGTTCGAATCCCACCCCCTCCGCCATTGACCGCCGATTACCGCACAAATTGCCTGCTGCACCAATGCGATCGGGGAACCAGGCCCCGCCGATTGCCGCATGCAAGCGGGATGGGGATATCACTGCCTTACCGGCGCCCGACGTCTGTCGCTCTCATAGCGTGTCGTGTCTGATCACAGCGGCGCATTCCATCCCCCGATGTGTTCATAGAGCCGGTCGCGAAGGTGCCGGATATCGTGGTTCAGCCTGGCAAGGTCGTCCGGAGTCTGTCCCGATGCTGCAAGCAACGCATCACCGAGACAGCCGGCCCGCTCCCTGAGCGCTCTCCCCTGTTGGGTCAGCGCGACAACGACCTGACGCTCATTGTCAGGATTCCGCCTCCTCTGCAGCAGGCCGGCCGCTTCGAGGCGCTTTAGCAGCGGAGTCAATGTGCTCGACTCCAGCGCCAGTTTCTCGGCTATTGCGCCCACCGTCTGCTCGTCATTGCGCCAAAGAACGTTGAGAACCAGATATTGGGGATAGGTCAGCCCGAGTTTATCGAGAAATGGCTTGTAAAGGCGTTGGATCGCGATACCCGCCGAATAGATCGCGTAGCAGAGCTGGTCGTCCAACGCCACCGGTGGGTTGACGGCTCTTGAGGGCATCGGTGCTCCTTTTACGGTCGTGTTCGGATCTAAATTGCGGAAACATATATCGCGATAAAAATGATGTTGACAAGGGTTCGGACGCGGCGTAACGGTATTGATATCGCGATAATAGTTATCGAGATATTAAAAGAAAGGACATCGCCATGCCGTCAAGATCCAAGACCCTCCTTGCAGCGGCGGCTACGGTCGCCAGCCTGACTGCAGCCGCCACTGCCTACGCTCAGGACTCCATTCCGTCCGATCAAGCCATCAAGAATGTGGTGCTGGTGCACGGCGCCTTTGCCGATGGTTCCGGGTGGCGCGGCGTCTACGACAGGCTGACGTCCCGGGGCTATCGCGTTTCCATCGTGCAGAACCCGCTCACCTCGCTTGCCGACGACGTTGCGGCAACGCGGCGCGTGCTCGACCAGCAGGATGGCCCCACGATCCTCGTCGGCCACTCCTGGGGCGGTACTGTCATTACCGAAGCCGGCATCCATCCCAAAGTGGCGGGCCTGGTCTATGTCTCGGCCCTTTCGCCGGACGCCGGCGAGACGACCGCCCAGCAATATGAAGGCTTCGCGGCGACGCCGGAGTTTGTCATCGATGTCGGCGAGGACGGATACGGGTTCGTCAATCCGGACAAGTTCAAGGCCGGCTTTGCTCACGACGCCAGCGACGCGGATGCGGCTTTCATGCGCGACTCGCAGGTCCCCATCAACATGTCGGTCTTTGCCACTGTGCTCGAGAATGCGGCTTGGCGCAGCAAACCCAGCTGGGCGGTCATCGCGACCGAGGACAAGGCGTTCGACCTGGCCATGTTGCGTCACATGGCCAAACGGATTGGCGCAACGATCGTTGAGGTTCCGGCCAGCCACGCTGTTTACATGACGCAGCCGGACGTTGTCGCCGATACGATCCACAGCGCGGCACGGGGTGCTCTTGCCGCTGCGAAGTGACCATTACGACCGCGGTGCGGTTGAGGCGGGCGGGTGCCTTATGGCTCCGCCCGCTCCTTCCGCTTCAAAGTAGCCGTTGAGCTATCTCTGCCCATGTCCTCGCTTTGCGGTTTGAAGTGCGTCCGGATTCAGTTGCTGATGCGTTTCATCCGCCCAATGCCAATTGATCGGATGCCGAGCACCAGCAAGCCGGCAAAGGGCCACAAGGTCTGGCCCCTGGACCGAAACCGGCCAGTACGGAGCAGGGGAACGATGAAGCCCGGCCTGCCCATTCCCTTCTGACTTATGGCCTTGCGACCGCCTCCGCTAAGAGGTAGTGGTTCGCACAAATAGACCCTCACTCACTTCAATCCCGGACCCGGAGGCACCGATCCAGCGCGGTGCGCGGCGGCCCGCAGGAGCGGGCATCGCCTCCTTCGATCCGCAATTGTTCGCGTATGACCCAAACATGACCGCACCATCGATGCTTGAACAGGCCCTGACCCACCTCGAGGACGCCGCGCAGCACCTCGACATCGACGGCGATGTCCTGGAGAAGTTGAAGTACCCGCGCGAGACGACGCAGGCGCGCCTGATGATCCGGATGGACGATGGCTCCCGGAAATCCTTCATGGCGTGGCGCTGCCGCTACGACGACACCCGCGGCCCGACCAAGGGCGGCATCCGCTTCCACCCGGATTCGACCGCCGACGAAGTCGAGACCCTCGCCTTCTGGATGACGTTCAAGTGCGCGGTGATGAACCTGCCCTTCGGCGGCGGCAAGGGCGCCGTCCGTGTCGATCCGCACACCCTGTCAAAGGCCGAGCTGGAGCGCCTCTCGCGCGCCTACATCAAGGCCTTCTCCCACATCATCGGCCCCGACCGCGATATCCCCGCGCCGGACGTCTATACCAATTCGATGATCATGGGCTGGATGGCCGACGAGTATTCCTCGATCGTCGGCAAACCGACGCCGGCGGTCATCACCGGCAAGCCGATCGCGCTGGGCGGATCCCTCGGCCGCGAGGACGCGACCGCGCGCGGCGGTTACTATCTCATTCGCCGCCTCGCCCGCGAGGTCGGCCTCACGCCGGGCGCGCGGGTGGCCATCCAAGGGTTCGGCAACGCCGGCCAGCACATCGCCCGGCTCCTGGCCGCCGATGGCTACCGCATCGTCGCGGTCTCGGACTCCCGGGGCGCCGTGCACTGCCCGACGGGCCTCGACGTCGAGGGCCTGCTCGCCGCCAAGCGGGTCGGTTCCGTGACCGGCTTTGCGAGCTGCGGCGAGGCTCAGGAGATTCCCGCCGAGGATCTGGTCGCCGTCGACTGCGACCTGCTTGTTCCCGCCGCCCTCGAAGGGCTGATCCACGGCGGCAACGCCGCCGGCGTCAAGGCCCGCGTCGTCCTCGAACTGGCCAACGGCCCGATCACGCCCGAGGCGGATGCGATCCTCGCCGAGAAGAACGTTGTCGTGTTCCCCGACATCCTCGCCAACGCCGGCGGCGTCACCGTCTCCTACTTCGAATGGGTGCAGAACCGCCAGGGGTACTACTGGACCGTCGAGGAAGTGCAGGATCGCCTGAAACGCATCATGGAAACGGAGGGCGCCGCGGTCTGGGGACTGGCCCGGGACCGGCGGATCTCCCCGCGACAGGCCGCCTATGTGCATGCCCTCGGGCGGCTCGCCGAGGCGATCGAGGCGCACGGCACACAGCCGTTCTTCATCAGTTGACGGTCTGCTCTATGCGGGATGCCGCTCGGGCACCATGACCCGGACGGCGCCGGTTGCCCAAGCCGACAGGCGGAGGCTCGGCAATGCGACCGCGCGCACGGCCCGCTCCGCACAGGCGTTGGTGGTCGGCCGGGGCGGTCCGGGCTTAGGCGCGCCCGTGGCGTTTCAGAACCGCAAGGAGGGCCTCGGGATCGATCGCCCGGCACACCCGGCCGGTCTCGGCGTCGGCATGTCCTCGGCGACCAGCAACGCGTTGACCACGGCCTCGTCGGTCGCCTCCTGTCTCGTTCTGACCGACACTCCGCCTACGCGCGCAAGGGCGTCTTCTGGCGCGGCGGGCCCGGGATCTCGGCCTGCCCCTCGTGATCGTCACCGACCGGTTCAGCAACTGGGTCTACGCCTACACCGATCTCGTGCTGCAGGGCCACACCTATGTCCGGACCTTCTGGGACTCGACCGCTAGTCTCACCGTCATCCTCAATCTCCTGATCGACGCCGTGGCGGTGCGCTTCGCTCAATCTCGTCCTCGGAAAACATGAGCGGAGGCAGCATGAAGCCGGGGCGGAGAATATAGCCCAGGCCGGGCTTGCCTTCGATGATGGCGCCTTGCGCGCGAAGAGACGCAATGTCCCTGTAGAGGGTGCGAAGGCTGATGCCCAGCTCGCGCGCGAGGTCTCTGCCGCTCACCGGCCGACGATGGCGCCGCAGGACCTGCGTCAGCGCCAGAAGGCGCTCGGATCGTGACATTCAGGCCGCCCCATCGAAGAAGGCCGATAATGCCGTCAGGCGGCGCCGGCGCAAGCGCCATCGGTTTGTGGGGACGCATCTATGGGGTTATGGCGTGGAGTTTGCCCTCATCGTCTCCCGTCACCGGTCACAGGGGCGATCCGCCCTCATAGGCGCGCCTGAGGGCGGCAATGTCGATCTTGACCATCTGCAGCAGCGCCTCCATGACCCGCCGCGCCGCTTCGGGATCGGGGTCGTTCAGCATCTCGTCGAGCACCGTCGGAACGATCTGCCAGGCGAGGCCATACCTGTCCTTCAGCCAGCCGCATTGCATGGCCTCGCCGCCGTCGAGCAGCGTGTCCCAGAGCCGGTCCACTTCCGCCTGGTCCGCGCAGTTCACGAAGAAGGAGACGGCGGGCGTGAACTGGAAGTAGGGCCCGCCGTTCAACGCCATGAACCGCTGCCCGGCGAGGGTGAAGTCGACCATCATCACCTCCCCCGCCTTGCCGCCGGGCGTGTCCGTCAGGAAGCGCGAGACGCGGTCGATCCGCGAGTCAGGCAGCAGCGAGACGTAGAAGTTCGCCGCTTCTTCCGCCTTGCCGTCGAACCACAGGCAGGGTGCGATCTTGGACATCGTATCTCTCCTCGAAAGGGGGATCACTCGGCCTCGAGAAGGATCTCGAACCCGCCATAGATGAGGCGCTTGCCGTCGAACGGCATGTCGTCCCCGGGCTGCATGCGCGGGTCTTCCATGATCTTCTTGTTGGCGGCGTCGCGCACGGCCTTCGAGGGCCAGACGATCCAGGCGAAGACGACGTTCTCGCCCGGCGCGGCCTTCACCGCGCCCTTGAAATCCGTGACCTTGCCGTCGGGCAGGTCGTCGCCCCAGCATTCCACGATGCGCGTCGCGCCGTACTCCTTGAAGATCGGCGCGGCCTTGGCGGCCATCTCCCGATAGGCCTCCTTCTTGTTCGAAGGCACGGGAATGACGAATCCGTCGATGTAGCTCATGATGCTTCTCCCCTTTCGCTCTCGCCAACCGCCTCAGGCGCCCGCCGCTTCCCCGGCCGGTGCCATCGCGGCCTTTGCCGCCTCGACGTCCATCCACACCACTTCCCAGATATGCCCGTCCGGGTCCTCGAAGCTGCGGCCGTACATGAAGCCGTAGTCCTGTTTCGGGCAGGGATCGACGCGGCCGCCCGCGGCGCCGGCCCGGCCGACCATTTCGTCGACGCCTTCGCGGCTGTCGGCAGAGAGGGCGATCAGCACCTCGCTGGATTCCTTCGCATCGGCGATCTTCTTCGGCGTGAACTGGCGGAACTTGTCGTGGGTGAGGAGCATCGCGTGGATCGTCTCGGAAAAGACCATGCACGACGCCGTGCCATCGCAGAACTGCTCGTTCTTCTCGGCGCCTATGGCCTCGTAGAAGGCGGTCGCCCGTTCGAGGTCGGTGACGGGCAGGTTCACGAAGATCATCTTGGGCATGAGGCTCTCCTTTCGCCTTGTGGTTTGACACTTATGCCCTAGTTGGTTATAAAAAGCAACTATGAAGTTAGAAAATACAACTAAAGGCCCGGAAGCCCGCCACCGCCGTCGATACGAGGATGCCTGCGCGGCCGCGCATGCGCTCGACCTGGTCGGCGACCGTTGGGCTCTCCTGGTGATGCGTGAGCTCATGCTGGGTCCCAGACGGTTCAGCGACCTGCGTGCCAGCCTTCCCGGAATCAGCGCGAACGTCCTTACCCAGCGTCTCGAGGACCTGGAGGCCGCCGGCGTGCTCGTCCGGCGCAGACTGCCGCCGCCCGCGGCGGTGCAAGTCTACGAGCTGACGGCCTGGGGCTATGAAGGCGAGGCCATCCTGCAGGCGCTTGGCCGCTGGGCGGCGCGGTCGCCGTCGCACGACCCAAGCCTGCCGTTCAGCGCCGCATCCCTGATGCTGTCGTTCCGGACGATGCTCGATCCGGCGCGGGCGGAAGGCATCGACGCGCGCATCGGCTTCCGCCTGGGCGAGGGGACGTTTCTCGGCCATCTCGCAGACGGCCGGATCGAGATCGCGAGCGGTCCGCTGGACGACGCCGACGTGATCTTCGCGGGGACGGCGTCGGTCATCGCGGGGGCGGTCTATGGCGGCCGGCCGCTGAGCGCGCTCGAGGCCGAGGGCGCCTTGCGAATCGAAGGCGATCGCGCGCTCGCCGAACGGTTCGTGACCCTGTTTCCGCTCCCGCCCAAGGCCAATCGGCCCGACTGACGAGCCCCCTCCGGCAGACCGCCTGCCCGAGGTCTGGCCCGGCCGGGTTCCGATTGCCCGAAACCGGCCCGCGCCGTTACGCTATCGGGCCCCGATGCTCGTCCCGGTTCTTGCCGTCACGACCGACCGGCCAGACAGGCCGGGCGGTCCGAAGGGAGTGAACGATCATGTCCAGCAGCCGCTTTCGCGGAGTCCTCGTTCCCGTTGTCACGCCGTTCGACGCGAAGCTCCGGCCCGACGCGGGCCGATTCACGCGACTCTGCCGTCACCTCCTTGACGAGGGAGCCGATGGGCTCGCCGTCTTCGGCACGACGAGCGAAGCCAACTCCATGTCGGCCGCTGAGCGGATGGCCCTGCTCGAGTGGCTCGTCGAGAAAGGGATCCCCGCCGGCCGCCTCATGCCGGGCACCGGCGCCTGCTCCCTCACCGAAGCCGCGCAACTCGCGCGCCACGCCGTCGAACATGGTTGCGGCGGCGTCCTGATGCTGCCCCCGTTCTATTACAAGGGCGTCAGCGATGACGGCCTGTTCGCGTTCTTCTCGGAGGTGATCCAGCGCGTCGGGTCGGGCGATCTGAGAATCTACCTCTATCACATACCGCCGGTGGCGCAGGTCGGCTTCGGCCACGGTCTGATCGAGCGGTTGGTCAAGGCCTATCCCGACACGGTGGTGGGCATAAAGGACAGCTCGGGCGACTGGTCCAACACGAAGGCGATGCTGGACCGCTTCCCCGGCTTCCACGTCTTCGCCGGGTCCGAGGTCTTTCTTCTGGACACCCTGCGCGCCGGTGGCGCCGGTTGCATCACGGCCACGGGCAGCATTCACCTTCGCGAGATCCGCAAGGTCTACGAGACCTGGCAGACGGCCGAGGCCGATGCGCTGCAGGCCCACGCGACGGCCATCCGCAAGACGATCCAGGACTATCCGACCATCCCGGCGGTGAAGTGGATCCTCGCGCACTACAATGAAGACCCCGAGTGGACCAGGGTGCGGCCGCCGTTGCGCGACCTGGACCCGTCGCGCGGGGCGGAGCTGGTCCGGCGGCTCGAAGAGCGCGGGTTTCGCATGTCGGCGATGACGGAACGCGCGGCGTGACCCCGTCGCAAGGGCGCATATGGCGGAATCGCGTCGAGGGGGCTTTGACCGGTGGAACTCAAGTGGCTCGAAGATTTCGTCTGCCTGGCGCGAACCAACAACTTTTCTCGGGCGGCGGCAGAGCGGAACGTCACCCAGTCGGCCTTCAGCCGTCGCATCAAGGCTCTCGAGCTTTGGCTGGGAACGCCGCTGGTCGATCGCAGTACCTATCCGACGACCCTGACGCATGCGGGACGATTGTTTCTGACGATCGTGGAGGGCGTCCTCGACACGCTGTATCAGGCGCGCGACGATTTTCGGGAGCTCCAGCGCAAGGCGGATGACGTCCTCATCTTCGCGACGCAGCACACCTTGTCTCTGACGTTCTTTCCCCGGTGGCTGCGGCGGCTTGAGGCGGACACCGGACCGATCCGGACGCAGATGATCGCCGACGACCTGCACAACTGCATGCAGGCATTGACGAACGGCGATTGCGACTTCCTGATCTGCTACGCGCACCCTGACATTCCCTTGCGGCTGGACCCGTCGCGATATGTTCGCCACCGGGTTGGGCGCGAGCGCCTCGTTCCGGTCAGCGCGCCGAACGCGCGCGGCAAGGCGCGTCACGCGCTTCCCGGCCGCCCGCGGGAGCCGCTGCCGCTCCTTGACTACACGCCCGACACGTTCCTGAAACGCGCCGTAGACCTGCTCCTTGCTCGAACGGATCGGGCGTGTCGCCTGACGCCCCATTATCAGAGCTCGCTGGCGGTGGCGCTCAAGGCGATGGCCCTCGAAGGGCATGGCCTTGCGTGGCTGCCCGAGACGCTGATTGCGGACGCCCTCGCCGACGGCCGTCTCGTACGAGGCGGTGGCGAAGAGTGGGACGTGCCGCTCGAAATTCACCTCTACCGGTCGCCCGAGCGCCTGCGTCCCGTCGCGCTCAAGGTCTGGGACAGCGTCCTCGGCGCGCCGGACGGAGCATCTGACTGACAAAACTATTCCGCGTTGGAATAGTTTTGTGCCGCATTGGCATTGGCCGCCGCGTCCCCTGCGCGGCTATCCTGCATTCGGCGCCGCGTTGCGACCGGCTCACCCATTGCTTCGTACCGAGAGGACCATGCATCTGTCCCGTTTTCCGCGCCTGCGACTGGCGCATCTCCCGACACCGCTGGAGCCGATGCCCGAACTGTCGCGGCTGTTGGGCGGTCCCAACCTGTTCATCAAGCGGGACGACTGCACGGGCCTGGCCACCGGCGGCAACAAGACGCGGAAACTCGAGTTCCTGATGGCGGCGGCGCTCGAGCAGGGCGCGGACACGGTTGTCACCCAGGGCGCCACGCAGTCCAACCACGTCCGCCAGACGGCGGCCGCGGCCGCGCGTCTCGGCCTCGGCTGCGAGGTCCTGCTCGAGCGGCGGGCGACGCTCGGCGAGGATTACGAGACCACCGGCAACGTTTTCCTGGACCGCCTGTTCGGGGCGCGGTACGCGTTTCGCGACGGTGGCCTGGACATGAATGCGGAGGCCGAAAGGCTTGGCGAGGAAATCCGTGGCCGCGGCGGCAAGCCCTATGTGATTCCCGGTGGCGGATCCAATCGCGTCGGCGCTCTCGGCTACGTCAATTGCGCGCTGGAGCTGCTGGCGCAGGCCAACGACATGGGGCTGCGCGTGGACTGGGTCGTGCACGCGACCGGAAGCGCCGGTACGCAGGCGGGGCTGGTCGCCGGCCTCCAGGGGTGCAACAGCGGCATCGGGGTCTATGGCATCAGCGTCCGCGCGCCAAAGGACGTCCAGGAGGCGAACGTCTATCGTCTGGCCCAGGACGTTGCCGATTACGTCGGCATCAAGGGCGGAATTGATCGCGGCGCAATCATCGCGAATGACGATTACGTCGGCCCCGGATATGGCCTGCCGACCGACGGCATGATCGAGGCAATCACCTTGACTGCGCAGCGCGAAGGGGTTTTGCTGGACCCGGTTTACTCGGGCAAGGGGATGGCCGGCCTCATCGGGCTGGTGCGCGCGGGGGTTTTCAGGAAATCCGAAAACGTCGTTTTCCTGCACACCGGTGGATCGGCCGCGTTGTTTGCCTATCAGCAATTCTTTCCGTGAGGTGCGGGCACACGGACGACCACGAAACCACCAATTCAGGGGGCGTCATGTTAAGGAAATCAGCCGTTCTGGCCGCTGCGATTCTTGTGGCGATGGGCTGGGCCGCTCAGGCCGTGGCCCAGGATCTGTACGGGACGTTGAAGAAGATCAACGATTCCGGTCACATCGTCATCGGGTATCGGGAAACCTCCGTTCCGTTCTCCTACCTCGACGAGGATCAGCGGCCGGTCGGGTACTCGATCGACCTGTGCCTGCGCATCGTCGACAAGGTCGAGGAGACCTTGGGCAAGCAGATCGAGGTGAAGTACGTTCCCGTGAATCCGAAGACGCGCATTCCGCTGCTGGCGAACGGTACCATCGACATCGAGTGCGGCTCCACGACGAACAATCTCACGCGGCAGCAGCAGGTCGATTACGCCCACACGACCTTCATCACCGGCACCAAGCTTCTGGTAAAGGCCTCGAGCGGCATTCGCGAGATCGAGGATCTGGAAGGCAAGCGGATCGCGCTGGCCCAGGGAACGACCAACGAACGGGCCATCAAGCAGGTTGCGGAAGAGCTCGGTATCAACATCGAGGTCCTGCACGTGCGCGATCACGGCGAAGGTTTTCTGGCCCTGCAGACCGATCGCGTGGACGCGTACTCCACGGACCACATCCTCCTGCACGGCCTGATCGCGACGGCCAAGAACCCGGACGACTACATCGTGACCGGCCGGTTCCTGTCCTTCGACCCCTACGCCATCATGCTGCGGCGTGACGATTCCGCCTTCCGCCTGGTGGCCAATACCGTGCTTTCGGATCTCTTCCGCTCGGGCGAGATCAACGAGATCTACGCCAAGTGGTTCGATCCGATGGGGGTGCCGCAGACGGATCTGCTGAAGGCGGCCTTCCAGATCCAGGCGTTGCCGTACTGACCCCCGCAAATGCGCGGCGGGGAGCCGGCCCAACCGGCCTCCCCGTCGCGCATGAAAGGGAACAGGGCACTCCGTGGACTACAACTGGAACTGGGCGGTCCTGTTTCAGGAGCCGTATGCCGAGTGGCTCCTGTCCGGCGTCTACTGGACGTTTGCCGTCGCGCTCGCCGCGTGGGTGATCGCGTTCACCGTCGGCTCGCTGATCGGGGTGGCCCGAACGGTCCCGAACCGCTTTGCGCGCGCCGTCGGCGGCGCCTATGTCGAACTGTTTCGGAACGTCCCGCTCCTCGTCCAGATGTTCCTCTGGTACTTCGTGTTGCCGGAGGTCGTTCCCGAGGCTCTCGGGCACTGGATGAAGCGGGACATGCCGAACCCGCAATACATCTCGGCCGTCCTGTGCCTCGGCTTCTACACGGCCTCGCGCGTGGCGGAGCAGGTGCGGGCGGGAATCCAGTCTTTGCCGGCGGGGCTGACGCAGGCCGGCCAGGCCAGCGGCCTGTCCACGGTCCAGGTCTACCGCTACATCCTCTTGCCGATCGCCTACCGCGTCATCATTCCGCCGCTGACCTCCGAGTTCCTGACCATCTTCAAGAACTCGTCCTTGGCGCTGACGATCGGGCTCCTTGAACTGACGGCCCGCGCCCAACAGATCACCGACTACACGTTCCAGGGGTTCGAGGCCTTCACCGCGGCGACCGTGATCTACGTCGCGATCGCCCTTCTGGCGACGCTGGTCATGCACCTGGTCGAAGGGCGGCTCCGCGTTCCCGGGATGGCCACGCGGGAGGCGTCGGGATCGTGAGCGCCTTCGACCTGTCCGTCATCACCGAGAATCTTCCCTTTCTTTGGGAGGGGCTGCAGCTCAGCCTGCTCCTGACGGCTCTGGCCGTGCTCGGGGGCATCGTTTTGGGAACGGTCCTGGCGCTCGTCCGGCTGTCCGGCTTCGCGCCGCTGGCGCTTCTCGCGGCGAGCTACGTCAACCTGATCCGCTCGATGCCGCTGATCCTCGTCATCTTCTGGTTCTACTTCCTCGTGCCGCTGGTCATCGGCCGGCCGGTCGGCGGCCTGTATTCGGCGCTCATCGCCCTCGTTCTCTTCGAGGCGGCCTACTACAGCGAGATCATCCGCGCGGGCATCCAGGCGGTGCCGCGCGGCAACATTTGGGCCGGCAAGGCGACCGGCCTGAACTACTGGCAGATTCAGCGCCACATCGTCCTGCCCCAGGCCTTCCGCCACATGCTGCCCGTCCTCCTGACGCAGGCCATCATCCTGTTCCAGGACACCTCGCTCGTGTTCGTTGTCAGCCTGCGGGATTTCATGACGGCCACCTCGATCGTCGCGCAGAAGGAGGGCCGGCTCGTCGAGATGTATACCTTCGCGGCCATCGTCTATTTCGTCATCTGCTTTGCGGCCTCGATTCTGGTCCGCCGTCTCAAAGGGGGCACGCCGCAATGATACGCATCGACAACGTCAGCAAATGGTTCGGCCCCATGCAGGTCCTGGCGGACTGCTCCACCAGCGTGGACAGGGGCGAAGTCGTGGTGGTCTGCGGCCCGTCCGGATCCGGCAAATCGACCCTGCTGAAATGCATCAACGGGCTCGAGCGCGTCCAGAAGGGAACGATCGTCGTCAACGGCGTAGAGGTCACCGGGCGCCGGGCCGACCTCACCCGACTCCGTGCGCGCCTCGGCATGGTTTTCCAGCACTTCGAGCTCTATCCGCACATGACGGCGCTCGACAACGTCTGCCTGGCGCAGCAGAAGGTGCTCAAGCGATCGCGGGAAGAGGCGGTCGCAAAAGCGATGGCGCTGCTGAAGCGCGTGGGGGTGGAAGAGCAGGCCCACAAATACCCAAGCCAGCTCTCCGGCGGTCAGCAGCAGCGCGTGGCCATCGCGCGCGGGCTCGCGATGGATCCGGTCGCGATGCTGTTCGACGAGCCCACCTCGGCCCTCGATCCCGAAATGATCAACGAAGTGCTCGAGGTCATGGTGGAGCTGGCGCAGGAGGGCATGACCATGGTCGTCGTGACGCACGAGATGGGCTTCGCGCGAAAGGTGGCGGACCGTGTCGTGTTCATGGACGAAGGCCGGATCGTGGAGGATGCGCCCACCGAAGCGTTTTTCGGCGCCCCCCGCAGCGAGCGCGCGCGGCTGTTTTTGTCGAAAATCCTGAACCACGTCTGATGCGACGGCACGCGGAGGACGCATCCCCTAGGCCGGGCGGCCCTGGGGTAAGGCACGGGCGGGGCGCGGGCGGACTCCCCGGCCGGCGGCACGGCCACCCTCGCCGTGAGAACGTCAAGGGCTGGCCTCATTTCGGCCCAAAACGGCGGGCATATTGGACCCTGTCGCCGCTGTCGCCAAACGGTGCCCGCCGGAAATTGGCGCGCGGCCGCCAGGAACGATAGGAGCAGCGATCGGGGGCTGCGATGAACGGGGTGATGAACAGGGTTAAGCGATCGATGGCCATTCTTCTCGGCTGGGGCCGCCGCCTTTACCACAAGCTCGCCAATCCCTACCGGCCCGAGCGCCACTACATGCGCGGCGGGCGCACGCAACGGGCGCAATCGGGCGTCTGAGGGTTCGCCGGCCGGGTCCCGGTCCACGGTCCGCGCCGCCCGAAGGCGGCGCGGATCACGAGCAGGGACCCTCGGGCACGCCCGGGCCCGCGGCTAGGCCGGCCGCGACAGGCGCTCCAAGGCTTCCTCGAGCCCGATGTGGCCTTTGAAGCCGCCGGCGCTCGTGGCTGCCTCCTCATGCTCGATGGCGTGGGCGAACCGGACCGCCGGGTCGGCCTGCATCCGCTCGTAAAGCTTTCGAAGCGCAGGGTAGTCGCGCCGGTCGACCGCCTTGTGGAAGTCCGCCCATCGGGCAACCCCCACGAAATAGGCGTCCGCGAGCGTCGGGCGGTCACCCACCAACCAGTCGCGGCCGTCGAGCAGCCGCTCGAGCTTGGCATGGGCCTCTTCGACCTGCCGGCGGCCATAGGCGTTGAGCGCGTCCTTCTCGGGGCCGTCGGCGAGATGCTCGAGGGCGTACCACAACGGGCTGAACGCCCCGAAGAAGCTGGTGTTGAGGAAGCCCAGCATCTGGTTGAGACGGTCGAAACCCGCCGTCCCTTGTGCGTAGGCAAAGCCTTTGTCGATTCCCTGCGCGCCGATGTGGTTGAGGATCGCCACGCTCTCGCTGATGACCTGGTCCGTCGAGGTCATCAGGGCGGGCGTTTCCCCGACGGGGTTGATTCGCGCGTAGGCTTGGCCCGCCGCGACCTCGGGCATCTGGATGCGGCACAGGCGGTAGGGGCGGCCGAGCCATTCGAGGGCGACGATCGAGCCGAAGGAGCAGCCTTCCGGCACGCCGTAGAAGAGGATGGGGTCCATGTTCACCTCCGTTGGCAGCCGGACGTTCGCGGTCCGGGCCTACGAGGGTGCAGTCTTGTACGCCGCGCCTGTAGACGGTATTTCTGCACCATATCGTCCACATCTGTGGACTTTGGGCCGGTGCTCAACCTCAACGATCTTTCGCTTTTCGTGCATGCCGTCGAGCACGGCGGGTTTGCAGCGGCCTCGCGGCGTCTGGGCGTCCCGAAGTCCACCGTCAGCAAGCGCGTCGCGGAGCTCGAGGCCGCGCTGGGCGCCAGGCTGATCCATCGCACCTCGCGCAGCTTCGCCCTCACCGAGGTCGGACGGGGGTTCTACGACCACGCCCGGGCCGCGCTGATCGAGGTGGAGAGCGCCCAGGCCGCGGTGCTGGGCCGGCTCGCCGAACCGAGCGGCACGGTCCGGCTCACCGCGTCCGTGCCGGTGGCCCAGTTCTATCTGGCCGAGCATATGGCAAGCCTCGCCCGGCGCTATCCGAAGCTGCGGCTGCAGCTGCACGTGACGGATCGCTACGTGGACCTGGTGCAGGAAGGAATCGATATCGCGGTCCGCAGCCATTTCGCGCCGTTGCCCGATTCCGCGCTCGTGCAGAGGCAGGTTTCTACCGAGCCCGTGTTCCTGGTCGCCTCCGAAGCCTTTCTTCGCGAGCACGGCGCGCCGACCTCACCCGAGGACCTTGAGGGCCTGGATGCCCTGTTGACGGGGCCGTCGGACACGACTTGGCATTTGCGATCGGCGGATGGCGGCACGCGGAACGTGACGCCTCGGCCCCGGCTTGTCGCCGACGAGTCCCTGGTACTGCTGAAGTCGGCGGCGGCGGGCCTTGGGATCACGCGATTGCCGGAAGGCATCTGCCGCGCGGCGCTGGCGAGCGGGGAACTCGTCCGCGTCTTGCCGGAATACACCGCCGGTACGGTGACCACGACCATCCTTACGCCGCATCGGCGCGGTCAGCTTCCGGCCGTGCGCGCGGTCGTCGATTTTCTGGTGACCTGCCTCCGCGACGCCCGCGGCTGACGGTTGCCGTCGCGCGGCGAACGGGGCGGGTTCCCCTCCCCGAGATCACGCGTCGTCGGTGAGGCGATCGCCTTTCGGCTCCCCCGGCGGGCGCATCGGCTCGAACTCGGCGAACCATTGCCCGGCCTCGTCCGGCCCGGCCGGGTCGTAATGGAGCGAGCGCATGCGCAGGCGGCCGGCCGGCCCCAGCTCGGGGCCGGAGATCAAGCTGTAGAACGCTTCGCCGCCCAGGATGCGATGCACGATCGTGAGGTAGAGCCGCGACAGCGCACCGTCGCGCAGCATGGTTTCCAGCATGCGCGGGCCGGTCAGCATATAGAGGCTGCGGAAGCCGAGCCGGCCGAGCGCCCGCGTGAGCGGCCCGCCTTCCACGGACCGGCCGCGCCCCGCGAGGATCACCTCGTGGCCGCACGCCCGGAGCGCCTCGATCCGGTCGCGCGGCGCCGCTTCCCCGGTGGCGATGAGCACGCGCTGCCCGTGGCGCGCGAGCGACTCGGGGATCGGAAGGTCGAGGCTCGCGCTCGCGATCGCGACGGCCGGCTGCGGCGGGAGTCCGTTGTCCCGGCGCCACGCCGCGAGGTCGCGAGTCTCGTCCTGCAGCCCGACCTGGAGGATGTCGTCCAGCCGACCCGCCGCGACGGCTCGCACGTATCCGCCATGGGTGATCACGCAGTCGGCCTGCGCCAGCAGTTCGAGGAGCAGGCGGAAGTCGCTGCCGCTGATCAGCCCCGCCGGCATGCTGCCGGTGCCCGGAGTCTCGAAGGCGATGCGGCCGTCGAGGCTGCAGACGAAGCTCGCATAGACGAAGGGTGCGGCCGCGGAGCCCTGTCTGTGCAGGTCATGGGCGAGATAGGTCCCGGCAAGCGCCGTCTCCTGGGGCGGGCCCGGATACAGCCTGAGGATACGATCCACCATGGCGCGATCCTATCATCGCCCGCGCGGGCGCGAACAGCACTGCGCGCCGGGACGTCCCACCATCCTCAAGTCGGTGCCGCCCAGAACAGGCGCCCCGAACGGCAAGGGGAGCACCCGGCCCAGAACCTGTGGCTCTGTCCGCGGCGAGGCGGGCGGAGGCGCCGGTCAGGTGGCGATCTCCGCACGGGGCGACCTCCTTTCGAGCGCGAGAGGAGACCTGGCTGTTATGCCCGAGGGCGACCGGGAAAACCTTCGCCGATCAGCCCGTCGACCCAACCCTGGGCAATTTGACGGGCTTCCTCCGCCGTAAAGGTGGACGGGTCGAGGCACCATTCGAGCCAGAGGCCGTCCAGCATCGCGGTCAGGCTGAGGGCCGCCAGCCGCGGGTCGATCGCGATGCGGCGGCGTTCGGCGACCGCCGCGATCAGGCGTTCGACACGCTGGCGATAGTCCGCATAGACCTCGCGGTGAATGGCGTGGATCCGCGCATCCGTCCGCACGAGGGTCCAGAAGGCGATCCAGACTGCGAGGAGCTCGCTGTCGAGAATGGGCGGGCGGAAGCTTGCGTCGATGAAGGCACGGAGCCGCCCCTCCGGATCGTCCCCGGCCGCCTCGAGGACCCCGTCCAGGATATCGCCGACCTTCGCCCCGATCTGTTCGTAGGTCTGGGCGATCAGGTCCTCCTTGCCCGCGAAGTGATGCCCGAGCAGCCCGGGCGACACCCCGGCCCGCGCCGCGATCTCGCGGACGGAGGTGCCGGCAAGGCCGAGTTCGGCAAGGCAGCGCGCGGTCGCTTCGATCAGCAATCGGCGGCGCTCCTCGGGGAGGGCCCGCGTGTATTTCGGGTGGGTTTCCGGCCGCGCCGTTGCGCCTCGCACCATTCGACAGACCTGCTCTTGCGTCCCGTGGCGGTCCTATTTACTCTGTGCCGCGCTGTTGTACAATTGTCCAAGAGCGCCGGCTAGGTCGATGCCGCGGACCCGTTGAGAGTGAGGAGCGTATGGACATGGCGGAAAAGATGAAATCGGTGACCGTTCGCGAGGCAGAGTGCGCCGTGACCGCGTCCGACGGCCGTGAGGTCGGGCGCTTCCCGTTCTTCTGGCTGCGGGATCACTGCCAGTGCCCCGACTGCCTGCATCCCGAGACGCGGCAGCGCCTCCTGGACACCTTCTCGATTCCCGCCGACGTGAAGCCTCGCTCCGCGACCGTTGTCGAGGATGGTGCGGTGCTGGAGATCATCTGGGAGCCGGACGGGCATGCCAGCCGATTCGCGTCCGACTTCCTGGCGCAAGTGACCTCGGGATGGCCGTCGGATGCGGGCGCGGACCGCGTTCTCTGGGACGCCGCGACGCTCGCGCGGGGCCTGCCCGAAGTCGCATGCGCCTCCTTCATGGAAAACGACGCCGTTCTGGATGAGGCGCTGCGGCTGCTCGACCGGTACGGGTTCGTGTTCGTCAGGGGCGTGGAGCCCACGCCGGAAGCGACCGAGGCCGTGGCCCGCCGCATCGCCTATATCCGCGAGACGATCTTCGGCGGCTTCTGGGACTTCACCGCGAACATGGAGCACAAGGACACGGCCTATACGACTCTTGGCATCGGGCTCCACACCGACGGGACCTACAGCTTCGACGCGCCCGGCTACCAGATGTTCCATTGCCTCGCCTTCGACGGGACCGGCGGCGACAGCCTCCTCGTCGACGGCTTCCGGGTCGCCGAGGACATGCGGACGGAGGTGCCTGATCTTTATCGGGTGCTGACCGAAGTGGAGGTGCCCGGCCAGTACATCGACCATGCGCGGGACATTCACCTGGTCGCTCGGCTGCCGATCTTCCGGCTGGACCGGGACGGGCGGCTCGTCCAGATCCGGTACAACAACCACGACCGGGCGCCCTTTATCCTCGAGGCCGACCGCATGGCGGCCTTTTACGAGGCGCTGGCGGCGTTCCACCGGCGGATCAACGATCCCGCATATCAGTTCCGCAAGCGGCTGGAGCCGGGCGAAATGCTCATCTTCGACAACTGGCGCGCGCTGCACGGGCGCGAGGCCTACGAGGGCTTTCGCCGCCTCGCCGGCGCCTATCTGAACAAGGAGGACGTCGAAAGCCGGCTGCGCGTGATGCGCCTCAACGGGCGGCACCGGGGCTGAGCCGCCGCGCGCCGCGAGAGTGTCGGGATCGCATCCGATATGATAAGACGCCGCAGGTCCCATGGCGGCGGGAAGCGATGCGCAGCGACCGAGACTTCACCTGTTCCTACGGCGTGCTCGAGCGGGTCTCCCCGCTGATCCGCCGCATCGTCGCCCGGAACCCCGGTCCGTTCACGTTCCGCGGCACCGGGACCTACGTCGTCGGGCAGGGCAGGGTGGCGGTGATCGATCCCGGCCCCGACCTGGCCGAGCATGTGGACGCGCTGCTGACCGCGCTGCGCGGCGAGACGGTGACGCACATCCTCGTGACTCATACGCACCGCGACCATTCCCCGGCGGCGGCCGCGCTCAAGGCCGCGGTCGGGGCGCCGACCTACGGCTTCGGCCCGCACGGCGTCACGGGCGCGTCCGTCGAATCGGGCGCCGATCTGGACTTCGTCCCCGACTTCCCGATGAGCGACGGAGACGCGGTCGAAGGGCCCGGTTGGCGGTTGGAGGCCGTACACACGCCCGGCCATACCGACAACCATCTCTGCTTCGCGCTGCCGCAGGAGCGCGCGCTGTTCTCGGGCGATCACGTCATGGGCTGGTCGACGACGGTGATCGCGCCGCCCGACGGCGACATGGCCCGGTACATGCGCTCGCTCGATCGCCTGCTGGCACGCGACGACGCCGTGTACTGGCCGACGCATGGCGGCCCGATCGACGATCCGCCCGCGCATCTGCGCGCCCTTCGCGAGCATCGCCTCGCGCGGCGCGCCGCCGTGCTCGCGGCGCTCGGGCCGCGGCCGAAGCGCCCGCTGGACCTCGTGCCCGAGGTCTACGGCGCGCTCGATCCGCGCCTCGTTACCGCCGCGGCCGGCTCGCTTCTGGCGCATCTGATCGAGCTGGCCGAGGGCGGCGAGGCGGTCGCCGAAGGGGACCTCTGGCGTCGGGCCTGATCGGCGCGGTTTTGGCGACGGCTTCCGGCCAGTCGAGCGCGATGTCGAGCAGCCGCTTCTCGATGGCTGGCCACGGTGCCCCGAGATCGACCGTCGCGACGCGGATGCGGTGCCCCTGCACGAGCATGTGCTCGTCGAGATGCAGATCGACGGCGGGGTAGAGGAGGATTCCGGACGCGGTCCGATGGGCCTCGCTCGCCTCCTCCTGGGACCGCAGATAGGCATAAAGCTGGTAGAGGTTCGCCGGCTTGAACGCCTCCTCCCCGAAGGGAGAGGCCGCGAGCGCCGCGGCCGAAAACTTGGTCTCGATGACGATCCGCCGCGGGGGCGGCCTGCGCGACCGCAGCGTGATATCCGTCCGCATGGCGGGCACGAAGCGGCAACCGAACGCGTCCGGCCAGGCGAGCATCTCGCTCGACGCCTGGAACCGGTCCCGCAGGTGCAGGCGGTAGAAGTTGAGAACGAACCGCTCGAACAGCCTGTGGTGGAGGATCTCTTCGTGGAGAAGCGCAGGCAGCGCCGTCGGCCCCGGCCGGTCGGAGGGCATCTCCAGCCGATGCACCAGGCGGCAGAGGTTCATCGCCAGCCGATCCGGCCCGGCGGTACGCCCGGTCGGCAGACGGTTGAACAGCGCCGCCGTCGGCTCGACGAGGGCGACGCCCTCGAGCCGGCTCAGGAGATCGGTCAGTTCCCGGCGCAGCGCCTTCGTCTCCGCGGCTTTGTCGTCGGCCAGCCGCGGGTCTTTCGCCAAGCGGTGCAGCGTCGCGCGCAGGATGCGGTTGCGAAGGTCGTCGATGTCGAGCTCCTCGTAGCGGCAATGCGTTCTGCCGTCGGCGAGGGCGAGGTGCTTGAGAGTCTGTGCGAAGTCGATGCGCCCGCGAAGGCCGCGCACGGTCCGGCGGGCGGGGCCGTAGGATCGCGAAAGGCCGCGGCGCATGCGCTCTCGCGTGATCTCGGCGAGAACGCGAGCCAGCAGGGCCGGCAGGGACGGCGCCGCCTCGGCCTCGGCCGCCCAGCGGTCGCGAAAGCGCGCCATGTCCCAGGCGTAGAGGAACAGGTACCAGAGATTCCGGATCGGAACCGCGGGCGGCGCCGACGATCCGGTCGACGGCTCCATCGCCGCCGCTCAGGCCAGCAGTTGCCGCGTGAGGTCGGCGACCTTCTGCGGGTCGTCGTACCAGTACTCCGCGAGCAGGGGCACGATCTCGGTCTTGACGATCGCCTCGTACCAGCGTCTGTCCAACCCGGAAAGGTCGGCGCCCTCCGCGCCCTCGGGAACGAAGAAGCTATGCCCGATCCGGTGGGACGGGCCAAGGGCACGGTCCTCTGCGATGGCGCGGTTGACCGCGGCCATCCGCCGTGCGATCAGCCGGGCGAGAGCGGCGTCCATTCCCCGCGCCACGAGCCACGCGCGGAAGCGCGGGTTCTCGTATTGCGGCGCCAGGGTGACGAAGGCAAACCGGCGCCGCAGCGCGTAATCGACCATCGCCAGGGAGCGGTCGGCCAGGTTCATCGTGCCGATCAGGTGCAGGTTCGCCGGCAAATGGAACGTCTCCCCAGGGTGCCTTGTGTAAGCGAGGGAGATTGCGTGCTGCGGCCCGCGCTTGTCGGCCTCCAGCAGCACCAGCAACTCTCCGAAAATCTGGCTGAGGTTGCCGCGGTTGATCTCGTCGATGACGAAGACGTAATCGCGGCCCGGGTCTCTCTCCGCCCTCTGGCAGAAACGCAGGAACGCCCCGTCGACCAGCGCGAAGCTTCCCGTTCCGTTACCGGAGGGGCGATACCCTCGGACGAAGTCCTCATAGGAGTAGGACTGGTGGAACTGGACCACCGCGACCCGGTCGTCGTCGCGGGCCCCGATCAGCGCGTAGGCGAGCTTGCGGGCGAGATAGGTTTTGCCGACCCCCGGCGGGCCTTGAAGAATCAGGTTCTTCCTCGAACGGAGTCGACCGAGCGCGAGCTCGATCTCGGCCGGATCCAGGAAAACCCCTTCCGCGACGGCGTCGGCAACGGAATAGGGAGGCGCTTCGCATCGCGGCCCACGACCAGGCGTTCCGTTCCCGCCGTCCTTGCCGCGGACGAACGGCCGGCCGTCGCGGTGCAGCCGCGCCCGGACGAACGGCGCGTAATCCTGATCTGCGCCGTGGAAGACGAAATCGATGAGCTGCCGCGCCGGGGGATCGTCCGGGCGCAGGCGCCAGACCGTCTGCTGGCAGGTATAGAAATACCACGCGCGCGGCTCGAAATCGGGGTCCCAGTCCACCTCGACCTGGTATCCGTTCTCGGGGTTGTGCGTGATCGTGCCGACGGCCTTGACGACCATCTTCGGCACCGCGCGCCCGTCCGCCTCGAAGGGCAGATTCCTCTTTTGAACCGTCGCGGCCTTGAGGGCGATCCGGTCACCGACCTTCATCGCCTTGATCAGATCGACGGCGCGTTCGTCGTAGCCGTTCTCCCAGATGCGCTCTTCGAGGAAGCGCGCCGTCTGGTCCGGCGGATCGAATCCCTTCCAGTACGCGCCGACCAGCCAATAGCCGCTTTCCCGGCGGGGATCGGACGTCCTGGGATTCGCTTCGGTCGCCATGGGCCCTGTACCTAGCCCTTTCACCTACCTTTACCTGGTGGCCCAATGCAGGGCGGCAGGCCGCCTGGCCTTGGCGGCTCGCCATCCTCACGTCTCACCGCGCAAATGTTTCTTCCTGTGGCCCTTTGTCAACCTCGACGGGCGGATTCCGACCGATCGCGGTCGGAGCGACCGTTCCGTCCGCGCCGGGACTCGGCCCCGAAGCCGCTCGGGTGGGCATCTTGGATCTTGCGATTCGGACCGCAAATCAGCATATAACACGCGCGCCGCTTGTGTCGCATGTGCTCGGTTCGACGGTGCCGAGGCGGCTGCCGCGCAAGCGGGCTTTTGAGATTTGCCGCTACATCCGATCGACTTCCGCAGTGCTTTCATCATCCGGTCATGCGAGGCCGCTGGTCGTCGCAACCTACAACGTCCACTCCTGCATCGGCACCGACAACCGGTATGATCCGGACCGCATCGCCGCGGTCATTCGCGAGCTCGACGCCGATATCGTTGCCCTTCAGGAGGTCGGGCTCCGCAATCGCCGGGGAACGCTCCGCGAGGAAGCGGCTTATCTCGCGCAGGCAACCGGTCTCGAATGGATGCCCGGTCTGGACCTCATCAGTCGTCGCGGCACCTGCGGCAATCTCCTCCTCACCCGCTGGCCCGTCAAAGAGACGCGGTGGATCGATCTGAGCGTCCCCAGCCGGCAACCGCGAGGCGCCCTCGATGTCGACATTTCCATCGGTGGTCGCGACCTGCGGGTGATCGCGACGCATTTGGGCCTTCGCCTGGGCGAGCGCCGTCGGCAAGTGTCGCAATTGCTGGGTGCGGCCGTGGCCGCGCCGGCGGCTGACGGCGATGCGGCCAGCGTCGCCCCTTGCATTCTTCTGGGCGATCTCAACGAATGGCGGCCTTGGGGCGGCAGCCTGCGGCCGTTGGTGGACGCCTGCGGCCCGGTGGGGCCGGCCCTGGCAACCTTTCCGTCACGCTGTCCGGTGCTGCCGCTCGACAGGGTTTTCGCGCTGGGTGGCCCGTTGCCGGTCGACGCGCGTGTCCATCGCTCGCCCCTTGCAACCGTCGCCTCGGATCATCTGCCGCTCCGTACCGTTCTTGCCTGGGCGGAGGAACGCGGCGAGGCCGGGGAACAGGCGGGCGAGCCGGCATCCATGGCCGCCTAACGCAAGGACCGCCCGCAGCCCCGGTAGAGGCGATCGTCCAGGCGCACCGTCACGGTGGCTTCGAAGGGCGCGCCGCTCATGACGTCGAAACAGGGCCGGTCGGCGAGGGTTACGTCCAGCCTGTGCCGGTCGGTTCGCGCTTCGAACACCGTCTCGGTCGCCCGCTGCTCGATCCGCGGCTCCGGAGTCGGAAAGACATAGCGTTCCGCGCCGTAATCGGCGACGAACAGCAGATCCTCGCTCCTGGTGATTTCCAAGAACCAGCCCGGCTCGTTGCCGACGGCCCGGAAATCCACGCCTCTCTGCCGGGCGTCCTCCCAGACGGGATTCCGCCGATCGTTGCGGCAATCGCGATGGGCGTGCTCCCCCGTCTCCAGCAATGCCTCGGGGCCCTTCGACCAGAACACCGTCTGCCCGTTGCTGTACCTTGCTCCCGAGGCGGCGGGGACCCGCCGCAAGGCAACGGATTGGCCTGGGGTGAACACCCAGGCCTGCTCGCCCGCGATCCGCGCGACGAACCCGAAGCCGTCCGTGCATTCGTAGACGAAGGTCCGCGTTGGATCGGCGGCCCTGCTGGACGAGGCGGACTCTTCGGTTGCGGGCTGCCGCGGCTCACCGATGGTGCAGGCCGAAAGGAACGCCAGAAGGACGACGGTCCGGCCGGCTTCCCGGGCCGGGCGAAGGGGGCGGGGCATCATCTCTCCTTAACCTATTCCGCCCCTTCCTATCCCGCCGGATCGCCCTGTCAATCCCGGACCGCCGGTCCTCGGCGCGGCGACGCGCGTGCTTCGCCAGATATCGACCGCTTTCGGGCGTGTTCAGGCCCGCCGCGCCAGTTGGACCAGACGGATCTCCTTCACGAGGTCATCCACGGCGGAAAGCGCGAACCGCAACGAGACGTCGTCCTCCAGGCGGCCGTCGCGGATCTTCTCGTGAACGCTCGCGACCACGACCTGTGGGCGGGCGATGACGCGCGCCAGCATCGCCGACAATGTCTCCCGCAGCTGGTGATGCGCCCGGGCCCCGCCCGTGTAGGCAGGGGATGCCGACATGATCAGGGTCGGCTTGCCCTTGGCCGGCGACCGCATGGCGGGGCGCGACGCCCAATCAAGGGCGTTCTTCAGCACGCCGGACATGCCGTAGTTGTACTCGGGCGAGATGACGACCAAGCCGTCGCATTCGGCGATCGCCGCGCGCAGGGCGCGGACGGCCTGCGGGGCCTTGTCGCCGTCGTCGTCCGGGTTGTAGAGCGGAATCTCGTTCAGTGGGAAGAGCGTCAGGTCCGCCTTGGCGCCAAGCGCGGTTCGAAGCGTCTGCAACACCGCGGTGCAGTAAGAGCCGCGGCGGATGCTGCCCGACAAGCCGAGAAGGCGGGCCGGCGGATCGGTATCAGCGCTCATGGCGGGCCTCGCGTGACTGGTCTCGTGGCGATCCTGTTGCCAACGGGCACGACGGCCGGCGAGTTCCATGCGCTGGGACATGACGCGCCGCGGCATCGGCACACCGGCGCTCGCCGGTTCGTGGCGGGGTCTGCCGGAGCGGGCGGCATAAGTTGGTGGCCACCGTGCCGCCAGTCCTTTACTCTTTGACGGGTCGGAGAACGGGCCGGCCGGCGTTCTGACAGAACAGCCCGATCGCTCAGGGAGAGCTGCGCCATGATGAGCCGCATCGTCGCGATTGGTCTGTTGCTCGGACTCTGCGGGCCGGCCTGGGCCGGCTTCGAGGAAGGTCTGGCTGCCTACCGACGATACGACTATGCCGCGGCCCTTGAGGAATGGCGGCCGCTCGCCGAGCAGGGCGATGCCAACGCCCAGTACTATCTCGGCGAATTGTATCAGCAGGGGCGCGGCGTCCGGCGCGAGGTGGCCACGGCGGTCGATTGGTACCGCATGGCGGCGGAGCAGGGGCAGGTCGACGCGCAGCTTCGCTTGGCCGAGTTGTACGAGGCCGGGCGCGGCGTCCCGCGGGACGTTGCCGAAGCGGCGCGGTGGCTCCTCGAGGCGGCCCGGCGCGGCCACGCCGAGGCCATGTATCGTCTCGGCCTCAAATACGCCGCCGGCGAAGGCGTTACGCGCGATCTGGTGCAGGCACATAAGTGGCTCTCGCTGGCGGTGCCGCGGGGCGGCAACGTCACCGGCTTCCTCGCCCAGACACGGCTTCGGGACGTCGCCGGGGCGATGACGCCGGAGCAGATTCGCAAGGCCGAAGACCTCGCGGGCGCATGGAAGCCGGAAAACGGAACGCGGATCACGGGCGGTCCCGCGAAGCGGCCGGCCGAATCCAGCGACGCGGAACCGGCGGGCTAAGCCCGGCGTTAGAGACTTTCCGGAAGGGACGGCTTCCCGTGCCCGGTGGTCACGGTTCGGAAGCGTGCCCGTTCCACCAGGAAACAAGTCGCCGGTCCGCATCGATGCGACGCATGGTCCGTTGATCCGTTCGAAATTCCTGTAGAGGTGTCTTCGCGCATGACGCTCCGAACCACCCGCCGGCAGATGTTGGCCGGCGCGCTGGCCTTCCCCGCGCTCCATCGGCTGGGCGCTCTCGACATCCGGCGGCTCGCCGCGGCCGAAGACGCGCGGCTCGGACCGCCGGAACCGTTCGATTTCGAACGCCTGTGGGCGCAGGCGAAGCAGCTGGCGTCGCTGCCCTACGCGCCGCCGACGATCCGTTTCGACGACATCCTGGAGCGGATCGACTACGACGCCTATCAGGAGATCCGCTATCGCCCCGACCAGACCCTCTGGTCGGACGGTGCCGGGCCCTTTCCGGTCCAGCTCTTCCACCTCGGCCGCTACTTCAAAGCGCCGGTGACGATTCATCTGGTCGAGGACGGCGCGGCGCGCGAAGTCCTCTATGCGCCGGAGCTCTTCACCTTCGGCAAGGCGGACTTCGTCGGTCGGCTGCCGGAGGACCTGGGCTTCGCCGGATTTCGCGTGATGGACCGGGGCGGAAAGACCGACTGGCTTGCCTTCCTCGGCGCGGCCTACTTCCGAAGCTCCGGCGAGTTGGACCAATACGGCATGTCGGTGCGCGGCATTGCAATCGATACCGCCCTGCCGACGCCCGAGGAGTTTCCGCGCTTCACGAAGTTCTGGCTGGAGCCCGCCGCGTCCGATCCGGACGCGCTCGTCATCTACGCGCTGCTGGACGGGCCGAGCATTGCCGGCGCCTACCGCATCGAGGCGGCGAAGCCCGGGGCCGTGCTCATGAACGTGCGCGCGGATCTCTTCCCGCGCGCCGACATCAAGCGGATGGGCGTGGCTCCGCTGACCAGCATGTTCTGGTTCTCGGAGACCAACAGACACCAGTCGACCGACTGGCGGCCCGAGATCCACGACAGCGACGGCCTCGCGATCTGGACGGGCTCGGGCGAGCGGATCTGGCGGCCGCTGAACAACCCGCCGGCGGTGATGACCAACAGCTTCGCCGACGAGAACCCGCGCGGCTTCGGCCTGCTGCAGCGGGACCGGCATTTCCACAACTACCAGGACGACGGCGTGTTCTACGAGCGGCGGCCGAGCGTCTGGGTGGAGCCGCTCGAGCCGTGGGGCCGGGGCGCGATCCAGCTGGTGGAGATCCCGACCGACGACGAGATCCACGACAACATCGTGGCCTATTGGCTGCCCGAAGCGCCGGTCCAGGCGGGGTCCGAATGGTCCTTCCGGTACCGGCTCCATTGGGTGGCCGAGGAGCCCTATCCGCCTGATGCCGGGCGGGTCATCGCGACGCGCCTCGGCCGCGGCGGCGTGCCCGGCCAGCCGCGGCCGAAGGACAAGATGAAGTTCGTAATCGACTTTGCCGGCGGTCCGCTGGAGCAGTTGCAGAAGCGGGATCCCGTGAAACCCGTCATCACGGCCTCGCGGGGAGCCATCGACAACGACTACGCGCTGCAGGTGGTCGGCACCACCCGCTGGCGTGCCTTCTTCGACCTGAAGGCGGAGGGGGCGGAGCCGGTCGACCTGCGCTGCTTCCTCCGGCTCGGCGATCGCGCCCTTACCGAAACCTGGCTCTACCAGCATGTTCCGTTCACGTTCTGAGGGAGCCTGCTCTGCGGCAACGACAGCGGCAGAGGGCAATCGGCGCATGGTCGCCGTCGCGGGGTTGCGTTTCCTTTTGGAAGGGCTTGGAACGGAACGGCGCTCGGCTTGTTGCCCGCGATCCTCGTGCGGGCGATCCGCCGGAACCATTTTGCGTCGCCCGCATTGAACCGGGCGAATGGCGAAGCGACCGGCACGTCTCTCCAGGAAGGAGCGCGACGATGGGCGACCCGAACAAGACCGGTTCGAGGGAGCGGGTTTCGGTGGCCGAATGGGCTGCGAGCACCGCAAAAAATCCGGACGATTTCGACGAACCGGGTGAGCCGATGACCGAGAAGCAGGCCGGTTCGAAGGAGCAGATCTCGGTGACCGAATGGGCCGCGAGCACCGCGAAGAATCCGGACGACTTCGACGAGCCGGGCATCTGAGGCTGCTGTCGAAGAAGGCGAACGAGCCTTTCATCGACATGTTCACGCGCGACGAGGCCGAACGCCGAAGCCGCGTCCTGGTTTCCGGGCCAAGCCGGTCGGTTGACCGGGTGGATCGATTTCGGAGAAGGCCGCCTGCCGCATGATCTCTCGGTCCGCTCTCAAGCGGTATGCGATCCTCGGATCCGGCTGGGCCTTCGTCTTGCTTGGAATCGCCGGCCTGGTCCTGCCGTTTCTGCAAGGCGTCCTCTTCCTCGTCGTCGGGCTCTATCTGCTGTCGCTCGAATCGCGCTGGGCCCGGCGGATCCGGCTGCGCCTGCAGCGACGCTATCCCCTTCTGGCGCGGATGTCCGACGAGGCCACGGACTGGCTGAGGCGCCTGCGACGCCGATATTTCGGGCCCTGAAGCGCGGGCGCCTTCTAGGTCTGCCGCAAGCGGATCTCGCGGACGGAATGGTCCGCGGCCTTGCGCAGCACGACGCGGGCCCGCTCCCGCGTCGGCAGGATGTTCTCCCGCAGGTTCAGCCCGTTGATCTCCCGCCAGATCCGCCGGGCGACCCGCCGCGCCTCGTCCGGGGCGAGGTCGCGGTAGTGGTGGAAGTAGGAGGAGGGCCGCTGGAACACGAGGCGCTGCAGCACCAGGAAGCGCTCCACGTACCACGCCTCGATGTCTGCTTCGTCGGCGTCCAGATAGACCGAAAAATCAAAGAAGTCGGACACGACGACCGGCGCGGTTCGCCCGGGAATGCCGCTTCCCGTCTGGAGGACGTTCAGGCCCTCGAAGATGACGATGTCCGGCTGCTTCACGACCTGCCATTCGCCGGGCAGGATATCGTAGGCGAGATGGGAGTAGACCGGCGCCGCGACCTCGGGCTTCCCGGCCTTGACGTCGGCGAGGAACTGCACCATCCGGCGCAGGTCGTAGCTTTCGGGGAAGCCCTTGCGCCGCATGAGCCCGCGCTCCTCGAGGACGCGGTTGGGATGAAGAAAGCCGTCCGTCGTGACCAGGTCGACTCGTGGATGGTCGGGCCAGCGCGCGAGCAGCGCCTGCAGCACGCGGGAGAAGGTGCTCTTGCCGACGGCGACGCTGCCGGCCACGGCGATCACGTAGGGCGGGGCGCCCGCCGGCCGGCCGAGGAAGGCGTCCTTGACGCGGCCCAGATTGCGCGCCGCGGCCACGTGGAGGTTCAACAGCCGCGACAGCGGCAGATAGACCTCCACCACCTCGTCCAACGAGAGGTTCTCGTTGATGCCGCGCAGGGATTCGAGATCGGCATCGGACAGGGTAAGCGGGGTGTTCGAGCGCAGCCGCGCCCATTCCTCGCGCCCGAAGACGAGATAGTCCACAAACTCCATCTACACACCCCGCAGGCCGAACCGCGCCGCGATCGCTGTGTTCAGGCTAAAGGGCGCGGCGGCGGTCGGCAACGCCGCTCAGAACCACGGCATCCAGCCGCCGAGCGCCAACCAGGCCACGGCGATGGCCATCGACAGAAGCGTCATCGGGATGCCCGATCGCGCGAAGTCGGCGAAGCCGAGCCGCAGCCCGGCCGCGGCCGCGCGCTCCGCCACGATGACGTTGGCGAGGCTGCCGACCAGGAGCAGGTTGCCGGCGAGAGTCGACAGCAGGGCGAGGCCGTAGAGCGCGCCCTCCGATGGATCCGGCCAGATCGCCATCAGCAGGATCACGGCCGGCACGTTGCCGATGCCGTTGCTCGCGACGAGCGCGAGCGGGGCCAGCACCGCCAGGCTGTCGGGCAGCAGCCCGCGCCGCGCCAGCCAGTCCAGCCCGTCCGCGGCAAGGCCCGTTTCCGCGAAGGCGCCGGTCACCGTGAACAGGCAGGCGAACAGCAGCAGAAGGTGCCAGTCGACGGCGCCGATCATCGCCCGGCTCGCCAGCTTGCGGCTGGCCAGCAGCGCCGCCGCGATCGCCAGCGCGCCGATCTCCCGGGGAACCGGCGTCGCGAACAGCGCGATCAGCAGAACGGTCGCGATCGCGCCCTTGGCGACCTGCCAGCCGTCGACCGGTGTCCGGTCCGGCGGGGGCGGCGGCGCTTTCGCCGGCACGGCGAGTTCCCGGCGCCAAACCCACCGGACGACCAGATAGACGACGAGGACCGACAGCAGGGCCGGCGGGCCGCAGACGGCGAGAAAGCGCCAGAAATCGAGCCCGCCGAGCTGCCCGATCAGGATGTTCTGCGGGTTGCCGATCAGCGCGGCGGCCGATCCGGCGTTGCTTGCGCCGGCAAGGGCGAGCAGGAACGGCCTGGGATCGAGGCCGCGGGCGCCGATGCCGGCGCAGAGCAGCGGCGTCATCGCATAGACCACGACGTCGTTCGCGAGCACCGCCGACAGCACGCCCGAGATCGCCACGGTGAGCGCCAGCAGGCGCTCGGGCGTTGCCGTCGCCCGGGTGATGGCCCCGGCGCAGAGATCGTAGAATCCGGCGGCCGCAAACTGCGCCGACAGGATCATCAGGGCGAACAGCAGGACGATCGTCGGCGCGTCGATCGACGCGCCCATCCGGTCCAGATCGACGGCCCCGGTCGCCAGCAGCACGGCCACCGCCATCAGCGCGATGCCCGTGCGGTCGAGCTTCAGGCCGGGCACGCGGCCCAATGCCATGCCGACATAGGTCGCGGCGAACACGGCAATCACCGTTCCGGTCATGCGCCCGCCCTGACTCCGCTTCGCTCTGTTTTCCGGGTATCCGTCTTTCGGGGAACGACGCCGTACCCTCTCTCAGGGAACGGCGGCGGATTGTAGCCGAGACTCCGTCTCCGCCATCAACGAAAACATCGGGCGCGGCGATTGCCGCTCGTCGCCATCGCGTGGTATTGGCCTCAAGATCCTTGAGCGGCGCGGCCGGATTGCTGCAAGTTGTGCTGACCGGGACCGGCGCACGGGTCCGGCCGATATCCGGGCGTTGCGCCCATTCGCCCGCCGCTCCTCGTTGCCCCTTCGCTTTTCGTCCATGAAAGCATCGGCCGGCCTCAACAGCATCGTCAGCGCGCTCCGCAACCCGAACTACGGCATCTACACCGCCGGAAGTGCGGTCTCGCTGATCGGCACCTGGACCCAGCGCGTCGCGGTCGGCTGGCTGGCCTGGCAGCTCACGCAGTCAGGGGCGTGGCTCGGCGCCATCGCCTTCGCCGACCTCTTCCCGACCGTGGTGATCGGACCGATCGCCGGCGCCGCGGCCGACCGGTGGGACCGCCTGCGCCTCATCAAGACGAGCCAGAGTCTGGCAATGCTGCAGTCGTTGTTGCTGTTTGCGCTCACCGTCACGGGGCAGATGACGATTGGTTGGCTGCTCGCCCTGAGCGCCTTTCTCGGCGTGGTCGCCGCGTTCAATCAGCCGGCGCGCCTCGCCCTCATTCCCAGCCTCGTGTCGCCCGTCGACCTGACTGCGGCCGTGGCGATCAACTCGATCATCTTCAACGCGGCCCGATTCATCGGCCCGGCGGTCGCCGGCTTCCTCATCGTCGGTGGCGGCGTCGCCGCGGCCTTCGGCGCCAACGCGCTCAGCTTCGCGGCCTTCCTCTTCGCGCTGTCGCGGATCAAGCTGCAGCCCGGTGCCGCGGCCGCACCGATGACGGACGGGCGGCGGGGCTTCCTTGTCGAGATCGTGGACGGGCTTCGCTACGCCCTGTTGCACCCGGGCATCGGGCCTTTGCTTCTGCTCATGGTCGCGGTGAGCGTCTGCGCACGGCCGTTCGTCGAGCTGCTGCCCGGCTTCGCCGCCGAGGTCTTCGCCACCGATGCGGGGGGCCTGGCGCTCATGACCTCGACCATCGGCATCGGCGCGGTCCTGGGCGGGCTGTGGCTGGCCCAGCGGGGCGGGAGCGCCGGCCTGACGACGGTGGTGCTCGGCCACACGCTGGTTCTTGCGCTGGCGCTGCTTGCCTTCGTTTCGAGCGCCACCCTGTGGATCGCCGTGCTGGCCCTGGCAATCGCGGGCTGGTGCATGGTCGCCGCGGGCGTCGGCACGCAGACCCTCCTGCAGCTCTCCGTCGAGCCGGCGAAGCGCGGTCGCGTGCTCAGCCTGTACGGGCTGATCTTTCGTGGTGGGCCGGCGGTCGGCGCGCTTGCCATGGGCGGGATTTCCGAAGGCGTGGGCCTGCGTTGGCCTCTGGCCGTGGGCGCCGGTTTGGTGATTCTCGCCGTGCTTTGGATCGCGCGGCAGCACAAGCAGCTCGCCGCGGTCCTGGAATAGCGGTTCCCGAATAGACGGGCGGCAATCGAGGGAGGAAGACTTGATCGAGGAATTGAGAGGGAAAGTGGTCATCGTCACCGGCGGGGCGACGGGCATCGGTGCCGCCGTGTCCCGGGCCTTCGGGCGGTGCGGCTGCCGCGTGGTCGTTCACCATCACACCGGGGCCGAGGCGGCGGCCGGGTTGGCCGAGGAGATCCGGGCGGCCGGCGGCGAGGCCCTGACCCTCCCCGGCGACGTCACCCGGCCCGGCGTCGTCGAGGGCATCGTCGACCGCGCCGCCGAGACCTTCGGCCGGATCGACGTGCTGGTCAACAACGCCGGCACGATGGTCGGCCGGCGGCCGCTCGCCGAAATCGACGACGCGTTCTTCGACGCCGTCTTCGATCTGAATGCCCGGTCGGTGGTTCGCGCCTGCAAGGCGGCCCTGCCGATCTTCCGGCGGCAGGGCGGCGGCGCGATCATCAACGTCTCGTCGATCTCGGCTCGCACCGGCGGCAGTCCGGGATCGAGCCTTTACAGCGCCTCCAAGGCGTTCGTCGCCACCTTCACCCGCGCGCTCGCGCGCGAGCTGGCGCCGGACCGCATCCGCGTCAACGCGGTCTCGCCGGGCACGATCCACACCCGCTTTCACGACACCTTCTCGACGCCGGAGAAGCTGGAGCGAACGCGGGTGACCATCCCCCTGGAGCGGCTGGGCACGCCCGAGGACTGTGCGGGCACCTTCCTCTATCTCGCCTCGGATCGGTTGAGCGGCTATGTGACCGGCCAGGTGCTCGAGGTGAACGGCGGTCAGCTCATGCCTTGATAAAGACAGGAAGGGGGCGCCGGCATCCCGGCGCCCCCGCAAGATACGGTCTGCGACCGGTGCTACGACGGCCGCCGCGCGGAGACCGAGCGCCAGGCGAGCGGCATGAAGGCGGTCGCCAAGGCCGTCTTGAGCAGGGTCGCAAGGTAGAAGGGCGCGACGCCCGCGGCCCAGGCCCCGTCGAAGCCCATCAGGGTTGAAAGCCATGTCACGCCGAACAGGAAGATGACCGCGTGACCAAGGGTCATGGCGGCGAAGCCGCGCAGCAGACCGCGGTCCCAACCCCGCTCGGCCAGCCAGCCGACGACGGCCGCCGCGGCGACGAAGCCGAGGAGATAGCCGCCGGTCGGCCCCGCCATGTAGGCGAGCCCGATCCCGCGCTCCGGCGTGCCGGAGAAAACGGGCAGGCCGACGGCGCCTTCCGCCAGATAGAGCAGCATCGTGGCGCTGCCGAGGCGCCAGCCATAGGCGGCGCCGATCACCAGAACGGCAAAGGTCTGCATCGTCATCGGCACCGGCCAGAACGGGACGTGGACCTTGGCCGACAACCACAGGATCGCCGTCCCAAACACCATCAGCACGGCCCAGCGCAGCGCCGGCGCGATCCCCGTCGCCGGCCAAAGCGCGCCGGCGAGCGTGAGGCGCGCGGGTTGAGCAACGTTCATCGAAGTCCCCTTGATGTTGACGCACCGCATCGGAGGCCGCGACCATAACAGGAGTCCGGGTTTTGAGCGAGCGGGCAATCAGACCCGCGGAAGGAGGCCTCCTTGTCCGATTCCCTGCCCGATTGCCCGTCCGACCTCTGGCCGACATCGCCGGACCAGGCCCGCCGCGTGCAGGAGCATCTGCGCGAACGGGTGGAGGCGGAAGATCGACTCGGGCCGGTGGGGCTTGTGGCCGGCGTCGATGCGCATTTTGCGGCGACGGGGACTCTCACCTGGGCGGCCGTCGCGGCGGTGCGTTTCGCCGACCTCGAGCTGGAGGAGAGCGTTCTGGCCTGTCTGGAGACGCGATTCCCCTACGTGCCGGGCCTCCTGTCGTTCCGCGAGGCGCCGGCGATGCTCGACGCTCTGGGCCGCTTGTCGCGCGCGCCCGATCTGCTGCTCGTGGACGGGCAGGGCATCGCGCACCCGCGCCGGCTCGGCCTCGCCGCGCATGTCGGAATCCTCGCCGACATCCCGACGATCGGGGTGGCGAAGACGCGCCTCGTCGGTCGCTACGACGAACCCGGCCCCGAGCGCGGCGCCTGGTCCCCGCTCGTTCATCGTCGGGAGGTGGTGGGGGCGGTCCTGCGGACCCGGCCGGGCACGCGGCCCCTGTTCGTCTCGGTCGGCCACCGCGTCTGCCTGACCACCGCGATCGACCTGGTACTGCGCTGCACGCCGAAGTTCCGGTTGCCCGAACCCATCCGGCTGGCCGACCGCCTGTCGCGCGAGCACGCGGCGTAAGGCCCCTTTGCGGGGCTTGATCCCGCCGGGTGCACACGCTATCGCGGCGTGGCGAAAGGGAGGGCGTGAGCATGACTTTGGCGAGTTCGGACGACGATCTGCGGTTCCGGCCGGCGCGGCGCGACGATGTGCCGGCCATCGTGCGCCTGCTTGCCGATGACCCGCTCGGCTCCGGGCGGGAGCGGTATGAAGATCCTCTCCCGCAGGCCTATTGGGACGCCTTCGACGCGATCGCCGCGCGGCCGGACGACGAGCTGATCGTGGCAGAGATCGACGGGGCCGTGGTCGGCTGCCTGCAGCTTACGATCATCCTGGGCCTGTCGCGGCTGGGCGCCGCGCGCGCCCAGATCGAGGGCGTACGGGTCGATTCGCGCCATCGCGGCCGGCGCATCGGCGAGCGCCTTGTCCGGCACGCGGTCGCGCGCGCCCGAAGCCGGGGATGCCGTCTCGTTCAGCTCACCACCGACAGGTCACGCACCGACGCGCACCGGTTCTACGAGGGCCTGGGCTTCGTTGCCAGCCATGTCGGGATGAAGCTGGCACTGGACTGACCCCCGTCCGCCCTCAGGCCCTTTTCGAAACTCCGTCTTCCCGCAACTCGCGCCCGTCGCGGTCGATGCGCAGATCTCCGAACTGGAGAACCGCGATCTGACCGGGCGGGACCGGTGTAAGCAGGGTAAGCGATCGCCGGTCCGGATCGGCGAGCTGGAGGATGGCGAGACCAAGGCACGCGCCGTCGCGGTCGGCCACGCCGCAGAGACGGTTCGGTGCAAAGGCCGCATCCGGGCCTCCGATGTCCGGCCGCGGCGCCCGTTGAAGGACGAGCCGGGCCGGGTCGAACCGGGCCTCCTTCGCCGCCGCGAAATAGCGGGCGAAGCTGCGCGCGCGGGCCTGCGCACGGAAGGCGGTGCTCTTCCGCTTCGCTTCCGGCGACCGGGGCAGGGGGAGGATGCGGAGATGGCGGTGTGCGTCGAGAATGGGTGCGAGCTCGCGGCCGCTCTCGATGGCGAGGATGATGTCGGGCCGGACCGTCTCGATCAGCCAGCCCTGCAGCGTCTGCCCGGGGCCACGCACCGCACCCGGCGTATCGACGAGGACGAAGGGCCGTTCGGCGGCGCGTGCGAGGCGGGCAACACCGATCACGAGGGGCACCATACCCCGGATCGGGTTCGTCGACCCGACGAAGTAGAATCCGTCCGGCGGCGTCTCCGCCAGCGGCCGCGATCCGTCCGGAAAGCCCAGGGTGACCGTCGCCGGCGGCCCAATGTCCTTCTGGCCGATGTCTGCGTCCACCACGGCCACGGCGGCACGCGCCTCCAGGATTCGCCGGCACAGATAGCGGCAGAGCGTGCTCTTGCCGGCATCGGTCTCGCCGATGATCAGCGTGGTCCGCCACCCCGCGTCCAGGATGCGGTCGGCCGCGGATCGCCAGGCAGAGGGAACGTCGAGCCCGGCGTCCGTCATGCGGCCTGGTCTCGGTCTTGCAGCCGATCGAGAAGGCGGAGCGCGTCCGCCGTCGCCGCGCCCAGCGCCGTGTTGTCGAAGATGCACCAGACCGGCCGCCCGTCATCCTGCCTTGCGGCGGCCAGGAGGCGTTCGGCGAGCGCGTCGAGCGCTTCGTCCGTATAGGCGGAGCGATACATCTGCGGCGTGCCGTGCCACCGGAAATAGACGAAGCCGCGCCATCCGCCCGGCACGCCCGCCGCAGGGACGGGCGCCGGGTCCGCGGCCACGCGGCCGATCCGGTGGGCGGCCAGCAGGCGGTCGGCCGTGCCGTCGAACCAGCTCGTATGGCGCGGCTCGCAGACGACAGGCCCGTCGTATCGGTCCCGCAGCGCCGACAGGAAGGCCTCGGCCACCGGCGGTTCGAACCGGAGGCTCGGCGGCAGCTGCACGAGAAGGACGCCCAGCTTGGAGCCCAGGGCGCCGGCCTCTCCGAGGAAGCGGTCGAGTGGTTCCCCCACCTCCCGCAGGCGGCGCCGGTGCGTGATCTCCCGCGGCATCTTCACGGAGAACCGAAACCCCTCCGGCACGCTCGCCGCCCAGCGCGCATAGGTGGCCGGGCGGTGCGGCCGATAGAAGGACGAGTTGATCTCGACCGCGGCAAAGCGGCGGGCGTAGCGTTCGAGGTGACTGCCCGGACCGGGAAAGCGTTCCGCCTGCGGCTTCGGTATCGCCCATCCGGCGCAACCGACTCGGATCCCGGGCTCTCTCGGTGCCGGTCGATTCCCGGGGGCAGGGCCGCCTGCGGGTTCCTGTGTCACGCCCCGGATGCCGGTTCGATGATCACGCCCTCGTCGGCGCGAAGCACGATTTCGCCGTCGACGGGTTCGCCGGTGCGGTCGGCATGGGTCGACAGCAGAATGCGACCGCGCTCGAAGCCGTTCGGCAGCGGCAGCCCGTAGGGCCGTGAGCCGAGATCGAGGACGACGAGGAGCCGCCGGTCCCCCAACTGCCTTATGTAGGCCAGCGCGTCGTCTTCGGCCGCCACCGCGACGTAGGACCCTGCGATCAGCGCCGGTTCGCTGCGGCGCAGGGCGATGAGCCGGCGGTAGAGGGAAAGCATCGAGGACGGGTCCGCGCTCTCGGTCTCGACGTTGAAGACTGCGTGGTTGTCGGCGAGCAGAAGCCAGGTCCGCTCGGCCGTGCTGAATCCGGCATTGCGGCCGGCGCTCCACTGCATCGGCGTGCGTGCGGGGTCGCGGCCGATGCCGATTCCCGGCACGTTCTTTTCGAGAGGGTCGACGACGCGTTCCGGCGGAATCGGCACGTCGGTCATGCCGAGTTCGTCGCCGTAATACATCGTCGGCGTGCCGCGCAGCGTCAGCAGCAGCATCGCCGCGACGCGGGCCTGCGCCCGGCCGACGCGGCTCGCGATCCGGTGCTTGTCGTGGTTGCCCAGCACCCAGTTGGGCCAGCCGCCTTCCGGCAGCGCCGCCTCGTACTCCTCGATCAACCGCGCAATGTGACGCGCGTCCCACGGCGCGTCGATGAGCTGGAAGTTGAACGGCATGTGGGCGCCGGACAGATCGGTCCCGTAATAGGCGACCAGCCGCTTGATCGGCAGATAGATCTCGCCGATCAGGACCCGGTCGTCGTACTCGTCGATAACGCGCCGAATGCCCGCGACGACGTCGTGCACCTCCGGGCGGTCGGCCGTGTAGATCGGCTTGAATCGGCCGTGCGGATGCATGCCCGGCCGCCAGTCCGGGTTGGGCGGGTTGTCGCGGAAGCGGACGTCGACGATCAGATGCCAGATCACGTCGACCCGGAAACCGGCGACGCCCCGGTCCAGCCAGAACCGCAGCACGTCGTGCATCGCGCGGACGACCTCGGGGTTGCGCCAGTTGAGGTCCGGCTGCTGCTTGAGGAAGGCGTGGTAGTAGTATTGGCCCGTGGCCTCGTCCCACTCCCAGGCGCTGCCGCCGAACTCGGACAGCCAGTTGTTGGGTGGCCCACCGTCCGGGGCGGGATCGTGCCAGATGTACCAGTCCCGCTTCGGATTGTCGCGCGACGACCGCGCCTCCTGGAACCAGGGATGCTCTTCGGAGGTGTGGTTGGGCACGAAGTCGAGGATGAGCTTCAGCCCCCGTTCATGGGCCGCCGCGAGCAGGCGGTCGAAATCCGCCATGTTGCCGAACATCGGATGGATGTCCGTATAGTTGGAGACGTCGTAGCCGAAATCGGCCATCGGCGAGGGATAGATGGGCGACAGCCAGACGGCGTCGACGCCGAGCTCGACGAGGTAGTCCAGCCGCGAAAGGATGCCCGGCAGGTCGCCGACCCCGTCGCCGTCGCTGTCCTGAAACGAGCGCGGATAGATCTGGTAGATGATCCCCCGGGCCCACCAGGGCAGGTCATCCACCGTTGCCGGGCGCTCAACCATCGGCGGGGAAGGCGACGGTGCTGAGGAGGGCGTTCGCGGCCTGCCGCGAATCGAGCCGCGTGTGCTGCACGACAATCGGAACGTCCGATTCGATGACGCTGGCGAAATCGGTGCCGCGCGGGATCGGCTCCGGGGTCTTCAACTCGTCGAATCGGAGATGGAGCGTGCGGCGCGGCGGCACGGTCACGCGGTAGGGACCCGCGGGCTCTCTATTGGCGAAGAAGATCGTGATCTCCACATGCGCTTCCCGGTCTCCGGCGTTGAGCAGGCAGGCCGTCTCGTGGCTGGTGAACTCCGGCTCGGGACCCGTGCTCCAGGCGGGGATGTAGCCCTCGGCGATCGCCCAGCGCCGGCGTCCGATCGATCTGCTCATGATATGGCCTCCTCGCTCACGGCGGCAGTCTCTGTCCGGACCGGCGCACCCTCGACGATGGGCCGCCAATCGCTTTCGGGCGGTGCGGTCGAGCGACCGCCTTTCGTCTCGATTGCATCGGCGCATGCACGCTCATGTGCCCTTCGAGGGCGAGAGTCTCCGCCATGCCGATCTCCTCGCCGTAGAACGGAACCGGCGTCCCCGGCAGGGAGAACAGCAGGCTGTAGACTGGCCGGATCGGCCGGCGGCCCGGACCGCTTTCGATGGTCAATGGCGGCGCCATCCTCCGGGTTCCATCGCCGCTTGCGGAAAATCCATGGGCAAGAATCGTCGTTGCCGTGCAACCGTCGATTCGCCAGAAAGCGTCGGCGCCTCTATTTAATAGAGCATGGACCATTCAACTCCGACGGGTGCGGAGCGACGGCGCGGGGGTCGTTGCCGGGCGGCATTGGTTCTGGCTCTTCTCGGGCTGCTCTTGCTCTGTCCGGAGTCAGGGCTGGCCCAGAACGAGCCCGCCCAGGAAAAGACGGCGATCCTGCTCGATATCGACGGCGCGATCGGGCCCGCCACCACCGATTACGTCCTGCGCGGCCTGGAGGCGGCGCGCGAGCGCAATGCGGCGATCGTCGTGCTCCGCATGGATACGCCCGGCGGCCTCGCCACGGCGATGCGCGAGATCATCCAGGCGATCCTCGCCTCGCCGATTCCCGTCGCCACCTACGTCGCGCCGAGCGGCGCCCGCGCGGCCAGCGCCGGCACCTACATCCTCTATGCGAGCCACGTCGCTGCCATGGCGCCGGGAACCAATCTCGGTGCTGCGACCCCGATTCAGATCGGCGGGGGCTCCCAACCGCTCGGCGGCGAGCCGGAGGAAAAGCAACCGGAGGACGGCCAACCGGAAGACGGTCAGCCGGGAGGAAAGGGCGGGGAGGAGCCCGAGGCTCCAGAGGACGCCGGAACGGCCAAGGCGATCAACGACGCCGTCGCCTATATTCGCGGGCTCGCGGAGCTGCGGGGGCGCAACGCCGACTGGGCGGAGACGGCGGTCCGCCGCGCCGCCAGCCTGCCGGCGGGCGAGGCAGCCGATCGGAACGTGATCGACTTCGTCGCGCGCGACGTCGACGATCTCTTGCGCAAGGCCGACGGCCGCGTCGTCACGGTCCTGGGAGAAGAGCGGACACTTGAGACCGCCGGCCTGTCGGTGGTCGCCGTGGAGCCGGACTGGCGAACCCGTCTCCTCGCCATCATCACCGACCCGAACATCGCCTATATCCTGCTTCTGGTCGGCATCTACGGCCTCATCTTCGAGTTCGCCAATCCCGGCGCGGTCGTTCCCGGCGTCGTCGGCACGATCAGCCTGTTGCTCGGCCTCTTCGCGCTCAATCTGCTGCCGATCGATTACGCCGGCCTCGGCCTGGTCATTCTGGGCATCGCTTTCATGGTCGCCGAGGCGTTCGTCCCCTCCTTCGGCGCGCTCGGCATCGGCGGGGCGATCGCCTTCGCCATCGGCTCCGTCATCATGTTCGATATCGAGGCACCCGGCTTCGGCATTTCGCTGCCGCTCATCGGCGTCGTGACGATCGCCAGCGCGGCGCTGCTGGTGGGCGCGCTGGCCGCGGTTGTCCGGTCCCGCCGCCGCGCCGTCGCGACGGGTGCGGAAGCGCTCATCGGCAGCCGTGGGCAGGTCATCGACTGGTCCGGACGCGACGGCCGGGTCCTGGTGCAGGGCGAACGCTGGCTCGCGCGATCGAGAGGCGCGCTGATGCCGGGTCAGACCGTGCGGGTCAAGGGGCGCGACGGGCTGGTATTGATCGTCGAGCCGGAGTCCGATCCCGATTACCGGAACGAATGAGGGAGCCGAGCCATGCCCATCAATCTCGTCACCTACGTCGTTGTCGCCGTTCTCGTCATCGCCTTCATCGCCCAGGCCTTCAAGGTGCTGCGCGAGTACGAGCGCGGTGTCGTCTTTACTCTCGGCCGCTACTCCGGAGTCCGCGGGCCGGGCCTGATTTTCGTCATCCCATTCGTGCAGCAGATCGTTCGGGTCGATCTCCGCACCGTCGTGCTGGACGTTCCCAGCCAGGACGTGATCTCGCGGGACAACGTCTCGGTAAAGGTGAATGCGGTGATCTATTTCCGCGTCGTCGACCCCGACAAGGCGGTGATCCAGGTCGAGGACTTCATGATGGCGACGAGCCAGCTCGCCCAAACCACCCTGCGCTCGGTGCTGGGCAAGCACGAGCTGGACGATATGCTCGCCGAGCGCGACAAGCTCAACAATGACATCCAGACCATTCTCGACAGCCAGACCGATGCCTGGGGCATCAAGGTTTCCAATGTCGAGATCAAGCACGTGGACATCGACGAGAGCATGGTCCGGGCGATCGCCCGTCAGGCGGAGGCGGAGCGCATCCGCCGAGCGAAGATCATCAACGCCGAGGGCGAGCAGCAGGCGGCCGAGAAGCTTGTCGAGGCGGCCGAGATCATCGCTCGCGCGCCGCAAGCGATGCAGCTCCGCTATCTCGGCACGCTGTCCGACATCGCGAACGAGAGGAGCGCGACGATCGTGTTCCCCTTTCCGATCGACCTGGTGCAGGAACTCGGTGACCGGCTGCGTACCGCGCCCAAGCGGCCGGGCTGATCGGGCCGGGGCGGCCGAGTGAACGGGGTGGGTCCCGCCATTGCCGACCGGCATCGGACAGTTCGTGGGGAACCGCCCCATCGGTTCTGGGTTTAGCGGTGACGGCCGCCAATGGCCAATCCAGAACCGAAAGAGGTTTAGCCATGAAGATCCGATCTCCCCAGCAACTGCTCGTTCACGAACTGCAGGCCATCCAGGATGCCGAGAAGCAGGCATCGCAGGCTCTGCAGAAGATCCAAAAGGAGGTCGAGAACACCCAGCTCCGGAAGATGATCGAGCAGCGGATGAAGCAGGGCGAGCGTGTCCTTCAGGACGTGCAGAAGGGCCTGGAAAAGTTGAACGGGAAGAGCAACGGCGTCCAGAACGTGGCAGCCCGCGGATTGATCCAGGAATCGGAAAAGCTGTTGAAGGAGATCCAGGATCCCGAAATGAAGCAGGCCGCCGTGATCGCCGGCGCGCAGAAGCTGGAGCATTATTGCATCGCCGCTTGGGGAACGGTGAAGGCCATGGCCAGCGAATGCGGCGAGAAGGAGCTGGCGCAGTCCATGGAGCGCGCCTTGAAGGAAGGCTACGAATGGGATCAGAAAATGACCGAGTTGGCCGAGAGCCGCATCAATCCCGCGGCGCTGGAACAGAGGCCGCAGGCCTAAAGCAGGGGCCCGCCAGGGTCATTCCAATCATCAGCGGCTGACTCGCCGGCCACATCGGTTCGATGTAGCCGGATCAGCTTCTACCGCCTCCGGACCTTACAACCAAAACAGCGAAATCCCGAAAAGTCCAGTCGCGAACGTCACGACAAGCAGCGGGGCGCCGAGCCGCGGGAAATCGCTGAAGCGGTAACCGGCCACGCCCATGACCAGCGTGTTGTTGTGGTGGCCGAACGGCGTCAGGAAGTCGAGCGACGCCCCGAGGGCAACGGCGATCAGGAACGGCTCCGCCGGAAGGTCCGACGCGCGCGCAATCTCGACGGCGATGGGACTAAGGATGACGGCCGTCGACACGTTGTTGACGAAGGGCGTGAGAGCAACCGCGATCAGAAGGACGCATCCGATGATCGCCACCGGATCGTCAACCGGTAAAGCGCGCACCAGCGCCTCGGACAGCGAGCGCGCCGCGCCGGTCGTCTCGACCGCTGTGCCGAGCGGGATCATCGCCGCCAGCAGGATGAGGATGGGCCAGTTGAGGTTCTGGAGTGCCTCCCTCAGCCGTAGCGATCCGGTCGCGGCAAGGACCAGCACGACCAGCCCCAGGGCGATTTCGGGCGGCACAATCGCGAAGGCCGCGGCGAGAACGCCGATGGCGAACACCGTCACGGCCGTGTAGGAACTTTCCATCGGCGGGCCGGTCTCGCGCGACGACAGCCGGAGCAGGTCCGTCTCGTCGAGCGCATCGTCGATGGCGTCCTCGGGCCCGCTGAGGACGAGGATGTCGCCGATGCTGAGCTGAACATCGGCGAGCCGGCCTTCCACCCGCGGACGCTGGGGCACGATCCCGATGACCGCGATGCCGCGCGCGGTAAGCGGGGCCAGCGTGCCGACGCGCGAGCCGACGAAGATGCTCTGCGGCATCAGGACGACCTCGACGATCGTTACACGGCCCGAGTCGGGGCCGCCCGCCTGCGCAAGCTCGATCGTTCCGGCCTCCCGCATCGCCTCCAGAGATCCGGCCGCGATCTCGACGACCAGGATGTCGCCGCCGCGCGCGGTCTGGTCGCGGGGGCGCCCGAAGACATGGCGGCCCTCCCGGACGACGGAGAAGACCCGCGCGCCAAGGGCGGCTTCGAGATCCGGCACGGTCCGCCCCACCAGCGGCGAAGCCGGAGGCAGACGGATCTCCGTCACGAGCTTGCGCTCCCGCATCCCTTGCCCGCCTGACCGGTCGCTGTGCCGGAGGCCGAACCGCCGCGGGGTCCATGCCACGAGGAAGAGGATGCCGACGACCGCCACGGGAATGCCGACATGGGCCAGATCGAACAAGGCGAAGGGCCGGCCGACAGCCTCGGCGCGCGCTTGGCTGACGACGAGGTTTGCGGGCGTGCCGATAACGGAGCACAGGCCGCCCAGCAGCGTGGCGAACGAAACCGGCATCAGGGTCCGCTGCAGGGGCATGCCCGCCCGTGCGCTGAGCGAAAGGGCGACCGGCAGCATCAGGGCCAGCGCCCCGATGTTGTTCATGAAGATGGACAGGAACCCCGAAACGGCGCACAGGAACGCGAGCGTCGCGACGTCGCCGCGGATCAGGCGACCGATCCGCTCCGAGAAGCGTTCGACGATTCGCGACCGCGCCAGCGCCTGGATGATGAGCAGGATTTCGGCCACGGTGATGACGGCCGGATTCGAGAAGCCGGCGAAGACGCCGGATGCCGGAACGAGGCCCAGCGCGAAGGCGAGGGCGAGGCCGGCGAGGGCGACCAGCTCGATCCGGAACCGGTCGAG
>Ga0310823_100080_pt1 | contig 159903 bp, 160 predicted proteins | sample P4_ome_3_FD_201316 | JGI IMG/M metagenome (GOLD analysis project Ga0310823, IMG submission 201316) | Sorghum-adapted microbial communities from Joint BioEnergy Institute, Emeryville, California, United States - P4_Day56_Rep3 | ecosystem: Engineered > Bioreactor > SSF (Solid state fermentation)...
CGGCGAGCTTGTCGAGGGTCTGGTTGAGGGCGTTGACGTAGGTCTGGTGGTGCTTGGAGTGGTGCAGCTGCATGATCTCGCCCGAGATGTGCGGGGCGAGGGCGCCGTAGTCGTAGGGCAGGTCGGGAAGCGTGTAGGTACCCATGCCCGGATCGTCGAACCTGAAGTCGGGTTGAGATCAAGCGGCGATGGCCCGGATCACTCACCGCGCCGCCCGGTACGCCCGGGGGAGTAGGCGAACCGTCGCCCGCGATCGGACGACACCGCGGCCCGCGGCGCCGACGATCGGACGCCATGGACACCCCGCTGGTTCGCCCGCGCCGGATCTGGCTGATGTTGGTGGTCGCGGTCGTGGCGGGCGCGGTGATGGCGGCCCCGTACGCGTCGCTCGACCCCGCGGCCGGCCGGATCGCGGTCGAGGGTCCGCTCCACCACCGGCTCCTGATCGCGCACATCGCCACCGCGACGGTCGCGCTGGTGCTCGGGCCGCTGCAGTTCGTCCCGGCGCTCCGGGCCCGCAGGCGCTGGCACCGCGGGATCGGGTGCACCTACCTCGCGGCGGGCGTGCTGCCCTCGGCCGTGGTCGCCGTCCCGGTGGCGCTGCTGTCGGACAGCCTCGTGAGCCGGGTCGGGCTGGTGGTCGTCGCGGCCGGGTGGCTGGGCACCGCCGTCGCTGCGCTGCGCGCGATCCGGGCGGGCGACGTCGCGGCGCACCGGGCGTGGATGACCCGCAACTACGCCCTGACCTTCCTCGCGGTGACCGCCCGGATCGTGGTGCCGCTGCTGCTGCTCGTGGGCCTGCTCTCCGGCGCGATCGCGCCCGCGGAGATGCCGACGGCCGTCGCGTCGCTGATCCCGGCCGGCCAGATCGCCGGGTGCGCGATCAACCTGGCCGTCGCCGAGGTGGTGCTCAGGCGAGCTCGACGGGGCCCGACGGGGTCCGGACCACGGCGTGCAGCGCAGGCTCCGGCGCCCGCTCCACGGTGACGTCGGCCGCCCCGAGCGCCGCCAGCCGCTCCCGGGCGGCCGCGGGCTCCGGGTGCCGGACGGCGAACGACTCCAGCCGCGCGCCGGGCGCGGCGGTGCGGCTGGGGTGTTCGGTGTCGCCCCACGCGATCAGGAACGGCGCCACCGCGGGCACGTCGGACGGCAGCGGGGTGAGCCGCCACGCCAGCCGCACCCCGTCGCCGCGCACCCGGGCCATGTCGCGGGCGTCGCCCGGGTCGTGGCCGCGGGCGCGGGCGGCGGCGATCGCGGCGTCGAGGTCGTCGACCCGCACCGCCCACGCGACGAGGCGTGGGCCCCGTAGCCCGTCGATGCCGAACGGCCGCGGTCGGCCCGGGTCGGGCTGCTCCGGGTCGGGCCCGACCACCTCGAGGTAGGCCCCACCGCCCAGGTCGGCGAGCGCGTTGCGGGTTCCCAGCCCGTCGTGGGCGCCGCCAGGGCTGGTGGCGAGCCCCTGCCGGGCGAGGTCGGCGACGGTGGCGGCGAGCTCGGGGGTGGCGAGGACGAGGTGGTCGATCACACCCCCGATCATCCGTCACGGCCAGGTCTGCGCGGTCAGGTCGTCGAGATGCTCGCGGGGCCGCTCGCGAGCACGGCGGCCGCCAGCGCCTTCGCGGCCGGGCGGCCCTCGGTGCGCGGATTGGTGAGCAGGACGAGGTCGATGTAGCCGAGCTCGGGCAGGCGATGCTGTGGACCGAGCGGCGTGAGCTGCACCGGGACGAGGCTGCTCGCGAGCGCCGAGATCCCGATCCCCGCCGCGACCGCGCCGATCAGGCCGTTGACGCCGCGGCACAGGCACGCAGGGCGGTAGGTGATGTTGGCCCGCTGCAGGGCGTTCTCCATCGCCGAGCGGGACAGGCTCGGGTTCGGGTAGACGACCAGGGGCAGCGGCTTGCTCATGTCCAGCCGGGTGCTGGCCGTACCCACCCAGACCAGGCGGTCGCGCTTGACCAGCTGGCCCCGCGGCTCGCCCCGGGGGCGCTTGCCCACGAAGATGTCGAGCCGGTCGTTTTCCAGCCTGCGGTGCAGCGTGCCGCTCTGATCGATCGACAGGTCGAGGTCGACGAGCGGGTGGTCGCGGCGGAACTCCCGCAGTATCTGCGGCAGCCGCGTGAGCGCGAGGTCGTCGGACATTCCGATGCGCAGCCGGCCGTGCGGGCGTTCGCCGCTGAAGTAGTTCGCGGCCTGCTCGTGCGCCGCCAGGATGGAGCGGGCGAAGCCGATCATGGCCTCGCCGTCGGGGGTCATGGAGACGCTGTGTGTGTCGCGCTGCACCAGCACGCGCCCGGCGGCCTCCTCGAGCCTGCGGATGTGCTGGCTCACGGTGGGCTGCCGGATGCCCAGCCGCGCCGCCGCCTGCGTGAAGCTGCGCGTCTGCGCCACGGCCAGGAACGTCTGCAGCTGCGCGGGGTCGAACGTCTTGGCTGTCATATTGCTCCGCAATAACAGTTAGTCGCTTGATCGCCGTTCACAATACGGTACTGGCGCGGGATACTGAGGTACGGATTTCTGTGGCACTACGAAGGGTTATCCGTGACAACGGCTGCGGCCGACATACCCGTGAGCGGGACCACATCAACCTCCGATTCTTCTGCCCGATTCGGCACATTCGCCGCTCTTCGCGTACCGAACTTCCGCATCTACCTCGGCGCTCACGCGGTCGCCAGCACCGGCACGTGGATGCAGAACATCGCCCTCGAGTGGCTGGTCCTCGAGCTCTCGGGGAGCCCGGCCGCGGTCGGTATCACGATGGCCCTGCAGTTCCTGCCGATGCTGCTGCTGGGCATGTACGGCGGCGTGGTCGCCGACCGCTACCCCAAGCGCACGATCCTGCTGATCACCCAGACGCTCAACGGGCTCCTGGCCGCGGGTCTGGCCGTGCTGACGATCGGCGGGCACGTGCAGGTGGGGCACGTCTACGTGTTCGCGCTGCTCGCGGGCCTGGTGTTCGTCGTCGACAACCCCACGCGCCAGGTCTTCGTCAACGAGGTCGTCCCCGGCCGGTACGTCCGCAACGCCATCGCGCTCAACGCCGCGGTGTTCCAGACCAGCCGCCTCGTCGGGCCCGCCGTCGCCGGCGTCATGATCGCGACCGTCGGGTCCGGGTGGGCGTTCGCCGCGAACGCCGCCTCCTACCTCGCCCCGATCGCCGGCCTGCTGCTGATCCGCACCGCCGACCTGATCCGCACGCCCCCGGTCGAGCGGGCGCCCGGCCAGCTGCGCTCGGCGCTGCGCTACGTGGCCGAGCGGCCGCACGTGGCGTGGACGATCGTGCTCGTCGGCGTGGTCGGCACGTTCGGGCTCAAGTTCCCGGTGGTGCTCACCGCGATGGCCGACGAGACCTTCGCCGGCGGCGCGCAGCTCTACGGCATGTTCAACGTGGTGCTGGCGGTCGGCTCGGTGGCCGGGGCGCTGATCGCGGGCGGGCGCACCCGCACCCGGCTGCGGGCGATCGTGCTCGCCGGGGCCGCGTTCGGCTCGGCGCAGGTCGCCGCGGCGCTCGCGCCCGAGCTGTGGGTGTTCTTCGCGGCGCTGGTGGCGATGGGCGCGGTGAACCTCGCGTTCCAGGCGATGGCCAACTCGTCGGTGCAGTCGTGGGTGGACGGGAACGTGCGTGGCCGGGTCATGAGCCTCTACATGCTCGCGTTCGTCGGCGGCACGCCGCTGGGCGGCCCGGTGGTCGGGTGGATCACCGACGCGTTCGGCGCCCGGGTCGGCATGGCCTTCTGCGGGCTCGTCCCGCTGCTGGCCGCGGTCGGGGTGGCCGTGGTGCTCGCTCGGCACGCCCGCGCCGAGCGGCGGCCCGAGCGGGCCGCCGCGCCGGAGCCGCTACCGGTCCAGTAGCCGGTTCAGCCAGCGGATCTGGGCCTGCCGCTGGTAGGACTCGCCGCCCTCGTGGTCGTTGTAGTGGTAGACCTCGATGTCCTTGTCGCCCGCGTAGTGGTTGTACGCGGCGTACACCGTGGACGGCGGGCAGATCAGGTCCATCAGTGCCACCGAGAACAGGGCGGGCGCGTTCGCGCGGCGGGCGAAGTTCACCCCGTCGAAGTAGGACAGGGTGCGCAGCACCTCGTCCACCCGCCTGCGGTGCACGGACAGGTAGCGGGTGAGCTCGGCGTAGGGGTCCTTGTCGCAGATCTCCAGCGCCCGGGTGAAGTGGCACAGGAACGGCACGTCGGGCATCACGGCCACGAGGTCGGGCACCAGCCCGGCCACCGCGAGGGTGATCCCGCCGCCCTGGCTCGCGCCCTGCACGGCCACGCGCGTGGCGTCGACGCCGGGCAGCGTGCGCACCGCCTCGACGGCGCGCACGGCGTCGGTGAACACGCGGCGGTAGAAGTAGGTCTCCGGGTCGTCGATGCCGCGGGTCATGAACCCGGGGGTGGCCGGGCCGGACCCGTGCGGGTCGGGCGTGCGCCCGCCGCCGCCCCACCCGGCGCCCTGGCCGCGGGTGTCGACGAGCAGGTGCGCGTACCCGGCGCTCGCCCAGCGCAGCGACTCGCCCGGCAGATCGCGGCCGCCGTTGTAACCGATGAACTCCACGACGGCGGGCAGCGGGCCGTCCAGCCCGCGCGGCACCGTGAACCACGCCCCGATGCGGTCGCCGCCGAACCCGCTGAAGCTCACGTCCTGCACCGCGACGGTGCGGTAGGGGGTGTCGACGTCCTCGGCGCGGACGTCGAGGTCGTGCGTGCGGGCCTCGTCGAGGGTCCGGCTCCAGAACGCGTCGAAGTCGTCGGGCCGGCCGACGTCGGGGCGGTAGGAAACGAGCTCGTCGAGCGTCAGGTCGGCGCGGGCCACGGATCTCCTGTCCTCGGCTTCGAGTTGCGAGGAGAAGATATCCGGCCCGCGATCACAGGCTCTCGAGGGCGCTGTCCAGGTCCGGGTGCAGCGGCAGGATCTGCTGCAGGTTCATCGTCTCCCACGGGCGCAGCACCGCGGTGTTGTCCGGGGGCGCCACGAGGCGCAGCGGGGGGAGCGGGTCCGGGGGCCGGGTGCGGTAGCCACCGCCTGCGGGGGCGGTGGTGCGCGTGGCGAGCTCGGCGAGGGTGCCCAGCCCGGACGAGCCGAGGAAGCTCACCTCGGTCAGGTCGACGACGACGCCGGCGAGGTCGGGCCCCTTCATGGTCTCGTCGACCGTCTCCATCAGCTTGCGCGCGGTCAGCAGGTCCAGCTCACCGGCCACGGTGACGACGGCTGCTGATCCGATCCGCCTGACCGTCAGCCTCATGACGTCGGCAGGGTCGCTGTCGCTCATCCGGGAACCGTATCCGGCGCGGCGGGGTCGCGGCGACGCGGAGCGTGACCGGCGTGCCGCGGGGGCGGCCACGCGCCGTGACGCCTGTGGCCGGTGTCACCCGTCCGGGGGGCCTTGGCGGCGGGCGGTGTATGGACGCCGCCTGCCGGGGTAGCCGTCGTTGTGTGGATCTCGTTCGTCGTGCCGGTCGCCGTCCTGCTGGGAACGCTGCTGCTGCAGCGGCTCGAGACCAGGCTCCTCGGTGATCCGGTGCGCGACGAGCGTCCCGCCGGCCGCGAAGCGGTGCCCGTCGGTGCGGAACGGCCGCTGGTGAGCCGGCGCGGGCGGCCGCGCCGGGCCCCGCGCTCCCCGGTGCTACGCGCGACCGCCTGAGACACCCGCCGACGCGGGCGCCCGCCGGGTTCGCACGTGGTGGGCGACCACGGCGAGCGTGGCCGCGAGGAACACCAGCTGCATGAGGGTGCGCGGCAGCAACGGCGTGCCGAACCCCTCCAGCGCCGCGTGGACGTTCGCGGGGAACATCACCACGAGCAGCGCCGACAGCCCCGCCGCCGCCCCCGGCGCCGTCCGGGCGACGAGCAGTCCGGCCGCGCCGGCGAGCTCGAGCACCCCGGTGATCGTCACCAGCAGTTCGGGCGCGGGCAGCGCGGGCGGCACCATCGCGATCAGCTCCTCGCGCATCCACGCGAAGTGCACCACGCCGGTGAGCGTGAACATCGCCGCCAGCCCGCCGCGCAGCGCGACGGGCCACGGCCGGAGGGCGCGCACGCCCGCGGCCCCCGCGGCCAGCAGGAGCGCGGTGACGGCGACGAGGGTGATGAGCGGTTCCACGGCAGGCTCCTACTCGGCAGTATCAAGTTGGCAGTGTCAAGTTGACAGTGTCAAGTTGACGCTGCCAAGATGCCGCGGCCGCTCCATCTTGTCAACGTCAATCCGGGGGTGGGGTCACTCCGGTGTGGCGGCCGCCTCCCGCAGCAGGGCGAGCCGGATCTCCCGCGCCGTGGTCATGTGCCGGCCCGCGATGTCCCGGGCCGCCTGCTCGTCGCGGGCCCGAACGGCCGCGACGAGCCGGTCGTGCTCGTCGAGGGCGGTCGTCCACCGGTCGCCCACCGAGAGCGTGGAGCGGGGCGCGTGGACGAGGTGGATGGAGAGCCGATCCAGCAGGTCGATCAGCACGGGGTTGTGGGTGGCCTGCCAGACGGCGGCGTGGAACTCCAGGTTGGTGCGGATCCGCGTGGTGTCGTCGGGGTCGCGCAGGGCGCGGTCGCGGGCGAGGAGGCCTTCGAGGCGCATCAGGTCGGCGTCGCTGCGGCTGCGCGCGGCCTGGCCCGCGGCCTCCGCCTCGAGCAGCACGCGCATGTCGTAGACCTGCACGACCTCGGTGGGGTCGATCGAGCGGACCTGCATGCCGCGGGCGCCCGGGGCGAGGAGGCGGTCCTGCTCCAGCCGGCGCAGGGCCTCCCGCACCGGGGTGCGCGACACCCCGAACCGCTCCGCGAGCGGGATCTCCCGCAGCGGGGTGCCCGGCGGGAGCGCACCGGAGAGGATCTGCTCGCGGAGGTCGGCGTAGACCGCCTGTGCGTCGGTGCCCGCCATGATCACGACGGCGAGCCGGCCCGGCGGCCGAGCACCGCGCCCGCGGTGCGGCCGCTGCCGCCCGGGTGGTTGTCGCCGACCACGACGACGTCGGCGGTCTCGATCTCCTCCTGCACCGGCAGCCCTTCCACTTGTCCGTGACTGCACATCACTGTATACAGCCGTCGGCAGGTCAAGGGATCGGACCGGCGACGGGAGGCCGGCGATGGGGGGACCGGAGACCACCGAGCAGGGCGACCCGCGCAGGCCGGGCCGCGGCGGCGTGGCCGCGCTCGCGGTCGCGCTGGCGGCGACGGTCGCGATCGTGCTCACCGCGCCCGCCGACGACCGCGGCGCCGCGCAGGAGGTGCTGGGCGAGCGGCAGCTGAGGATCATGGCCCCGGCCTCGCCCGGCGGCGGCTGGGACCAGACCTCGCGGGAGATGCAGAAGGCCCTGCGCGAGCTGGTGGGGCGCACCGAGGTCTACAACGTCTCCGGCGCCGGCGGCACCATCGGCCTCAGCCAGTTCGTCCGCCACGAGGGCGACCCCGCCGAGCTGATGACCACCGGGCTGATCATGATGGGCGCGGTCATCGCGAACGGGTCGCCGCACTCGCTCGCCGACACCACCCCGCTCGTGCGGCTCACCACCGACTACCAGGTGATCGTGGTCGCCGCCGACTCGCCGATCACCGGCGTGGCGGACCTGGTCGCGGCCATGCAGGCCGACGTCGGCGCCGTCTCGATCTCGGGTGGGTCGGCGGGCGGCGCCGAGCAGATCATGGCCGGGCTGCTCGCGCAGGCGGTCGGGGCGGACCCGGCCCAGGTCAGCTACGTCGCCCACTCCGGCGGCGGCGAGGCGCTCACCACCGTCCTGTCCGGGCGCTCGACGATCGGGATCTTCGGGCTGTCGGAGATCGCGCCGCAGATCGAGGCGGGCACCGTGCGCGCGATCGCCGTGTCGAGCGCGGAGCGGCTGCCGTCGCTGCCGGACGTGCCCTCGCTCGCCGAGTCCGGGCTCGACGTGGTCGTGGAGAACTGGCGGGGCGTGGTCGCCCCACCCGGCATCTCCGACGAGGAGGAGCGGGCCCTGGAGGACGTGCTCGTCCGCATGGCGCACACCGAGGCGTGGCGCGACGCGCTCGCCCGCCGCGGCTGGGGCGACGCCCTGCTCGCCGGGGAGGAGTTCGAGGCGTTCGTGCGGTCCGAGCAGGAGCGGGTGTCGCGGGTGCTCACCCAGATCGGGTTGGGGGGAAGCTGATGGCAGGGCGGGAGGAGACGCGGGCCGCTGTCGACCGGCACACCGTGCTCGCCACCGCGGCGTTCGGCGGGCTGCTCGTGCTCGCCGCCGTCCTCGTGATCGTCGACGCGGTCCGGCTGCCCGACACCGCGGCCGCGGTCGGGCCCGCCGCGGTGCCGCTCCCGGTCGGGGTGGCGCTCGGCGTCGTCGGGGCGGCGCTGCTCGTCGACGCCCGCCGCAAGCTGCCGAGGGCGGGCGCGGGCACGCCGTGGCAGCCGCGGGCCGGGCTGCGGGTGCTCGCGCTCGTCGCGGCCCTGATCGGGTTCGCGCTGCTGCTGCCGCTGCTCGGGTACGTCGTCACCGCGACCGCCCTCTTCGTCGCAGCGGCCCTGCTGCTCGGGGCGCCCCGCGACTGGCGGGTGCTCGCGTGGGGGTGGGCGCTGGCCGCCGTCGTTTTCCTGATCTTCGACCGCCTGATCGGGCTCACCCTGCCCGCGGGCCCGTGGGGGTTCTGATGGACGGCGTCACGCTCCTCGTGGAGGGCTTCGCCTCCGCGCTGACCCCGTCGCACCTGCTGTGGGCGCTGATCGGCGTCACGATCGGCACCGCCGTCGGCGTGCTGCCCGGCATCGGGCCCGCGCTCACCGTCGCGCTGCTCCTGCCGATCACGTTCCGGCTCGAGCCGTCGCACGCGCTGATCATGTTCGCCGGCATCTACTACGGCGGCATGTACGGCGGGTCGACCACGTCGATCCTGCTCAACACGCCCGGCGAGAGCGCGTCGATGATCTCGGCGCTCGAGGGCAACAAGATGGCCCGCGCCGGGCGCGCCGCCGCCGCGCTCGCCACCGCCGCGCTCGGCAGCTTCGTCGCGGGCACCATCGGCACCGTCGCGCTGACGTTCCTCGCGCCCGTGGTGGCCGACTTCGCCACCGGCTTCGGCCCGCCGGAGTACGTCGCGCTGATGGCGGTCGCGTTCGTCACCGTGAGCGCGCTGCTCGGGCCGAACTTGCTCAAGGGCTTCGCGAGCCTGCTCGTCGGCGTCACGATCGGGCTGATCGGCATCGACGCCCAGAGCGGGCAGCCCCGGCTGACCTACGGCCTCGACGCGCTGCTCGACGGCGTCGACGTCGTCATCGTGGTGGTGGCGCTGTTCGCCCTCGCCGAGGCGTTCGGGCACCTGCTCGCCGGGACCGGGCACACCACGGTCGAGCCGCTGCGCGGGCCCGCGGTGCTCTCCCGCTCGGACCTCCGCCGGTCCTGGCCCGCCTGGCTGCGCGGTACCGCGCTGGGATTCCCGATCGGCAGCCTGCCCGCGGGCGGCGCCGAGGTCCCCACGTTCCTGTCCTACGCCGCGGAGAAGCGGCTCACCCGCCACCCGGAGGAGTTCGGGCGCGGCGCGATCGAGGGGGTGGCCGGGCCGGAGGCGGCCAACAACGCCGCGGCGGCGGGCGTGCTGGTGCCCCTGCTGACGATCGGGCTGCCCACGTCGGCCACCGCGGCGGTGATCCTCACCGCGTTCCAGTCCTACGGGCTGCAGCCCGGCCCGCAGCTGTTCTCCGAGTCGGGGGAGCTGGTCTGGACGCTCATCGCGAGCCTGTACGTCGGCAACGTGATGCTCTTGGTGCTCAACCTGCCGCTGGTGCGGGTGTGGGCCCGGCTGCTCACGATCCCGGCCTACGCCGTCTACGCGGGCGTGCTCGTGTTCGCCACGCTCGGCGCGTACGCGGCCGGCGGCACCACGGTCGACCTGGTCGTCCTGTGCGGGCTGGGCCTGCTCGGGCTCCTGATGCGCGCCGCCGAGGTGCCGGTGGCCCCGGCCGTGGTCGGGCTGATCCTCGGCCCGCTGGCCGAGCAGCAGCTGCGCCGCGCGCTCACCCTGAGCGAGGGCGACCCGTCGATCCTGGTGTCCTCGCCGATCACGGTGTTCCTCTGGGTGGCCGTGGTGCTGGCCCTGCTGATCCCGCTGGTGCTGCCGGTGGCCAAGCGGCGCCGGCGGGCGCTCTCGGTGGAGTGAGGGCTCAGGGCACGCTCCGGCCGAGCGCCGTCGCCGCCGGGCGCGGCGAGCGCCAGTGCGGCGCCGAAGTACGGCGCGGCGGCGGGACCGAACCCGTCGACCACCACACCGCCGCCGACGGCGCCGAGCGCGATCGCGTCGTGGAACACACCCGCGAGCAGCGACGAGGCCGCCTCCCGGGCCTGCGGTGCCGACGGGACGAACGCCGCCACCGTCCGCCGCACCGACCGCATCGCGGCGCTGCCGGCGGCGGAGTTGCCGACGACCCCTGCCACGCCGTAGCCGAGCAGCAGCGTGCCGGTCAGCGGCGTATCGACCTCCCGCGTCTCGAGCACGGGGTGGACGCAGGTGTCGGTGCCGAAGCGCCCGACCACGAGCAGCCGCGCGTCACGCAGCAGGGCGGCCACCCCGGACACCCCGCACACGCGCTCGGCGGGCAGCGGCCCGCGCCGAGGCCGGCGCGGCCATCCGGGGAGCGCGCTCGGCCGGGTGTGGCACCGCGACCACGAGAACGCGCGGATGCGCGCCTTCGCCGAGGTGGTCGCGGCGACGGTGCCCCGAGCCGGGCGTCGGCCGCCGTCAGGAGCGGTGCCACCACCGGGCGCGCCGGGGCGGGCGGATGTGCACCGAGCCGGCGCGGACCGAGCCGCGGATGCGGAACAGCGGGCCGCTCTGCCCGTCGGCGCGGCCGCGGAGGCGGTTCTCGACCTCGGAGAGGGTGGCCTGCAGCCCGTCCTGGTCGACCCGTGCGCCCGCGGGCAGGCGCAGCTCGACCGAGCCGCCCACCACGTCCAGCTCGAGGTCGACGACGTCGTGCGGGATGTTCGCCTCGGTGAAGTCCAGCTCCGCGGTGCCGACGATCGTGCGCACCACCAGGTGTGCGGGCACGTCCCACGCGCCGCGGCGGGTGACCGAGCCCAGCGTGCTGCGCACCTCGGCGCCGCCGCCCCCGTCCCCGGTCGGGCCGGTGCCCCCGCCGCTCACCGTCGGAGCGGGCCGCTGGATCGGCGGCGGGGCCGGGTTCGGCACCTGGGCCGGGCGGTCCGGGTGGGTCAGCCCCGGCAGGTCGAGCAGCACGACGTTGAGCTCGCCGCGGGTGCGCGCGGCGAGCGCGGTGTCGACGCGCCGGGTGAACTCGTCGATGTCGAGCAGCCCGGTGCCGACGGCCCGCTGCAGCAGCTCGACGACGTGCTCACGCTCGGCGTCCGAGACGCGCAGGAAGCGGGCGCTGGTGTGCTGATCGGTCACGCGACCACCGTATCGCCGCAGGGGTGTCTCACCGGTCGGCCCGCACCAGCAGGTACAGCAGGACCGGGGCACCGACGGCGGCGGTGAGCACGCCCACGGGCAGCTCGTCCGGCCCGAACAGGCGCCGGGCGGCGAGGTCGGCCCCGGCCACGATCAGGGCCCCGACCCCCGCCGCGGGCAGCAGCCCCGCGGGCCGGGGCCCGAGGATGCGGCGCACGATCTGCGGCGCGACGAGCGCGACGAAACCGATGGGCCCTGCGGCCGCGGTGGCGAGCGCGGTGAGCCCCACCGCGGCCGCCACCAGCGCGGCGCGGACGGTGCCGATCCGCCCGTCGAGGGCGCGCGCGAGGTCGTCGCCGAGCTCCAGCAGCCGCAGGTGGCGGGCGAGCAGCAGGACCACCGGCACCACCAGCGCCGGCCCGGTCGCCGCGACGAGCACGTCCGGCCAGGAGCGCCCCGCCACGTCGCCCACCAGCCAGGTGGCGGCCTGCATCGCGGCCTGCCGGTCGGATCGGGTGAGCAGGAACGACGCGGCCGCGTTCGCGAGTGCGGTCACCCCGATCCCGACCAGCACGAGCCTGCGGGGGCCGCCGCCCGCCACGGCGTACACGGTCGCCGCCGCGGCGGCGGCGCCGGTCAGCGCCCCGGCGACGACCGCGGCCGGCCCCGCCCCCACCACGACGATCATCACGACCGCCCCGGCCGACGCCCCGGCCCCGACCCCGATCACGTCCGGGCTGACCAGCGGGTTGCGGGCGATGCGCTGCAGCAGCGCGCCCGCGAGTCCGAGCGCCGCCCCGACCAGCAGCCCGACCAGAGCGCGGGGGAGCCGGTTGCGCACGACGATGTCGTATGTGAGCGGGGTGCCGCGGCCGGCCAGCGCGTCGAGCACCGCGGGCAGCGGCACCGGGTATTCGCCGACGGTCACGGCGTAGAGCGCCACCGCGGCCGCCGCCGCCCACGCGGCCGTCCCGAGCAGCACGGCCGACGGCTCCAGCCGCAGCGCGACCCGGCCGGCCCGCAGCGTCGCGGTCACGGCTGCGGCACCCGGCGCCGGCGCACCAGGTACAGGAACACCGGCCCGCCGAGCACCGCGGCCGTGACGCCGACCTGCACCTCCTCCGGCCGCACGACGACCCGCCCCACCACGTCGGCGAGCAGCAGCACCAGCGCCCCGAGCAGCGCCGACAACGGCAGGAGGCGCACGTGCGCGGGACCGACGAGGATCCGCGCCGCGTGCGGCACCACCAGCCCGACGAACGCGACGGGCCCGGCGACCGCGGTGGCCGTCCCGGCGAGGACCACGATCGCCCCGACCGCCACCGCGCGCAGGAGGGCCGGCCGGGCCCCGACGGCGCGCGCCGCGTCGTCGCCGAGCGCGGCGGCGTCGAGCGGCCGGGCGAGCGCGAGGGCGAGCGCGGTGCCGGCGGCGAGGAACGGGACGGCCTGCGCCACCGTGGCGAGATCGGCCCTCGCGAGCGACCCGACCAGGAAGAACCGGAACCGTTCGAACAGGTCGTGGTCGCGCAGCACCACCGCCGAGGTCAGCGAGAACAGCAGGGCGGACACCGCCGCCCCGACCACGGCGATCGTGCCCGGGGTGGCGCCGCCGCGGCCCGCGGAGGCGATGGCGAGCACGGCGGCGAGCGCGAGCGCCGCCCCCGCGAAGCAGAACCACACGTAGCCGCCGAGCGGCTCGACACCGACGAGCGCGAGCGCCACCACGCCCGCGAACGCGGCCCCGCCGTTGACCCCGAGCACCTCGGGCCCGGCGAGGGGGTTGCGGGTGAGCCCCTGCGCGACGGCGCCCGCGAGCCCCAGTCCGGCGCCGGCGAGCAGCCCGGCCGCGGTGCGGGGCACCCGCAGGTGCACGACGACGGCGCTGCCGGCCGCGCCGGGGTCGGCGAGCGCCGCGACCAGGTCGGCGGGCGTGACCGGCTGGATGCCGACGAGCAGCGACAGCCCGGTCGCCACGATCACGGCGAGCGCCGCCACCGCCGGGGCGGCGCGCGGTCGGCGGCGGGTGGCGAGGCCGATCACCGCAGCTCGGGGTGCACGAGCGCGGCGGCGAGCTCGGCGGCGTGCGCCGCCCGCACCCCGGCGGCGCGGTCGGCGAACAGGAAGCCGTGCACGCGCCCGTCGCGGACGGCCCGCAGCCCGGCGAGGGCGGGGTGGGCGCGGATGCGCTCCGCGTCCCGCTCGGCGTCGGCGAGGGTGAAGGAGGCGTCGCAGCAGGTGCTGGTGAGGATCACGTCCGGGTCCCGGGCGGCGATCTCCTCGGCGCCGACGGTGAAGTTGCGCCTGCCCTGCAGGTCGGCGAAGGCGTTGTCGGCGCCCGCGACGTCCAGGATGCGGGTGACGAAGTCGGGTCCGCCCGCCACCCGGAACGTCCCGTCGTCCTGGGGGTTCACCACCGCGACCCGCGGGCGGGGCGCGCCGGCCACCCGCTGCTGCACCGCCGCGACGCGGGCCTGCATGTCGGCCACCACGCGCGCGGCGCGGTCCTGCACGCCGAAGAGCCTGCCCAGGTCGCGGACGTCGGCGTAGACGTTCTCGAAGTTCACGGACGCGGGGTCGATCGCCTCGTCGGACAGGCCGTCGGCGCTCGGGCACAGCGGGGAGAGGATCCACGACCCGACGCCGAGCTCGGCGAGGCTCGCGCGGGTGCCGACGGACTCCGACCCCGCCGCGGCGAACAGGTTGTTGTAGCCGGAGAGCACGAAGTCCGGGTTCGCGGCGAGCAGCGCCTCCCGGCTGGGCGTCTCCGGCAGGTAGGGCGCGGCGGCCTGGGCGGCGGCGTACTCGGGGAGCACCTGCGCGTCGAGGTAGGCGGTGCCGACGAGGCGGTCGCCCACCCCGAGCGCGTGCACCAGCTCGATCGCCGGCTGGTAGACGGCGTAGATGCGCTGCGGCGGCGCGGGGACCGCGACGTCGATGCCGCAGTTGGTGGCCCGGATCGCGGTGGGCGCGGGCGCCGACGCGGCGGGTGGGCCGCTGCAAGCGCCGAGGAGGGCCGCGGTCACGACGATCACCACTGCGCGCAGCACGGGGCGCGATGCTACTGCTCATCTGAACAAATCTTCAAATGTGAGGTGGGGTCGCTACCCGCGGCACGCCGCGACCAGCAGCTCCAGCTCCCGCTCCAACCCGGCCTCCCCGACCTCGACGACCTCGAGCGGGAGCCGCAGGTAGGCCGCGGCCCGCTCCGCGGCCGCCCGGATCCGCGGCACCGGGTGCTGGGCGAGCCACACCACCCTCCGGTAGTGGCGGAAGTACTCCTCGCGCAGCTGCGGGTACCGGTCGAGGCCGAGCTCGCGGATCACCGACCGGTCGAACGACAGCGCGAGGTAGTCGGTGAGGACGTACGTGCCGGGCTCGTCGGCGTAGATCCGGCGCATCCGCTCGGCGCCGGCGAAGGCGTCGTAGCAGGTGTCGCCGCGCAGGCGGGGGAGGCCGAGGCGGGCGCACACCTCGTCCAGCGCGCCGTAGGTGCCGCAGTCGGCGTAGGCCACCGCGACGGCCGCGTGGGTGGCGCGCAGGTCGACGACCCGCTGCTCGACCGCGGCCGCGATCCGCTCGGGGTGGTTGTGCAGCAGCGGCGGCAACGGGTGGACCTCCACGGGCCACCCGCGCCGCCCGACGACGGCGGCCACGTGCGCGGCGATGGCGCCGCAGGCGACGACGGCGACCCGGCGCCCTTCAGGAAAGCCACATTCATGAACGTGGGCTTCATGAATGTGGCTTTCCTGAACCTCAGGTGGGGAAGGCCAGCTGGTCGATGAACCGGTCGTTGAAGTCCGGGCGGTCGCTGAGCTCGACGTAGCGCACCTCCTCCAACAGGGCCTCGGCGGCGGCGCGCTCGCGGACCGACAACAGCGCCATCTTGGCGCCCTCGCCCGCGACGTTGCCCGCGCTGACGATGCGCAGCACCGGGATGCCCGGCACCAGGCCGATCCGGACCGCGGCGGCCGGGGACAGGTAGCTGCCGAACGAGCCGGCGAGCAGCACCTGCTGCACGTCGGCCGGGTCGATCCCCAGCTCGGCGGCGAGCAGTCGCCAGCCGGTGGCGATCGCGGCCTTGGCGAACTGCAGCTCGCGCACGTCGCGCTGGGACAGGTACACGCCGGGCGCGAGCACGAACACCCGCTCGTCGCCCACGGTCTGCAGCCGGTCGGCGAGCCCGGGGCGCAGCCGCGCCGCCGCCTCCGGGGTGAGCAGCCTGCCCGAGGCGTCGAGCAGGCCGACCTGCAGCAGCGCGGCGACGGCGTCGACCAGCCCCGACCCGCACAGGCCGACCGGCTCGACGTCGCCGATCACCTGCAGCGCCACGTCCTCGTCGGAGATCTTCACGCCCTCGATGGCGCCCGGAGCGGCGCGCATCCCGCACCGGATCTGCGCCCCCTCGAACGCAGGCCCGGCCGGGGCGGCGGTGGCGAGGACGCGGTCGCCGTCGGACAGCACGATCTCGCAGTTGGTGCCGACGTCGACGAACAGGCGCACCCGCTTGTCGCGGTCCATCCCGGACGCGAGCGCGCCCGCCACGATGTCGCCGCCGACGTAGGCGCCGAGCGCCGGGAACACGTACGCCCGGGCGGCCGGGTGCAGCCGGAGCCCGAGGTCGTCGGCCCGCAGCCGGGGGTAGGACCGGGTGGCCATCACGAACGGCGCCACCCCGAGCGGCTCGGGGTCGATGCCCAGCGCGAGCGCGGTCATCGTCGCGTTGCCCGCGACCGCGACCTCGTAGACGTGGGCCGGGTCGACGCCCGCCGCCGCGCACACCTCGTGGGCCAGCCGGTCGAGCGCCTCCCGGGCGTGCCCGGTGAGCCTGCCGAGCGCCTCCGGGTCGAGCATGGTGGCGCTGATGCGGGTGATCACGTCGCCGCCGAGCGGCTGCTGCGGGTTGAGCAGCGATGCCAGACCCGCGGGGGTGCCGGTGGTGAGGTCGAGCAGCGTGGCGACGACGGTGGTGGTGCCCAGGTCGAACGCGATGCCGTACACCCGGTCGGTGGTGTCGCCCGGCTGCACGTCGACCAGCACGTCGTCGACCAGCACCGCGGTCACGCGGAAGTCGGCGGCGCGCAGCGCGCGGGGCAGCGCACGCAGCGCGTGCAGGTCGACCGCGGGCTCCAGGTCGGGAAGCGCGGCGAGCAGGCGCTCGAGGTCGGTGCGCTGGTCGGCGAGCGTCGGCTCGGGCAGCTCGACGCAGCGCTTCTGCACCGCGGGCCGCAGGATCACCTGCCGCCCGACGCCCACCGTGGCCGCCTTGGGCCGGGTGACGAGCGGCGGTACCTCGACCCGCAGGTCGCTCGTGGCCGGGGCGCGGCAGGCGAGCCGCCACCCGGCGCGCAGCTCGTCGGCGTCGAACGCGCGCGGGTCCAGCCGGGAGACCGGCACGTCGCCCTCGACGACCCGGACCTTGCACTTGCGGCAGGTGCCGTGGCCGCCGCAGGTGGAGTCGATCGCGATGCCGTTCCAGCTGGCGGCGTCGAACAGCGTGACGCCCGAAGGCACCCGCACCTCGCGGGGCCGACCGCCGTCGACCTCGTAGGAGATGCGGACCCGGTCGGTGCTCACGCCGGCTGCTTCCTCGCCCGGTGCGCCGCGATCCACGCCGCGCCCCACTCGTCGTTGCCGAGCAGCAGGTCGGCGGCCTTCACCGCGTCGACGATCTGCGGGGTGCGCACGTCCATGACCGCGCTGGTGAGCCCGCACGTCATGGCCATCGGCAGGAACGCGGCGCCGAGCGCGTGCCGGTCCGGCATGCCGAACGAGACGTTGGACGCGCCGAGCGTGGTGTTCACCCCGAACTCGTCGCGGATCAGCTCCAGGGTGTCGAGCGTCTTGCGCACCAGCGTGGAGTCCGCGCCCACCGGCATCGCGAGCGGGTCGATCACGATGTCCTCGATCGGGATCTCGTACTCGCCGACCGCGACGTCGATGATCTTGCGGGTGATCTCGAGCCGCTTGCGCGGCTCGTCGGGGATCTCGTCCTCGGCGTTGGGGAGGGCGATCACGGCCGCGCCGTGCTCCTTGACCAGGGGCAGGATGGCCTCGAGCCGCTCGCGCTCGCCGGTGACGGAGTTGACCAGCGCCTTGCCGCGGTAGGCCGCGAGCCCGGCCTCGAGGGCCTCCACCACCGACGAGTCGATGCACAGCGGCAGGTCGGTGAGCTCCTGGATCATCGTGACCGCGCGCGAGAGCAGCTCTGCCTCGTCGGCGAGCGGCACACCCATGTTGACGTCGAGCATCGTGGCGCCACCGGCGACCTGCTGCTCGACGTCCACCGCGATCCGGGAGAGGTCGCCGGCCCGCAGCTGCTCGGCGAACTTCTTGCGGCCGGTGGGGTTGATCCGCTCGCCGATGAGGCAGAACGGCTGGTCGGGGCCGATCACCACCTCGCGGGTGGCCGAGGAGACCGTCGTGTGCACCTCACACCCCCACCGCGGCCCGTCGGGTGGCGAGCAGCTCCTTGGCGCGCCGCACCGCCGTGGACGCGTCGGCGGCGTAGCCGTCGGCGCCGACGGCGTCGGCGTACTCCTGGGTGACCGGGGCCCCGCCGACCATGACGATCACCTGGTCGCGCAGGCCCGCCTTCTGCAGCGCGTTGATGTTGGCCTTGAACATCGGCATGGTCGTGGTGAGGAACGCCGAGAACCCGACGATGTCGGGCTTGTGCTCCAGCACGCCGGCCACCACCTTCTCCGGCGAGACCTGCACGCCGAGGTCGATCACGCGGAAGCCCGCGCCCTCCAGCATGATGTTGACGAGGTTCTTGCCGATGTCGTGCACGTCGCCCTTGACCGTGCTCATGAGGAACGTGCCGACGGTCCGGGCGCCGGTCTCGGCGAGCAGCGGGCGCAGCCGGTCGAGCGCCCCCGCCATCGCCCGGCCGGCGATGAGCATCTCGGGCACGAAGAAGTCGCCGCGCTCGAACCGGGCGCCGACCTCCTCCAGCGACGGGATGAGCGCGTCGAACAGCATCGTCTCCGGCGCCAGACCGGCCTCGAGGCCCTGCTCGGTGAGCTCGAGCACCCGCGGCCCGTTGCCGACGAGGGTCTCGTCGTAGAGCGCTCTGAGGATCTCCTCGTCAGTCATACGGCTTCCTTTCCCCAGTGGTGGCCGAGCTGGGCGGACAGCCCGCGCAGCTCGCGGACCAAGATGTCCCCGAGCCGGGTGATCCCGTGGTCGTTGATGCGGGTGGTGGGGCCGGACACCGACACCGCGGCGATCACGGCCCCGTCGACGCCGCGGACGGGGGCGGCGACCGCGCCGAGCCCCACCTCCAGCTCGTCGAGCGAGACGGCCCAGCCGCGCCTGCGCACCTCGACGAGCATGTGCTCGAGCGTGGCGCGGTCGACCGGCGAGTGCGGGGTGCGCCGCTCCAGCTGCCCCGGCGGCAGCGGGAGCACCCCGAACGCGTAGAGCACCTTGCCCAGCGCGGTGCAGTGGGCCGGCACGTCGACCCCGACCCAGTTCGTGGAACCGAGCAGGTAGCGGCTGTCGATCTGGGCGATCTGCACGACCTCCCGGCCGCGCGGCACCGACATGTTCACCGTCTCCTCGGTGAGCTCGCTGATGCGGTCCAGGGTGGGCCGGGCGAGCTCGACGAGGTCGTGCAGCGCGCTGGGGCGGGCGGCGTAGATCGAGAACAGCGCGCCGGGGCGGAAGGCGCCGTTCTGGTCGCGCTGGACCAGCCGGCTGCGCTCGAGCGCCTGCAGCAGGCGGGAGGTGGTGGACTTCGCGAGCCCGAGCTCGGCCACGAGCGAGCTGAACGTCCGCGGCGCACCGGACTCCACGACGAGCGCGAGCAGCGCGCTCGCGCGGTCGACGGCCTGGCTGCCCAGATGTTGTGTCGGCATCGCCGGATCCGTTCCCGAAGAGTTCCATGTTATGGAACCAGTGTTCCGAGGAATGCCGTTAGGATCCTGCCGGCATCGGTCGCCGTCAAGCACCGGTTTTTGCGAAGATCCGCAGGGGGTCCGCATGTTCCGCAACACCATGCCGCGCTACGAGATCCTTTCCGAGGAAGCGATGGCCACCCTCGACCGCGGGTGGCGGCGGATCGTCAGCGAGATCGGGGTGGAGTTCGTTTCCGAGCGCGCGCTGGAGCTGTTCCGGCAGGCCGGCCAGAAGGTCGAGGACCAGTGCGTGATCTTCGACCCGGACTTCGTGCTGGAGCAGGTGGCCAAGGCGCCGCGCTCGTTCGACGTGCAGGCCCGCAACCCGGCGCACACCGTCCACATCGGAGACGACGCGATGGTCTTCGGCAGCGTCTACGGGCCGCCGTTCGTCCGCGAGGGCGACGTCCGGCGCGACGCGAAGCTCGCCGACTTCCACTCGTTCGCCAAGCTCGCCCAGAGCTTCGACGCCATCGACTCCGCAGGTGGGGTGGTGTGCGAGCCGGAGGACGCACCCCTGGACTCGCGGCACCTCGACATGACCTACGCCCTGCAGACGCTCACCGACAAGATCTACATGGGCAACGTCGTCTCGGGGGAGAACGCGCGTGACACGCTGGCCATGACGGAGATACTCTTCGGCGGCCGCGAGGCCATCGAGGCCACGCCCGCGACCATCTCCTTGATCAACTGCAACTCGCCCCTGCGGTGGGACGAGCGGATGCTCGAGGCGCAGTTCGTCTACTCCGAGGCGAACCAGCCGGTCGTGCTGACCCCGTTCCTCCTCATGGGTGCGATGTCGCCGGTTTCCATTCCTGCAACGTTGGCGCAACAGATGGCGGAGGCGCTCACCGGCATCGCGTTGTCGCAATTGATCAGGCCCGGCGCACCCGTGATCTTCGGTTCGTTCCTGTCGAACATCGACATGCAGTCCGGGTCCCCCTGTTTCGGGACACCCGAATCGGCGGTGGGGTTGCTCTGTACGGGTCAGATCGCCCGGCGGTTCGGGCTACCGGTGCGTTCCGGGGGCGGGTTGACCTCGAGCCAGACCCCCGACGCGCAGGCGGGCTACGAGAGCCTGATGACGATGCTCCCGACGTTCCTCGCGGGCATCAACTGGGTCATGCACGCCGCGGGCTGGCTGGAGGGCGGGCTCGTCGCCTCCTACGAGAAGTACGTGCTCGACGTCCAGGTGCTGGAGATGCTGCAGCAGGAGTTCACCCCGCTGGAGATCGACGAGGCGTCGCTGGCGTTCGAGGCCCACGACGAGGTGCGCCACGGCGGGCACTTCCTCGGCGCGGCACACACCATGGAACGGTTCCGCACCTGCTTCTACCGCCCGTTCCTGTCCAGCTCGGACAACTACGAGCGGTGGGTCCGCAACGGGGCGGCCGACGCCGCGGCCCGGGCCGCCGAGGTGGCCCGCACGAAGCTGGCGGAGTACGAGCCACCGCCGCTGGACGACGCGATCCGTGAGGAGCTGGAGGACTACGTGGCGCGCCGCAGGCGCGAGCTGGGCGACTGAACTCCGACGAGCGGCGCGTTCGCCGGAACCCGATCCGACCAACGCGCCGCTCGTCGGATCCGAAGCGGAGACCGGGAGGAGTGGCATGACCGGAGCGCGCGTCGTGATCATCGGGGCCGGCGTGGTGGGGGCCGCGCTCGCCGACGAGCTCTCCGCCCGCGGCTGGACCGACGTCACCGTCGTCGACCAGGGGCCGCTGCCCGCGGCGGGCGGGTCCAGCTCGCATGCGCCGGGGCTGGTCTTCCAGGCCAACCCGTCGAAGACGATGACGGAGATGGCCCGCTACACCGTCGACAAGCTCGGCGGGCTCTCCCTCGACGGGCAGCCCTGCTACCTGCCGGTCGGCGGCCTGGAGCTGGCGACCACGCCGGAGCGGCTCGCCGACCTGCACCGCCGGTGCGGCTGGCTCACCTCGTGGGGCGTCGAGGCCCGGGTCGTGGGGCCCGACGAGTGCGTCGCCCTGCACCCGCTGCTCGACCGCGACGCCGTGCTCGGCGGGCTGCACACCCCGACCGACGGCCTCGCGAAGGCGGTGCGGGCCGTCGACGCCCAGCTGCGCGCCGCCGCCGAGCGCGGCGTGCGGATCCTCGACCGGCACGAGGTCACCGGCATCTCCGTCACCGGCGGCCGGGTCACCGGGGTGGTCACCGACCACGGCGAGCTGCCCGCCGACGTCGTCGTCTGCTGCGCGGGGATCTGGGGCCCGAAGGTCGCGGCGATGGTGGGGGTGTCGCTGCCGCTCACGCCGCTGGCCCACCAGCTGGCCTACACCGACCCGATCCCGGCGCTCGCCGGCCACGACCGGGAGGCCACCCACCCGATCCTGCGCCACCAGGGCGCCGACCTCTACCTGCGTGAACGCGGCGAGTCGCTCGCCGTCGGCTACTACGGCCACGACCCGATGCCGGTCGACGCCCGCGACATCCTCGGCGTCGACGAGGCCGAGGTGATGCCGTCGGTGCTGCCGTTCACCGAGGACGACTTCGCCCCCGGCTGGGCCGAGGCGCAGGCGGTCCTGCCCGCCCTGCGCGAGGCCAAGGTCGCCGACGCGATGAACGGCCTGTTCTCGTTCACGATCGACGGCATGCCGCTCATGGGGCCCGTGCGCGACGTCCCGGGTTTCTGGGTGGCCGAGGCGGTGTGGGTCACCCACTCCTGCGGGGTGGCCAAGGCGGTGGCCGAGTGGCTGGTGGAGGGCCGGTCGACGAGCTTCGACCTGCACGAGTGCGACGTGAACCGGTTCTGGCCGCACCAGCTCGCCCCCGACTTCGTGCTCGCCAAGAACAAGCAGAACTACGTCGAGATCTACGACGCGCTGCATCCCCTCGAGCCCATGCGCGAGCCGCGGCCGCTGCGCACCTCCCCGTTCTACGAGCGGGAACGCGCCCTCGGCGCGGTCTTCCTCGAGGCCGCGGGCTGGGAGCGCCCGCAGTGGTACGAGACCAACGCCGCGCTCGTCGCAGGCCGCGACATCCCCACCCCCGACGACTGGGCCGCCCGCTGGTGGTCGCCCACCGTCGGGGCGGAGGCCCAGATCACCCGCGAGCGCGTGGCGCTCTACGACATGACGTCCCTGACCCGCATCGAGGTGAGCGGCGCGGGCGCCACCGCGTTCCTGCAGCGGGTGAGCACCGGCAACGTCGACCGCCCGGTCGGCACGGTCACCTACTGCCTGCTGCTCGACGAGGGCGGCGGCATCCGCAGCGACATCACCGTCGCCCGGCTCGGGCCCGAAGAGTACCAGGTCGGCGCCAACGGCCCGCTCGACCTCGACCTGCTGCTGCGCGCGGCGCCCGACGGCGTCGTCGTCCGCGACACCACCGCGGGCACCTGCTGCGTCGGGATCTGGGGCCCGCTGGCTCGCGAGGTGGTGCTGCCGCTCGCGCCCGACCTCGCCGACGTGCGGTACTTCCGGTGCAGGCGGGTGTACGTCGGCACGGTGCCGGTCACCGCGCTGCGCGTGTCGTACGTGGGCGAGCTGGGCTGGGAGCTCTACACCACCGCCGACATGGGCCGCACGCTGTGGGACGCGCTGTGGCAGGCAGGCCGCGAGCACGGGATCATCGCCGCGGGCCGGGGCGCGTTCAACTCGCTGCGGCTGGAGAAGGGCTACCGCTCGTTCGGCACCGACATGACGTTCGAGCACGACCCGTGGGAGGCCGGGCTCGGGTTCGCCGTCAAGCTCGACAAGGGCGAGTTCACCGGCCGCAACGCCGTGCTGCGCCGCCGCGACCGGGTCCGCCGCAGCCTCGCCTGCCTCACGCTGGACGAGACGGTGCTGGGCAAGGAGCCGGTGTTCGCCGACGGCCGCCCGGTCGGCTACGTCACCAGCGCCGCGTACGGCTACACGGTCGGCCGCGGCATCGCCTACGCCTGGCTGCCCGCCGAGCTCGCCACGCCGGGACAGCCGGTCGAGATCGGCTGGTTCGACCGGCGCATCCCGGCGGTGGTGGCGCAGGAGCCGCTCGTCGACCCCGGGATGGAACGCCTGCGCGGTTGACCGGCGGCCGGCGTCGTCCTCACAGCCCCGGCGGCTCGTAGCGGCCGTCGACGGCGGTCCACCCCCCGTCGACGGTGAGCACGCTGCCGGTCACGAAGCTCGCCGCGTCCGACGCCAGGTACACCACGGCGCCGGCGAGCTCCGACGGCTGCGCCCACCGGCCGAGCGCGCTCTTGGCCGCGTAGGCGCCCGCCCACGCCGGGTCGGCGCGGATCTGCGTGGTCAGCGGGGTCTCGACGACGCCGGGGGCGATCGCGTTCACCCGCACCCCGCGCGGCCCGAGCTCGGCGGCCGCGGTGCGCAGCAGCTGCACCAGCCCCGCCTTCGTGGCCGCGTAGACGCCCTGGCCCGGCTCGACGGTGACCGCCCGGATCGAGGTGAACCCGATGATCGACCCGCGGCCGCGCTCGGCCATCGGGCCGCCGAACGCGCGGACCAGGTCGAACGAGGCGCGCAGGTTGAGGTCGACGACCCGGTCGAACTCGGCGTCGGCGTAGTCGAGCAGCCGCTTGCGGACGTTGGTGGCCGCGGTGAACACCAGCACGTCGACCTCGCCGAGCTCCGCGGCGGCGGCGCGGACCGCGGCCCGGTCGAGCACGTCGAGCGCGTACGCGGTGCCGGTCGCTGTCCCGGCCGCGGTCTCCGCGGCGGCGTCGGCGTCCCGGTCGGCGCACACGACCTCGGCCCCGTGCGCGGCGAGCGCGCGGGCCGCCTCCCGGCCGATCCCGCTGCCCGCGCCCACGACGACCGCGCGCCTGCCGTCGAGCCGGAACAGCCCCTGGTAGCTCACGGGCGGATCACCGCCATCCGCGTGACGGTCAGCTCCTCGACCGCGAACCGCGGCCCCTCCCGGCCGATGCCGGAGTCCTTCACGCCCCCGTAGGGCATCGTGTCGGAGCGGAAGCCGGGCACCTCGTTCACGACGACACCACCCACCTCCAGCCGGTCCACCGCGCGGAACGCCGCCGCGAGCGACCGGGTGAACACGCTCGCGTGCAGCCCGTAGCGCGAGGCGTTGACCACGTCGAACGCGGTCTCCAGGTCGGGCACGGTGCGCACGCACACCACCGGGCCGAACACCTCCTCGTCCCAGGCACGCACCCCGTCCGGGACGCCGGTCAGCACGGTCGGGACGCCGTCGCGCAGCCGCTTCGCGCCCGCGGCGACCGCCTCGTCGACCCACTCGTCCACCCGCCGCTGCGCCGCGGGGTCGATCAGCGCGGACACCCGGGTCGCGGGGTCGCGCGGGTCCCCGACGGTGACGTCGGCGAGCCCCGCCGCGAGCCGCTCCAGCAGCGCGTCGGCCACCGGCTCCTCCACCAGCACCCGCTGCACGGAGATGCACGCCTGGCCGGAGGCGTAGAACCCGCCGCGCAGGATCGCCGAGGCCGCGGCGTCGAGGTCGGCGTCGGCGGCGACGACGAGCGCGGCGTTCGAGCCGAGCTCCAGCAGCACCTTGCGGGGTGCGGCGGAGCGGGCGATCCGGTGCCCCACCTCGGCCGAGCCGGTGAACGAGACCGCGCCGATCCGCGGGTCGGTCACCAGCCGGGCGCCCACCTCGGCATCGCCGGTGACCAGCTGCACCATCGACGGCGGCGCCCCCGCCTCGCGCAACGCGTGCACGAGCCACAGCGTGGCGAGCGGGGTCTGCGGCGCGGGTTTGCCGATCACCGGGCAGCCCGCGGCGATGGCCGGGGCGAACTTGTGGGCGGCGAGCAGCAGCGGGTAGTTGAACCCCGTGATCCCGATGACGACGCCGATCGGCCGCCGGGTCCAGAAACCGATCATGCCGTCGCCGGAGGGCAGCAGGTCCAGCGGCACGGTCTCCCCGTGCAGCCGGGCCACCTCCTCGGCCGCCGCGGCGAGGGTCACCAGCGTGCGGTCGACCTCGACCCGGCAGTCGACGAGCGGCTTGCCGGTCTCCAGCACGAGCAGGTCCTCCAGGTCGCCACGGCGGTCGGCGAGCGCGTCGCGCGCCGCGAGCAGCACGTCGCGGCGGACCCGCGAGGGCAGCGCGGCCGCCTCGGCGCGGACGGCGAGCGCCGCCTCCAGCGCGGCCTCGGCGTCGGCGACGCGGCCGACCGGGCCGGGGGCGACGACCGAGCCGTCGTAGGGGAACCGGACGTCGGCGGTGGCCGCGGGCACCCAGCCATCGCCGATCGGCAGGCCGTCGGGGAAGGGGAGCGCGGGCGGCGTCACCGTGGTCGTCGTCGGCACCGGGCTCACCGCAGGAACCGGTCGGCCGCGGCCGCGTAGACGTGGGCGCACCGGACGATGTCGGCGACCTCCACGAACTCGTCGGCCTGGTGGGCGATCCACTTCCCGCCCGGCCCGTAGACGACGGTCGGGATGCCCGCGTCGCGGGTGAGGATCGTGCCGTCGGTCGCGCCGGGCACGCCGCCGTAGCGGGCGGGCTCGCCGACCACCTCGGTGTGGGCGGCCGCGAGCGCGGCGACCAGCGGGTGGTCGGTGGCGATCTCGACGCACGGCCGGTCGTCGACGACGGTCAGCTGCGAGGTCACCCCGTCCGGGGCGCCCGCCTCGGCGGCGAGCGCGCGCACCCGCTCCACCAGCGCGGCGTGGTCGACGCCCGGGATCGTGCGCACGTCGACCGCGACGCTCGCCCCTCCCGGGATCACGTTGATCTGCTCGAGCGAGCCGGCCCGGCTCACCGTGGGCGTCACGTACACCTCGCCGAGGTGCTCGTGGGCCGGGTGGGCCTTCTGCAGCTCGTCCTGCAGCGCGGCGAGCGCCACGAGCAGCCGCCCGGCCGCGGGCAGGGGGTTGCGCCCGTGCTGGGGCATCGCGCCGTGAGCCATCGCCCCGAGCAGGTCGACCCGGATCCGCACCGCGCCCTTGGCCGAGGTGCAGATCTCGCCCTCCTCGGGCTCGCAGATGATCGCGCCGTCGACGCCGCGGGCGAGGTCGGTGCCTGCGAAGTGCTTGGCGCCGAGCATGAGCCCCTCCTCGTCGACGAGCGCGCACACCAGCACGCGGCCCGGGAAGGGGCCCGCGAGCTGCAGCGCCCGCACCCCGTGCAGCATCGCGGCGACGCCCGACTTCATGTCCGCCGACCCGCGGCCGTAGAGCCGCCCGTCGCGGATCTCGCCGCCGTAGGGGTCGACGCTCCAGCCGCCCGGGTCGCCCTCGGTGACGACGTCGGTGTGGCCCTCGAACGCGAGCGTGCGCCCCGGCCCGCCGCCGCCCTCGACGACCGCGACGACGTTCGGCCGGCCCGGCGCCACCTCGGTGATCAGCGGCTCCCAACCGAACGACCGCATGGTCTCGGCCACCAGCTGCGCGGCGGGGGCCTCCCGCGCTCCGTCCTCGTTCACCGTGCGCAGCCGCACCAGGTCGCGGGTCAGCGCGACCACGGCCTCCTCGTCGACGGGGTAGGTCACACCAGCTCCTCCGGGACGCCGCGGGCCAGGTCGGCCGCCGTCCGGCCGGCGAGCGCCCCGCGGATCGTGGGCACGGCGGCGACCAGCCGCCGCGTGTACGGGTGCTCGGGCGCGTCGGCGACCCGCGCCGCCGGCCCGAGCTCGACCAGCTCGCCGTGGTGCAGCACGGCGATCGTGTCGCAGACGTGGCGCACGACGGCGAGGTCGTGCGAGACGAACACGAGCGTGAGCCGGTAGCGCTCGACGAGGTCGGCGAGCAGGTTGAGGATCTGCGCGCGCACCGACACGTCCAGCGCGCTCACCGGCTCGTCGGCCACCAACACCGACGGGCGCGGGGCGAGCGCCCGCGCGATCGAGATGCGCTGGCGCTGCCCGCCGGAGAACTGGTGCGGGTAGCGGTCGCCCGCGTCCGGGGGCAGCCCGACCGCGGCGAGCAGCTCCGCGACGCGCCCGGGCACATCCGGCTCGCGCTTGCCCGCGAGCGGCTCGGCGACGATGTCGCGCACCCGCATCCGCGGGTCGAGCGAGCCCATCGGGTCCTGGAACACCACCTGCAGCCGGTCGCGCAGGAACCCCAGCTTGCGCTCGGGCTGCCCGCCGACGTCGCGGCCGTCGAAGGTGATCGTGCCCGCGGTGGGGGAGTCGAGGCCGGCGAGGAGCCGGATGAGCGTCGACTTGCCGGAGCCGGACTCGCCGACCAGCCCGAACCGCTGCCCCTCGGCGATCTGGAACGAGACCCCGTCCAGCGCGTGGACCGACGGCGGCCGCTGCCGCAGGGACGTGCGGGGCCGCCGGTAGACCCGGTGCAGGTCGCGGACCTCGATGAGCGGCCGCTGCGGAGCTTCAGGAATGTGGCTTTCCGGAAGCCCAGGTTCGTGGATGTGGCTTTCCTGAACTTCCCGGGGCTCCTCCACCGGGTGGTGGCAGGCGTACCCGCCGCCGTCGCGCGGCGTCCACGGCGGCAGCACCGCGCAGTCGTCGGACGCGTTGGCGCAGCGGGTGCGGAACACGCAGCCGTCGGGGAAGCGGCCCGCGGCGGGCACCGAGCCGGGGATCGTGCGCAGCCGCCCACGGTCGTCGAGGTCGCCCAGGTCGGACGCGGCGAGCAGGCCGCGGGTGTAGGGGTGGCGGGGCCGGGTGAAGACCTCGGTGACCGGCCCGGACTCCACGATCCGCCCGCCGTACATCACCAGCACGCGCTCGCACACCGTGGCGACCACGGCCAGGTCGTGGGTGATGAACAGCAGCGCGGCGTCGCGCTGCGCGACCCCGGACAGGATCAGGTCCAGCACCTGGGCCTGCACCGTGACGTCGAGCGCGGTGGTCGGCTCGTCGGCGAGCAGCACCTTCGGGCCGTTGGCCAGCGCGATCGCGATCATCACGCGCTGGCGCTGCCCGCCGGAGAGCTGGTGCGGGTAGGCGCCGGCCAGCCGCTCGGGGTCGGGCAGCTGCACGCTGCGCAGGAGGTCGACGGCCGCGGCCCGGGCGGCGCGGCGGTCGGGCCGGGTGCCGTGCAGCCGCATCACCTCGGCGACCTGGTCCCCGACCCGCATCGCCGGGTTGAGCGCGGTCATCGGCTCCTGGAACACCATCGTCATCGCGCCGCCGCGCACGGCCGCGAGCTGCCGCTCCGGGGCGCCGACGAGGTCGTGGTCGACGCCGTCGAGCCGAACCGAGCCGGTGGCGTGCACGCCCTCGGGCAGCAGGCCCATCATCGCGAGCGCGGTGAGCGACTTGCCGGAGCCGGACTCGCCGATGAGCCCCACCCGCTCGCCCGCGGACAGGGAGAACGACACGTCGGAGACCAGCCGCAGGTCGGCGGTGCCCACGCCGAGCCCGTCGACGGTGAGAACGGTGCGCGCGCTCATCGCCGGTCCACCAGCCGCGGATCGAAGCGGTCGCGCAGCCCGTCGCCGAGCAGGTTGAACCCGAGCACCGCGAGCGCGATCGCCAGGCCCGGCCACAGCGCGAGCTCCGGCCGCACGGCGAGCAGCTGCTGGGCCTCCTGCAGCATCCGCCCCCACGACGGGGTCGGCGGGCGGGTGCCGAAGCCGAGGAAGGACAGCGCCGCCTCGGCGAGCACGGCGATCGCGAACGACACCGACGCCTGCACGAGCAGCAGGCCCCCGATGTTGGGCAGCACGTGCCGGACGGCGATCGCGGTGCGCGGGCGCCCGGCGGCGCGGGCGGCGAGCACGTACTCGGTGGCGAGCACCTGCAGCGCCCCGCTGCGGGCCAGCCGCGCGAACGACGGGACGGTCGCGATGCCGATCGCGACCATCGCGGTGAGCGTGCTCGGCCCGTAGACCGCGCCGAACATGATCGCGAGCAGCAGCGCGGGGAACGCGAGCACCAGGTCGTTGGCCCGCATGACGAGCTCGCCCAGCCACCGCGGGCCCATCGCGGCGACGATCCCGATCGGCGTTCCGACGACCCCGGCGAGCCCGACCGCCACGACCCCGACGAACAGCGTGGTGCGCGCGCCGACGAGCAGCTGGCTCACCACGTCGCGGCCGAACGTGTCGGTGCCCAGCCAGTGGGCGGGGCCCACCGGGGCGAGCCGCGCGGTGGGGTCGACGAGCACCGGGTCGTACGGCGTCCAGGCGAACGAGACGAGCGCCGCGGCCACGACGAGCCCGACGAGCGCGCCGCCCACGACGAGCGTGGGCGGGCCGATCCGGCCCCGGGTGCCCGCGGCCGTCACGCCGCCCTCCGCAGCCGGGGGTCGAGCACGGTGTAGGCCACGTCCACCAGGAAGTTGACCACCAGGACCGCGAGCACGAGCACGATCACCACGCCCTGCACGAGCAGCAGATCGCGGTTGGCGACGCCGTCGAGCAGGAGGCTGCCCAGCCCCGGGATCACGAACACCCGCTCGACCACGACCGCCCCGACGAGCAGCGTCGACAGCTGCAGGCCGAGCACCGTCACCACCGGGATCGCGGCGTTGCGCAGCCCGTGGCGCACGAGCGCCCGGCCCGGGGTGAGGCCCTTGGAGCGGGCGGTGCGCAGGTAGTCCTCGCGCAGCACGTCGAGCACGGCGGAGCGCACGTAGCGGGTGAGCACCGCGCCCTGCACGAGCCCGAGCGCGAGCGCCGGGAGCAGGAGCTTGCGCAGGAAGTCCACGGGGTCGGCCGCGGGCGGGGTCCACCCGCCGGAGGGCAGCCAGCGCAGCCGCACCGCGAACACCGTGACGAGCAGGATGCCCGCGATGAAGCTCGGCACGGCCACCCCGACCTGGCTCGCCGCCGAGATCACCGCGCCGCTCGCGCGGCGGTGCCGCACCGCGGCCAGCACCCCGAGCGGCAGCGCCACGACCAGCGCGACCGCCATGCCGGACAGCACGAGCCAGGTCGTGACGAGCAGCCGGTCGACGATCTGCGGACCGATGTCGACGTGCGTGACGTAGGAGCGGCCGAAGTCGCCGACCGGGAGCCCGCTCACCCAGTCCAGGTACTGCACGACGAGCGGGCGGTCGGTGCCGAACGCCGCGCGGGTGGCCGCGACCGCCTCCTCGGTGGCGTTGACGCCGAGCGCCACCCGGGCCGGGTCGCCCGGCAGCACGGACATGAACGCGAACACGACGACCGACGCCACGGCGAGGCTCGCGGCGAACACCGCGGTCCGGCGGAGGAGCTGCAGCAGCACGGTTACCCGCGGGAGAGCGCCGTGACGTCGAACGACTCGCCGATCCGGTTCTGGGGCAGGCCGCGCACGTCGGCGTCGGCGACGATCAGGTTCGGCAGCACGAACAGCCAGTCCGCCGCCGCGTCCTCGGCGATGATCCTCCCCACCTGGCGCAGGCTCGCCACCTGCTGCTCCGGGCCGCCGGCCTCGGACTCGGCGAGCAGCCGCTGCACCTCGGGATTGTCGTAGCGCCAGTAGTAGTCCGGGTCGCCGAACGTGCGGATGTCGCGTGGCTCGACGTGCGAGACGATCGACAGGTCGTAGTCGGCGCCTCGGAACACCTCCTCGAGCCAGCGGGCCGGGAACTCCAGCGGCTCGATCTCGGTCCGGATGCCGACGGCGGCGAGCTGGCTCTGCACCACCTGCGCCGCCGCGACCGCGTAGGGGAGGTTCGCGATCCGCATGCGCAGCGACGGGTTCGGCATCCCCGCCGCGGCGAGCAGCGCCCGGGCCGCCTCCGGGTCGTACGGGGTGACGTCGGGCATCGGCTCGTACCAGGGGTCCGTCGGCGGGACCATGGTGTCGATGGTGGCGCCGCGGCCTGCCCACGCGGTGTCCAGCACCGCCTGGTGGTCGATCGCCATCGCGATCGCCCGGCGCACCCGCACGTCGCTCGTCGGGCCCGAGGCGTTGTTCATGGCGAGGGTGACCTCGCCGTTCGTGGTGCCCTCGATCACCTGGAACCGGTCGTCGCCGTCGAACTGCGCGAGCGCCTCGGGCGCCTGCACGGTGCCGATCACGTCGATGCCGTCGGTGAGCAGGGCGTTGACGGCGGCGGTGGCGTCGCGGAAGTACTGCAGCTCGATCCGGGGGATCGCGGGTGGCTCGCCCCAGTAGTCGTCGCGGCGGGTGAGCACGAGGCGATCGCCGCGGCGGAACTCCGCCACCGTGTACGGGCCGGTGCCGACCGGCGTGTTCGCAAGATCGGCCACGCCCGACGGGTCGAACATCGCGCCGATGCGGGTGGTCATGGAGAACAGCCAGTTGTTGCTCGGCCGGGAGAGCGTGACCCGCACCTGCGTCGGCGAGACGACCTCGACGCCGGACACGACGTCCATCCCGTTCTTGAGCGAGATCGTCCAGGCGTCGGACTGGACCCGCTCGATGCTGAACTTGACGTCGTCGGCCGTGAACGGCTCGCCGTTGGAGAACGTGACGCCCTCGCGGAGGGTGAAGTCGTAGACGAGCCCGTCCGGGCTCACGGTCCAGGACTCGGCGAGCGCCGGCACGATCTCCCCGGTCGCCTGGTCCAGCTCCACGAGGCCCTCGTAGACGTTCACGAGGAGAGCCTCGGGGATCGCGGCGCCGTCGGTGCGGGTGAAGTCGAGGTTGGCCGGCTCGGCCGTGAACCCGATCCGCAGGGGGGCGTCCGGGGAGTCCGGCGCCGCCCCGGGTGAGGCGGTGGAACCGGCCGAGCAGCCGGCCGCGAGCAGCGCCCCGGCCAGCAGGAGGACACCCGAACGGGGCAACGAACGCATCACCTGGAGGATCCTCCCACCCGCAACTGGTCGGACCAGTGGCCTCATCGAGCCGCTACCGTGTCATGGGAGATCGGGTCGGTCAAGCACGAGCGGAGCGGCGATGGCAATGGCGGATGCGGAGGCGGGCAGGCCCTTCGAACCGGTGCGGCCCGTCCGCGCCTACCAGAGCATCGTCGAGCAGGTCGAGGACCGGGTGCTGCGCGGGCTGCTGCGTCCCGGCCAGCGGCTGCCCAGCGAGCGGGAGATGACCGCCCAGTTCGGCGTCAGCCGCTCCACGGTGCGCGAGGCGTTGCGCGTGCTGGAGAGCGACGGCCTGATCCGCTCCCGGCCCGGCGACCCGAACGGTCCCGAGGTGCTGCCGTTCTCCCCGACCGCGCTGCGCAAGTCGATCACGCGCCTGGTCCGCGTCGACGAGATCGGCCTCGCCGAGCTCGTCCAGTTCCGGATGCTGCTGGAAGGCTCGGCGAACCTCCTCGCCGCCCGGCTCGCGACCGACGACGAGCTCGCCGCGATGGGCGATGCCCTCGCCGAGATGGAGCGCGCCCTCGACCGCGGCTACGAGGAGTTCAGCCGCGCCGACGTCGCCTTCCACGACACCGTCGCCACGGCCAGCCGCAACGTCCTCATCCAGGTGTGCAGCGACGTCGTCCGCGGCGTCGTGCTGAGCCTCATCTCGCAGAAGATCGCCGACGCGCCGGACCGCCGCAGCCTCATGGAACGATCCCTGCGCCACCACGCCGAGGTGCTCGACGCCGTCCGCCGCCGCGACGGCCCGCTCGCCGCGCGCCTGGCCCGCGAGTCGCTCTACGACTACTACGCCGACTACGTCCCCGAGGCCGAGCGGCCTCTGGTCCGGGCGTTGCTCGAAACCGAGTTGCCCTGAAGCCGGGTTCAACTCCTAGCGTCGGGGACATGACCGATCGACTGCGCGGGTACGGCGCCGCGCTCTCCGTCACCGACGAGCTGGCCGAGCACGCGCACGCGGCCGAGCGGTGGGGCTACTCCGCGGTCTGGCTGCCCGGCGGACAGCTGGCGAGCCTCGAGCCGCTGCTCGAGATCCTGCGCGCGACGACCCGGGTCGCGGTCGTGCCCGGGATCATCCCGCTCGACGTGCACGGGGTCGACGCGATCACCGCGCTGTACGCGGAGGCCGAGCGGATCGGCCCGGGGCGCCTCGTGGCCGGCGTCGGCGGCCAGGTCGGCATCGCGGTGCTGCGGCAGGCGGCCGACGCGCTCGGCGCCGCGGTGCCGCGGGAGCGCACCCTGCTCGCCGCGCTCGGTCCGCGCAAGCTCGACCTCGCCCGGGATCGCTTCGGCGGGGCCGTCACGCTGCTGGTGACGCCGGACCACACGTCCTGGGCGAAGGAGCGCCTCGGCGGGTCGACGCTCGTGGTCGAGCAGATGGTCGTCCTCGACGAGGACCCGCGGGCGGCGCGGGCGGCCGCGCGCGAACCGCTCGGCTTCCTGGCGGCCGTGCCCGGGTACGCGGCGACGTTCTCCCGGATGGGCTTCGGCGAAGCCGACGTCGCCGACCTCTCCGACGGCCTGGTCGACGCCACGTTCGCCTGGGGCGGCGCCGACCGGGTCGCCGCCCGGCTGCGCGAACAGGCCGCCGAGGGGGCCGACCACGTGGTGGTCGGCCCCCTCGGCGGCCCCGGCGAACCGAAGACCCTGGAACGGCTCGCCACCGAGCTCGCGCTCGCCTGACCCGCGCGGCCCTAGAGCCCGCGGAGGCGTCGATCGAGACCGTGCGGAACTGCGGGCGGCCGTTGACCGGCAGCTCGAAGCCCTTCACGTGGTTGCGCACCGCGTAGTCGTTGCCGGCAAGTCCGCGTCAGCGCCCGCACGCGGCGGCTGGTGGAGGCCGAGGCCGAGCGGATCGGCTACGTGCCCAACACGCTCGCGCGCTCGCTGGTGCTCGGCTCGGCGATGACGCTCGGCCTGGTGATCACCACCCCGTCCAACCCGTTCTACGCGCAGCTGATCCACGGCGTGGAGGTGCAGGGCCGCAGGCACGGCTACTCGATGCTGCTGCTCGTCACCGACGAGTCGGAGGAGATCGAGCGGCGGGCGGTGGAGTCGCTGCTGCGGGCCGCCGTCGACGGCGTGCTCGCGGTGCCGGTGCAGGGCGGGTCCGACCCGTGGCCGCGGCTCGCCACCGCCGGGATCCCGCTCGTGCTGGTCAACCGCGACCTGCCGCCGGGCAAGCACGACTTCGTCGGCATCGACTACGAGCAGGGCGCCTACGACGCCACCGTCCACGCGATCCAGACCGGCGCGCGGCGGATCTGGATGCTCGAGGAGGACCTGCCGATCACCACGATCGCGGGCCGCGTCGCCGGGTTCCGGCGGGCCATGGCCGAGGCCGGTCTTCCGGTGCCCGACGAGGCGGTGCGGTCCGTGCCGACCCGCCGCCACGAGTCCGCGGCGCTGCCGTGGCAGCCGCAGGAGTCCTACGTCGTGGCGCAGGAGATCGTCGACCACGCCGAGCGGCCCGACGCCGTGCTGGTCGGCAACGACTACTTCGCGCTCGGGCTCTACCGGGCCCTGGCCGAGCGCGGGCTGCGCGTGCCCGACGACATGCTCGTGCTCGGCTACGGCGACTTCCCGTTCTCCGGGTTCCTCACCCCGCCGCTCACGAGCGTGCGGCTGCCCGCCTACGAGGTGGGTGCCTCGGCGGTCGACCTGCTCGTCGAACGGGTGCGCGACCGGTCGGCCGCGCCCGCGCAGAAGCGGCTGCTGCGGCCCGACCTCGTGGTGCGCCCGTCCTCGACGCTGGTCGCTCGTAGCTAGCGGTACTCGGCGAGGATCTCGTCGACGTCGTCGAGCCCGCGCCACTCGTCGAGGAGGAACTCGTAGACCTGGGTCTCGGTCATCTCCGGGAACTCCTCGGTCATCGTGCTGACGACGCGGTCGGCCTCCTCCCGGGAGAGGCCGCGGGTCAACGCCTCGCTCAGGTACCGCCGGCGGACGGCGAGGGGGCGGCCCCGCCGGCCTCTCGCCCGGGCAGGCCTTCACGCCACTGCGCGATCTCGTCCGATCTCGCCGCCGCCCAGCCCGGTGCCCCGTCGACCTCGACGTCGGGTTCGGGGAACGAGTGGGCGGAGCCGGCCGGGTAGCGGGAGCGCCATTTGTGCACGGCGTGCCGGCTCACCCCGACGGCCTCGGCGATGCCGAGGACGCCGAGGTAGCGCTCCGTCGTGGCGAAAACCTTGTCTCTTGCGTGGACAAGGATCCCGCCTGCCGCCTGCCGTCAACGAGCGGCCCGACCTCATCGCATGAGCTCGACGACCGGCTCGAACGCCTCGTAGTACGGATCGTGCACCGTGACGTAGGAGAAGCCGTAGCGCTCCCGGGACGCGCGCAGCTGCTCGGCCATCTGCTCGTGCGTGCCGATCAGCAGGTACGGGGTCTCGAGGATCTCCTCGGCGGTCATCCGGCCGCTGAAGCGGGCGACGAGGTCCTCGGCCGCGGAGCGCCGGTCGAGGGTGGGCACGACCATCTGCACGAGCAGGTGCCACTCGATGTCGTCGGCCCGCTCGCCCGCCTGCTCGCGGACGAACCGCACGCGCTCGTCGGCCTCCGCCGCCGTGCCGAGCCGGAACGTGCCCGGCGGCTCTCCGCGCACCTGGTAGGCGCCCGCGACCCCGACGATGTCGGCGTGCCGGGCCGCGACCGACAGCACCCGGTCGCCGGTGCCGCCGACGATCAGCGGCGGGCCCGAGCCGCCGAACCCGCTGCGCTGCACCGGGACCGGGGAGTGCCCGCCGGGCAGCGCCGCGAGGTCGGTGGCGAAGTAGCGGCGCAGCTCGGTGATCGTCTCCTCCAGCCGGCGGGCCCGCGCGCCGAACGGCTCCCACGGGATGCCCGCGGTGTCGAACTCGTGCTTCATGTGCCCCGCGCCCAACCCCAGCTCCAGTCGGCCGCCGGAGAGGACGTCGACCGACGCGGCCTCCCTCGCCAGCAGCGCGGGGTTCCAGAACGGCGCGTTCAGCACGAGCGTGCCGACCCGCAGCCGCTCGGTGGCGTCCGCCGCGGCCTGCAGGACGGGGAACGGCGCGGGCGCGCCGAGGTGGTCGGGGGCGAACACGGTGTCGAACCCCGCGCGCTCCGCCCGCCGGCAGCGCTCCTGGAGCGCGTCGCGCGACGGGATCCCGAAGACGTTGAAGGAGAACCGGAACTCGCCAGCCACGCCCGAGCACCCTGCCGCGGCGGCCGGGCCCGGGCAAGGAGGTTCGCCCTCGGCTGATCTTGTTCACCCCTGGCGAGGTCCGATGCCCAGCACGACGACGTCCGGCGCGCCGCGCTCGACCGGCACCTCGAGCGTGGTGACCTCGGCGAACAGCCCGCCCATCCGCGCCGCGAGCGCGGGGGAGGGGGCGGCGCACCACACCGCCAGCACGCCGCCGGGCGCGAGCGCGCGGGCGGCCGCGGCGAGGCCGGAGTCGGTGTAGAGGCGGGCGTTGGCCGGGCTGACGAGCCAGTCCGGCCCGTTGTCGGTGTCGAGGCAGATCGCCTCGAGCGATGCCGGGGTGGCGGCCGCGATCGTGTCGACCACGTCCCCCTCGTGCACCCTGACCCGCGGGTCGGCGAGCGCGTCGCCGTGCAGCGCGGCGAGCGGGCCGCGGTTCCAGCGGATCACCGCGGCCTCGCGCTCCACCACGTCGACCGCGCTCACCGCCGGGTGCTCGAGCGCCGCGGCGAGCGAGAACCCGACCCCGAGCCCGCCGATGAGCACGCGCCCCGGCGCGGGCATGCGGTCGGCCGTGGCGGTGACGAGCAGCCGTTCCGACCGCCCACCGCGGGTGTCCATGAGGAAGACCCCGTTGGCGACGATCTCGTGGTGCTCGCCGTCGCGGCGCAGCACCAGCTCGCCCGCGAGGCCGGTGGTGCGTTCGACGACCTCAGCGGTCACGGCTCGTCCCTCCGGCAGACGTACGTGCAGTTCTGCGGGCGCGGAGTGGCGTACACCCGCACGTCGGTGAACCCCGCGGCGGCGAGCATCTCGCGGGCCCGCTCCCGGCCCCACACCGCCCCGAGCCCAGTGTCGCCGGTCGCGAGCGCGGTGGGCACGCAGAACAGCAGGCTGGTGCCGTAGGCCAACGGAGCGTGCGGGTCGCCGGCGTTGTTCTCGAGCCGGCTGGAGAAGTTCGTGTCGACCATGACGAAGACGCCGTCCGGGGCGAGCGCGTCGTGGATCCTGCGCAGCACGTCCTGCGGCGCGGCCTGGTCGTGGATCGCGTCGAACGCGCAGATCACGTCGTAGGGCTCGGCGGGGGAGAGGTCGGCGGCGTCGGCCACGGCGAACGCGGCGTTGGTCAGGCCCAGCTCGGCGCGCTCGGCCCCGGCCTCGGCGATCGTGTCGACGGCGATGTCGAGCCCTTCGAACCGGGAGGCGGGGAACTCCCGCGCCAGCACGTTCACGGCGTGGCCGGTGCCGCAGCCGAGGTCGAGGACGCGCGCGCCCGCGCGCAGGCGCTCGAGCAGACCCGGCACGGGGGCGAGGAAGCCGTCGACGAGGTGCTCGTCGTACACGTGGCGCCAGGTCTCGCCGAGCCCGCCCACCGAGGCCGCGGCGTACTCGGCGATCGGGACGCCACCGCCCTCGCGGAAGCAGCGCTCGACCTGCGGCAGCACCGACCCGAGCGTGCCCAGGCTGTTGGCGACGGGGCCGACGTTGTGCGCGGTGGCGCCGGTGAGGAACGCGGCGTGCGCAGCGGGCAGCGCGTACCGCTCGTCGGCCGGGTCGTACTCGACGATCCCGCCGGTCACCATCCCGCCCAGCCACTCGCGCACGTACCGCTCGTGCAGCCCGGCCCGCTCGGCGAGCTCCGCGCTGGTGGCGGGCCCGCGCGCGGCGGCCTCGAACAGCCCGGTGCGGTGGCCGATGCCGATCAGCATCGTGAGCACGCCCCCGGTGAGCACCCCCAGCAGGTGCTCGCCGAAGGGGCGGGTGCGATCCGGGTCGGGGTCCACGGCACCGAGTCTTCCAGCCGCCGCGCGAGGGGGCCGCGTTGACAGAGATTAGATATCTAACCTATTTTCGCCCGGGACTAGGACAAGGAGGTCGGACATGCGGACAGTCCTGAGAGCCACCGTGGCGATGGCTGCCGCCGCCCTCGCGGCGGCCGGCTGCGCGGGCGGCGGTGGCGAGACCGGTGGGGGCGAGGCCGCGGAACCGCTCACCGTCTGGCAGTACTACGGCGACGAGTCGATGCCGACCGGCAAGCCGTTCTACGACCTCGTCGCCCGCTACGAGCAGCAGACCGGCACCGACGTCGAGATCCGCTTCATCCCGTTCGACGACTTCAACCGCACCCTGACCCAGGCCGCGGCGGCGGGCGACGGCCCGGACGTCGCCCTGATCAACGCGTTCGACACCGCCGCCATGGCCGAGGCCGGCGTGATCGAGGACCTGACCGACCAGGTGCAGGAGTGGGGCGAGCAGGGCCACTACTTCCCGACCGGCTGGGAGACCACGCAGGTCGACGGGCGCACCTACGGGATCCCGCACCTCGCCGACGCCTACGCCGTCTACTACAACACCGAGATGGTGCAGGAGCCGCCCACGACGTGGGCCGAGATGGAGTCCACCGCGGCGGCGCTCGCCGCCGAGGGCCGCGCCGGGCTCGCGGTGAGCGGCATCGAGGGCGCCGAGGGCGCCACCGGCCTCCTCATCCGGATGCTCGCGGCGGGTGCCCAGCCGACGGAGATCGACAGTCCCGGCGGGCACGCCGCGCTCGCGTCGTTCCAGCGGATGGTCGACAGCGGCGCGCTCTCACAGGGCTTCCTCACCTGGACCGAGGACGACGCGAAGAACCAGTTCGCCACCGGCCAGGCCGCCATGATGATCAACTCGGCGACCTACGTGAACATCCTGCGCGAGGAGAACCCCGATCTGCAGTGGAGCGTGGCCGTGCTGCCGTCGGAGACGACCGGGCAGACCATGCTGTCGGCGGAGAACCTGACGATCGGGGCCACCAGCGACGACCCCGACCGGGCGTGGGACCTCATCAGCTTCATGCAGCGCCCCGAGGAGCTGCAGACCTACCTGCCGGACCGCAACAAGCTGCCCGCGCGCGACGACGTGCCGGGCACGGCCGAGGACCCGGTCCGCGCCGTCTTCGCCGAGCAGCTGCAGCAGGCGTGGGCGCCCGACGCCGCGCTCGCACCCCACAACACCGAGGTGCTGACCGCGCTGCAGGGCGCGCTTCAGCAGACGATCAGCGGCACCCCCGTCGCCGACGCCGCCCGCACCGCGCAGGCCGCGATCGACGAGGCGCTCGGGACGTCATGACCGTGGTCGAGGCCGACGCGGTGCGCGAACGGCCCCGCACGCCCGCCCCGGCCCCGCGGCCGCAGCGGGCCGCGGGGGCCGGAGCCGACGGGCTGTTCCTGCTGCCCGCGGTGCTGTTCGTCGCCGTCACGGTGGTCTACCCGCTGGTGTACAGCGTGCTGCAGGCGTTCCAGGACGTCGGGCTGCGCGAGGTCATCCGGGGCGGCGCCGACTGGGTGGGCCTGGCCAACTTCGCCGACCAGTTCGGCCGCCCCGAGTTCTGGCAGGCGCTGTGGCTGTCGCTGGTCTACACCGTCGGCACCGTCGCGCTGAGCTACGCGGGCGGGCTCGCGCTCGCGCTGCTGTTCCTGCGCGAGTTCCCCGGTCGCAACCTCATGCGGGCGCTGCTGCTGCTCGCCTGGATCCTGCCGACCGTCGTGGGCGCGAACCTGTGGCGCTGGATGCTCGACGGCTCCTACGGGCTGCTCAACGCGGCACTGCGCGGCCTCGGCCTCATCGAGGGCGACGTCTTCTGGCTCGGCCAGCCCGGGTCCGCGCTGTTCTCGGTCGTCCTGGCCACGGCGTGGAGCTTCGCGCCGTTCGCGATGATCCTGCTGGTCGCCGGGCTGCAGAGCGTGCCGGCGGTGCTGTACGAGGCAGCCCGCATCGACGGCGCGTCGGCCTGGCAGCAGTTCCGGCACATCACGCTGCCCGCGCTCCGGCCCGTCAGCATCACCGTGATGCTGTTGATCTTCATCTTCGCCTTCAAGACCTTCGACACCATCTACCTGATGACCAGGGGCGGCCCGGGCGGGGCGACGCTCACGCTGCCGCTCTACGCCTTCCAGGAGGCCTTCGAGTTCCGCCGCTACGACACCGCGGCGGTGGCCACCACCGTGATGCTGGTCGTGCCGCTGGTGCTGTCGATCTTCTACTTCCGGTCGCTGCGCAGGGAGGAGGCGGCATGACCCGGGAGCGGATCCGGCTCGGCGTCGGCGTCGCCGTCACGGCGGTCTACCTGCTGCCCGTCTACTGGATGCTGGTCACCTCGTTCAAGCAGCAGGCCGACGTGTTCGCGCGACCGCCCGCGCTCGTGCCGATGCCGCCGACCACCAGCGCCTACCGCAATGCCGTCCTCGGCGACCCGGACATCGCCCGGGGCCTGCTCAACACGTTCGTCATCGCGACCGGCACCACGCTGCTCACGCTGGTCGTGGCCGTCCCGGCCGCGTACGCGCTCGCCCGGTTGCGCGTCCGGTGGGTCACGCCCGCCCTGCTGCTGTTCCTCGCCGTGCAGATGATCCCGGCGGTCAACCTGGCCCTGCCGATGTTCGTGCTGTTCGGGCGGGTCGGGCTGGTCAACACCTACCTCGGGCTGATCGTCGCGAACTGCTCGCTGTCGATCCCGCTGGCCATCACGATCATGCGGCCGTACTTCCTGTCGGTGCCCGGCGAGGTCCTCGAGGCCGCCCGTGTGGACGGCTGCACGACGTTCGGCGCGTTCCTCCGCGTGGCGCTGCCCGTCAGCGTCCCCGGGTTGATCACGATGTCGGTCGTCAGCTTCCTCGGCGCGTGGGGCGAGTTCGTGTTCGGCCTCGCGCTCGCCACCGGTGAGGAGCTGCAACCGATCAGCGTGGTGATCGCGAAGCTCACCAACGCGTTCGGCACCCGGTGGAACGAGCTGATGGCGGTGTCCGCGGTGGTGGCCGTGCCCGTGATCGTGCTGTTCGTGCTGCTCCAGCGTTACATCGTGGCCGGTCTGACCGACGGTGCCACCAAGGGTTAGGAAGGACTTGCATGCTCGAGATCTGGGCCGCCACCCCGACGCCGTTCACCGCCGACGGCAAGCTCGCCCTCGACGTCGTCGCGGCGCAGGCCGCGCACCTGCACGCGGCGGGGGTGGCCGGGGTGTTCGTCGGCGGGACCACCGGCGAGTTCGCGGCCATGGACACCGCCGAGCGGCAGTCGCTCGTGGAGGCGTGGCAGGACGCCCGCCCGGCCGGCCTCAAGCTGGGCGTGCACGTGGGCCACACCGACCTCGCGCAGGCGCAGCAGCTCGCGGCGCACGCCGAGTCCTGCGGGGCCGACCTGGTCGGCGCCGTCGGGCCGTACTACGGCGACGCGCCCACGCTCGACGAGCTGGTGGCGCACCTGGCCGAGATCGCCGCCGCCGCGCCGGCCACGCCGTTCGGCTTCTACCACATCCCGAGCATGACCGGGTCGCACCACCGGCCATCCGAGGTGGTCGCGGCGCTCGCCGCGGCCGCGCCGACGACCGCCGCGGTGAAGTTCACCGACGGCGACCTGCTGGAGTTCGACCTGACCCGCTCCGCCACCCCGGGACTCGCCGCCTACTTCGGGCGCGACGAGCTGCTGCCCGCCGCCCTCGCCTTCGGCGCCGAGAGGGTGATCGGCACCCTCTACGCCGTGATGGCGCCGCTCGCCCACGCCGTCGCGGCGGCCTTCGAGCGCGGGGAGCCCGCGGAGGCCTACCGGCTGCACGAGCCGTTCCGGCAGGTGGCGCGCGCGGCCGGCACCGGCGGCGGGCTCGGGTTCCTCAAGGCTTTCCTCAACCGGCTCGGCCCGGACAGCGGGCCCGCACGGTCGCCGTACCGCCGCCCGGACGACGCCGCCGTCGACGAGCTCGCCGCGGTTGTGCGGGCGGCGTTGGAGGGGGTCGATGGCTGAGAAGCGCAACCCCATCTACCTCGAGGCGCAGGCGCGGCTGCGCGACTTCATCACCGAGGCCGGCCTGCAGCCGGGGGATCGGCTGCCGCCGGAGGCCGCGCTCGCCGAACGTCTCGGGGTGAGCCGGCTGTCGCTGCGCGAGGCGACCCGCAGCCTGCAGACCCTCGGCGTCATCGAGGCCCGCCACGGCAACGGCCTGTTCGTCTCGGCGTTCTCCTTCCGCCCGTTGATCGAACAGCTGCCCTACGGGCTCGCCGCCGCGGGCACCGGCCTGGAGGAGATCCTCACCGCGCGCGAGGCGATGGAGGTCGGGCTGATGCCGGCCGTCGCTCGGCTGAACCCGCAGGTCGAGCTGGCCGAGTGCGCTCGGCTGGCCGACGAGATGACCGCGTTGGAGGAGCGGGGCGAGCCGATCACCGAGGTCGACAAGCGGTTCCACCTGCTGCTGTACCGGGCGCTGCGCAACCCGCTCGTCGACAACCTCATCGAGGTCTTCTGGGAGCTGTTCACCCGGCTCGGCGACTCGATCCCGGTGCCGCCCGAGGGCGGGCGCGGCGCGGTCCACCTGGGGATCATCCGGGCGCTGCAGTCCGGCGACCCGTCGGAGAGCATCGCGGCGATGCAGCAGCACTTCGACGACATCCGGGCGCGCGCGGCCCTGCTGCGCGCCCCGGCGGAGGACGCGGGCTGAGGTGGTGCGGCCGCTGACCGCCTCCACGCTGCGCGGGGTGTGGGCCACCGCGCTGCTGCCGATCCGCGACGACGAGACCATCGACTTCGACCGGCTGGCCACCGCCCTGGACCGCGTGCTCGCCTCCGGCGTGCACGGCGTCTACACCAACGGCACCGCCGGGGAGTTCCACACGCTCACCGACGCCGAGTACGACCGGCTGCACGAGCTCGTGGCGCAGCGGTGCGCGGCGGCGGGCGTGCCGTTCCAGCTCGGGGCGGGCCACCCCAGCGGCCAGCTGTCGCTGCAGCGGATCGCCCGCGCCGCCGCGCTGCGGCCGTCCGCGATCCAGGTGGTGCTGCCGGACTGGCTGCCGCTCGGGCCGGACGAGGTGCTCGCCGCCGTCGCGCGGATGGCCGAGGTGGCCGACGGCGTGCCGTTGGTCCTCTACAACCCGCCGTGCGCCAAGACCCAGGTTCCCCCGGAGCTTCACGGCAGGCTCGCCGCCGAGGTCCCCGCGCTGATCGGCGTCAAGGTGCCCGGCGGGGACGACGACTGGTACCGGCGGATGGCCGACGCCGTCGGCGGGCGCCTGGCGATCTTCGTGGCCGGCCACACGCTCGCCTCCGGGTACGCCCGCGGCGCGGCCGGCGCCTACTCCAACGTGGCCTGCCTGAGCCCGTCCGGCGCCGCCCGCTGGTACGCGCAGATCACCACCGACCTCGCGGCGGCGCTCGCGTTCGAGCGGCGGCTGCGCGGGTTCCTCGACACCCGCATCGCCCCGCTCGCCCGCGCCGGCTACAGCGACCCGGCGCTGGACAAGGCGCTCGGCGCCATCGGCGGGTGGGCCCCGATCGGCACCCGGGTGCGCTGGCCGCACCGCTGGGTGCCGGAGGAGCGGATCCCCGCGCTGCGCGCCGCGGCCCGGGAGGCGGTGCCCGAGCTGTTCTGCGGCCTCACACCCGCCGAGCACGGCAGCTGGTAGGACCTGCGGCGTGGGTTCTCACCGCACCGTGAGGAGCATCATCGAATGGCCGGGGATGCGCTCGGAGTACTGCTGGCTGCCGCCGCAGGACGAGCCGACCGTCACCCGTCCCCACCAGCTCGGGATCTCGTTCTCCGCGCACCGCGCCCAGGAGTGGGAGTCCGGCGGCCGCGCCGTGCGCGCCGACATCCCCGCGGGCGCGGCGTTCGTCACCGGCGAGGAAGCCATCACCTGGGGCGGCGTGTCGACCCCGACCGAGGCGCTGGAGATCTACCCCGATCCCGCGCTCGTGCGTCGCCACGCCGGCGGCGCCGTGCAGGTCGAGGGCGCCCACTGCGTGCGGGACGGCGTGCTGTTCGGGATGGCGACCCTGGTCAAGCGGGCGCACGTCGTCGGGGGAGGGCTGACCGACATCGAGGCCAGCACGCTGGCCCACCGCCTCGTCGCCCACATGCTGCGCAACCACGCCCGCAGCGCCGCCGTCCCGCGGGCCCGCGCGGTCGGCGTGCTGGACCGGCGGACCGTCGAGCGGGTCACCGATTACGTCGACGCCGACCTCGCCGGCCCGATCACCCTCGACCGGATGGCCGACGTCGCCGCGCTCAGCCCGTACCACTTCGCGCGGGCGTTCAAGGCGACCACCGGCCTCGCCCCGCACCGGTTCGTCACCGCGCGCCGGCTGGAGGCGGCCAAGGCTGCGCTGCTCACGTCGAAGGCGAGCGTCGTGGACGTGGCCCACTCGGTGGGGTTCGCCAACGTGAGCCACTTCCGGCGGCTGTTCCGCCGCGAGTTCGGGGTGGCACCGGGCGAGCTGCGCCGCTGAGCGACCGCAAGATCGGACCCTCCCGGAGCGGGCGAACCTCGGGCAGTCTTCCGCCCGTGGTAGCTCACGACGATCCCGCGGCGGTACTCACCCGCCTCCTGCACGCCATCGACGACCTCGATTGGGACGGCGTCCGCGCCTGCCTCGCCGACCAGGTGCGCACCGACTACACCGAGCTGTTCGGCGGTGAGCCGGAGACCCTGCCCGCCGACGACCTCGTCGAGCGGTGGAAGGGCCTCGTGCCCGGCTTCGACGCCACCCAGCACATGACCGGCCCGTGCCTGGTCGAGGAGCGCGACGGTGGCCTCGTGGTGCAGACGCACGTGCGCGCCTACCACCGGCTCGGCGACGAAGTGTGGGGTGTGCACGGGCACTACGTGGTGCCGCTGGAGCGCACGGACGCGGGCTGGCGGATCGCCGGCATCACGCTGCGGATGTTCTACCAGGAGGGCGACAAGGACCTCCCCGGCCGCGCCGCCGAGCGGGCGGGGCGGTCCCCGCGGGTGGCGAGGGCGTCGTAGCGCTCGGCCGGCCCTGCGTTGCCTCCCGGTGGCGCCGCGAAGTGAGCGGCCCCTCCGGGCAGGCTTCGCAGGGCAGGCCGGGACCTGCCCGGTCGGGCGCGGCGCCGCCGGCAGCGGGTGCTCACCGGTGCGGCGCGTTCTCGGGTGGCGTTGAGTGCTTCCCTCTCCGCCGATCTGCTGATCATGCGCGCACGGTCCGGGCGAGCACCCGCCGGGTTGTGCGGAACCTGGCCGGTGTTCGGGGCGTCCATCGGGCGTCGGCCGCCGCCGGCGGGGCTGATCCTGGCGATGGCTCCAGCGGGTTCCGCGGGACCCGCCGCGCCGCTGGTCCGGCTCAGCGCGCTGGTGAGGCCCGCCGTCGGGATGGCGGACCGGGCGGGGCGTTCACGCCCGAGTGGGCCGGTAGGTAGGTTCCCCGCCTCGCCGTCACGGCAGCCGGGAGAACCAGGCCAGCGACCCGGCCGCCGCGCCGAGGGCCGCGAGCAGCGCGAAGGCGAGCACGGCGTCGGTGACCTCGCGTTCCTCGGTGCGGTACCCGATCGACGAGCCGATGTCGGCGTACACCTGCTCCAGCTCGGCGGCCGTCTCCGCCCGGTAGGCGAGGCCGCCGCTGCCCTCGGCGAGCCGGGCGAGCGCCTCGACGTCGGCGGGCACGCGCACGGTGTCGCCGTCGATCGTCGCGGTGCCGGCCGGGGTGCCGTAGGCGATCGTCGACACCGGGATCCCGGCCGCTGCGGCCTCGCGCGCGGCGGCGGGGATCGGGGTGCCGGTGGTGTTGGCGCCGTCGGACAGCAGGACGATGCGGGCGGGTGGCGGCTCGGGGCCGTCGTCGGCCGTGCGGACCGCCTCGATGGAGGCGAGCACCGCGTCGCCGATCGCGGTGCCGGACCCGAGGGAGATCCGGTCGAACGCGCGGGTCACCGCGGCCCGGTCGGGGGTCGGCGGCACGGGCACGGAGCTGCGGCCGTCGAACAGCACCAGCCCGACGGGGAACGCCTCGGGCAGCTCGGCGACGAACCGCCGGGCGGCGCCCACCGCGGCCTCGATCCGGGACGGGGCGACGTCGCGCGCGCCCATCGACAGCGACACGTCGACGGCCACGACGATCGTGGCCCGCTCCCGCGGCACCTGCACCTCCAGCACCGGCCGGGCCATGGCCAGTACGAGGGCGGTGACGGTCAGCAGGAACGCGATCGCGGGCACGTGGCGGCGCCAGCCCGGCTCGCGCGGCATCACCCGCTCCAACAGGGGGAGGGCGGCGAACCGGACGGCGTAGCGGCTGCGGCGGCGCTGCACCACGAGGTAGGCGACGATCAGGGCCGCCACCGCGGACAGCAGCGCGAGCCAGGCGGGGGCGAGGAACCTCATCGGACGCTCCGGCGGTGTCGGGCGGTGCGCCGGCGCACCGCGAGGAACCGGGCGACGTCACCGACCCAGTCGCGGTCGGTGCGCAGCACGACGTGGTCGGCGCCCGCGGTCCGCACGGCGGCCGCGGTGGCGGCGCGGTGCGCGGCGACGGCCTGCGCGTAGCGCTCGCGCAGCCTCCGGTCGCCGGTGTGGACACGGGTGGTCCGGCCGGACTCCGGGTCGACGAGCGTGAGCGGCCCGACGTCGGGCAGCACCGCCTCCCGTCGGTCGGTCACCTCGACCGCGATGACGTCGTGGCGGGCCGCGAGGCGCCGCAGGGGGACGACCCAGGTCATCGGCTCGTCGGGGCTGCGCGGCAGCAGGTCCGAGACCACCACCCGCAGCCCCGGCCTGCGGTGCTCGCGGTGCATCCGCTCCAGCGCGGCGGCGAGGTCGAGGCCTCGCCCCGCCCCCTGCGGGGCGCGGGGCGAGGTGAGCAGCTCGCGCAGGAGCTGGTGGGCCGCCCGCCGGCCGGGGCGGGCCGGGAACGTCCGCGGCACCGGCCCGCCGACGAGGTGGACGCCGAGCCGGTTGCCGGGCCGGTCGGTCAGCGCGAGCACCGCCGCCACCACCGCGACGGCGAGGTCGCGCTTCTCCATCACGGCGGTGCCGAAGTCCATGCTCGCCGACGCGTCGACGAGCACCCACGTCGTGAGGTCCGGTTCGGCGATGCTCGCGCGGACGTGGGGCTCACCGGCCCGGGCCGTGACGTTCCAGTCCATGCGCCGCACGTCGTCCTGCGCGGGTTGGTAGGGCCGGACGTCGTCGAGCTCGGTGCCGGGCCCGGTCCGCCGCCCGAGCCGGTCGCCGTGCAGCAGACCGTCGAGGCGGCGGCGGATGGCGAGCTCCTGGCCCCGCAGCGCGCGCTCGGCGGCCGCGAGGTCCAGGCGCGCGGTATCCGGGCGGGTCACGCCGCCTCGTCCTGGGTCGGGGTGACCCGCGGGGCGGGCACCGCGCCGAGGACCCGGGCCACCAGCGCCCGCGGCGGCACGCCGTCGACCAGCGCGTCGTAGGACAGCACCAGCCGGTGGGCGAGCACGTCTGGGGCGACGTCGGTGATGTCGCCGGGCAGGACGTAGGTGCGGCCGCGCAGCAGCGCGAGCGCCCGGGCGGCGGCGACCAGCCCGAGCGTGGCGCGCGGGCTCACGCCGAACTGCAGCGCCGCCGCCACGTCCGCAAGCCCGTACGCCGCCGGGTCGCGGGTGGCGAGCACCAGCCGCACCGCGTACTCGGCGCTGGCGTGGTGGACGAACACGCGGTCGGCCGCGCGCTGCAGCGCGAGGACGCGCTCCGGGTCGAGCACCCGCGTCGGCGCCGGCGGATCGACGCCCATCCGCCCGAGGATCGTGAGTTCCTCGACGCCGGACGGGTACCCCATGTCGATCTTGAGCAGGAAGCGGTCCCGCTGCGCCTCGGGCAGCTCGTAGACCCCGTCGGACTCGATGGGGTTCTGCGTGGCGAGCACGAGGAACGGCGACGGCAGCGGGTGGCTCTGCCCGCCGATCGTCACCTGCCGCTCGGCCATCGCCTCGAGCAGCGCCGACTGCACCTTCGCCGGGGCACGGTTGATCTCGTCGGCGAGCACGACGGTGGCGAAGACCGGCCCGAGCTCGACGTCGAAGGTCTCGCTCGACGGGCGCCAGATCCGGGTGCCGACGATGTCGCCGGGCACGAGGTCGGGCGTGAACTGCACGCGGGAGAACGTCCCGCCGGTCACGGTGGCGAGCGTGCGGACGGCCAGGGTCTTCGCGACCCCGGGCACGCCCTCGAGCAGGCAGTGGCCCCGCGCGAGCAGGGCCACCACCATCCGCTCGAGCGCGTGGTCCTGCCCGACCACCACGCGCTTGACCTCGAACAGCGCCTTCTCGAGCAGGGCCGTCGCATTCAGGGCGGGTTCGGCCGGGACGGCCTGGCTCACAGCCGGATCGCGGCGTTCGCGGCACCGCCGGTGGCACCCCGCGGGCAGTCGGGGTCCTGCACGTCCTGCGCGGGGCGCAGGCCGGCGGGCCCGCCCTGCTCGACGCCGACGGCGTTCGACGGGGCGCTCGGCGCCGGGTTCGCCGCGAGCGCCACGCCGCCGACGACGAGCGCCCCGGCGGTGAGCAGACCGGCGAGGACGATGCGTGCGGTTCTGGACACGGTGACCTCCGGTTGGGTTCGGGCCGGCCCGTCCCGCGCCACGGGGGGCACGCGCGGGCGGGCCGGCTGGGGGACCGGTGGCGAGGGGTGGACCACCGGATGGGTCGAAGCACACCAGGCGGGGGCGAAAACCTCGGGAAGCCCGACCGAAAGCGGACCGAAAAGGACGGCGCAGTGCGGGTCACGCAGTCGATAACGTCGCGGCATGCGGCTGCTGGTGGTCGAGGACGCACAGGACCTGGCGAGCGCGCTGAAGGTGGGGCTGGGCCGCGCGGGGTACGCGGTGGACGTCGCGCTCACGGGCGCGGAGGCCGTCGACAAGCTCGGTCTCGCCGCCTACGACCTGCTCGTGCTGGACCTCAACCTGCCCGACATGGACGGCTTCGCGCTCTGCCGCGGGGTGCGCGACGGCAGCATCACCGGGCCGAGCGGCACCGACCTGCGGATCCTCATGCTCACCGCGCGGGGCGAGCTCGCCGACCGCGTCCGCGGCCTCGACGAGGGCGCCGACGACTACCTGGTCAAGCCGTTCGCGCTGGCCGAGCTGCTGGCCAGAGCCCGCGCCCTGCTGCGCCGCGACAACGGCGGCGGCACCGCCGTCCTCACCGTCGGCGACCTGTCGCTCGACGACGGGCGCAGCACCGCCGCCCGCGGCGACCGCGAGCTGTCGCTCACCCGCAAGGAGTTCGCGGTGCTGCGCTACCTCATGCACCGGCCGGGCCACGTCGTGTCGGCCGAGGAGCTGCTCGAGCACGTCTGGGACGAGAACACCGACCCGTTCACCCAGACCGTGCGGGTCACGGTCGGCACGCTGCGGCGGAAGATCACCGGCGACGGGGAGGAACCGTTGATCGAGACCGTGATCGGGCGCGGCTACCGGCTGCGCGAGCCCGCCGGATGACGGCGCGGATGGCGGCGCGGATGGCGGCGGGGATGGAGACGCGATGAGACCCCGACGGCCGGCGTGGACGCAGACGATCCGGTTCCGGCTCGCCGCCACCTACTCGCTCGTGCTGTTCGCGCTGGCCGCGCTCGTCGTCGGCGCGGTGTACGCGGTGGTGTCCGAGAGCGTCGACGCCGCGCCGCTCAACCCGATCACCGTGCAGAAGGTGAAGGAGGTCGGCGGGGAGCTGGTGCTCAAGGAGGGCGAGCAGTTCCAGGCCGCCGACCTCGCGAGCGTGCAGCAGGCGGTCAACCACAAGGCGCTGCTGCTCATGCGCGACGCCTCGGTGGGGGCGCTGGGTAGCCTGCTGGTGGCGAGCTTCGGCGTGGGCTGGTGGCTGTCGGGGCGGGTGCTGCGCCCGGTGCAGCGGGTCACGGCGGCCGCGCGGGAGATCAGCGCCACCGACCTCTCGCGCCGCATCGCCCTCGGCGGGCCCCGCGACGAGCTGCGCGACCTCGCCGACACCGTCGACGACATGCTCGCCCGGCTGGACCGCGCGTTCGCCGCGCAGCGGCAGATGATCGACGACGCGTCCCACGAGCTGCGCAACCCGCTCGCCGTCATCCAGATCAACCTCGACGCCGTGCTGTCGCGCGACGACGTCGACGCCGAGGAGCGGCAGCGGGCGAGCGCGGTGACGGCGCGGGCCACCCAGCGGATGGGCAGCCTCATCGAGGACCTGCTCGCCGCCGCCCGCCGGGCCGCGCCCGCGTTCACCGACACCGACGTGGACCTCGGGGCCGTCGCCGACGAGGCCGCGGACGGGTTCGCCCTGCTCGCCGACAGCGACGGCCTGCGCCTCGACCGCCGTATCACCCCGGGCCTCGGCGTGATCGGCGACGTCGACGCGCTGCGCCGGGCCGCCGACAACCTGCTGTCGAACGCGGTGCGGGTCTCGCCCCCGGGCGGCGAGATCGTGATCGCCACCGGGCGCACCGGCGGGTGGGCGTGGCTCGCCGTGCGCGACCACGGCCCGGGCATCGCGCCCGAGCACCAGGAGCGGGTGTTCGACCGGTTCTGGCGGGGGCCGGAGGGCACGCGCCGTCGCGACCGGGGCACCGGCCTCGGGCTCGCGATCGTCCGCCAGGTCGTGGAGAGCCACGGCGGCACGGTGGCGGTGCACAGCGCGCCGGGGCAGGGCGCCACGTTCGTGCTGTGGCTGCCGCTGCGCGGGGCAGGCGTCACCGAGCGTACCCACCGCCCGCCCGCGCAGGACCCGCTCGCCCCTCGGGTGTCCCCCTGACCAGGCGGCTCAGACGGCTGCCCGGCGGCGCGCCCGGTGGGCGGCGACGTTGACCCGGTTGCCGCACACCTCCGGCACGCAGTAGCGGCGGCGCCCGGACCGGCTGGTGTCGACGAACATGCCCGCGCAGGTCGGCGCGGCGCAGTGGCGGAACCGGTCGGGGCCCAGCGCGCGGAGCGTCGCGAGCAGCGCGGTGCCGGTGAGCAGGGCGAGCTCCTCGGCGATCGAGGCGGCGGGACGGGAGCGCACCAGCCACTGCAGCCGCCCCTCGGCGTCGGGGCGCAGGTCGAGGCCGCCCGCTGCGGTGGTGAGGGCGGCCGCGCCCGCGGCGTCGGGGTGCTCGAAGAGCGCGCGCAGCCTGCGCCGGAGGGTGTGCACGGCGGCGACGTCGGCGGCGGTGACATCGGCCGGGGCCGGCTCGCCCGCCGCGGGGCGCAGGCCGCGTTCGGCGAGGAAGCGGGCGAGCGCGGCGGCGTCGGGGATCAGCTCGCCCGGGCCGACCATCACCTCGGGGGCGGTGTTGACCAGGTCGGTGGCGACCGCCGCCCCGAACCTGTAATCGTCCAACAGGAGTTGCACCCCTTACCGCCTCTCCCGTACCGTGTAATGGGTGAAACCAGTCTACACCCCTGTACGGGTTCGCCCGGGCGTGGTGCTGGTCGGGTTGCTCGCGCTGGCGCTCAACCTGCGGACCGCACTGGCCGGGTACCCGCCGCTCATCGACGCCGTGCGCGCCGACCTCGGGTTCTCGGCGGGTGCCGCGGGGTTCGTGCAGACCGGCGCCGTGCTCATGATGGCCGCCGGGTCGCTCGCGGGCCCGGCCGCCGCGCGGCGCGGGGGCCCGGAGCGCGCGCTCGTCGGCGCGGTCGCCCTCGTCGCGCTCGGCAGCCTCGTGCGGGGCGTCCCCGCCGCGGGGCCGCTGGTGGCGGGCAGCCTGCTCGCCGGGTTCGGCATCGGCGTGGCCGGGGTGCTGCTCACCGGGGTGGTCAAGGAGCACCTCGCCGACCACGCGGGCACCGTCACCGGCGGGTACGTGGTCGCGATGATGATCCCGTCCACGGTCGCGAGCGCGGTGGCGGTGCCGCTCGCCGTGGCGGTGGGCGGCTGGTCGCTCGCGCTGGCCGTGTGGGCGGTGCCCGCGGTGATCGCCCTCGCCGCGTGGGTCCCCGTGGCGCGCCGGGTGGAGCGGCCCGCGCGGGCGGAGCGGACCCGGCTGCCGTGGCGCGACCCCTTCGCGCGGCTGGCGGCCGCTCACCAGTCCGCGGCGTCGCTCCTGGTGTACGGCTGGATGACGTGGCTCGCGCCCTACCTCACGAGCCGCGGGTGGAGCCCGGCCGACGCGGGCGTGGTCCTCGCGGTGTGGGCGGCCGCCCAGGTGCCTGGCGCGCTGGTGATCCCCGCGCTCGCCGAGCGGTCCGGGCGGTGGCGGCTGTGGTCGCTGGTCGCGCTCGCCACCATCGTGGTGGGCACCCTCGGCCTGCTGGTCGCGCCGCTGCCGCCGGTGGTCGGCCCGTGGCCGTGGGCCGTGCTCGTCGGGATCGGGTCGGGGGCGGGCTTCCCGCTCGGGCTGGCCGTGGTGGCCTGGCGCACCCCGGACGCCGCGGCCAGCGCCGCGACCAGCGGCATGGCCCTCGGCGTCGGCTACACCGTCGCCGGCACCGGCCCCTTCCTCATGGGGCTGTTGATCGACCTGACCGCGGGCTACGCCGCCGCCATCGGGGTGCTGGTCGTCGCGGCGGCCGTGCAGGCGGCCGCGATCGTCCGCATCGGTGACGGCAGGCGGGCCGCCTGAGGCGGCATCAGCCCGCCCCGTATCAGCGCCGCCCCGTATCAGCGCCGCACCGTGTAGTGCAGGTGCAGCACGCGGTCGCCCCGCACCACCTGGTCGGGGTCGTCCAGCAGCACCGTGCCGGCGTGGCCGCCGAAGAAACGCACGCCCTCCCCGAGCACCACCGGGACGACGTCCATAGCGACCTCGTCGACCAGCCCGGCCGAGAACGCCTGCCCGCCGACGTCGCCCGCGGCCACGTCGACGACCCCGTCACCCGCGAGCTCCGCCGCGAGCGCGATCCCCTCCTCGACCGAGCCGGCGGTGTGGAACGGCGCGTCCGGGTGCGCGGCGAGCCACTCCGGCGGCAGCGGCCGGTGGGTGACGACGACCAGCTGCTCGCCGGCGGCGGTCTTGCCGTCCCAGCCGTTGGTGGTGTCGAACAGGCGGCGGCCGATCACGGTGGCGTCGACGGCGTCCCAGCGCGGCTGGACGTGCTCGGCGGAGGCCCGCGAGACGCGGAACGTCCAGCCGCTCGGCCGCGCGACCAGCTCGGTGTCCCCGTTGAAGTACCAGTCGAACAGCGGGCCCACCGAGTGGTCGGGGCGGGCGATGTAGCCGTCCACCGACACGACCGCCCCCATCACGACCCTGGCCATCGGTCTCCTCCTTTCGCAGGTCTCGGCGCGTCAGCGGTCGTGTGCCCGCAGCCAGGCGACGTAGTCGGCGACCGAGCGCTCGACGTCGTAGGCGGGCTCGAAACCGGTGTCGGCGGAGAGCCGGGTGATGTCGAGGTACGTGCCGGCGGGCCGGTCGGGGTTGCGCCCCTCCGGGAGGGTGATGCCCGCGCCGGGCACGGCGGCGTTGATCGCCGCGGCGACCTCGCCGTAGCGCACCGGCCGACCGCTCGAGACGTTGTAGGTCCGGTGGGTGAGCCGGTCCGCGCACACGAGCAGCGCGATCGCCCGGCCGCAGTCCTTCACGTAGCACAGGTCGGTGCGGTCGTCGGCGAACGCAGCGGGTCGGGGCGGGGTGAGGTCGGGGTCCTCGCCCCGTACCGCCGCGCTGACCAGGCGGGGCAGCGGCGTGAACGGGTTGTCGGGTGGGCCCAGCGGACCCCAGATGGTGCCGATCCGCAGGCCGACCGCCTCGAACCCGGCGTGCTCGCCGGCCAGCGCTGCGAACAGCTCCGCGGTCTTCTTGAACACCGGGATCTGGTGCGCCGCCACCGCGGGCAGCGCGGCGTCCTCGCGCAGCGGGACCTCGTCGACGCCCAGGTACACCGCGATGCTGCTGGCGACGCAGAAGCGCCGCACGCCCCACTTCGCCGCGGCCTCCAGGGCGTTGAGCAGGCCGACGGCGTCGGCGCGCAGGTACTCGACCGGGTCGGGCAGGTCGTAGCGGGCGGCCGCGAGGTGCACGACGGCGGTGATGTCGTGCCGCTTGCCGATGTCGAGGAAGGCCGCCCCGTCGGCGGTGTCCAGCGGCTCGACGACCACGCGGCCGTCCGGTTCGTCCGCCAGGAACTCCGGCAGCCGGCTGGAGCGGTGCGCGGTGAGCACCACCGGCTCGCCGAGGTCGAGCAGCGCGCGTGCGGTGTGCGAGCCGATGGATCCCAGCCCGCCGGTGACGAGTATCACGTTCCCCCCGGGTGCGTCGCGGGCGGGCCACCGCGGCCCGCCGTCGCCGCGACGCTAGGCGGCGGGCGGGCCACCGTTCTTGAACGGAACGGCCACCCGCCCGCCGGGGATCAGGACGTGGCCGCGGCCCCCAGCTGCCGCACCAGGTCGGCCCACGGCCGCCCCGCCTTGTCCTTCCCACTCATCACCGACACCGGCAGCGGCCAGTCGATGGCGAGGTCCGGGTCGTCGTAGCGCACCGTGACATCCTCGGTGGGGTCGTGCGGGGCGTCGATGCGGTAGCAGGTGTCGGCCTCGGTGAGGGCCTGGAAGCCGTGCAGGCAGCCGCGCGGGATGTAGATGCTCCGCATGGTCTCGTCGTCGAGCCGGAACGTCTCGACGCGGCCGAAGGTGGGCGAGCCGGGCCGGGCGTCCACGACGACGTCGAAGATGGCCCCGCGGGCACAGCGCACCAGTTTCGCCTCGCCGTGCCCGACCCGGCCGTGGAGTCCGCGCAGTCCGGCGCGTACCGTGCGCGACTGGGAGTCCTGCAGGAACGCGTGCGGGTCCACGCCAGCGCCTCGCGCCACGTCGGCGTCGAAGGTGCGGCTGAACCAGCCGCGTTCGTCGCGGTGCGGCGACGGCTCGAACACCAGGAGGCCGGCGATCCCGGTCTCTCGGACGTGCATGCTGCCTCCACCGGCGGGTGCTCACGACGTGCGTTCGATGTGCCTGGGTGACGTCCCCGGCCTCCGGGCCGACCCTACCGCTGAGCGTTTCGACAGCACTGGACCCGAACTGCACCACTGCCCCCGCGTGCCGGACCGATCCGGGAGACCGATGGTGACCGCCACCCCCGTTTGCCGCTCCTGCCACCGCACCGACGGAGACATCGTCCTCGACCTCGGCGAGCAGCCGTCGTCCGAGCTCTTCCCCAAGATCGACGATCCCGGCCCCGACGAGCTGTTCCCGCTGCGGATGTGGCTGTGCACCGGCTGCGGGCTGGCGCAGCTGGCCGACGACGCCGACGTGCCGGAGGAGGTCGTCGGCGCCGAGCCGGCCGCGCTCACCGCGCAGCGGGCCGACGCGGTGCGCGCGCTCGCCGCGGCCGGGGCGCTGCCTTCGGGCGGCACCGCGGCGGAGTTCCCCAGCCCGCACGGCGGCACGTGGCTCGACCTGCTCGCCGAGCACGGCTTCACCGCCGTGCCCCGCGAGGAGGGGGCCGACCTGGTCGTCGACGGCTGCTTCGGCGTGATGCACGAGCGCGACCAGGACGCGGCCATCCGGGAGCGCACCGCGGCCGTGCGGCCGGGCGGCCGCCTGGTCGTGCAGTACCACTCGCTGCACGCGATCGTCGCCGGCTCGCAGTGGAACGCGCTGCGGCTGGGCCACTACGCCTACTACTCCACCCCGGCCATGATCGGGATGCTGCGGCGGGCCGGGTTCACGGTCACGACCGCCCGCCGGTTCCCGCTCTACGGCGGCACGGTCGCGCTGGTGGCGGCCCGCACGTCCGAGTCGCCCACCGTGGACACCGCGGCGGTGGACGCCGTGGTCGCGCCCGAGCTCGCCGCGGGCGTGCTGCTGCCCGGCAAGGTCGGCGTGCTGCAGCAGTCGGTGCGCCGCACGGCCGGGTCGTTGCGGGAGATGCTCGTCGCGCAGCGGGCGGCGGGCCGACGGGTGTACGGCTACGCGGCGGCCTCGCGGGCGGTGTCGCTGCTGCGCCTGGCCGACCTGGACGCCACGCTGCTGCGGGGGGTCGCCGACGCCTCGCCGGACAAGCAGGACCGCCGCATGCCCGGCACCGACATCCCGATCATCACCCCGGAGGAGCTGGTCGCCGCCGAGCCGGACGTCGTGCTCGTGTTCGTCTCCGAGCTCGTGGCCGAGGCGAAGGCGGCGCTGCCGGAGATCGAGCGGCGCGGCGGCACCTGGGTGGACGCGGGCGCGGGCCGTTAGCGCGCGGGCGCGAGCGTCGTGGCGAGTCGTGCGAGGCGGTCGGGCAGCGGGCTGTCCTTGCGGCGCAGGGCCGGCCGCTCGACGAGGTACCAGGACGCCGCCGCGGGCAGCAGCGCGAGCGCGACCGACACCGGCACGTACACCGCGGCGGGCGCCGCGGCCAGCGCGGTCAGCATCAGCAGCTGCTGCAGCGGCCAGTGGTAGATGTACAGGCCGTACGACAGGTCCGCGGGCATCCGCCACGTGAAGCCCGTGCCCGCCCACAGGCACAGGTAGGTGAACGGGACCGCGCCGAGCACCCGGTAGTCGTCGAACAGCGCGATGCTCAGGCCGAACAGGCCGGCCGCGGCGGCCGCGAGGTCACCGCGCATCGGGATGCGGTCGGCGTACAGGCAGGCGGTGGCGCCCAGCAGGAACATCAGCGACAGCCGGATGATCCGGTGGTCGAGCAGCACCGGCAGCCCGGCCTCCTGCAGCGCCGTGAGCACGAGCAGCACGCCCGCTGCGGCCGGGACGAGCACGGGGCGGCGGCGCAGCAGGCCGAACCCGCCGAGCACCCCCACGACCGCGTAGCAGAACGCCTCGAACGCGAGCGTCCACAGCGAGCCGTTGAAGCTGTCCCCCTTCGGCAGGTCGGCGAGGATGCCCGCGATGTCGAAGTGGACGATCAGAAGGCCCGCGTTCTCGATCACGTAGTCGAACGCCGACGGCGTGCCGGTGAACGCGACCATCGGCGACATGCCCTGCATCGCGGCGGCGACCGGCGCCGCGACGAACGCGACCACCAGCAGGCACACCCAGAACCCCGGCATGATCCGCAGGAACCGGTGCCAGGCGAAGCGCGGGAACGAGCTCAGCCGGAACCAGCTGAGCGTGACCAGGAAGCCGCTGAGGAGGAAGAATCCGTCGAGGGCGAAGTCGCCGACGCCGGACTGGCCGATCCGCGGGTGGCTGCCGTCGTAGGCGGACATGCCGTGGTCGACCGCGACGAGCACGGCGAACAGCAGCCGCAACGCGTCGAAGCCGTTGCGGCGCGGGTCGAAGCGCTCCTCCAGGCTCGGCATGGGTCCTTCCGGTCGCAGTGCGGGTGGACGTCACCCACACTGCGACCGGATCGCTGAACCGACGCTGAGAGGAATCGATCTCGGGGGATCACCCGAGGATGCCCACCGCCCACATGAGGGTGAGCAGCACCATCCAGATCACGAGGGCCACGAGGATCCGCAGCCACAGCCGCTTCAGCAAGGGATCAGGCGAGTCCGAGGTTGTCCAGCACGAGCAGCACCGACAGGAACCCGAAGAACAGGAACGACACGGCCAGCACCGCCAGCCGCACGCCCCCGACTTGCAGCTCCTTCGGCAGCGCCTTGCGGTTGAGCTGGATCAGCAGCCCCGAGTAGATGAACATCTGGACGCCCGCGATCGAGGACGAGATCACCAGCAGCAGGAACGGCTGGTCGACGCCCGAGATCAGGATCAGCGAGCCCACGACGATCATGAGCCACACGCAGACGGCGTACAGCCGGCTCTCGGTCCAGAACTCGCTGTCCTTCAGCGCGTTGATCTTCAGCTGGTCGGCGATCAGGCGGCTGGTGTAGTCGAGGATGCCCAGGTTGGTCGAGAACAGGGCGAAGACGGCGGCGCACCAGAACGCGATACCGAACCACGGCGCCACCGTCTCCTGCAGGACCTGCCCCTCCAGGAGCAGGAAGTCGAGGTTCTGCTCCTCGACCTGGCCGACCGGCAGCGTCGAGTACGCCAGCACCGTCATGATGATCAGCGAGATGACGCCGACCAGGAAGAACGTGATGAACTGCTCCCAGTTGGCGATCCGCCACCAGCCCCGCCACCGCTTCATGTTCGCCTCGTCGGTCGGGAACATGTACCCGAGCGAGGGCCTGGCCTCCTCCTGGCCGGTGAGGGGAGAGACGATCTTGGGCATGAGGGCGCCCATGCCCATCCCCTTGTCGCGGATGTAGTTGCTCTGCACGAGGTTGTTCGCCCCGCCCGCGCCGGCGAACGCCAGCGCGCCGAGCAGCAGCGCGACGTCGAGGTTCGCGTGCCCGACCGGGAACCCGATGCCGTCGGTGAACAGCGCGCCCCACGCCTCGCCCGTCGTGGCCACCGGGATCGCGACGACCACGAAGAGCATGATCAGCGCGACCAGCACGAACTGGATCTTCTCGACGGCCTGGTAGACGACGGGGGAGAGGGTGAGGGTGATGCCGATCGCGATCAGCGCGGCGATCGTGATCGGCACGATCGGGGCGTCCTCGCCCATGCCGAACACGAACGACAGGGCCGTGGAGGCCCCGGTCGCCCAGCCGGGCCAGAAGTTCTGGCAGAGCGCGAAGATGATGAACAGCCACCACCACGGCTTCCAGAACCGGGCGAAGCCGGTGAGCGCCGTCTCGCCGGTGGCGAGCGTGTAGCGCTCGATCTCCATGTTGAGGAAGAACTGGATCGCGAACCCGACGACGGCCGCCCACATGAACGTGAAGCCGACCTGCGTGGTGATGTAGGGCCACAGGACGATCTCCCCGGACCCGATCGCCGTGGCCAGGATGATCACGCTGGCCCCGGTGACCTTCCGCAGCGGCACCGGTTCGGGCAGGTCCCTGAAGTCGACGGCCGGTAGGTACTTGCTCGGCAGTGTCGTCCGGCTCTGCTCGGCCACCGCGCCTCCTCGCGCGTCGAGGTGGCTCACGCCACCGCCCTGCACCCGTCGCCTCACCCGAATGGATGAGGATGCGTCGCATCGCATCAGCACCGGTAAACGCTGTCAAGCGCTGGCGGATCACGACTGCATACACATCAGATGTGCGCGTGGTTCGCGCTGGTGAGCGCCTTGCTGTGGGCGACGAGGCGGGGGTAGTCGACCGCCACCCCGGACAGCAGCGCCTCGACCGCGTGCTCCACCTCCTCGTCGGTGAGGGGGGCGTGGCCGAACAGCGCGCGGTAGTGCACGAGCGAGGACAGCATGTCCAGCACGAGCTCGCGGTCGATGTCGGCGCGCAGGTCGCCGCGCGCCACCGCCCGCTCCAGCATCTGCCCGACCGCCGTGCGCGGGGGCTCGAACAGCGTGGTGAGGAACGCGTCGCGCAGCTCGGGAACGGTGGCGCAGTCGGCGAAGAGCGCGGCGAGCACCCCGGGGCGGATGCGCCGGAAGGCTGCGAGGAAGACGTGGATCCCCTCGCCGAGGTCGCACAGCGTGCACCCGGTGTCGGGCACCGGTGAATCGCCGAGCCGGGAGGCCAGCGCGGCCAGCGCGAGGTGCTGGCGGGTCGGCCAGCGTCGGTAGATCGCGGGCTTGGTGGCCCCGGCCCGACGGGCCACCTCTTCGATGGTGAGCCGCCCGTAGCCGGTCTCGTCGAGCACGGCGAGCGTCGCCTCGAGGACGGCGGCGTCGATGTGCGGGTCTCGCGGGCGACCAGGGGGCATGGCGTACAGGCTATCGTTCTGTTACGTTCCGGTTCGTAATGAAATGGAGGTGGACGATGACCACGACCGACCTCGTCCGGGCGGGACGCCGCGAGTGGACCGCGCTCGCCGCGCTCATGCTCCCGACGCTGATCATCGCGATGGACCTCGCGGTGCTCATCCTCGCGATCCCGGCGCTCGGCGAGTCGCTGCGCCCGAGCGGCACCCAGCTGCTGTGGATCACCGACGTCTACGGCTTCCTCATCGCCGGGTCGCTGGTCACGATGGGCACCCTCGGCGACCGCATCGGGCGCAGGCGGCTGCTGCTCGCCGGGGCCACCGCGTTCGGCCTCGCCAGCCTGCTCGCCGCGTACGCCCCGACCGCCGAGGCGCTCATCGCCGCCCGTGCCCTGCAGGGGATCGCGGGCGCCACCCTCATGCCGTCCACCCTCTCGCTGCTGCGCAGCCTGTTCCTCGACGAGTCGCAGCGCCGCGTCGCGATCGGGGTGTGGGTCACCACGTTCTCGGCGGGCACCGTCGTCGGCCCGCTCGTCGCCGGCGTGCTGCTGCAGCACTTCTGGTGGGGGTCGGTGTTCCTGCTCAACCTCCCGGTGATGGCGGCCCTGCTGGTGGTCGGGCCGCGGCTGCTGCCGGAGGTGCGCGACCCGAACCCGGGCCGGTTCGACCTGCCCGGCGCCGCGCTGTCGGTGGTTGCGCTCCTCGCCCTGGTCTACGGCGTGAAGCGGTTCGCCGAGCACGGTGCGGACCCGGTGGCGCTGCTGGCGGTGCTGGTCGGTGCGGGCGTCGGTGCGCTGTTCGTGCGCAGGCAGCGGCGCACCGCGCACCCGCTGCTCGACCTCGGGCTGTTCGCCTCCGTCGCCTTCCGCGTCTCCGTGCTGGTCAACATCGCGCTCGGCGTGATGCTCGCCGGCATCTTCCTGTTCGTCGCCCAGTACCTGCAGCTCGTGCTCGGGATGACACCGCTCGCGGCCGGGCTGTGGCTGATCTTGCCGACGGCGGGCATCGTGGCCGGGTCGCTGTCGACCCCGCTGCTGGTGAAGCGCATCCCTCCGGCCCGCGTGGTGAGCGGCGGGCTCGCGGTCGCGGCGGCGGGGATGGCGATCCTCGCGCAGCTCGGGTCGGGTCCGAGCTTCGCCCTGCTCACGGTCGGCATGGTCGTGCTCGCGGTCGGGGCCGCCCCGGCGTCCACACTGAGCGTCGACCTGATCATCGGCTCCGCGCCGCCGGAACGGGCCGGTTCGGCCTCGGCGGTGTCGGAGACCGGCGGCGAGCTGGGCAACGCGCTCGGCATCGCGCTGCTGGGCAGCATCGGGGTCGCGGTCTACCGCGCCGCGATGACTCGGGGCGTGCCGCCGTCCGCGGCGGGTGAGCTGGCGCCGGACCAGCTGGAGTCCGCCACGGCCACCCTCGCCGGGGCCTACGAGGCGGCGGCCCGGCTCGCGCCCGCGGCGGGCGCGGAGCTGATCGACGCGGCGACGCGCGCGTTCGTCGCCGGCATGCAGGTCGCGGCCTGGACCGGGGCGGCGTTCGCGGTGGTCCTCGCCGTGGCCGCCCGCGTCCTGCTGGGCCGGCCGGGCGCGTGATCGCCGTTCGGTGCGGCACGTAAGCTCGGCGGCCTGATGTCAGAGGTCCTCGCAGAGCCGGACCGGGTTCCGGCCGAGGCGCGCAGGCGCCGAACGTTCGCCGTGATCAGCCATCCGGACGCGGGCAAGTCGACGCTCACCGAGGCGCTCGCGCTCTACGCCGAGGTGATCGACACCGCGGGGGCCGTGCACGGCAAGGCGGGCCGTCGCGGCGTCACGTCGGACTGGATGGAGATGGAGCGCAAACGCGGCATCTCCATCACCTCCGCGGTGCTGCAGTTCGCCTACCGCGACTGCGTGATCAACCTGCTCGACACCCCGGGCCACGGCGACTTCTCCGAGGACACCTACCGGGTGCTCGCCGCCGTCGACGCCGCGGTGATGCTGCTCGACGCCGCGAAGGGCCTCGAACCGCAGACGCTCAAGCTGTTCGACGTCTGCCGGGCGCGCGGGATCCCGGTGATCACGTTCGTCAACAAGTGGGACCGGCCCGGCCGTGAGCCCCTCGAGCTGCTCGACGAGGTGGAGCAGACGATCGGGCTGCGGCCGATGCCGCTCACCTGGCCGGTCGGGATCGCGGGCGAGCTGCGTGGGCTCGTCGAGGTGGAGACGGGGGAGTTCACCCGGTTCAGCCGCACGGCGGGCGGGGCCACCCGGGCCGAGGCCGAGGTGGTGCCGGAGGCCGAGATCGCCGCCGCCGAGCCGGAGTTCTGGGCCACGGCGCAGGAGGAGCTGGCGCTGCTCGAGGAGATCGGCGCCGGGTTCGACGAGAAGGACTTCCTCGCAGGCACCGCCACCCCTGTGCTCTTCGGCGCCGCGCTCATCGGCGTCGGCGTCGCGCGCCTCCTGGACGCCCTGGTCGACCTCGCGCCCGCGCCCGAGCCGCGCGCGGACGTCGACGGCAACCCCCGCCCCCTCGACGCCCCGACCTCCGGCCTGGTGTTCAAGGTGCAGGCCGGGATGGACCGCGCCCACCGCGACCGGATGGCGTTCGTGCGGATCTGCTCGGGCCGCTTCGAGCGCGGCATGGTGCTCACCCACGCCGCCACCGGGCGCCCGTTCGCCACCAAGTACGCGCAGGCGGTGTTCGGCCAGCAGCGCACCACCGTCGAGGAGGCGTTCCCCGGCGACATCGTCGGCCTGGTCAACGCGGGCGCGCTGCGCCCCGGCGACACCCTCTACGCGGGCGACCCGGTGCACTTCCCACCGATCCCCAGCTTCGCCCCCGAGCACTTCGCCGTGGTGCGCAGCGCCGACTCGGGCGCGTTCAAGCAGTTCCGCCGCGGCATCGACCAGCTCGACGGCGAGGGCGTCATCCAGGTGCTGGTCTCCGACCTGCGCGGCGAGCAGGCCCCGGTGCTGGCCGCGGTCGGCCCGCTGCAGTTCGAGGTGGTGACCTCGCGGCTGGAGTCGGAGTTCCGCGCGCCCGTCACGCTCGAGCACCTCGGCTACTCGATCGCCCGCCGCACCGACGAGGCGGGCGCCGAGCTGCTGGCCGGCCAGAGCGAGGTGGAGGTGCTCACCCGCCGCTCCGACGGCGCCCTGCTCGCGGCGTTCAGCAACAAGTGGCGGATGGAGACCATCCGCCGCAAGTTCGCCGACCTGGTGCTCGAGCCGCTGCCTGCGGGGAGCGTCCGCTGACCGGCGCGGCCTGACGGGTGCGGCGGTGCCCGACCCCCCGCCCGGGCACCGCCGAGCCGGCTCTCCCCCCGCTGGGCGCCGGCCGCGCGTCCGCATGGGACCGCGCGATCGCCGGGCGTCCCCCGAAAACCCGGCACCGGACGCCGGAGCCGGCAGGCCGACGTTACGCAGTAGCGGGATGCCCGGGCGAGGATCTCCTCGCCCAGCGATGGCCCGGATCGGTAGCGGATCGCCCAGTGACGCGGGTCAGGACGCGAGATCCGCCGCGCGGACGGCGAGCCACAGGTCGTGGCGGGCGCTGGGGGAGTGCAGGAGGGAGCGGGCGAGCACCTGTTCGAGCCGCTCGATGCGCTTGCGCACCCCGGCGACCGAGAGCCCGAGCGCTTCGCCGGTCTCGCGGAGCCGCCCGCCGTGGTGCAGCCATGCCCGCAGGGTTGGTTCGAGCCGCTCGGCGTGCGGGGAGCTGCGCACCGGGTGCAGCGCGGCCTCGGCCCAGCTGCGCGCGGCGGGCAGCCGCAGGAGGTCGTCGAGGTCGGGGCACGCCTCTCCGCCGTCCGGTGGGTCGGCGGGCCGGGGGAGCGCGCGGATGCGCAGCGCGAGGTCGAGGGACGCCTGGTGCTCGGGCCGGGTCAGATCGACGCCCAGCAGCTCCTCGATCCGCTTGAGGCGCAGGCCGATCGTGTTGCGGTGCACGCCGAGGTGGCGGTGCGCCGCGGTGGTGAACGACAGCCACGAGCGGGCGGTCGCGACCAGCTCGGTCGCGTCCGGGTCGCCGCTGCGCACCGGGACGTGCTCGAGCAGCGGGGCCAGCACCGCGTCGGCCCACGTGAAGCCCTGCGGGGCGACGACGGCGGCGAGCCCCAGCGTCGCGTCGAACCTCGACCGGCGGCGCGGGTCGCGGCGGGCGACGGCGAGCGCGTGGATCGCCTGCTCGTAGCCCACGGGCGCGTCGCGCAGCGCGACCTCGTCGCCGACGCCGATCGCGCATCCGCCCACATCGCGGGCGATCATCTCGTCCAGCGGGCGGCCGCCACCCGGGGCGAGCACGATGACGTGCTGGGAGTAGACGGGGCAGCGCACGACGAACGCCCTGCCGTCGGTGAGCTGCGTGCAGCGGGCGGCCACCTCGTCGCGGCGGGCGGGGCCGACCTCGATGACGTGCACCCGGAGCCGCTCGGGCAGCGGGGGCGAGAGCGTCGCGGCGAGCTGGCGGGCCGTGGTCAGGTGCCCGCCCATCAGCAGCAGGAGGACGGCTTCGCGGCAGCGGGCGTCTGCGAGCTCCGCCTTCGTCACGGCGTGCCGTGCCCGGTGCGCCGACCAGGCCGTGGCGAGCGGGACGATGGCGTCGGCGAGCAGCGAGCCGTCGCCTCCCCCGACGACGGCGAGGACCGGGTTCTCCTCCGCCGCCCCGGCCTCGACGGCGAGCAGCGCGATCCGCTCCTGCCCGCTCTCGGCGGCGAACGCGGCGAGGCCGCGCTCACGCATGCGGGCGACGGCGTCGGCGAGGACCGGCGCCTCCACCGGGGCCGGACCCGTCGGGAGCAGCACGGCGCCGGCCGGGTCGACCAGCCCGGCCCAGCCCCCGGCCCGGCGGCCCAGCCAGTCGAGCAGCGCGGCGCCGCCGTCGCCGCGGCACGCGAGCCGGTGCATCGTGAGGACGTCGGTGCCGCGGCGCGCCGCGTCCTCGGTGCGGGGCGTCCGGTCGGCGGTGGACGGTGCCGGCACGCTCACCTCCTCCGGTTCCGGGAACGAGCATGCACCGGGGCGGGACGGCGCGCGACGGCGGGTGGCGCACCGAACGGGCCGTTCGTACAAGCCGTCGGCGGTGCCGGGGCGGCGCGGCGGCCCCTGGGGCGCCGTGGCACTGTCGGATCGCACAAGTGACGCCGGGTCGACGCGGGCGGGTTTCGTCGCTTCGGAGGGTGTCGGCTGCCACAGCCCGCGAGTCATCGTTTCGGCGTCTGGTCCTGCCACCCAGCGCGCACAGCGAGGTGCCCATGCCGCGACGTCCCCACCCCGTCGACGAGGTCCTGCCCGTCGGCAAGCTCGCCGTGTACGGGTTCCAGCACGTGCTCGCGTTCTACGCGGGCGCGGTCATCGTGCCGATCCTGCTCGCGGGCGCGATCGGCCTGTCCGACCTGGAGCTCGTCCACCTGATCAACGCCGACCTGTTCACCTGCGGGATCGCCTCGATCATCCAGGCCGCCGGGATCTGGAAGATCGGCGTGCGGCTGCCCCTGCTGCAGGGGGTCACGTTCACCGCCGTGTCGCCGATGATCGCGATCGGGCTCGCCGCGGGCGGCGGCACGGACGGGTTGCTCGTCATCTACGGCGCGGTGATCGTCGCCGGCCTGGCGACGTTCCTGATCGCGCCGTTCTTCGGGCGCCTGATCCGCTTCTTCCCGCCGGTCGTCACCGGCTCGGTGATCCTGATCATCGGCCTCGCCCTGCTGCCGGTGGCCGCCACCGACGCCGTGGGCGGCGGCTCCGACCCGCAGCCGGGCAACCCCCGCTACCTGGCCTACGCGCTCGGCACCCTGGCGCTGATCATCGCGATCCAGCGGTTCTTCCGCGGGTTCCTGGCGACCGTGGCGGTGCTGATCGGGCTCGTGGTCGGCACCCTCGTCGCGTGGCTGTTCGGTGACGCGCACTTCGACGCCGTGGCCGAGTCGCCGTGGGTCGGTGTTACCACCCCGTTCCATTTCGGGTGGCCGCAGTTCAGCTTCGCCGCGATCGTGTCCATGATCGTGGTCATGCTCATCACCGCGGTGGAGACCACCGGGGACGTCTTCGCCACCGGCGAGATCGTGGACAAGCGGGTCGGCCGCGAGGACGTCACCCGCGCGCTGCGCGCCGACGGGCTCGCGACGACCATCGGCGGCGTCTTCAACTCCTTCCCCTACACCTGCTTCGCCGAGAACGTCGGGCTGGTGCGGCTCACCCAGGTCAAGAGCCGTTGGGTCGTGGTCGCCGCGGGCGTGTTCATGATCGTGCTCGGGCTGCTGCCCAAGGCGGGCGCGATCGTGGCGGGGATCCCGCACCCGGTGCTCGGCGGCGCGGCGCTGGCCATGTTCGCGACGGTCGCCGTCGTCGGCATCCAGACGCTGTCGCGGGTCGACTTCCACGACCACCGCAACGTGGTGATCGTCGGCTCGAGCGTGGGGCTCGCCATGTTCGTCACCGCGCAGCCCGACGTGGCGACCGCCGTGCCGGGGTGGGCGCAGATCATCCTCGGCTCCGGCATCACGCTCGGCAGCCTCACCGCGATCCTGCTCAACGTCGTGTTCCACCACCTCGGCCGGGGCCGCGGGCCCGCCGTGGCGGGCACCCCCGGCGAGGGCACGGTGCGGCTGGAGGAGGTCAACCGGATGAGCCGCGACGAGTTCGTCACCACGTTCGGCCGGCTGTTCCAGGGCAACTCCCAGATCGTGGGCCGCGCCTACGACCGGCGGCCGTTCTCCGACACCGCGAGCCTGCGCGCCGCGTTCCAGGAGGCGCTGTTCTCCGCGCCGGTCGAGGAGCAGCGCGCGCTGATGGCCTCGTACCCGGACCTCGGCGCCGACGGCGTCGCCGACGGCGACGAGGGCGAGGAGTCGGCCCGCGACCAGGCGAGCGCCGGGCTCACCCGCCTCGCCGACGAGGAGCACGAGGAGCTGGCGCAGCTGACCGCGGCGTACCGGGAGCGCTTCGGCTTCCCGTTGATCGTCTGCGTGCGCGACTCCGGCTCCAGCGAGCGGGTGCTCGCCGAGGGGCGCCAGCGCCTGGCCAACTCCCCGGCGCAGGAGCACGCCGCGGCGCTCATCGAGATCACGAAGGTGGCGAGCCACCGGTTCGCCGACCTCGTCGCCGACGCCAACCCGATCGCCACCGCGCGCACGAGGGCGTTCGGCCGATGATCCTCGAGCAGTGGAACGCCCTCGACGCGGCCGAGGCCGAGCGGGAGCTGCTGCAGGTGTGCTCGGCGCCCCGTTGGGCGCGGGAGGTCGCGGCGAGCAGGCCGCACCCGGACCTCGCGTCGCTGCAGGCCGCCGCGGAGGCCGCGCTCACCGACGCCGACCTGGACGAGGCGATGGCCGGCCACCCCCGCATCGGCGACCGCAACGCCGAAGGCGCGTCCCGGCGCGAGCAGAGCGGCGTGGCCGGCGCCGACCCGGCCGTGCTCGCCGAGCTCGCCGAGGCCAACCGCGCCTACGAGGAGCGCTTCGGCCACGTCTACCTGGTGTGCGCCACCGGCCGCAGCGCCGAGGAGCTGCTCGGCATCCTGCGGGCGCGCCTCGGCAACGACCCCGCCACCGAGCGGGCCGTCGCGCTGGCCGAGCTGGCCGCGATCAACCGGCTGCGCATCGCGCGCCTGATCAACGAGGAAGCCGCATGACCCTGTCCACGCACGTCCTCGACGCGACCCGCGGAACGCCGGCCTCCGGCGTCGCCGTCCGGCTCGCGACGACGGACGGCCACGAGCTCGCCTCCGCCGTCACCGACGCCGACGGGCGCGTCCGGGAGCTCGCCGCCGAGCTCCCGGCGGGCGACTACCGGCTCACGTTCGCCACGGGGGAGTACTTCGCGGCGAACGGGCAGCAGGGGTTCTACCCCGAGGTGGTCGTCACCTTCACCGTGTCCGACCCGGGGCAGCACCACCACGTGCCGTTGCTGCTGTCCCCCTACGCCTACTCGACATACCGCGGGAGCTGAGATGGGAATCGTGCTCGGAGCCAACCAGTACGGCAAGGCGGAGAACCGCCTCGTGCGGATCTACCGCGAGACCGCGCGGCACGAGATCCGCGACGTGACCGTGTCCACGGCGCTGCGCGGCGACTTCGCCGACGCGCACCTGCACGGCGACCAGTCCAAGGTGCTGCCCACCGACACGCAGAAGAACACCGCGTACGCGTTCGCGAAGGAGCACGGGCTGCGCGTGATCGAGGACTACGCGATCACGCTCGCCCGCCACTTCGTCGACGACGTCGAGCCGGTGCGCGGCGCGCGGATCTCGGTGGACGAGTTCGCCTGGGAGCGGGTGCCGGTCGGCGCGGAGGGGCACGACCACACGTGGGTGCGCCGCGGCCCCGAGGTGCGCACCACGGTCGTCGACGTCTCCGACGCCGGCACCGAGGTGGTGTCCGGCCTGCGCGACCTGGTGCTGCTCAAGTCCACCGGCTCGGAGTTCGCGGGCTTCCTCAAGGACCGCTACACCACCCTGGAGGAGACCCACGACCGGATCATGTCCACCTCGCTGGTGGCGCGGTGGCGGTACACCAGCCTCGAGATCGACTGGGACAAGACCTGGGGCGACGTGCGGCGGATCCTGTTGGAGCAGTTCGCCACCGTCCACTCGCTCGCCCTGCAGCAGACGCTCTGGGAGATGGGGCGTGCGGTGCTCGAGGCGCACCCGGAGGTCGCCGAGATCAGCCTGCAGGCACCGAACAAGCACCACTTCGTCGTGGACCTGTCGCCGTTCGGCCTGGAGAACCCCAACGAGGTCTTCTACGCCGCCGACCGCCCGTACGGGCTGATCGAGGCGACGGTCACCCGCGACTGACCCCGCCCCCGGCCGGGCGTCAGCGGAGGTCGGCCAGCAGGTCCTCGTGCGTCACCGTCCAGGCCGCGGGCCCGATCGGGGCGGAGAACAGCACCACCTCACCGTCGAAGCGGGGGCGCGCCCACGGCAGGACGCTGCGGGCGAGCCCCAGCATCGCCGCGTTCTCCGGCAGGATCGCGCCGCGCAGCTCGGTGTAGCCGATCTGCTCGGCGAGCGCGGCGACGGCGGTGAGCAGCCGCCTGCCGACCCCGCGCCGGTGCCAGGCGTCCACCACGGCGACGGCGACGTCGGCGGTGCCGTGCCCGGGCCCGAAGACCTGCGCGATGCCGATCGGCCCCCCGCCGTCGACCTCGGCGACCACGGCGGCGTGCCGCGCCCCGTCGATGTCGACCAGGCGGGCCCGCACCGCGTCCGAGAGGTGCGGCACGGGGGCGTGGAAGCGCAGGTAGCGGCTGCGCGGGGAGAGGCCGGCGAAGACCGCGTCGACGGCGGCCTCGGCGCGGGCCCGCTCCAGCGGCTGCACGACCGGGGCGCTCATGCCGGGCGCCGGGCGGTGTGGGCGTCGGTCACGAACCGCACGGCCTCGTCGATCACGGCCGGGTCGCGCAGCAGCCTGCGGTGGCCCAGGCCCGAGGTCTCCACGAGCCGCGCCCCCGGCCACGCCTCGGCGATCGCGCGGCCGTGCTCGGGCCCGACCTCGCGGTCGCGCGCGTCGTGCACGACGAGCGTGGGCGGCACGGGGGCGAAGCGCGGCAGCGACGGCACGTGGAAGCTCTCCCAGGGCATCCCGACCCGCCGCGCGACCTGCTGCTCCAGCCCGGCCCGCACCCGCGGGCCCGCGCCGATGCCGGCCACGAAGCGGTCGAGCACCCAGCGCGGGTCGGCCGCGGGCGCGAGCAGCACGAGCGCGTCCGGGCGCAGGCCGCGGCGCACGGCGTGGGCCGCGACGGCGCCGCCCATCGAGTGGGCGATCACCGCGTGCGGCCTGCCGTGCTCGGCGACGACGGCGAGCAGCGCGTCGGCGAGCTCCGGGATCGTGGCCGAGCGCGGCCCGTGGGCGCCGCCGGGGGAGGCCCCGTGGCCGGGGCCGTCGAAGGCGATCACCCGGTGCCCCGCGGCGACGAGCGGCGCGACGAACCCGCCCAGCTGTTCGACCCGCCCGCCCCAGCCGTGCACGAGGTAGACCGGCTCGCCGCTGCCCCAGGCGAGGGCGTGCAGGGGACGGCCCGCCGGCTGCGCCCGGATCGCGGTGCCCGGCGGCAGCGCGGGCAGCCGTTCGCGCGGGATCGGCCGCGGGATCGTGAACCACAGCCGGGTCGCGAGCCGGGTGGCGAGGGCGGGGGCCCACCGCTCACCCCAAGAAAAGAAACGAACGATCGTGCTTTTTTGTGGCGACACGGGTGCGGTCCCTCCGATCGGCGTGGTGTCAGGCGGTGCGGTGTCGGACGGTGCGGTGTCGGACGGTGCGGTGTCGGACGGGGTGGTGTCGGACGGGGCGGTGTCCGGCGGTGCTGGTCAGGTCGAGGCGGCCTCGAGGAGCCGGTCGAAGGCGGTGCGGGCGCGGTCGGCGGCGCGCGGGTCGCCGAGCAGCCGGCTCGCCACGTGGAAGGCGAGCATCACGCCCTGCAGGTCCTGGGCGAACTGCTGCGGGTCGGCGTCTGGCCGGAAGTGGCCCTCGCCGATCCCGCTGGCGAAGACCGTGGCGAGGGTCTCGGTCCAGTCGCGCTGCACGCGGACGAGGTGTTCTCGCACCGGGCCGGGCTGGTCGTCGAGCTCGAAGGAGGCGGCGGTGAGCGGGCAGCCGCCGTCGGCGGAGTCCCAGGCGAGCCACCGTTCGAACAGGTCGCGCACGCGGGGGATGCCCCGCGGTGCCTTGAGCGCGGGCCGGATGACCTCGTCGATGATCCGGTCCTTGCTGTGCTCGAGCACCTGGATCTGCAACGACTCCTTCGAGCCGAAGTGCGCGAACAGGCCGCTCTTGCTCATGCCGGTCTGGGTGGCGAGCGAGCCGATGGTGAGCCCGCCCAGGCCGACGCGGCGCGCCAGCCGGCCCGCCTCGTCGAGGATGGCCCCGCGAGTCGCCTCCCCCTTGCTCACAGGTGCCTGTTTAGCACGACCGTTCGTTCTAAGTCGACCCCCGTTCCGACGAACGGCGCGTCCGTCGCAACGACAGGGGCTCGGCGCTACAGGGACCGCAGCGCGAGGTAGACGTCCACCCGGTCGGCGAGCTGGGACAGGTCGCGGCCGGTGAGCTCCTCGACCCGCCCGATCCGGTACCGGACGGTGTTGACGTGCAGGTGCAGCCGCTGCGCCGCCCGGCTCCACGACCCGGAGCAGTCGAGGAACGCCTCGAGGGTCTCGCGCAGCCCGGCGCCGGTGCGCGCGTCGTAGTCGAGCACCGGCTCCAGCACGCGGACGGCGAACGCGCGCCGCACCTCGTCGGGCACGGCCGCGAGCAGCGCGACGTGCGAGGTGACCTCGGCGCCGGTCACGACGTGCACGGGCCCGGGGCGGCGGGCGGCGAGCTCGCGCGCGTGGCGGGCCTCCTGCAGGGCGCCGGAGAGGGCCTCGATCGGCGCGGGGCGGCTCACACCGACCGTGAGCCGGTCCGGCCGCAGCCCGGGGGCGAGCCGGCGCAGGGCCGCGTCGAGCACGGCGTCGGCCGGCGTGTCGGCGGGACCCGCGGGCATGAGCGCCACCGCGAGCCCCTCGTGCACCCCGACCGTCGGGGGCCCGACGTGGGTCACCGCGTCGACGAGGACGGAGCGGGCGGCCTGCACGCGCTCGGGCGACTCGAAGCCGGCGACCGCGATGACCAGCGGCGCGTCCGCGTCGAGCCCCGCCTGCCGCAGCCGCACGGCCACCTCGGGCCGCTGCGCCGCGCCCGCGGCGATCAGCTCGATGGCGCCCTCGGCGATCTCGCGGGCGATCCGCAGCCCCTCGCCGCGGCGGGCGCGGTCGAGCGCCGTGATCGCCACCAGCTCGCCGACGGTGTCGCCGACCTCGGTGTCCCAGGTGGTGCAGTCGCCGTCGGCGGCCACGAACCACGACGTGATCCGCTCCTCCGAGGCGGGGCCGACCGGGAACACCGAGCGTCGGGCGCCGGGGACGACGGCGGGCAGCCGGTCGGCGGTGAGGAACGTGCGCACGGCCGCGTCGAGGTCGGCGTCGCCGAGCGGGGACGGCCCGGCCACGACGGCCCGTCCCGTCGCCGACAGCACCCGGATCGCCACGCCGGTGGCGGCGGACACCTCGGCGGCCAGCTCGTCGAGCCCGAGCCCGCCCGCGACGGCCGACAGCAGCCGCCGCTGCCGGCCGAGGGTGAGCGCGAGCCGGTCCCCGCGGGCCGCCGTGAGCGCGCCGACCACGACCTCGGTGACCGCCGCGAACGACACCTCCTCCGGCACGGCGAGGAGCGGGAGGCCGTGCCGGCGGCAGGCGTCGACGAGGTCCTCGGGGATGCCGTGGAACACCGCCTCGCCCGCGGCGAGCGCGGCCGCGCCCGCATCGGCAACGGCGGCGACGAACCGCTCGCTGTCGCCCGGTTCGCGCCGCCACACCAGGCCGCTGATCACCAGCTCCCCGCCGGACAGGTAGCGGGCCGGGTCGATGAGATCGGTGGTGTAGACCCAGCGCACCGGCCGGTCGAGGGCGTCGGGGTCGCCGCCCGCGTGCAGCAGGCGCAGCCCCAGTCCGGGGTGCGCCAGCAGGTCGCGCAGCTGCATTGGAGGAACCTACAACCCATTCGGGGTCCTGGGTCGGGCGATTCGTCACGTCGGCGACTTCTGCCCGTCGCAGCGGAGGGCTGTACTTCTCGGCATGGACTTCCTCGCGCCGACGACGTGGGCCGATGCCCTTGCGGCGAAGGCCGAGCACCCGGACGCCGTGCCGGTGGCGGGCGGCACCGACGTGATGGTCGAGATCAACTTCGACCGGCGCCGGCCGCCCGCGCTGCTCGACCTCACCCGCGTGCCCGACCTGCAGGAGTGGGGCACCGAACCGGACGGGCGGGTGCGGCTCGGGGCCGGTGTCACCTACACCCGGATCATCGAGGAGCTGGCCGACCGGCTGCCCGGGCTCGCGATGGCCGCCCGGACGGTCGGCTCGCCGCAGATCCGCAACCGGGGCACGGTCGGCGGCAACCTGGGCGCGGCCTCACCCGCGGGCGACAGCCACCCGCCCCTGCTGGCGGCCGACGCCGAGATCGAGGTCGCGTCGGTCCGCGGGGTCCGGCGCATCCGGGCGGCGGAGTTCTACACCGGCGTCAAGCGCAACGCCCTCGAGCCCGACGAGCTGATCGCGGCCGTGCTGATCGCCCCCGCGAGCGGGCCCCAGCAGTTCTGCAAGATCGGCACCCGGAACGCGATGGTGATCTCGGTGTCGGCGTTCGGGCTGGCGATGAACCCGGAGCGCCGGGTGGTGGGCACCGGGATCGGCTCGGCCGCCCCCACCCCGCGGCGGGCCGACGCCGCCGCGGAGTTCCTCGCGGGCGAGCTCGACGCGGCGGACCTGTGGGAGTCGCGCGGGCCGTTGCCCGACTCGCTCGCGGTGGAGTTCGGGCGGAAGGTCCGCGACGCCGCCGCCCCGATCGACGACGTGCGCGGCACCGCCGCGTACCGCCTGCACTCCCTGTCGGTGATGGCGCGCCGCGCCGCCACCTGGGCCTGGGACGACTACCGGAGGGCCGCCTGATGCGCATCGAACTGACCGTGAACGGCGAGCGGCGCGAGGCCGACGACGTGTGGGAGGGCGAGAGCCTGCTCTACGTCCTGCGCGAGCGGCTCGGCCTGCCCGGCTCGAAGAACGCCTGCGAGCAGGGCGAGTGCGGCTCCTGCACCGTCTACCTCGACGGCACTCCGGCGTGCGCGTGCCTGGTCCCGGCGGGGCAGGCGGTCGACCGGGAGGTCACCACCGTCGAAGGGCTCGGCTCCGGCGAGGACCTGCACCCCGTCCAGCAGGCCTTCCTGGAGTGCGGGGCCGTGCAGTGCGGCTTCTGCACGCCCGGCCTGATCGTCTCCACCCACGACCTGCTGCAGCGCAACCCGCACCCGTCCGACCCGGAGATCCGGGAGGCGCTCGCGGGCAACCTGTGCCGGTGCACGGGCTACGAGAAGATCATGGATGCCGTGCGGACCGCCGCGGAGCGCGCGTCATGATCATCGAAGGCGCGCACGTCGTCACCGTCGCCGGTGCGGAGTACCCGGACGGGTACGTGGTCGTCGAGGGCAACCGGATCACCGCGGTGGGCCCCGGCCGGGCGCCGCAGCGCTCCGGCGAGGTCGTCGACGGCCGCGGCTGCCTGCTCACCCCCGGCTTCGTCAACCTCCACAACCACCTCTACCAGTGGGTGACCCGCGGCCTCGCCGTCGACGCGACGCTGTTCGAGTGGCTGACCACGCTCTACCCGGTGTGGGCGGGCATCGACGAGCGCGCGGTGCACGTCGGGGCGACCGGGGCGCTGGCCCAGCTCGCGCGCACCGGCTGCACCACCAGCACCGATCACCACTACGTCTTCCCGCGCGAGGGCGGCGACCTGCTGGCCGCCGAGATCGCCGCGGCCGGCGAGGTGGGGCTGCGCTTCCACCCCACGCGTGGCTCGATGGACCTCGGCAAGAGCGCGGGCGGCCTTCCGCCCGACCACGTCGTCGAGGACCGCGACGCGATCCTCGCCGCCTCCGAGGAGGCGATCGACCGCTGGCACGACCCGTCGCCCGGAGCGATGGTGCGGATCGGGCTCGCGCCGTGCTCGCCGTTCTCGGTGACCGGCGAGCTCATGCGCGAGTCCGCCGAGCTCGCCCGCCGCCACGGCGTGCGGCTGCACACCCACCTCGCCGAGACCATCGACGAGGAGGAGTTCTGCCGCGAACGCTTCGGCTGCACCCCCCTCGAGTACGTCGAGAGCCTCGGCTGGATCGGCGAGGACGTCTGGTTCGCCCACGCCATCCACCTCGACGACGCCGCCGTGAAGCGCATCGGCGACACCGGCACCGGCGTCGCCCACTGCCCGTCCTCCAACGCCCGCCTCGGTGCCGGCATCGCCCGCACCCGCGACCTGCGCGACGCGGGCGCCCGGGTCGGCCTCGGCGTCGACGGCGCGGCGAGCAACGAGGCGGGGAGCCTCCTCGAAGAGGTCCGCCACGCCGTGCTGTTCGCCCGGGCCGTGGGCGGGCCGACCGCGCTGTCGGTGCGCGACGGGCTCGAGCTCGCCACCCTCGGTGGCGCCACCGTCCTCGGGCGGGCCGACGAGCTCGGCACGATCGAGCCCGGCAAGCTCGCCGACCTCGCGCTCTGGCGGATCGACGGCCCGGCCCACGCCGACGTCGCCGATCCGGTCGCCGCGCTCGTGCTGGGCGCACCACCGCCGCTCGAGCTGCTGCTCGTGGACGGGCGCCCCGTCGTCGAGCGCGACCGGGTGCTCACCGTGGACACCGACGAGCTCGCCCGCGAGGCCCGGGCCGTCCACCGCGACCTGTTGGAGAAGGCATGACCAGCACCGAGACGGCGAGCCGCACCTCCGGCCGCATCGGCGACAGCCCGCTGCGCCCCGACGGCACGCTCAAGGTCACCGGGGAGTTCGCCTACGCCAGCGACCTGTGGCACGAGGACATGGTCTGGGGCGTGACCCTGCGCAGCCCGCACCCGCACGCCCGCATCCGCTCGATCGACGTCGCCGAGGCCCTCGCCGTGCCCGGGGTGACCGCGGTGCTGACGGCCGACGACGTGCCCGGGCAGAACGCGGTCGGGCTGGAGCACGCCGACACGCCGGTGCTCGCCTCCGGGGTGGTGCGCTACCACGGGGAGCCGGTCGCGCTGGTCGCGGCCGACCACCCGGAGACCGCGCGCCGCGCCGCGCAGCGGATCACGGTGGACTACGAGCCGCTGCCCGCGGTCACCGACCCGCGCAAGGCCCTCGACCCCGACGCGCCGCAGGTGCACCCCGGGGGCAACCTCGTGCGGCACGTGAAGGTCCGCCGCGGCGAGGACAACCCCACCGCTCCGGTCGTGGTCTCGCTCGACTTCGAGGTCGGCATGCAGGACCAGGCCTTCCTCGGGCCGGAGTCCGGGCTCGCCGTGCCGGCCGAGGACGGCGGCGTCGACCTCTACGTCGCCACCCAGTGGCTGCACGTCGACCAGCGCCAGGTCTGCCAGGCGCTCGGGATGGGGCCGGACAAGGTGCGGCTGCACCTGGCCGGGGTCGGCGGGGCGTTCGGCGGGCGCGAGGACCTGTCCATGCACGTCCACGCCTGCCTGCTCGCCCTGCACACCGGCAAGCCGGTGAAGATGAGCTACTCGCGCGAGGAGTCGTTCTTCGGGCACGTGCACCGCCACCCGGCGTGGCTGCGCTACGAGTTCGGGGCCGAGCGCGACGGCACGCTGGTCTACGCGAAGGCCGACCTGCTCTTCGACGGCGGTGCGTACGCCTCGTCGACCCCCGCGGTGGTCGGCAACGGTGGCACCCTGGGGCTGGGCCCGTACCGGATCCCGAACGTGCGCGTCGACGCCCGCGGCGTCTACACCAACAACCCGCCCTGCGGGGCCATGCGCGGGTTCGGTTGCGTGCAGGCCGCGTTCGCGCACGAGGCGCTGATGGACGAGCTCGCCGACGCCGTCGGGGTCGACCGGGTCGAGATCCGCGCCCGCAACGGCATGCGCGAGGGCGACGTCAACATCACCGGCCAGCTCATCGACTCGGCCGCTCCGGTGGCCGAGCTGATCCGCAAGGTCCGCGACCTGCCCCTGCCGCCCGAGCCGGGGCCGGAGCGGGACCTGCGCGACCTGCCGGGCGGGGTCTCCAACACCACGCACGGCGAGGGGGTCGTGCGCGGCGTCGGCTACGCGGTGACCTACAAGAACGTCGGGTTCTCCGAGGGCTTCGACGACTACTCGACCGCCCGGGTGCGGCTGCAGGTCACCGGCGGCGAGCCGGTCGCCACCGTGCAGACCGCCGCCGCCGAGGTCGGGCAGGGCCTGGTCACCGTCGAGCAGCAGATCGTGCGCACCGAGCTGGGCGTCGACCGGGTCGTCGTGGCGCCGAAGGACACGAGCGTCGGGTCCGGCGGCTCCACGTCGGCGTCGCGCCAGACCTACGTCACCGGCGGCGCGGTGAAGGCCGCCTGCGAGGCGGTGCGGGCCGCGGTGCTCGACCGCGCGGCCCGGCTGCTGGGGCGCCGCGGCCTGCGCCTCGACGGCGACAAGGTCGTCGACGCCGGTGGCGAGGTCCTCGCCGACCTCGTGGACGTGCTCGGCGACGAGGTGATCGAGGAGACCGTCGAGTGGCGCCACCGGCCCACCCACCCGGTCGACCCGGAGACCGGACAGGGCAACGCCCACGTCCAGTACGCGTTCTCCGCGCACCGGGCCGTGGTCGACGTCGATGTCGAGCTGGGCCTGGTCAAGGTCGTCGCGCTGGACACCGCGCAGGACGTCGGGAAGGCGATCAACCCCGACGCCGTGGTCGGCCAGATCCAGGGCGGCAGCGCCCAGGGCATGGGGCTCGCGCTCATGGAGGAGGTCGTGGTCTCCGACGGCATCGTCCGGAACCCGTCCTTCACCGACTACCTGATCCCGACGATCCTCGACATGCCGCCGATGAAGATCGAGGTCCTCGAGTACGCCGATCCGCACGCGCCGTACGGTGTGCGCGGGGTCGGCGAACCGCCGACGATCTCCAGCGGCCCCGCCGTCGCGGCCGCGATCCGGGCGGCGACGGGGCGCGCGCTGCGCCGTGTCCCGATCCGGCCCGAGCACATCACGGGGGTTTGAGTGCCACGCATGTTCCTGAACGGGACCGCCATGTCCGGCGGGGCCGACCACCACCTCGTGGGCGACGCCCCGCTGGTGGCCCGCACGAGGACGGCCCCGCGCTACCGGTTCCACGCCGTCGACGGGCGCTACCCGGCCCTCGAGGACGTCGGCGAGGGCGGCGCGGCCGTCGAGGGCGAGGTCTACGACCTGTCCTACGAGCAGCTGCGCGAGGTGCTGCTGCCCGGCGAGCCGGACGGGCTGGAGCTGGGCGTGGTCGAGCTCGCCGACGGCAGCGGGTCGCTCGCGATGGTCCTGCGCCGCGAGTACCCGAAGCTCCCGCCGCTGGAGGACATCTCCGAGCTGGCCAGCTGGCGGGCCTACCAGGAGCGGCGGCGGTGATCGTCTTCCGGGCGCGGCGGGCCGTCGTCGAGGGCGTCGAGCGGCCGGCCGCCGTGCTGGTGTCGGGGGAGCGGATCGAGGCCGTCCTGCCGGTCGACGCCCCCGCCGACGCGCGCGAGGTCGTCATCGCCGACGACGAGGTGCTGCTGCCCGGGCTGGTCGACACGCACGTGCACGTCAACGAGCCGGGCCGCACCGAGTGGGAGGGGTTCGCCACCGCCACCCGGGCCGCGGCCGCGGGCGGCGTCACGACGATCGTCGACATGCCGCTCAACTCGCTGCCGCCCACGGTCGACGTGGCCGCGCTGCAGACCAAGCGGGCGGCCGCCGAGGGGCAGTGCGCCGTGGACGTCGGGTTCTGGGGCGGCGCGGTCCCGGGTAACGCGGGCGAGCTCGCGAAGCTGCACGCCGAGGGCGTCTTCGGCGTCAAGTGCTTCCTGCTCGACAGCGGGGTCCCGGAGTTCCCGCCGCTCGACGAGGGCGGCCTGCGGGCCGCGCTCGCGGCGGTGGCCGAGCACGACGGGCTGCTGATCGCCCACGCCGAGCACGCGGACGCGATCCGGCCCGTGTCGGGGCGCCGCTACGCCGACTTCGTCGCCTCCCGCCCGCCCGAGGCGGAGCGCACCGCGATCGCCACCCTCCTGCGCCTCGCCCGCGAGACCGGGGCCCGGGTGCACGTGGTGCACCTGTCGGCGGCCGCCGCGCTGCCGCAGCTCGCCGCCGCCCGCGCCGAGGGCGTCCCGGTGAGCGTCGAGACGTGCCCGCACTACCTCGCGCTCACCGCCGAGGAGGTGCCCGACGGCGACACCCGCTTCAAGTGCTGCCCGCCCGTGCGCGAGGCGGCCAACCGCGACGCGCTGTGGCAGGGGCTCGCCGACGGGGTTATCGACATGATCGTCTCCGACCACTCGCCGTCCCCGCCGGAGCTCAAGCGGCTCGAGGTCGGCGACTTCGGCGAGGCGTGGGGCGGGATCGCGTCGCTGCAGGTCGGGCTGCCGGTCGTGTGGACGGAGGCCCGCCGGCGCGGGCACGGCCTGGCCCAGGTCGTCGGGTGGATGGCCCAGGCGCCCGCGGCCCGCGTCGGCCTGCGGCGCAAGGGGCGGATCGCCCCGGGCGCCGACGCCGACCTGGTCGTCTTCGCCCCGGACGAGCCCTACACCGTGGGCGAGCTGCACCACCGGCACGCGGTCACCCCGTACGCGGGGCGCCCGCTCACCGGCGTGGTGCGCCGGACCTGGCTGCGCGGCGCCCCGGCCGACGGGACGCCGCGGGGGCGGCTGCTGCGACGGGGGGAGGACTGATGGCGGACTTCCGCGAGCTGCCGGACCTGGCGCTGCGGTCGCTGGGCGGCGCGGTCGTGTACGCCAACGACGAGGCGTTCGCCGCGAAGGAGAACCTGATCACGCCCGGCCGTCCGGTGTTCGACCCGGCTGCGTTCGGCTCGCAGGGCAAGGTCTACGACGGCTGGGAGACCCGCAGGCGGCGCGAACCGGGCCACGACGAGGCGGTCGTGCGGCTCGGGGCGCCCGGGGTGGTGCACGGCGTCGTCGTCGACACGGCCTGGTTCACGGGCAACTACCCGCCCGAGGTCGCCGTCGACGGCGCCCGCGCCGACGGCCCGGTCGTCGATCCCACCTCGCTTCCGTGGGAGGAGCTGGTGCCCCGCTCGCCGGTGGCCGGCGACAGCGAGAACGCCTTCGCCGTCGACCACCCGCGCCCGGTCACCCACGTCCGGCTGCGGATCTTCCCCGACGGCGGCGTCGCTCGGCTGCGGGTGCACGGCGAGGCCCTGCCCGACCCGGAGCTGCTGGACGCGCTCGGCACCGTCGACCTCGCCGCGCTGGAGCACGGCGGCCGCGTCGTCGCCTGCTCGAACGCCTTCTACGGCTCCCCGAACAACCTGCTGCTGCCCGGGCCCGCCCGCTCGATGGGCGAGGGCTGGGAGAACGCCCGGCGCCGCGACGACGGCAACGACTGGGTCGAGGTCGCCCTCGTCGCGGAGGCCCGGCTGGTGCTGGCCGAGCTCGACACGAGCTGGTTCCTGCACAACGCACCCGGCTGGGCGGCGCTGCACGGCCGCACCGCCGACGGCGCCGAGGTCGAGCTGCTGCCGCGCACCGCGCTGCAGCCCGACACCCGCCACCGCTTCCGCGTGCCGGACACCCCGGTCGCGCAGGTCCGGATGGACGTCTACCCCGACGGCGGCATGGCCCGCCTGCGGCTGCACGGCCGCCTCACCGAGGCCGGCTGCGCGGACCTGGCCACCCGCTGGTCCCGACCCTGATTGCAGGATGGCCACCATCACGTCACCCGATCGCAGGAAGGTGGCCGTGCTGCAACCAACCCCCACCCGGAGGTCACGTCGGTGAAATACACCGTCAACTGCTCGATCCTCTTCACCGAGCTGCCCCTGCTCGAGCGCCCGGCCGCGGCGAAGGCCGCCGGGTTCGACGCGGTCGAGTTCTGGTGGCCGTTCCCGACCGCCGCGCCCTCCGACGCGGAGGTCGACGAGTTCGTGCGCGCGATCGAGGACGCGGGCGTGCAGCTCACCGGCCTCAACCTGGCCGCGGGGGACATGCCGGGAGGGGACCGCGGGCTCGCGTCGTGGCCGGGGCGGGAGACCGAGTTCCGCGACAGCATCGACATCGCCGCCGCCATCGGCAAGCGGCTGGGCACCCGCGTGTTCAACGCCCTCTACGGCAACCGCATCGAGGGCGTCGACCCGCGCGACCAGGACGACCTCGCCGTGCAGAACCTCTCCCGCGCCGCGGCGCTGCTCGACGGCACCGTGGTCATCGAGCCGCTCTCCGGCGCCGACCGCTACCCGCTGCGCACCGCGGCCGACGCGCTCGCCGTGGCCGACCGGCTGGGCGTGCCGAACGTGGCGCTGCTGGCCGACCTGTACCACCTCACCGTCAACGGCGACGACGTCGCCGCCGTGATCCGCGACCACGGGTCGCGGATCGGGCACGTCCAGATCGCCGACGCCCCCGGTCGCCACGAGCCCGGCACCGGCGAGATCCCGTTCGACGAGCACTTCGCCGCGCTCACCGCGGCCGGCTACACCGGCTGGATCGGGCTGGAGTACGTACCGTCCACCGACAGCGACCACGCCTTCGACTGGCTCCGGAAGGAAGAGCAGCAGTGACCACGATCGCGTTCATCGGCCTGGGCATCATGGGCGCCCCCATGGCAGGCCACCTGATCGACGCCGGCCACGACGTGGTCGGCTACAACCGCTCCCGCGCGAAGGTGGACCGCCTCGTCGAGCGCGGCGGGCGCGCCGCGGCCAGCGTGGCCGACGCCGTGCGCGACGCCGAGGTCGTGATCACGATGGTCCCGGACAGCCCGGACGTCGAGTCCGTCGCGCTGGGCGACGACGGGATCTACGCGACCGCCAAGCCCGGCACCCTGCACATCGACTGCTCCACGATCCGCCCCGACGTCGCCCGCTCGCTCGCCGCGGCGGGGGCCGAGCGCGGCATCCGCGTCGTCGACGCGCCGGTCAGCGGCGGCGAGGCCGGTGCGAAGGAGGGCACGCTGTCGATCATGGTCGGCGGCGCCGCCGAGGACGTGGAGGCGGCCCGGCCGTATCTCGACATCGTCGGCGGCACCGTCGTGCACGTCGGCCCCGCCGGGGCGGGCCAGACGGTCAAGGCCGCCAACCAGCTCATCGTCGCGGGCAACATCGAGCTGCTCGCCGAGGCGCTGGTGTTCCTGGAGGCCCACGGCGTCGACACCGAGGCCGCCACCACCGTGCTCGGCGGCGGGCTCGCCGGCAGCACCGTGCTGCAGCGCAAGGCCGCGGGCATGCGGGCCCGCGAGTTCGCCCCCGGCTTCCGCATCGACCTGCACCACAAGGACCTCGGCATCGTCACCGCCGCCGCCCGCGAGGCCGGCGTCACCATCCCGCTCGGCGCGCACGTCGCCCAGCTGGTGGGCGCGCTGCGCGCCATGGGGCACGGCGACCTCGACCACAGCGCGCTGCTGCTGCTGGTCGAGAAGCTCTCGGGGAGGAGTACGCCATGACCCGGATGCGCGCCGTCGACGCCGCCGTCGCGATCCTGCGCCGCGAGGGCGTCTCGCACCTGTTCGGGGTGCCCGGCGCGGCGATCAACCCGTTCTACGACGCGGTCCGCCGCGACGGCTCCCTCCAGCACGTGCTCGCCCGGCACGTGGAGGGCGCGGCGCACATGGCCGACGGCTACAGCCGCGCGGCGGCCGGCAACATCGGGGTCTGCGTCGGCACCTCCGGCCCGGCGGGCACCGACATGGTCACCGGCCTGTACGCCGCCGCGGCCGACTCGGTGCCGCTGCTCGCGATCACCGGGCAGGCCCCGGTCGCGCGGCTGCACAAGGAGGACTTCCAGGCCGTCGACATCGCCGCGATCGCCGCCCCCGTCACCAAGTGGGCGGTGACCGTGCGCGAGCCGGGGCAGGTGCCCGGGGCGTTCGCCCAGGCGTTCCACCTGATGCGCTCCGGGCGCCCCGGCCCCGTGCTGATCGACCTGCCGCTGGATGTCCAGCTGGCCGAGATCTCGTTCGACGTCGACACCTACGCGCCGCTTCCGGTGCACCGGCCCGCCGCCACCCGCGCCCAGGCCGAGCGGGTCCTCGACCTGCTCGACGCGGCGCAGCGGCCGATCATCGTCGCGGGCGGCGGGATCATCGGCGCCGACGCCTGCGCCGAGCTCGTCGAGCTGGCCGAGCTGCTGGACGTGCCGGTCGTGCCGACGCTGATGGGCTGGGGTGCGATCCCCGACGACCACCCGCTCATGGCGGGCATGGCGGGGCTGCAGACCGCGCACCGCTACGGCAACGCCACCCTGCTCGCCTCGGACTTCGTGCTCGGCGTCGGCAACCGGTGGGCCAACCGGCACACCGGCGGCCTGGACGTCTACCGCGCCGGCCGCACGTTCGTGCACGTCGACATCGAGCCGACGCAGGTCGGGCGGGTGTTCGCCCCTGACTACGGGGTGGTCTCCGACGCCGGGGTGTTCCTGCGGGAGATGCTCGCCGCCGCGCGCGGCCGCACCCACCCGGACCGCAGCGCGTGGGTGCGCGAGTGCGCGGGCCGCAAGGGAACGATGCAGCGCCGCACCCACTTCGACGACATCCCGATCAAGCCGCAGCGGGTGTACGAGGAGTGCAACCGGGCGTTCGGGCCCGAGACCCGCTACGTCACCACGATCGGGCTGTCGCAGATCGCGGCCGCCCAGTTCCTGCACGTCCAGCGGCCCCGGCACTGGATCAACGCGGGCCAGGCGGGCCCGCTCGGCTGGACCGCCCCGGCCGCGCTCGGCGTGCGCGCCGCCGACCCGGACGCGTTCGTGGTGGCCGTCTCGGGCGACTACGACTTCCAGTTCATGATCGAGGAGCTCGCGGTCGGGGCCCAGTTCAACCTGCCCTACCTGCACCTCGTGCTCAACAACTCCTACCTCGGGCTGATCCGGCAGGCCCAGCGCGCCTTCGACATGGACTACTGCGTGCAGCTCGGCTTCGACAACGTCAACGCCCCCGGCCTGAACAAGTACGGCGTCGACCACGTCGCGGTCGCCGAGGGGCTGGGCTGCAAGGCGCTGCGGGTGACCGACCCCCGCGAGCTCGCCGGCGCGTTCGCCCGGGCGCGGCAGCTGATGGACGTGCACCGGGTGCCGGTGGTGGTCGAGGTGATCTGCGAGCGGGTCACCAACATCGCCATGGGCACCGAGATCGACGCGGTGCAGGAGTTCGAGGAGCTCGCCACCACCCGGGCCCACGCCCCGACCGCCACGGTGCCGCTCCAGACCTGAGGCGCCCGCGCCACCATCCGACGGACGGCGCGTCGGTCGGATGGGTTCCGACGAACGCGCCGCTCGTCGGGAAAGGGAGAGGCTCAGCCGGGCTCGGAGACCGGGCGGAACCAGCGCCCGGCCGCGAGCCGCTTGTCGCTCGCCCGCATGCCCCGCAGGTGGGGCGCGAGGATCGGCAGGTCGGCGAGCACGGCCGGGGTGAGCTGCGCGCCGGTGGCGGGCCGGGCGACGAAGTGGCCCTGCACGAGGTCGCAGCCCTGGCGGCGCAGCTCGTGCAGCTGCCCGGCCCGCTCCACGCCCTCCGCGACGGTGCGCAGGCCGAGGTGGCGGGCGAGGTCGAGCAGCCCGCGCAGGAACCAGCGCTGCTGCTCGTCGTGGTCGATCTGCGCCACGAAGAACCGGTCGATCTTCACCGTGTCCACCGGGGTGCGGGCGAGGCGGGCGAGCGTGGAGTAGCCGGTGCCGAAGTCGTCGAGGGCGATCCGCACGCCGAGCTCGCGCAGCCGGTGCATCACGTCGACCGCGTTGGCGGGCCGGTTGTTCACGGCCGTCTCGGTCATCTCCAGCGCGAGCTGGCCGGGGGAGATGCCGTAGCGGCGCAGCACGCTCGCCACGCGGTCGGGCAGGCCGCTGTCGCCGAACTCGGTCGGGTCGACGTTGACGGCGATGCGCAGCCGCCGGTGGGGGAGCCCCGCGTTCCACAGCCCGAGCTGGGCGCAGCCCTGCTCGAGCATGAGCGCGGTGAGCTGGCCGGACAGGCCGGCCTGCGCGCAGGCGGGGATGAACGTCGACGGGGGGACCGGCTCGCCCTCGTAGGTCCAGCGGGCGAGCACCTCCATGGCGGCGATCCGCCCGGACACCGGGTCGACCACCGGCTGGTAGATCGCCTGCACGTCGCCGCGGCGCAGCGCGTCGGCGAACGCCTCCGGCAGCGGCTTGCGGGGCCGCCGCCCCGCGTGCCGTCCGTTGCGGTCGGCGCCGTCGAGCACGGCGCCGTGCGCGGCGACGTCCCCCTTGCCGGACGCCTTCACCGTGTACATGGCGACGTCGGCGCGGTGGACGAGCGTGGCCGCGCGGGTTGCCGCGTCGGCGCCGGAGTCCTCGCCCGCCTCGACGGTGGCCACGCCGATGCTCGCCATCACCGTCACGGACCGGCCGTGCACGTGGAACGGCTCGCGCAGCGTGTCCAGCAGCCTGCGCGCGGCGGCCGTCGCGTCGTCGCCCTGCTCGACCAGCACCGCGAACTCGTCGCCGCCGAGGCGGGCGAGGGTGTCGGCGCTGCGCAGGGCGCCGCGCAGGCGGCCGGCCACCCCGACCAGCAGCGCGTCGCCCGCGGCGTGCCCGAGCGTGTCGTTGACGGCCTTGAACCCGTCCAGGTCGATGAAGGCCACCGAGACCGGCTGGCGGGTGCGCTCGGCCCGGTCGAGGGCGTGCTCGAGCCGGTCGAGGAACAGCGCGCGGTTGGCCAGGCCGGTGAGCGGGTCGTGGAAGGCGAGGTGGTGCAGCTCCACCTCGCGCTGCTGGATGGCGCGGGTGAGCTCCTGGTTCTCCCGCACCGTGAGGTACTGGCGCGCGAGCACGAGCAGCACCAGCGCGGCGATGCCCGACACCTCCACCGCATCCAGGCCCGCGCCGCTCACCGCCTCGACCGCGAGCAGCACGGCGGCGGCCGCGAGCGGCACGTAGGGCAGCGCGCTCGCCCGGGCCGACTCGGCGGCGGCGGGCGCGGGGTCGGCCTGCGCCGCGCGGTCGCCGCGCACCAGCGTCGCGGCGATCCCGATCAGGCAGAACCCGATCCGCCACCCCCAGTCGACGAGCGAGCCGGCGGCGTAGGTGCCCATCGCGACCTGGTAGGCGAACCCCGCGTCGGCGGCGGCCACCCCGAGCACGGCGACGCCGAGCAGGGCGAAGCGGGGGAGCACGTCGCGGGTCTGGGTGAGCGTGAGGACGGTGACCGTGAGCAGCACGGCGTCGGCCACGGGGTAGGCCACCGACACGGTGGCGGTGAGCAGCGACCCGTCGGAGGTGCCGATGACCGACTCGAGCACCGTCACCCACGCCAGCAGCCCGAAGGCGGAGCCGACCAGCAGCGCGTCCAGCACGCGGCGCGGCGCGGCCAGGCCGGAGTCCTGCGGGGAGAGGAAGGCCAGCCCGGCGAGCGCGGCGACCGGGAATCCCAGGTAGCCGAGGTCGGCGACGGACGGGAACGGCGTGGTGGAGCCGAGCAGGTCCTCATTGACCGTCCACACCACCTGGCCGGCGGCCCACGACCAGCAGGCGGCGGTGAGCGCGGCCCAGCCACGACGGGCGCGCCCGCAGCTGCGGCGGGCCGCGGTGAGGCCGCCCATCCCGCCTCCGACGGCGAGCAGCAGCAGGCCGAGGTTGCCCACCAGCTGCCCGGCGGTGCCGTCGAGCACCGCGTCGAGCACGCCGAGCAGCACGAGCAGCGCCGCGGCCGCAACCGCGGCGGCGGTCGCCCCGTGCGGCCGCGCCGCGCCCGGCGGTGCGCTCATCGACTCCCCTGTCTCGCGTCGGTACCGGTGACCTGTGGAGACGCCCAGTCAATCCGGCCCGCTGACGGGCTCGTCACCGGGGTCCCCCGATTCACCCGATCCCGTGACGCGCGGTGAGCGGTCGGTCACGTCCGCTGCGCGAGCAGTAACCCGATCGACTCGCTCGACAGCACCCGCTCGATGCCGAGCACGGCCGCGCCCGCGAGTCCGGCGAACTCGCCGAGCACGCTGTTGGTGAGCACCAGGTTGCGCGTGGCGAGCGGCAGGGCGCGCTGGTAGGCGACGCTGCGCACGCCGGCCAGCAGCTCGTCGCTCGCCGCGGAGAGGCCGCCGCCGATCGTCACGCGGGCCGGGTTGTAGAAGTGCACGAGCGTGGCGACGAGCTCGCCGATCAGCGCGGCCGCGTCGCGGACGGCGGCCACCGCGGCCGCGTCGCCGCGCTCGAGCAGCGCCCGGACCTCCGCGGTCGTGATCGGCCGGCCCGGTGCCCCGAGCCGCCGCGCGATCGCCCCCGCCGACGCCACCGCCTCGATGCAGCCGACGTTGCCGCAGACGCACGGCTCGTCCGGGGCGCCGCGCACGCGGACGTGCCCGATGTCGCCCGCCGCCCCGTCCGCGCCGTGGTGCAGCGTGCCCTCCCGGCTGACCAGCCCGCCGCCGATGCCGGTGCCGACCTTCACGAACAGCAGCGGGACCTGGTCCGCGGGCAGCGCCCGCGCCTCGCCGAGCGCGCGGAGGTTCACGTCGTTCTCCAGGACCGCAGGGCAGCCGAAGGTCTCCGACAGCCGGGCGGCCACCGGGTAGGCGTGCCACCCGGGCATGATCGGCGGCCGGACCGGGACGCCCTGGGTGGTGTCCACCGGCCCGGGCAGGCCGATCACGACCGCGCGCACGGGGACCTGCTCGGGCACGTTCGCGCGCAGCTGGGTGAGCTGCGTCTCGACCGTTCGGAGTACCGCGTCCGGTCCGTCGTTCATGTCGACGGGCACCTCGGTGCGGGCGAGCATCCGCTGGCTCAGGTCGACCACCGCGAGGTGCGCGCTGGTCGCGCCGACGTCGGCGAGCAGCACGTGGCCGCCGCGCGGGGAGAGCGCGAGCCGGTCGGCGGGCCGTCCGCGCCCCGCGGTGGGGCGGGTGCCGTCGACGTGGAGCAGGCCGCGGGCGAGCAGCTCGTCCACGGCGGTGCTGACGGTGGTGCGCGCGAGGCCGGCCGCGAGCGCGAGGTCGGCCTTGCTCTGGGCGGCGCCGGAGGCCACCAGCCGGGCGACCGTGCTGAGCGTGACCGCGGTGTCGGTCCGGCCGACGAGCGGGGGCGTGGCCAGCCGCAGCGGCGGCAGTGGCGAGGGGGCGAGCGAGGGGTGCATCACGGTCCGATATCGACGGAAATATGACGAAAAGAGACATTATTCCGTCGTTGTACGGCACTGGTCAATGCTCCTAGGTTCCCCCGCGGGGGAGCCGCCACGACGAGGTGCGACAACATGACTGCAGAGCCGCTGCTCGCGATGCGCGGCATCGTGAAGCAGTTCCCGGGGGTGCGCGCGCTCGACGGCGTCGACCTGGACGTCGCCGCGGGCGAGGTGCACTGCCTGCTGGGCCAGAACGGGGCGGGCAAGTCCACCCTGATCAAGGTGCTGGCCGGGGCGCACACGCCGGACGCCGGCGAGATCGTCTGGGAGGGCAGGCCGGTCTCGTTCGCCTCCCCGCAGGCCGCGCACGCCGCCGGCATCGCCACGATCTACCAGGAGCTGGACCTGGTGCCCGGCCTGTCGGTCGCGGAGAACATCGTGCTCGGCCACGAGCCGTCGCGGCTGGGCTTCAGCCGGCCGCGCGCCGCCGAGGAGCTCGCCCGGCGCCTGCTCACCCGGCTCGGGCACCCCGAGATCCCGCCCCGCCGCGAGCTGGGCCGGCTCTCGGCCGCGGGCCAGCAGGTGGTCAGCATGGCGCGCGCGCTCGCCCGCGACGCCCGGCTGATCGTGATGGACGAGCCGTCGGCCGTGCTGGACCCGGAGGAGGTCCAGAACCTGTTCCGGGTGATCCGCGAGCTCACCGCCGACGGCGTCGCGGTCGTCTACATCTCGCACCGGCTCGAGGAGATCCGCGAGATCGGCGACCGCGTGACCGTGCTCAAGGACGGCCGCACGGTCGCGCGCAACCTGCCCGCGCGCGAGACCCCGACCGCCGAGGTGATCCGGCTGATGACCGGCCGCTCCATCGAGTACGTCTTCCCGGAGCGCAACCAACCCTCCGACGAGGTCGTGCTGGAGGTCGAGGGGCTCACCCGGCCCGGCGAGTTCGCGGACGTGTCGTTCACCGTGCGCGCGGGGGAGATCGTCGGGCTCGCCGGCCTGGTCGGTTCGGGGCGCTCGGAGATCCTCGAGACCGTCTACGGGGCGCGCAAGCCGACCGCGGGCACGGTGCGGGTGCGCGGCCGGGAGATCCGCCCCGGGTCGGTGCCCGCCGCGGTCCGGGCCGGGATGGGCCTCGCGCCCGAGGAGCGCAAGAGCCAGGGCCTGCTGCTCGCCGAGCCGGTGTTCCGCAACGTCACCCTGCCGGGGATGGACCGCTACGCCCGCGGCGGGTTCCTCGGCCCGCAGGCCGACCTGGACCCGGCGGCGCGGGTCACCACCCAGCTCGACGTGCGGCCCCCGGACGCCACCCGCCCGGTCCGCACGCTCTCGGGCGGCAACCAGCAGAAGGTCGTGCTCGCGCGCTGGCTGCTGCAGGGCTGCACGGTGCTGCTGCTGGACGAGCCGACCCGCGGCGTCGACGTGGGGGCGCGCAGCGAGATCTACGGCCTCGTGCACCGGCTCGCCGCGGAGGGGGCGGCGATCCTGCTGGTGTCCAGCGAGGTGCCCGAGGTGCTCGGGCTCGCCCACCGGGTGCTCGTGGTCCGCGAGGGCCGGGTCGTGCACACCGCACCCGCGGACGAGCTCGACGAGGCCAGGGTGCTCGACCTGGTGATGGAAGGGAGCAGGACGTGAGCGAGCCGACCACCGCCCCGGCCGCCGACGAGCACGCCCGCGTCGAGGAGGCCGCCGCCCGTGCGGCGGAGCCGCAGCCGTCGGCGCTGGGCAGGCTGTTGGAAGGCGGCGCGGGGCGCAACCTGGGCCTCGTCGCGGTGCTGGTGCTGCTGGGGATCGTCGGTGTCGTCACCGCCGACACGTTCCTGACCACCGCGAACCTGCTGACCGTGCTCACCCAGGCGTCGATCATCGGCGTGCTGACGGTCGGGGTGACGTTCGTGATCATCGGCGGTGGTATCGACCTGTCGGTCGGGAAGGTGATGGCGCTCGCCTCGGTGTGGGCCACCACCGTCGCGACCCAGTCCTACGGGCCGGCCGTGATGGTGTTCTGCGCGGTCGCGGTGGGCGTCGGGTGCGGGCTCGTCAACGGCCTGCTCATCGCCTACGGCCGGATCGTGCCGTTCATCGTCACGCTGGCCATGCTGATCTCCGCCCAGGGCCTGGCCGAGCGGATCTCCGGGCGGCGCAGCCAGATCGTCACCGATCCGGTGATCGCAGGCATCGCCAACACCCGCCTGCTGGGCATCCCGCTGCTGGTCTACATCTTCGCCGCGGTGGTGGCCGTCGGCTGGGTGGTGCTCAACCGCACCACGTTCGGCCGCCGCACGTTCGCCATCGGTGGCAACCCGGAGGCCGCGCGGCTCGCCGGCATCGACGTGAAGCGGCACACGATCTTCCTCTACATGGTGTCCGGCCTCTGCTGCGGCATCGCGGCGATCATGATCGCCTCGCTGACCACCACCGGGTCGAGCACCCACGGCACGCTCTACGAGCTCGACGCCATCGCCGCGGTGATCATCGGCGGCACCCTGCTGTCCGGCGGCCGCGGCACGCTGATCGGCTCGATCCTCGGCGTGCTCGTGTTCACGACGATCACCAACCTGTTCGTGCTCAACAACCTCGCCACCGAGGTCCAGAACATCGCGAAGGGCGCGATCATCGTCGCCGCCGTGCTGATCCAGGCCCGTGCGCAGCGCTCGGCGGCGACCGGCTGATCCATCGAAGGGGAGATGACCATGTCCGAACCCACGCGGGGCCTGCAGCGGCGCAGGTTCCTCACGGGCGCGCTCGGCGTCGGGGCCGGTGCGGCGCTGACGGCGTGCACGAGCAACGAGCCCGCGGGCGGCAGCGACGCGCCCGCGGTCGCGCCCGCGCCCGCCGGCGCCAACAGCGAGCCCGGCCGCCCGGTCACCATCGGGTTCTCCGCCCCGGCCGCCGACCACGGTTGGATCGCGGCGATCGCCAACAACGCGCAGGCGCAGGCCGAGCAGTACCCGGACGTCACGCTCGAGGCCGTCAACCCGACCAACGACATCGCCCAGCAGATCGCGGCCGTCGAGACGCTCATCAACCGCGGCGTCGACGCGCTCGTGATCCTGCCCAACGACGGCAGCCAGCTCACCCGCGTCGGCCAGCAGGCGATGGAGGCCGGCATCCCGGTGATCAACCTGGACCGGATCTTCGACTCGCCGCTCGCCTATCGCACCTGGATCGGCGGCGACAACTACGGCATGGGCGTGAGCGCGGGCCACTACATCGGCAGGCGGCTGCGCGAGGCCGGCGTGAGCAACCCGATCATCGGCGAGGTCGCGGGCATCGACAACCTGCCGCTCACCCAGCAGCGCAGCCAGGGCTTCGCCGACGCGCTCGCCACCTACGGGTTCAGCGTCGGCCCGCGCCAGGCCGCCGACTTCACCGCGCAGGGCGGGCAGCGGGTCATGGCCAACCTGCTGCAGGCGGCACCGCGGCTGGACGCGGTGTGGAACCACGACGACGACCAGGGGATCGGCGTGCTCGCCGCGATCAACCAGGCGGGCCGCGACGAGTTCTTCATGGTCGGCGGGGCGGGGTCGGCCAACGCGATGCGGGAGATCCAGGCCGACACCGGCGTGCTGAAGGCGACGGTGACCTACAGCCCGTCGATGGCGGCCTCGGCCATCTCGCTGGCCCGGCTCGTCGCCCAGGGGCGAGGCATGAGCGACCTCGCCGAGCAGGAAGTGCCGGCGTCGATCACCCTGGCGTCGGCAACCATCACCAAGGAGAACGTGGCGGACTACATGCACCTCGGATTCGAATCATGACCGACGGCACGACGCTCGGGATCGGGATGGTGGGCTACGCCTTCATGGGCGCCGCCCACTCCCAGGCGTGGCGCACGGCGGGGCGGTTCTTCGACCTCCCGCTGCAGCCGGACATGGCCGTGCTGTGCGGCCGCACCGCCGACGCCACGGCGGCGGCCGCGCAGCGGATGGGCTGGCGGCACACCGAAACCGACTGGAAGGCCCTGCTCGGGCGCGACGACGTGCAGCTGATCGACATCTGCACGCCCGGTGACACGCACGCCGAGATCGCCATCGCCGCGCTCGAGGCGGGCAAGCACGTGCTGTGCGAGAAGCCGCTCGCCAACACCGTCGACGAGGCCAAGGCGATGGTCGCCGCGGCGGAGAAGGCCCGCGCGAACGGCGTGCGCAGCATGGTGGCCTTCAACTACCGCCGGGTGCCCGCCGTCGCACTCGCGCGGCGGCTGGTCGAGCAGGGGCGGATCGGCGAGATCCGCCACGTCCGCGCCGTGTACCTGCAGGACTGGATCGTCGACCCGGAGTTCCCGCTGGTCTGGCGCCTGCAGAAGGACAAGGCCGGCTCGGGCGCGCTGGGCGACATCGGCGCGCACATCGTCGACATGGCCCAGTACGTCACCGGCGACCGGCTCACCGGTGTCTCGGCGCTCACCGAGACGTTCATCAAGGAGCGGCCGCTGCCCGCCGCCTCCAGCGGGCTGTCGGCGTCCGGCTCGACCGAGCGGGGCGAGGTCACCGTCGACGACACCGCGGTCTTCATCGGCCGGTTCGCGGGCGGCGCCGTGGCCTCGTTCGAGGCCACCCGGTTCGCCACCGGCCGCAAGAACGCGCTGCGCATCGAGGTCAACGGCAGCAAGGGCTCGCTCGCGTTCGACTTCGAGTCGATGAACGAGCTGTCGTTCTACGACGGCACCGAGGACCCGGAGACCGCGGGCTTCCGCCGGATCTACGTCACCGAGCCGACGCACCCGTACGCGGGTGCCTGGTGGCCGCCGGGCCACGGCCTCGGCTACGAGCACTCGTTCACCCACGAGATCGTCGACCTTGTCCGCGACATCGCCGCGGGCACCGATCCCACCCCGTCGTTCGCCGACGGGCTGCAGGTCCAGCAGGTGCTGGACGCCGTGGCCCGCTCCGCGGAGGGCGGCAGCCGCTGGGAACCGATCGCAGGAGAGGACTGATGGCGCGACCGATCACGCTGTTCACCGGACAGTGGGCCGACCTGCCGTTCGAGGAGGTCGCCCGGCTGGCGTCGGAGTGGGGCTACGACGGCCTGGAGATCGCCTGCTGGGGTGACCACTTCGACGTACGGGCCGCGGTCGAGGACGACTCCTACCTCGCCGGCCGCAAGGAGATCCTCGACAAGTACGGCCTCAAGGTCTACGCGATCTCCAACCACCTCAACGGCCAGGCCGTCTGCGACGACCCGATCGACGAGCGGCACCGCGCCATCGTGCACCCGCGCGTCTGGGGCGACGGCGACCCCGAGGGCGTGCGGCAGCGGGCCGCCGAGGAGATGAAGTACACCGCCCGCGCCGCGGCGAAGCTCGGCGTGAAGACCGTCGTCGGCTTCACCGGCTCGAAGATCTGGAAGACCGTCGCGATGTTCCCGCCGGTGCCCGAGTCGATGATCGAGGACGGCTACCGCGACTTCGCCGACCGCTGGAACCCGATCCTCGACGTCTTCGACGAGGTCGGCGTCCGGTTCGCCCACGAGGTCCACCCGTCGGAGATCGCCTACGACTACTGGACCACCGTGCGCGCCCTCGAGGCCGTCGGGCACCGCGAGGCCTTCGGCCTCAACTGGGACCCCAGCCACTTCGTGTGGCAGGACCTCGACCCGGTCGGCTTCCTCTGGGACTTCAAGGACCGGATCTACCACGTCGACTGCAAGGACGCGAAGCGCCAGGTCGGCAACGGCCGCAACGGCCGCATGGGCTCGCACCTGCCGTGGGCCGACCCGCGGCGCGGCTGGGACTTCGTCTCCACCGGCCACGGTGACGTCCCGTGGGAGGCCTGCTTCCGGATGCTCAACACGATCGGCTACGACGGCCCGATCTCGATCGAGTGGGAGGACGCCGGCATGGACCGCCTCGTCGGCGCCCCCGATGCGCTGGCGTTCGTGAAGCGCACCGCCTTCGACCCGCCGGCCGCCGCCTTCGACGCGGCGTTCAGCAGCAGCTCGTAGGCTCGGCCCGACCCCGGTCGGCACGGCCCCTTCCCGCAGCCTCTCTGTGGGAGGGGGCCGTTCTGCGTCGGTTCGGGTTCCGGGGAACTCGACCACGGTGCCCGGCTCGCCTCGAGCGGGTGGTTGCGTCGGGTCCACCAACGAGAAGCGTGGTTGCGGTGGCCGCGGTACCCGAGCAGCGGTACCGGGCCTGGGGCACGCCAGTTGGCGATGAGCCCGGTGTGGTTGGGGTGCTATTCGTCTGCGCGTGTCGATGCGCCCCGCCGTTACGGGAGGCCCGGCGCAGCTGCGCGTGCAATGGCGGCGAGGGTTGCACGGAACCCGCGAGACCGGTGCCGGACCTCACCCCAGCACCAGCCCGACCCCCCACCACGCCACCCCGGCGACCAGCAACCCCGCCACCACGCTGCCGACCAGGTTCGCCACCGCGACCCGCGTCGCCCGTCCTTCGACCAGGGCGAGGGTCTCGTACCCGAACGTGCTGTACGTCGTCAGCGCCCCGCAGAACCCGACCCCCAGCCCCGCGCGCACCGCCTCCGGCACGGCCCCCGGCGGCAGGGCCGCGACGGCGCCGGTCAGCGCGCCGAGCACGGCCGAGCCGGCCACGTTGACGGCGAACGTCCCCCACGGGAACCGGCCCCGGTACCGGGCCTTGACGGCCTGGTCGACCAGGTAGCGCAGCGGCGCCCCCACCGCGGCGCCGACGGCCACCCACAACACGGACGCGACGGTCACGGCCCGCCCCCCGCGCGCCACCGGGGCCGCCCGGCCACCAGGCGGGTTCCCACGACCCCGACCCCGCACGCCAGCACGGCCAGCACCGGGGTCACCACCGCGTAGCCGAGCGCGGCGAGCGGCCCGGACGCGTGCAGCAGGGTCAGGGTCTCGACCGTGGCGGTGGAGAAGGTGGTGTAGCCGCCGAGCACCCCCACCCCGAGGAACGGGCGCAGCAGCCGGTGCGGCGTCACGAGCTCGGTGACCACCACCATCAGGACGCCGATCAACAGGCAGCCCGACACGTTGGCCACCAGCGTGGCCCACGGCCAGTCCGCGGGCCCGTGCGGCAGCGCGACCGCGAGCCCGTAGCGGGCCTCGGCGCCCAGCACGCCCCCGGCCGCGATCGCGGCGAGCAGGCCGGCCGTCCCGTGCGCGCGCTCGGGCACCCCGCCACCTCCTGCCGTTCGTCCGCGATCTCCGGCGCGGAGGCTACCGCCGGCCCTCACCGGGCGAGCGCGGCGATCGCCTCCAGCCGCCGCTCCAGCTCGACGATGCGGCGCTCGTCGGCCACCAGCATCGCCAGCACGTCGCCGAACGCCTCGACGACGTGGATCTCGGCCGCCGCGAGCGGGTCGCGCCTGCCCAGCACGAACAGCGCGCCGAGCGGGGCGCCGTCGCGGTGCACCGCGACCGCGACCCCGTGCCCGGTGGAGCGCGCCTCCGGGAAACCCGTCTCCGCCGCGTCGAACGGGCACGCGCGCCGCGCGCCGAGCGCCTCGGTGACCGGCGGGGGCGGCGGCGCCGCGGCGAGGCGCTCGGCGAGCCAACGCGGGATACCGAAGCCGGCCGTGAATCGCGGCTCGCCGGACGCGAGCAGGTAGAGCCCCGCGCTCTCGGTCTCCAGCGCGTGGGCGAGCGGGCGCAGGGCGCTGCGCACGGTGGCCGCGATCGCGGGGGCGTCCGCGTCGGTGCACGAGCCGGGGTCGGGCGGGTCGCTCGCCGCGGGCTCCCATGTGCCCGCGCCCGTGCGTTCGGCGAACCTGCGCAGCTCGGCCGGGTCGTAGCGGCGGTGCCCGCCGGGGGTGCGCTGCACGGCCAGCAGCCCGGCTTCCTCGGCCGCCAGCAGCGTCGTGCGGCTGAGCCCCAGCACGCGGCTGGCCTCGCTCACGGTGAGTCGCCGTCCGACCGCCACACCGCCCTCCGATCAAACCGTGCCCATGTTTTCGGGCGGGATCTGTCCGAGCCATCTCGAGACGATTTGAACCGTCACCCACACGAGTGGTACTCCTCACATGGCGGGCGGTCAACGGCGGCGCCCGCCATCCGAATGGGCGCAGTTCTGGACGGTTCCGCCGGGTTCGCGCGCCAGGAGGTGACCGTGGTCGACCCGCGCGAGGCCACCGTTCCCGACCTCACCGGGCAGGTCGCCCTCGTCACCGGTGCCGCCCGCGGCCAGGGCCGCTCCCACTGCCTCGCGCTCGCGGCGTGCGGGGCCGACATCGCCGCCCTCGACGTCTGCCGCGACCTCGACGTCCCCCGCTACCCGCTCGCCACCCGCGCCGAGCTCGACGAGGTCGTGGCCGCGGTCGAGGGTGTCGGCCGCCGGGCGCTGCCGCTGGTCGCCGACGTGCGCGACGGGGGCGAGGTGGCCGCGGCGGTCGCCGCGGTCGGGGACGCGTTCGGCCGCCTCGATATCCTGGTCAACAACGCCGCGGTGGTGACGAGCGCGCCGTTCTGGGAGCTGTCCGAGGCGCAGTGGACGGCCGTGGTCGACACGAACCTCTCCGGCGTGTGGCGCACCACGGCGGCAGCCGTCGATCTCCTGCGCCGATCCCCGCGCGGCCGGATCGTCAACATCGCCTCCACCGGCGGGGTGCGCGCGGTGCCGGAGTTCGCGCACTACGTGGCCGCGAAGCACGGCGTCGTGGGGCTCACCCGGGCGATGGCGATCGAGCTGGCGGGCGCGAACGTCACGGTCAACGCCATCGCGCCGGGCGCGGTCGACTCGCCGATGCTCGCCGGCCTCGCCGACGAGCTCGGCCTCACCCCCGCCGACGTGCACAAGCGCTGGCTGCACGACCAGCTGCTCGCGGAGGTGATCGGCCCCGACGAGGTCACCGGGGCGCTGGTGTGGCTGCTCTCCGACGCGGCACGGCATGTCACGGGCCACTGCCTCGCGGTGGACGGAGGTGCGTTGGCCCGCTGAAGCGGTTCGTCACGACGAGCTCGAGGAGGAGCGGATGGGCAGGTTCGACGGCAAGGTCGTGCTGATCACCGGTGGCGCCCGCGGGCAGGGCCGCTCGCACGCGGTGCGGTTCGCCCAGGAGGGCGCGGACGTGGCGTTCTGCGACATCGCCTCGCAGCTGGGCACGGTGCCCTACCCGATGTCGACGCCCGAGGACCTCGCCGAGACGGTGAAGCTGGTCGAGGACCTCGACCGCCGCTGCATCGGGGTCACCGCCGACGTGCGCGACCGCGCGCAGGTCGACGCGTTCGTCGAGCAGGCGCGCACGGAGCTGGGGCGGATCGACTTCCTGCTCGCCAACGCCGGCATCTTCACCTTCTCCACGGTGGCGGAGATGGACGACGCCACCTGGCGGGAGATGATCGACACCAACCTCACCGGTGTCTTCCACGCGATGCGGGCCGTGCTGCCCACGATGATCGAGCAGCGCTACGGCCGGATCGTCGCCACCTCGTCGATGGCCGGGAAGATGGGCTACGCCAACGTCGCCCACTACTGCGCGGCGAAGTGGGGCGTGATCGGCCTGGTCAAGTCCGTGGCCCAGGAGGTCGCCCCGCACGGGATCACCGTCAACGCCGTCTGCCCCACCGGCGTGGACACCACGATGATCCAGAACGAGGCCGCCTACCGGCTGTTCCTGCCCGACGCGGACAAGCCCACGCGCGAGGACGCCGCGCCCGCCTTCCAGAGCCTCAACGCCATCCCGGTGCCGTGGGTGGAGCCGGTCGACATCTCCAACGCGATGGCGTTCCTGTGCTCCGACGAGGCCCGCTACATCACCGGGGAGACCATCGCGGTCGCCGCCGGGCAGAACGCCGCCAACGCCGGATAGGAGGAGAGGTCGTGGCAGGACGCCTGGAGGGCAAGGTCGCGCTCGTGTCGGGGGCGGCGCGGGGGCAGGGCCGCTCGCACGCGGTGCGGCTGGCGCAGGAGGGCGCGGACGTCATCGCGTTCGACGCGTGCCGGCAGCTGGACACGGTGCCCTACGGGCTCGCCACCGCCGAGGACCTCGCCGAGACCGTCAAGGCGGTCGAGGACCTCGACCGGCGCATCGTCGCCCGCACCGCCGACGTGCGCGACACGGCGGCGGTGCGGGCGGTGGTCGAGGAGGGCGTGCGCGAGTTCGGGCGCCTGGACGTCGTGTGCGCCAACGCCGGCATCGTCTCCTTCGCCGACAACGCCTGGTCGCTCACCGACGAGCAGTGGGACGAGATGATCGCGGTGAACCTCACCGGCGTGTGGAAGACCGTGAAGGCCGCGGTCCCGGCGATGATCGAGGCGGGCGGCGGCGGCTGCATCGTGCTCACCAGCTCGACGGCCGGTGTGAAGGGCATGGCGGGCATCGGCCACTACGTGTCGGCCAAGCACGGCGTGGTCGGCCTGATGCGCACGCTCTCCGTCGAGCTCGCCCCGCACAACATCCGCGTCAACACCGTGCACCCGACGGGCGTCAACACGCCGATGGTGATCAACGACTACACCGCGCAGTTCACGGCGACCGAGAGCGGGCAGAGCAACATGCAGAACCTGCTGCCGGTCGAGTTGGTGGAGCCGGTGGACATCTCCAACGCCATCGTGTGGCTCGCCTCCGACGAGGCCCGCTACGTCACCGGGGTCTCGCTGCCGGTCGACGCGGGGTTCCTGCAGAGGTGAGGAAAGGAGGAGACGACGTGGCAGGACGACTGGAGGGCAAGGTCGCCCTCGTGTCGGGGGCGGCGCGGGGGCAGGGCCGCTCGCACGCGGTGCGGCTGGCGCAGGAGGGCGCGGACGTCATCGCGTTCGACGTGTGCCGCGACCTCGACACCGTGCCCTACGCGCTGGCCACCCCCGCCGACCTCGAGCAGACGGTCAAGGCGGTCGAGGACCTCGACCGCCGGATCATCGCCCGCACCGCCGACGTCCGCGACCTCGCCGCGGTGCAGCGGGTCGTGGACGAGGGCGTGCGGGAGTTCGGCCGGCTCGACGTCGTGTGCGCCAACGCCGGCATCGCCGGGATGGCCGAGAACACCTGGTCGATGACCGAGGAGCAGTGGGAGGAGATGATCGCGGTCAACCTCACGGGCGTGTGGAAGACCGTGAAGGCCGCGGTCCCGGCGATGATCGAGGCGGGCAACGGCGGGTGCATCGTGATCACGAGCTCGACCGCCGGGATCAAGGGGATGCCGCGCACCGCGCACTACGTCGCCGCGAAGCACGGCGTCGTCGGGCTCATGCGCACGCTTGCCAACGAGCTGGCCCCGCACATGATCCGGGTCAACACGGTGCACCCCACCGGCGTGGACACGCCCATGATCAGGAACGACTACATGGCCGCCCAGCTCGCCGACCCGGCGACCGGGGTGAACCTGCAGAACGCACTCCCGGTGGAGATGGTCCAGCCGGTGGACATCTCCAACGCCATCGTGTGGCTCGCCTCCGACGAGGCCCGCTACGTCACCGGGGTGTCGCTCCCGGTCGACGCCGGGTTCCTGCAGAGGTGACGGGGTGCCGGTGAGCGCCGCCGCGCGGCGCGACGAGATCGCCGCAGGGATCGTCGGCAGGCGCCGCGAGCTCGACCTCGTGCTCGCGGCCGTGTCGGCGGGCCGCGACGTCCTCCTGGAGGGCCCGCCCGGCACGTCGAAGTCGACGATCCTGCGGGCGATCACCGCGAACTGGGGCGTGCCGTTCGTGCTCGTCGAGGGCAACGCGGAGCTCACGCCCGCCCGCCTGGTCGGCCACCACAACCCGGCGCGGGTGCTGCGCGAGGACTACTCGGCCGACAACTTCGTGCCCGGCCCGCTGGTCTCGGCGATGCAGGACGGCGGGTTCCTCTACATCGAGGAGCTCAACCGGGCACCGGAGGACACGTTGAACGTGCTGCTCGCGGCGATGGCCGAGCGGGAGGTGGTCGTGCCGCGCGTCGGCACGATCACCGCCCGGCCCACGTTCCGGGTGCTGGCGTCGATGAACCCGTTCGACGACGTGGGCACCGCCCGGATCTCCGACTCCGTCTACGACCGCTGGTGTCGGCTGGCCATCGGCTACCAGGACGAGGCCGAGGAGCGGGCGATCGTGCGCGCCCGCACCGGCAGCACGGACGAGGCGCTGGTGGCCGACGCGGTGGCGATCACCCGCGCCACCCGCGGGCACCCCGAGCTGCGGCGCGGGTCGAGCGTGCGCGGCGCGATCGACCTCGTCGCGATCGCCACCGAGCTCGCCGCGCTGGGCGGCTACGCCGACGACCGGCCGCGGCTGGTGCTCGACGCCGCCCTGCTCGCGCTCTCGGCCCGGATCGCGGTGGACGAGACCCTCGACGCCACCCCGGAGGAGGTGATCACCCGCATCTGGGAGGACCATTTTTTCTCGCACCCCGGCGCGCGGCGCCGGGCGGCCACCGGGTAGAGGTCGACAACGCGGTTCGGCTGCCGGGCGGCGAGCGGCCGCAGCGCGGTCTCGCCCCGCTGCGACGCAGGCCGAAGCAGCTCACGGCCCCTCCAGCGCTGTTCCACTCCGGGGCGGGAGCGCCGCTCGTCGGGACCGGGGACCGGGGCGACGGGGACGCCGCGGGCCCGGTCGGCGGGCAGGGCGTGCTCGTGACCGGCCAGCCCGCGCGGCTGCGCGACGTCGCCGAGCTGTTCGAGGACACCACGCCCGACCGCGAGGTCACGGCGATGGCCCAGCGGATCGCGCGCCGGCTCGCCCTGCGGCGCCGGGCGCGGGAGCGGCGCGCCGAGCGCGGGGCGGGCAGGCCGGTGTCGGTGCCCTACCGCTACCGCAGCGACGACATCGACCTCGACCGCACCATCGAGGTGCTCACCGAGCGCCCGGTACCCGAGGACACCGACATCGTCGTGCGCGAGCCGATGCGCACCCGCCGCGACGTCGTGCTCGTCGTCGACGTCTCCGGGTCGATGAAGGGCGAGAAGGTGCGGATCGCGGCGGCCACGGTCGCCGCGCTGTCGGAGGAGGCCACCGCGCGGGGCGACCGGCTCGCGCTCGTGGCGTTCTGGTCGGACGCCGCGCTGCTCAAGCCGCTCGACGCGCACGTCCCGGCGGGGCGGCTGCTCGACCAGCTGCTGCGCATCCCGGCGCGCGGGCTCACCAACGTCGGGTTCGCGCTCGCGGTGGCCCACGCCGAGCTCGCCCGATCGCCCGCTCGCCACCGCGCCGCCGTGCTGCTGTCGGACGCCGTGCACAACGCGGGTCCCGACCCGCGCCCGCTCGCCCGCCGCTTCCCGCGCCTGCACGTGCTGCTCGAGACCGACGGCGAGCACGACGCCCCGCTCGCGGCGGACCTCGCCCGGCTCGGGCGCGGCGGGCTCGCGGCCGTGGCGACGCACCGCGACGTCGCGCCCGCGCTCAACCGGCTGCTGGCGTGAGGCCGATCCGGTAGAGCGCGAACGGGGCGTCCGGGTGCACCCCCTCCCGCCCGGCGACGAGGCCGGGGCGGCGGATCTCGCGGTCGTAGCGCATGCCGAGGCGCTCCACGACCGCGCGGGAGCGGCGGTTGTGCACCTCGGTGAACGCGACGACCTCGGTGGCGTAGCCGCGCCCCACAGCGGGGTGCGCACGGCCCAGCCCACCTCCAGGACGGGCTCGCCGTCGAGCGCGGTGCGCGACAGCCCGCCGCGGCCGACGAGGCCGCCGGTCGTGCGGTCGTGGGCGATCCACTTGTGCACGCCGTCGAGCCGCCACCGCTCACCGATGTGCGCGGCGAGGTCGCGCGCGGCGGCAGGGGAGAGGGCGGGGCCGGCCCACTGGGCGATGCCCGGGTCCTGGTAGAGCCGGTGGAGCTCGTCGGCGTGCGCAGGCCCGATCGCGGTGAGCCGCAGCCGGGCGGTGCGCCGTTCCAGCGGTCCTCCTGATCTCGACTCGGCGACGTCGGTTGGCTCCCGGCGCCGCGGTGACCTAACGTCAGCCTGTTCGGCGACGGAGGCGGGACGATGGTTGCAGTGGATGCGGATTCCACGCCACGCAAATCCCGTCGCCGGTGGCGTCGGGGGCGGGGCGGAGCGGAGTCGATGGCCACCTTGGCGCAGGCCCGCCGGATCGCGTCCGCGGTGCGCGGCGGGCTCACCGGTCCGGACGCCGGCAGCGCGGCCCGCGGACTGCGGCGCCTGCTGGACGCCGACGCCGTGGGCATCGGGGGCCTGCACGGCCCGCTGGTCTGGTCCGGGCGGGCGCCCGAGGGCGCGGACGCCCTCGTCGAGGCCGTCCTGGGCAGCGACTCCCGCGCGGGCCGGCGCGGGGTCGTCGCGCTGCCCGTGCACGCCCGCGACGAGCTGGCCGGGGTGCTCGTCGTCGCGGGACCGGTGGCGTCCGGGGCCGCCCGGGAGGCGGCGCTGTGGCTGGGGGAGTCCCTCGAACGGGCGCGGCTCGAGGAGAGCGCGGCGGTGGCCGAGCAGGCCGAGCTGCGGGCCCTGCGCGCGGAGATCTCGCCGCACTTCGTCTACAACAGCCTCACCGCGATCGCGTCGTTCGTGAACTCCGACCCGGAGCGGGCGCGGGACCTCATGCTCGACTTCGCCGAGTACACCCGCCACAGCCTCGCCCGTCACGGCGACTACACGACGGTGGCGGGCGAGTTCCGCGCGATCGAGGCCTACCTCGCGCTGGCCAGGGCGGTGCTGGGGGACCGGCTGAAGGTGCAGGTGCGCATCGCGCCCGAGATCCTGCCGGTCGCGCTGCCCTACCTCACGCTCCAGCCGCTGGTGGAGAACGCCGTGCGGCACGGCGTCGAGCTGCCGGGGGGCGGCGGGCTGGTGCAGGTGAGCGGCGAGGCCGACGGCACCGACTGCGTGATCACCGTGGAGGACGACGGCCCCGGCATGGACCCCGAGTACGCCGCCGCGGTGCTCGCCGGGCAGGGTTCACCGGGCAGCATGGGACTGCTGAACGTCGACAGGCGGCTGCGCACCGTGTTCGGTCCCGGATACGGTCTGGTGATCGAGACGGGAAAGGGCGCAGGCACCCGCGTGGTGCTGCGGCTGCCGCGGTTCCAACCTGGGGTGGTGGTGTCATGACCCGCCGCATGCGGGTGCTCGCGGTCGACGACGTCGAGCCGGCGCTGGCCGAGCTCAGCCGGCTGCTGCGCGAGGCGCCCGACGTCGGCGAGGTGGCCGAGGCGCGGGACCCGATCACCGCGCTCAAGCTGATCCAGGCCGGCCCGCTCGACGCCGTGTTCCTGGACATCTCGATGCCCGGGATGAACGGCCTCGAGCTCGGGTCGCTGCTGTCGCGGATGACCGACCCGCCGGTGGTGGTGTTCGTCACCGCCTACGAGGAGCACGCCGCGTCGGCCTACGGGATCGGCGCGGTGGACTACCTGCTCAAGCCGATCAGCGCGGAACGGCTGGCCGCGGCGCTCCAGCGGGTGCAGCGCTTCCGCGCCGCGGAGGCCACCCCGGCACCCGCCCCGGTCGACGCGCTGCCCGCCGTGCCGGTCGAGCTCGCCGGCCGCACCCGCTTCGTGCGGCGCGACGACGTCCGCTACGTCGAGGCGCACGGCGACTACGTGCGCCTGCACACCCCGTCCGGCGCGCACCTGGTGCGGATCCCGATCTCCCGGCTCGAGGAGCACTGGCAGCACGCCGGGTTCAGCCGGGTCCACCGCAGCTACCTGCTCGCCATCGGGGCGGTCCGGGAGCTGCGCAGCGACCTGTCGGGCGGGTTGCTCGCCCACACCGACGTCGGGGACGTGCCGGTGAGCCGCCGCCACGCCCGCGAGCTGCGGGAGCACCTGCTCGAAGCGGCCACGCGCGGCGCGTTCGGGCCGCCGGGCCAGCGGGCGCGATGAAGAATCCGCGGCGCGTCGCCGTCACGAGCCCGCAGACCCGGGTGGCGCTGGCCGGCAGGCGCCACGGCGCGCCCGTGGCGCCCCCGCACCTCGCCCCGGCCGACGCCGAGCGGGCCCGGCGCATCCACGACCGGCAGCTGCGCTACGCGCTGATCGCGCTCGGGCTGCTGGCCGCGCTCCTGCTGGGGCTGCCGCTCCTGCTCGCGGCGCTCCCCGCGCTCGACGCGGTGCGGCTCGCGGGCGTCCCGGTGTCGTGGCTCGCCGTGGCCGTGCTCCCGTTCCCGCTGATGGCTCTCCTGGCCTGGTGGCACCTGCGCAAGGCCGAGCGCGTGGAGCGCTCGTGGCCGGTCGGGGGGCGGGTGGCCCGGTGATCCTCGCGATCGTGCCGGTGCTCCTGGTCACGTTGCTGATCGGCGCGCGCGGCGTGGCCGCCATGCGCACCACGTCGGACTTCCTCGTGGCCTCGCGGCGGATCTCCCCGACGATCAACGCGGCCGCCGTGTCCGGGGAGTACCTGTCGGCGGCGTCGTTCCTGGGGATCGCGGGCCTCGTGGTGAAGGACGGCGTCGGGTCGCTCTGGTACGGCGTGGGGTTCGCGGCGGGCTACGTGGCGATGCTCGCGCTCGTCGCCGCGCCGATGCGGCGCACCGGCGCGCTCACCGTGCCCGACTTCGCCGACGCCCGGCTGGGTTCGCCCGGCCTGCGCAAGCTGTCGGCCGCGGTGGTGCTCGTGATCGGCTGCCTCTACCTGGTGCCGCAGTTCACCGCGGCGGGCCAGGTGCTCGGCGTGGTGAGCGGCAGCCCGTACTGGGTGGGCGTGGTGATCGCGGGCGCCGCCGTCAGCATCACGCTGGCGCTCGGCGGGATGCGCGCCGCCACCTACGTGCAGGCGTTCCAGTTCTTCCTGAAGCTCGCGCTGTTCATCGTGCCCGCGGTGTGGCTGGTGCTGCAGGTCGGCCCGGACACCCGCCGCGACGCGCTGACCCCGGTCGAGTTCAGTCGCTTCGAGCAGGCGACGCCGGTGGAGTTCCAGCTGGACACCACGCTCACCCTGACCGAGCCCACCCGGGTGTCGGTGGGCGGGGGTGCGCCCGAGGAGCTCCCGCCCGGCGAGTACCGCGTGGAGGCAGGGGCCACCTGGGAGTTCGCGGCCGGGGCCGCGGTGCCGCACGTCGGGTCCGGGCCGCCGCCCGGGGACGCCGACTGGGCGCGCCCGCTGCTCGACGCCGACGGCCACCCGCTGCTCGCGACGTGGTCGGTGCTGGTGGCCACCGTGCTCGGCACGATGGGCCTACCGCACATCCTCATCCGGTTCCACACCAGCCCGGACGGGCGCGGGGCCCGCCGCACGGCCGCGATCACGGTGGCCCTGCTGGGCGTGTTCTACCTGTTCCCCGGGGTGTACGGGCTGCTCGGCGCGGTGCTCCTGCCCGAGCTGTACCTGTCCGGGGGCACCGACACGGTGGTCGTCGCGCTGCCCGCCCGGGTCCACGACGGGTTCGCGGGCACGCTGTTCACGGCGGTGCTCACCGCCGGGGCGTTCGCGGCCTTCCTGGCGACGTCGCTCGGCCTGCTGCTCGCCGTGTCCGGGGCCCTGTCCCACGACCTGGTGCCGAGCACGTTGCGCCGGCTGCGGCTCACCCCGATCGTCGCGGCGCTCGCGGTCGTCCTGCTCGCGCTCCCGGCGGCCCGGCTCGACGTCGGGGTGCTCGTGACCTCGGCGTTCGCGGTGGCCGCGTCGACGTTCTGCCCGCTGCTCGTGCTCGGCATCTGGTGGCCGCGGCTCACCGCGCGCGGCGCGATCGTGGGGATGACGGCCGGGCTGCTCGCGTCGGCCGGGGTGATCGTGATCAACCTGTTCCTCGGTGTCCCGCAGGGCCTCACGGGGATCCTGCTCGGCCAGCCCGCGCTGTGGTCGGTGCCGCTCGCGTTCGCGACGATGGTGCTGGTGTCGCTGCGCGGCCGTCCGCCTGCGTGGGCGTCGGCGGCGATGCTGCGGCTGCACCTGGACGAGACCGAGACCGGCCGCCGATGAGTTTTCCCGCCTCCGCCGGTCACACGGGTATGACATCGACGCAGATCTCGCACGCGGTGACCACGGCCCGGACGGGCGACCAGGCGGCGTTCGCGGCGCTCGCCGAGCCCCACCGGCGGGAGCTGCACGTGCACTGCTACCGGATGCTCGGCTCGTTCACCGACGCCGAGGACATGGTTCAGGAGACCTTGCTGCGGGCGTGGCGGCGGCGCGAGACGTACGAGGGCCGCTCGACGTTCCGGGCGTGGCTGTACCGCATTGCCACGAACGTCTGCCTCGACCACCTGGAGCGGCACCCGCGCCGCCCCGGCGGGGACGGCGAGGTGACGTGGCTGCAGCCGTTCCCGGACCGGTTGCTGGAGCAGGCCGCGCCGCCGGACGCGGAACCGGACGCCGCCGTGGTGGCGCGGGAGACGATCGAGCTGGCGTTCCTGGTGGCCGTGCAGCACCTGCCGCCCCGCCAGCGGGCGGTGCTGATGTTGCGCGACGTGCTCGGTTGGTCGGCGGCGCAGACCGCTGCCGTGCTCGGGTCGAGCGTCGCTTCGGTGAACAGCGCCCTGCAGCGGGCCCGGGCGACGCTGCGCGAGCACCTGCCGCGGCGGCGTTCGGGGTGGTCACCCGCGGGGCCGACCGCGCAGGAGCGCACCGTCCTGCAGCGGTTCGTGGAGGCGTGCGAGCGCGCCGACACGGACGCGCTCGCGGAGCTGATGCGCGAGGACGCGGTCTTCGCGATGCCGCCGCAGCCGGAGATCATCCGGGGCCGTGACGCGGTCATCGAACTGTGGTCGTCCGCGCTGGCCGGCCCGACCGCCTTCGGCGAGTTCCTGCTGGTGCCGGTGTGGCTGAACCACCAGCCCGCGGCCGCGAACTACGTGCGCCGGCCGGGCGAGGAGCGGTTCCGGGCGCTCGCGGTGGACGTGCTGCGCGTCGAGGACGGGGTGATCACCGAGGTGCTCTCGTGGGAGCACACGGACGAGTTCCCGGTGTTCGACCTGCTCGGCCTGCCGACCTCGCGGTGAGCGGGGGCAGCCGTGGACGACGAGCCGGTGACGTTCCTCGGCAGGCCGCTCGGCCCGTCGTTCCGGACCCGAACCGTGACGATCCGCCCGGGTGGGAGCCGGGACTACGACGAGCGGGAGTGGCGGGACGCGCTGGTCGTCGTGGAGTGCGGGGCGGTGCTGGTGGAGTGCCTCGCCGGGGGCAGGCGGACGTTCGAGGCCGGGAACGTCCTGTGGCTCACCGGGATCGGCGTGCGGGCGTTGCACAACGAGGGCGCTGAGAGCGCGGTGCTCGTCGCGATCTCCCGGCGCGAGGCCTCCTAGCCGCGCAGGCCGAGGGCGGTGATGGCCGAGGTCAGCGCCTTCGCGACGGACTCGACGGCGTCGCCGACGCGGGAGAGCGCGGATCCGCCGTCGGAGCGGCCCTTGTCGGAGTCGCCGTCGTCGTCCTTGTCGTCGCCGTCCTTGTCCTTGCCTTTGTCCTTGCCTTTGTCCTTGTCGCTGTCCTTGTCGCTGTCCTTGTCGCTGTCCTTGTCGCGATCCTTGTTGCCGTCGTCGGAGTCCCGGTCGTCGGAGTCGCTGTCCGAGTCGCGGCTGGAGCTGCGGTCGGAGTCGCGGTCGGAGTCGCTGCCGGAGTCGCTGCCGGAGTCGCGGTCGTCGTCGGAGCTGCCGCCGCGGTTACCCGAGTCGCTGCCCGAGTCGCTGTCAGATCCGCTGCCCGAGTCGCTGTCAGAACGGCGCGCGTCGGAGTCGCGGTCGGAGCCGCTCGACGACGAGCCGGTGTCGGCGGGGCCGCCGGAGCTGCTCTCGCCGCCCGTGCCGCCGCTGCGGCTGCCGCCTTCGGTCTGGCCGCTCGGGGCGGGCGCGGCCGCCTGCGGTTCCTCGTCCGCCGGTCCCTGGGCGGGGGGCTCCTCGGCGGCCGGCGGTTCCTGAGCCGGTGGTTCCTGGGCCGGTGGCTGCTGCTCCGCCGGTGCCTCCTGGGCAGCGGGGGGTTCCTCGGCCGGGGGTTCCTCGGCCTCCGCCGCCGGGGCGGACTCGCCGGGCGTGCCCGGTTCCTCGGCGGTGTCCGGCTCGTCTGCCCCGCCGGGCGTGCTGTCGGGCTCGTCGCCGCCCCCCGGCGTGCTGTCGGGCTCGTCGTCGCTCCGGGTGTTCACCTCGCCCTCGGACTCGCCGGCGCCCGGCTCGTCGTCGGTGTCGTCCGACGCGTCGGCGGGCGGCGAGTCCGCGTCCCGCGGGTCCGGGTCGGGCCGGGTCTGGCCGCCGGGTTGGGTGTCCTCGCCGCCGGTGCCGGGCGCCGGGCTGGCCTGGTCGCCGGGGGCGGGGCTGTCGGGACCGCCCGGCTGGGGTGCGCCGGTCTGGGGACCGCCCGCCTCGGGGCCGGCCGGCTGGGGAGCGCCGCTGTCGGGCCCGGCGGTCTGGGGCCCGGCGGTCTGCGGGCCGGCATCGGGGGCGACGGCCGCGGGTGGTCCCTGCTCGCCGGGCTCGCCCGGGGCGCCCTCACCGCCCGGGAACGGGGGCGAGGCGAGGATGCTCTCGTCGGCCGGGCGGTCGCCGCCCGACCGGTCGGGCTCGTACGGCTCGACGTCGACGGGGTAGTTCGGGCCGAGCTCGGCGGAGAGCTGCTGCTGCTCGCGGGCGAGGTCGTCGCGGCCCTCCGCGGGCCGGACGACGGGCAGGTCGGCCGCGGCGGCCTCGATCAGGCGGGCGGCCTCGTCGGGGCGGCCCTCGCGCAGCGCGGCCCGCGCCTTCTGGAGGTTCTCGTTGATGGTGATCGCGGCCTCGACCGACCGCGCCCGCTCCGTGTAGAAGACCTCGGCGACCGGCCAGAGGACGCTCCCCGGCTCGGCTTCGGACGCGCCGACCGCGATCCCGGAGCTGGCGAGGGCGATGAGGGCGGCCGCGACGCCGAGCCGGTACGCGTACGGGGAGGTGGCAGCGCGGTGGCGGCCCCGCCGCATCGGGGTGACGACGCCGGCGGTGTCGCCGGGCGCATCGGTGTCCGCGCCGTCGGTGTCCGCGCCGTCCGTGTCCGCGAAGTCACCGTCGTCGGACACGGCGGTGGCGCTCGCGGCGCCGGCAGCGCCGGCGGAGGCCGTGCCGGCCCCGACGGCCTCGGGGCGGACCTCGGCCACCCAGGCCGCGAGCATGGCGACGAGCTCGTCCTCGGTGCCTCGGGCCGAGGCGGGCACGTCGCGCGGCGCCTCCAACCCCGCGGCGATCCGCTCGACGAGCTCGTTGTCGGCGCGCAGTGCCGCGACGTCGAGGGGGTGCTCGTTGTCCGGGGGTAGGGGACGCCGGGTCTCGGCGTCACCCCTGTCGGGGAGATCGTTCTCGTCTCCGAGCCGCACCCCGACCTCCGTTTCTCGTTGGTGGTGCCGGCCGGGTAACCGGCGACAAGACTACCCCGGTGACCTTCGCGCCCCGGGGTGTCCCGTAGGGAGTCGTTCGCGGGCGTGCGGATGTTTCGCGACCGGGTGTTTTCGGCCGGTTACCCGCCGCTCGTCACCCGGAGGCCCACCGCTCGTAGCAGGTCCACGCCTGCAGCTCCAGACGGGTCGTGAACCGGCGCATCTCCCCGCTGAACGGGTCCCGGAACTCCAACGTGGACGCGAGCAGCTGCAGGGGGCGCCGGAAGTCGTCGAGCGGTTTCTCGGTGAGCTCCGGGTAGAAGTCGTCGCCGAGGATGGGGATGCCGAGCCGGTTCATGTGCACCCGCAGCTGGTGGGTGCGGCCGGTCTCGGGCACGAGCCGGTAGCGGCCGAGCCCGCCGGAGCGGGCGAGCAGCTCCACGTGCGTGACGGCGTTGACCGGGCCGGGCTCCTCGTACGCGCGGATCACCCCGCGCTTCTTGACGATCCTGCTGCGCACCGTGCACGGCAGCTCGAGGGTCGGGTCGTAGGGCGCGACCGCCTCGTAGGTCTTGCGCACCCGCTGGTCGCGGAACAGCGTCTGGTAGGCGCCGCGCCGCTCCCTGCGGATGACGAACATGAGCAGGCCCGCGGTGGGCCGGTCCAGCCGGTGGGCGGGCGAGAGCGCGGGCAGGTCCAGGTCGCGGCGCAGCCGGACGAGGGCCGTCTGGAGGATGTGCCTGCCGCGCGGGATCGTCGCCAGGAAGTGCGGCTTGTCGACGACGAGCAGGTCGTCGTCGCGGTGCACGATCCCGATCTCGAACGGCACCGGCGCCTCGTCGGGCAGGTCCCGGTGGAACCACAGGAACTCCTCCGGGACGTACGGCGCGTCCGGTGCGATCGGCCCGTCGCGGCCGACGATGCGCTCCTCGCGCAGCATGGCGTCGATGCGCGCCGGGTCGACCGTGGGCAGCCGGTCGACCAGGTGGTCGCGCATCGTCGCCCAGCGCGGCCTGTCGGGCGACACCGCGGGCGTGCGCAGCCGCACCGGATCGAGCCCGTGCCGCTGGGGGAGCGGTGAGGGTGTCTTGCGCCTCAGCGCTGCCTCCGCTCGGGTCGGGGCATCAGATCTCGGCGCGGATGCGGGTGAGGATCGCCTCGGTGTTCTCGGGCGGCTCGACCTGTGCGCACAGCCGGTCCATCACGGCTGCGTAGTGCTCGACGTCGGAGCGCTTGTCCAGGTACAGCGCGCTGGTGAGCTGCTCGAGGTAGACGATGTCCGGCAGGTCCGGCTCGGCGAAGCGCAGGATCGCGAACGGCCCGCCCGCCGCGGCGTGGCCGCCGTAGGAGAACGGCGCCACCTGCAGCGAGACGTTGGGCAGCTCGTTCATCTCGATCAGGTGGGTGAGCTGCGCGCGGCTCTGCTCGGGGCCCACCAGCTGCCTGCGCAGCGCCGCCTCGTCGACCACGGCCCACAGCGTGGGCGGGTTCGGGCCGGTGAGCAGGGCCTGCCGCTGCATCCGCAGCTCGACCCTGCGCTCGACCTCGACCGGGTCGCTGTGGCCGAGCATCGTGACCGCGCGCGCGTAGTCGCGGGTCTGCAGCAGGCCCGGGATGAACTGCAGCTCGTAGTTGCGGATCACCGAGGCGGCCTGCTCGAGCCCGAGGTAGGTCTCGAACCAGCTCGGCAGCAGGTCGGAGTAGCGGTGCCACCAGCCGGGCGTGTTGGCCTGCCTCGCGAGCTCGAGGAACTGCTCCCGCTCGGCGGGGTCGCGCACGCCGTAGCAGGTGAGCAGGTCGGCCACGTCGCGTTCCTTGAAGCCGACGCGGCCGAGCTCCAGCCGGCTGATCTTCGCGGGCGACGCGCGGATCGCCTCGCCCGCGCGCTCACGGCTGACGCCCGCCGCCTCGCGCTTGCGCCGCAGGGCCCCACCGAGGCCGATGCGGAGCACGGTGGGGCCGGTGGGGGTCCCCTTCGGTGCCCGGCCGCCGGAGCGGTCGAGGACCGACTGGTCGAGTGAGCCGGACTCCACGTCGTCTGGCACGACGATCATCAGGTTCCCCCGGGAGTGTCATTGGGCGCGTTCGGGTGCATGCGCACTGTAGTGAGCACTCTCACTCTGCCGTGCATCGGCACGTACGGCAAGCGTGCGCATCTGCGCGTTCAGCAGGCCAGGTCGTCGAACTCCCCGCTCCTCGCGGCTCGGACGAAGGCGGCTACGGCGTCCCTGGTGCCGATGAGCACAGGACCGGACGGGAACCGCGAGTTCCGCAACGCGACGTCCCCACCTGCGAGTACGGCCAGCTCGACGCAGTTCCCGCTGGGGTTGCTCGCCGTGCTCTTGCGCCACTGCACGGTCTCGTAGTTGTCTTTCAGAGCGAGTTGCACGTGCAGATGCTCATGCACTGGCACTTGCGGATGCAAGTTAGGGAGGCCACGATCGGATGCGACACGCGCCACCCGAAAGGGTGGGCGCCCGCAGCGGAACGGGGGAGCGCATGAGTTACTCCTGGGGGGCCAGCCACGGTTCGGCGCGCATGGGCGGCGTCGCGTTCGAACGGGCGCGGGCCACCCTCCGGGGTGCGGGCGCGCCACACCCGCCCGCCGACCTCGCGGCGCCGCTGTCCGGGCCACCCGGTCGACGCCCCGAGGTCGAGGACGTGATGCCCGAGCAGCAGCGCGTCGCCGACGAGCTGGCCCCGATGGTCGAGGTGTGGCAGCGGTTGCTCGCCCAGCACGTACCGGACCGGGCTGGGCGCTGTCGCACCTGCACCAAGGGCGGCACCGGCCTGCCCACCACGCCGTGGCCGTGCGTGATCCACGGGATCGCCGACATGGCCCGCCGCACGTACGACGCCCGGCGAGGCCGCGCCGCCGCCTCGTAGCCCCACGGCGACGGCGCGGTCCCGCCCGCCTGCGCCCGGACCCCGCCCCGGCAGCCACCTCGTGTGCCGGGTGCCGGGCGCTTCCGGGCGGGCCTCCGACCCGCGGCCGCGGATCGTCAGTGCAGCCGGTCCGCGGTCGTGCCCGACCCCGCCGGCGCGGCTCATGCGGATGGCTCAGGCGCGCCGGGCTGCGCGCTCCCTCAGCACGTACCGCTGCAGCTTGCCCGTGCTCGTGCGCGGGAGCTCGGTGACGAACTCGACCAGCCGCGGGTACTTGTAGGGTGCGATCGTCTGCTTCACGTGGTCCTGCAGCGCCGCTGCGTCGCGCACCGCGCCCTCACGCAGCACCACGTACGCGGTGACCAGCGCGCCGCGCTCCTCGTCCGGCGTGCCCACCACCGCGCAGTCCACGACGTCCGGGTGCCCGATGAGCGCCTGCTCCACCTCGGGGCCGGAGATGTTGTAGCCCGAGGAAATGATCATGTCGTCGCTGCGGGCGAGGTAGGTGAAGTAGCCGTCGGCGTCGCGCACGTAGGTGTCGCCGGTGAAGTTCCAGCCGTAGCGCACGTAGGTGGTCTGCCGGTCGCCGTCGAGGTAGCGGCAGCCGGTGGGGCCCTTCACCGCGAGGTTGCCCGGCGTGCCGTCGGGCACCGGCCTGCCCTCGTCGTCGAGGATGGTGGCCTGGTAGCCGGCCACCGGGCGGCCGGTGCTGCCGGGGCGGATGTCGTCGTCGGCCGCCGAGATGAACACGTGCAGCATCTCGGTGGAGCCGATCCCGTCGATGATCCGCAGGCCGGTGGCCTCGTGCATCGCGTGCCAGATGCTCGCGGGTAGCGTCTCGCCCGCCGAGACCAGGCGGCGGGCGCCGGCGAGGCGGTCGGCCTTGCCCGCGGCCAGGATCGCGCGGTACGCCGTCGGGGCGGTGAAGACCACGGTGGCGCCGTGCTCGGCCACGGCGTCGGCGAGCTGGGGCGGCGTCACCCGGTCCAGCAGCACCGTGCTCGCGCCCGCCCGGAGCGGGAACACCACCAGTCCGCCGAGCCCGAACGTGAACGCGATCGGAGGCGTGCCGGTCACCACGTCCGACGGCTGGATCTGCACGACGTGGCGGGAGAACGTGTCGGCGATCGCGAGCACGTCGCGGTGGAAGTGCATCGTGGCCTTGGGGCGGCCGGTGGTGCCGGAGGTGAACGCCATGAGCGCCACGTCGTCGGCGGCGGTGTCGACGGGGGTGAAGCCGCCGTCGTGGGAGGCGAGCAGGCGGGCGAGCTCGCCGTCTCCGCCGTAGGAGACGGTGCGCAGGCCGGGCGGCACGGCGTCGAGGAAGCCGTGGTGGACCAGTGCGACGGACGGCCTCGCGAGCTCGCAGATGGTGTCGAGCTCGGTGCGGCGCAGCATCGGCATGGTGGCGACCGCGACCCCGCCCGCCAGCAGCACGCCGAGCCAGCACGCCACCTGCCACGGCTCGTTGGGTCCGCGCAGCAGCACGCGGTTGCCCGGCACGAGGCCGAGGTCGTCGGTGAGCGCGGCGGCGATCTGCGCGGCGTGGTGGCGCAGCTCGCCGTAGGTCCACGCGAGCCCCGACCCGCTCATGCACCGGTGGTCGTCGGGCGGGCCCGAGAGCAGCTCGCGGGCGGCGTTGAGCTGCTGCGGGTAGTCGAGCTCCGGCAGCTCGAACACGAGCTCGGGCCACTGCTCCCGGGGCGGCAGATGATCGCGGCAGAACGGGTCCGTGTGGGCGCTGGCCATGGCGAACCTCCCGCCGGAAGTATCGCGCCTTGCTGACGATAGTCAATACTTCGCTATGGATGCGCTGATCGACTACGGCGCTGATCTACAGCTCGGAGAGCGGGACGGCCGGGTCCTCCAGCCGGGCGGGGTCGACCGGCGCGCCGGCGCGGACGATCCGCTCGATCTCCTCGGCCACGTCCCAGACGTTGACGTTCATCCCGGCCAGCACGCGCCCGTCCGCGAGCCAGAACGCGATGAACTCACGCGCCGCCACGTCGCCGCGGAACACGACCCGGTCGTAGCGGCCCGGCTCGGCGTGGCCGGTGTACTCCATGCCGAGGTCGTACTGGTCGGTGAAGAAGTACGGCACGCGGTCGTAGCGGACCTCCTGGCCGAGCATGGACCGGGCCGCGGCGGGCCCGCCGTGCAGCGCGTTGTCCCAGTGCTCGACCCGAAGCCGCCGCCCCAGGAGGGGGTGGTCGACGTTCGCGACGTCGCCCGCGGCGTGGACGTCCGGGTCGGACGTGCGCAGCGCGGCGTCGACCAGCACGCCGTTGTCGACGGCCAGCCCGGCGACCTCGGCGAGCTCTGTGGCGGGGGAGATGCCCACGCCCACGACCACGGCGTCGGCGGGCACGGACGAGCCGTCCTCGAGCGTCACCGACGCGACGCGGCCGTCCCGCCCGACGATCTCGCGCACGCCCGTGCCGAGCCGCAGCTCGACCCCGTGGCTCGTGTGCAGGTCCGCGAAGACCTGCGCGGCCTCGTCGCCGAGCACCCGCCGCAGCGGCAGCCGGTCGATCTCGACGAGCGTCACGGCCGCGCCGCGCGTGCGGGCCGCGGCCGCCACCTCCAGGCCGATCCAGCCGCCGCCGACGACCACCACCCGGGCGCCCTCGACGAGCGCGTCCCGCAGCGCGTCGGAGTCCTCGATGCGGCGCAGGTGGTGCACGCCCGCGAGGTCGGTGCCCGGGACCGGCAGCGTGCGCACCACCGAGCCGGTGGTGAGCAGCAGCTTGTCGTAGCCGAGCCGCTCGCCGTCGGCGAGGGTGACGGTGTGCGCCGCGGGGTCGATCGCCTCCGCCCGCACCCCGGTGCGCAGCTCGATGCGCTGGCCGTCGTACCAGGCCTCGTCGTGCACGAACGCCGCGGACCGCTCCTCGCTGCCGATCAGGTAGCCCTTCGACAGCGGGGGCCGCTCGTAGGGCAGCCACGGCTCCTCGCCGACGAGCACGGCCCGGCCGGTGAACCCCTCCTCGCGGAGGGTCTCCGCCGCCTTCGCGCCCGCGAGGCTCGCGCCGACGATCACGAACGTCCGGTCGTCCCCTGCGGTCATGGCCCCACCTGCCGCCTGTCGTCGTAGCGCACATTCGAGCACGCGCGGCTACCGGTCGCCACCGGTGCGCGGTTGAGTGGGCCGATGGGCGGGACGCGCGACGCCGAGCGACTGGTGTTCTTCACCGACGCGGTGGTCGCCATCGCGATCACGCTGCTGGTGCTGCCGCTGGTGGACGCGGTGGGGGAGGCGGTGGACGAGCGGCACAGCTCGGTCGAGGTGGTCACGGGCAACGTGCGGCAGATCTTCAGCTTCCTGCTGAGCTTCGTGGTGATCGCCCAGCTGTGGACCGCGCACCACCGCCTGTTCCAGGGGGTCTCGACCGTGGGCGGCGGTGTCGTCGTGCTGAACATGCTGTGGGTCCTGACGATCGTCGCCCTGCCGTTCCCCACGGAGATGGTCGGCGGGTACGGCGACGACCGGTTCACGGTCGTGCTCTACATCGGCACGATCCTGGCCAGCAGCGCCTGCCTCACCGCGCTCGGCGTCACCGTCCGCGGCCGGCTCGCCGGGGACGGTGCGAGCATGACCGTGCTGCTCGCGCTCGCGCTGCTGGTGGCCGGGCTCGTTCCCGGGGTGGCGTACTGGGCGTTGCTGCTGCTGTTCCTCGGGCCGCTGGTCGGGCGGCTGTGGCCGCCGCCCGCGTCCTCGTGAGGCCCGCGCGGACCCCGTAGGCGGTCTACCATCCCGAAGGGTGAGGCGGCCTGAGCGATGAGGCGGCGCAGCATCGACCTGTGGTCGCCCGCGATCGGCGCCTCGGGCACCGTCGTCGCCTACGGCCACTGGGGGCGGCCCGTGCTGGTGTTCCCGGCCGAGGCGGGCCGGGCGGGCGACTTCGAGGCGCACGGCATGGTCGACGCCGTCGCCGACCTGATCCACGACGGCCGGGTCAAGCTCTACTGCGTCGACAGCTACGACTCGCAGTCGTGGTCGGACCGCACGGTCCCCCTCGAGGAGCGCGCCCGCCGGCACGGCCGGTACGAGTCCTGGATCGTCGACCAGGTGGTGCCGTGGATCCACGAGGACTGCGGCGGGCCGCTGCCGATCCTCACCACCGGCCCGAGCATGGGCGCGTTCCACGCCGCGAACTTCACGCTCCGCCGCGGCGACCTGTTCCCCACCGCGCTGTGCCTGTCGGGCAACTACGACATGAGCGCCCTGTACGGGTGGGGCGAGCAGGGCGAGGCGTTCTACTTCCAGAACCCGGTGGCCTACGTGAGCAACCTGCACGGCGACCACCTGGAGTGGCTGCGCCGGCAGGTGTGCCTCGTGCTCGTCGTCGGGCAGGGGATGTGGGAGGACACCACCGGCGCCGAGGCGAGCACGCGGCGGCTGGCCGGCCTGCTCGCCGAGAAGGGCATCGCGCACGAGCTCGACGTGTGGGGGCACGACGTGTCCCACGACTGGCCGTGGTGGCGCCGCCAGCTCGCCCACCACCTGCACCGCTTGACCTAGCCCGACACCGAGCCGGTGAGAAGGAGGAGGGCCGTTGAACCGACACCTGATCGGGCTGCTGCTCGGCACCGAGGAGGACTGGCCCACCGCCTTCGAGGCGATCGTGCGGCGGATGGGGGCGGTGCGCGCGCGGGCGGGCGAGGAGCACGCGTTCGACGTCGAGCGGATCACCATCGAGCCGTTCGACCTGCGCGCCAAGCCCCGGTACGGGCTCGTCATCGACCGGCTCGCCTACTGGTACTACGTCCCGCGCGAGTGGCTGAAGAAGATCGCGTTGATGGACGACGTGTACCTGCTCAACAGCCCGTTCACGTTCCAGTCGATGGAGAAGCACGCCGCGTACTGCGCGATGATGCGGCTCGGGCTGAAGGTGCCGGACACGGTGCTCGTGCCGTTCAAGGACCCGCCCGACCACGCCAAGTTCGCCTACACCGCTTCCCGCTACAACCAGCCGTTCGACCTCGAGGCCATCGCCGAGGAGATGGGCTACCCGCTGTTCATGAAGCCCTACGACGGTGGCGCGTGGGTCGGGGTGACCCGCATCAACGGCCCCGACGACCTGCGCGCCGCCTACGACGCGTCCGGCCGGCGGCTCATGCACCTGCAGAAGGCCGTGGAGGGCTACGACGTGTTCGCCCGGTCGCTGTCGATCGGTGCGGAGACGATGGTGATGCGGTTCCGCCCCGACCTGCCCATGCACGACCGGTACGCGGTCGACCACGAGTTCCTCACCCCCGAGGTGGGCGAGGAGGTCGTGACGATCTCCCGGCTGATCAACGCGTTCTCCCGCTGGGAGTTCAACTCCTGCGAGAACCTGGTCGCAGGCACCGAGGTGCACCCGATCGACTACGCCAACGCCTGCCCCGACGTCGCGCTGACCTCGCTGCACTACTACTTCCCCTGGGCGATGACGGCGCTGGTGCGCTGGTCGGTGTTCGCGCTCGTCACCGGCCGCACGCCGCGCCTGGACCTGGGCATGCGGGACTACTTCGCCATCGCCGACCGGGATGACCTGTCCTACGGCGAGAAGCTCGCCGCGTACCGCAAGCTCGCCGACGACTACTTCGAGACCGACCGCTACCTCGACTTCTGCGAGAGCCGGATGAGCCACCTCGGGGAGGTGGTGCTGGAGTGGGTCGACGGCCCGGACTTCGACGACCTGCTCGTCGAGACCGTCCGCAGCACCTACCCGCCGCACGAGCACGACCGGTTCGTCGCGCACTTCCGCGGGCTCGTGGGCCTGTGGGTGGCCGACCAGAAGGCGCTCACCCGGCCCGCGTAGCGCGGGGGAGCGCCACCACGGGCGGACGGCGCCCGCGCCGACCCCGAACCTCGTCGACCGGCCGCGTGTGGCGCACGCGATCGCTGCGTGGACGCCGATACCCGCTGCAGCGGCCGGCCCACGTCGTCACCGACCTGCTGGGGCTGGAGCCGGAGGCCCCGTCGACCACGAGGGCTGAACCCCGCGCGCCGCCGTGCCACCGACCGGCTCAGGGCCGCGGGGGATCGCGTGCGCCATCCGGTGTATCTGGCGGGCGGCAACCGCCTCCTCCTCGGGTGGAGAGGCCCGATTCCCGGGGCACGGCGGTACGAGGAGCCCGCTCATGACCACAGCGTCGACACCCGCGGCATCCACCCTGGTGGGCCTCGCCCCCGGACCGCTGGCCGGACGCCGGTTCGGGCTCGCGGACGGGTTCCTCCTCGTCGGCCGGGGCCCCGGGGCGGACGTCGGGCTGGCCGACCGGCACGTGAGCCGCAGGCACGCCGCGCCCACCGTCGCCGGCGGTCAGGTGGTGGTCGAGGACCTGGGTTCGTCCGGGGGCACGTTCGTCAACGGCCGACCGGTGCACGGGTGGCGCGAACTCCACCCGGGCGACGTCGTCGAGTTCGCCGTGGTCCGCATGCGCTACGAGGGCGGCGGTCCGGGCGGTGGTCCAGGCGCAGGACCGGTGGGCGGCGGGGTGCGCTACGACATCGACCGCCAGCTGGGCGAGGCCATCATCAACGTCGGCGGCAACTACTACCACCAGCAGCGCGACGGCCTGCTCCGCGAGATCGCGGCCGCCCGCACCCGGGGGCGGCGGCTGATCGGCGTCGGCGCCGTCCTCTTCCTCGCCGGGGCCGCGGTGTTCGCGGCCGCGGTGATCGGCTTCATGTCGCAGATCGTGGACGGTCTGAACGGCGGCGCCGTGGGGCCACCGACGAACCCCTTCGGCCCGCCCGTGTTCGGCGTCCCGGCCGGCCTGCTCGGATGGGCGCTCGCCGCGATCGGCGTCGTCGTGACCGTGATCGGCATCGTCCAGCACGTGGTGGCGACGGCGCGCCGGCGCCGCGTGCACCGGTCGTTGCCCCTGTGATGGACGGCGCTGTGGTCGAGGGCGCTGTGGTCGAGGGCGCTGTGGTCGAGGGCGCTGTGACCGGCGAACCCACCCGCTTCGAGGAGACCCGATGACGTTCCACATCGGCAGCCAGCACGCCAATCAGATCAACAACGTGGCCGGCGACATGCACCTGTCCGGCGGCCAGCACGGCTACGTCGGCGACCCGGAGGTCGGGCGGCAGATCTCCCGGCACCTGCGGCGTTCGGTCGAGCGGGCGGGCCTGGACGGGCGGAGCGCCGTGGCCGCCCGGGCCGAGGTCGACGAGATCGATGCCGGGCTCGCGGCCGGGCGTCCCGACCGGTCGCGGATCGCCGGCGCGCTCGAGCGGCTGACCCGGCTGCTGTCGGCCACCGGCGCGCTCGCGGCGGCCGGCGCGGCTCTCGTCGAGCCGCTGCAGGCGTTGGCCGGCTGGCTCGGCGAGCTCGGCGCCCCCGTGCTCCAGCTGCTCGTCTGATCCGCGGCGCCGCTCAGCCCGCGTAGAGCCGCAGGTCGGAGGCGAACCGCTCGGTCATCTCGATCACCCGCTGCAGCTCGTGGTGGCGCACGACGACCCAGCCGTCGGAGATCAACATGGCGCGCCAGTCGCGGCGCGGGGCGCCGATCGGGAGCAGGTCGACGAGCACGATGTCGTCGCCGTAGGCGGCGCGCAGCGCGTCGAGGCCCTCGACGCGGGTGATGCGGCCGCTGCCCCGGGCGCGCTTGAAGATCGAGCCCGCGTTGTAGCGGTGGTGCAGCGGGGTGCGCAGGTGGCCGTGCAGCACGGCCTCGGCCCAGGCCACGTAGAGGTCGCCGTCGGTGGCGTAGTTCATGAGGTCGACGACCCGGGCGCCGGGGGGCCGCGCGGCGATCTCGCCGAACACCGCCTCGCCGGAGGCGGTGCGGTACCACTCCATGTGCGTGAAGCCGGTGCGGAACCCGAGCGCGGCGAGCACCCGGACACCCATCTGTCGCCCCGGCTGGAGGTCGGGTACGTCGAGGTCGCGCAGGGCGATCGAGACCGGGCTGATCCACTCGTGGAGCTTCATCTGCAGCGGCCGCGGCCGGTACCACATGACGTTCTCGAACAGGACCCGCCCGTCGGCGCAGACGGTGTCGAACGTGAGCTCCTCGCCGTCGACGAACTCCTCGACGCTGACCTCCGGGACGTGCCGCAGCAGCGGCAGGACCTCGGCGAGCTCGGCGGAGGAGTCGACGCGGTAGGTGTCGGCGGAGCCCGCGCCCGCGATCGGCTTGACGATGATCGGGTAGCCGATCCGCTCGGCGGCTTCCCACACGCCCGCCACGGTCGTGGCGCTCGCGTGGCGCGGGGTGCGGATGCCGGCCGCGTCGAGCACCTGCTTCATCCGCTCCTTGTCGCGGAACGGCAGCGTCTGCGCCGTCCCCATGCCGGGCAGCCCGAACGCCTCCCTGACCCGCGCTGCGAGCAGCATGTACGGCTCCCACAGGCACTCGACCCGATCGAGGTGCACGTGCCGGGCGAGCCCGTGCAGCGCGGTGAGCACCGCGCCCTCGTCGGCGAGGGGGACGTGCTCGTAGTGCGCGAGGGCGTCGCGGGCCGGGGCGGGCAGGTCGGAGGGCGGCTGGTCGCCGACCCCGATCACCCGCGCTCCCGCCGAGGCGAGCGCGTGCGTGAAGTAGGCCATCTCGGCCGGGAAACCGGGGGAGAGCATCACGACGGTGCCGCTCATTGGGCCTCCACCAGCTCGACCCGGATGCCCTCGACGATCTGCCGGAGCGCGTCGCGCACCACGTCGGTCTCCGGGTGGCGGACGATCACGTACCCCTCGCCCTCGTAGCCCGTCGACGCGGGGGTGCCCGGCTCGGGCAGGTGGGCCTCCACGACGAGGTGGCCGATCCGGCGCTGCAGCTCGTCCACCCCGTGCACGGCGCGGACCCGGCCCCGGCCCTGCCCGCGCAGGTAGGCGGTGCCCACCGCGTAGCGGCGCTCCGGCGGGTCGAACCCGCCGAGGATCACGAGCCGGGTCCACAGCCGGTGGAAGTCCACCTCGTGGGCGTAGCCGATCATCGACGAGATCTGCGCCCCCGGCGGCCGGGCGCCCACCTCGGACACCGCCACCGACCCGTCGGGGCGGCGGAACCACTCCATGTGGGTCAGCGCGTCGCGCACCCCGAGCGCGCGCAGCGCGGCCGGGCCGACGTCGGCGATCCCGGCGTAGCGCGGGTCGTCCAGCTCGCGCGGCAGCACCACCGTCCACTGGATCCACGGGTTGCGCAGCACCTCCAGCGGCGGCGGCACGTAGTCGGAGATCGAGGCCCACACGGTGCGCCCGCCGATCGTGACGCTGTCGAAGGTGTGCTCGTCCCCGACGAGGAACTCCTCGAGCAGGCCCGGCGTGTCGTGGTCCAGTGGCGTGGCGGCGAGCCAGCTGCGCAGCGCGGCGTCGTCGTCGAGCCGGTACGTCGCCTGCGCCCCCGCGCCCGCGGGCGGCTTCGCGACCAGCGGGAACCCGATCGCGTCGGCGAACGCGAGCGCCTCGGCGGGGTCGGTGACGAGCTGGTGGCGGGCGCACGGCACGCCCGCGGCGCGCAGCACCTGCTTCATGCGGGACTTGTCGCGCACGTTGTAGGCCGTCTCGACGTCCATGCCGGGGATGCCGAGGGCCTCCCGGGCGTACGCGAGCGGCACCTGCAGCTGTTCGAGCGCCCCGACCAGCCGCTCCACCGGCCCGATCTGGGCGGTGAGCCCTCGCGTGGCGGCGATGATCTGGCCCGGGTCGAGCGGGTCGTCGATCCGCCAGTGGCCCGCGGCGTGCCGGGCGATCTCCGGCGGGACGTGCTCGGCGGGCACGGTGGTGATCACGCCGAGGCGGACGTCGGGCAGTTGCGCCGCGGCGGCGACGAAGCGCACGGTGGCCGGCAGGAGGAAGGGCGCGACGAAGGCAGCGACGGCCATCCTGGGACGTTACCCTCCTCGGGGTGAACGTGGTCCTCGTCGAGCCGGCGTTCCCGCCGACGCAGCGGCACTTCGCGCGCGCGTTGGCCGAGGTGGGGGCCACGGTGATCGGCGTGGGGGAGCGCCACGTCGACGAGCTCGACGAGGAGCTCAAAGGCTTCCTGGCCCACTACCACCAGGTGCCGACGGTGGTGGACGCCGGCGTGCTCACCGATGCGGTCCGGTGGATCCAGGACAAGGTGTGGGTGGACCGGCTCGAGGCGACGATCGAGGCGCACACGCTCGCCGCCGCGCAGGCGCGGGAGAACTGCACGATCCCCGGCACGTCGGTGCGCACGGCGTGGCTGTGCCGCGACAAGCCGTCGATGAAGGAGGCGCTGCGCGCCGCCGGGGTGCCGACGGCCGCCTCCGCCGCCGCCACCGGCGCCGCCGCGGTGCACGAGTTCGTCGACGCCGTCGGCTACCCGATCGTGCTCAAGCCGCGCACCGGCGCGGGCGCGCTCGACACCACCCGCGTGGACGACCGCGCCGGGCTGGAGGTGGCGCTCGCCCGGTTCGGCGGGCAGGGGGTCGAGTCGATCGCGGTCGAGGAGTTCGTGGAGGGCCACGAGGGCTTCTACGACACGGTGTCGGTCGACGGCGCCGCCGAGCTGGAGTTCGTGTCGCACTACTACCCGAACGTCCTGGAGGCGATGCGCACCCGGTGGATCTCCCCGCAGTTCGTCTCGACCAACCGGGTCGACTCCGCGGGCGACTACCAGGAGCTGCGCGAGATGGGCGCCCGGGTGAACGCCGCGCAGGGGATCGGCATGAGCGCCACCCACATGGAGTGGTTCTTCGGGCCGAAGGGTCTGCGGTTCTCCGAGATCGGCTGCCGCCCGCCCGGCGTGGGCGCGTGGGACCTCTACTCGGCGGGCAACGACATCGACGTCTACCGGGAGTGGGCCAACGCGGTGGTCCACGGGCACGTCGCGGCCCGGCCGTCGCGCCGGTTCGCCACCGGGATCGTCGCGTTGCGACCCGACCGCGACGGGCAGATCACCGGGTACTCGGGCGTCGAGGAGGCGCAGCAGCGCATGGGGGAGTGGGTGATCGACGCCCACCTGCCGCCGCCCGGCACGCCCACGCAGCCGATCGAGGCGGGGTACTGGGCCAACGCCTACGTGCGCATGCGCCACCCCGACTACGACGTCCTGCGCGAGATGCTCGACGACGTCGGGCGCACCGTCCACGTGCACGCTGCATGAGGGCGTTCGTGCTCGGGCCGCAGCGGCGGCCCACCCTCGACGCCGTGGTCCGCGGGCTGGACCTCACCGGCCCGATCGCCACGGTCACCGCGGGCTGGCTGGAGCGCGAACCCGACGACGCCGAGCTCGACGCGCTCGTCGGCGGGCGCGGCGCGAACCTGCGCCTGTACGCCCGCTGGCTCGACGTGCAGGCGAACGACCCCGAGTACGCGGCGGCCGAGCAGGAGCACCGGGCCGCGCTGCGCGAGCTGCAGGAGCTGTACCTGGTGCAGCTGGACGGCACGCTGCGCGCCCTGCACGAGGTCGACCGCTACGGCGGCAGCAGGCCCGAGATCCGTGACGCGGTGCGGGCCGACGCGCAGGCCGCCGTCCGGGTCGTCGACGAACGCCACCTCGCGCGGGTGCGGGAGGCGCGGCGCGCGTTCGAGGAGCGCTGGCGGCCCGGCGCGCGGCTCGCGGCCGCCGGGCATCGCGCCGAGGTGGGCCAGATCCTCTCCGCCGCGTCCGCGCTCGTCGTCGCCGGCGGGCACGTCGGCGTGCTGCTGCACGTGCTGCGGCTGTTCGACGTGGCCGCCGCGCGCGTGGTGATCGCGTGGTCGGCGGGGGCGATGGCGCTGACCGAGCGGGTGCTGTTGTTCCACGACCGCGCCCCGCACGGGCCCTCCCACGCCGAGTTCCTCGACGCGGGCCTGGGCTGGCTCACCGGGTGCGTGCTGCTGCCGCACGCGCGCAGGCGCCTGCGCACCGACGACGCACCGCGCCTGGCGGAGCTGGCCGCCCGCGCCGCACCGGCCCGCTGCGTGGTGCTCGACGACGGGGTGCGACTCGACCTCGGCGACGGCGGCGCCCTGCCGCCGGGCGCGCGCACCATCGGCACCGACGGCCGCATCGGCGAGCTCACATGAGCCGGCTCGCGATCAACCGGCTCAAGGAGCGCAAGCCGGACGCCGCCGCCGTCGACCGGTTCCTCGCCCGGCACGACGTCCCGATCGTCGAGGGCGACCGGTGCACGTTCCTGTGGCGGGGCGAGGCCGACGAGGTGTTCCTCGTGCAGCGGATCGTCGGGCTGCCCGAGCGGCTGCCGCTGCGCAGGCTGTGGGGCACCGACCTGTGGTACCTGGTGCTGGAGCTGCCCCCGGGCTCCCGCATCAACTACCAGGTCGAGGTCCGCAGGGGCGACCGCGTCGAACGCGGCAACGACCCGCTCAACCCGAAGGTGTCCTACAGCCCGGTCGGGACCTCGTCGGTGTGCTTCGCGCACGGCTACACCACCCCGGACTGGACCGAGCCCGACCCCGACGCGCGGCCCGGTGAGCTGACCGAGCTGGTGCTGCCCAGCCGGGCGCTGCGCCGCGACTGCCGGGTCACCGTGTACCTGCCCGCGCGGTTGCGCCGCACGGCCGCCTATCCGCTGCTCGTGGTGCACGACGGCGGTGACTTCCTGCAGTACGCCGCCGCGAAGACGGTGCTGGACAACCTGATCCACCGCCTCGACGTGGCCGAGACGGTGGTGGCGTTCGTCGACCCGGGCGACCGCCTGGCCGAGTACGCCGACTCGACGGCGCACGCCCGGTTCCTCACCCGCGAGCTGGTGCCGCGGCTGGAGGCCGACCTGCCCCTCGTCGCCCAGCGGTCCGGGCGGTGCCTGCTCGGCTCCAGCTTCGGCGCCGTCGCCTCGCTCGCCACCGCGTACCGGGCCCCGGACTTCTACGGCTCCCTGGTGCTGATGTCCGGGTCGTTCGTCTTCACCGACATCGGCGCCGCCGACCACGGCGGCGGCCCCGTCTTCGACCCGGTGGTGCGGTTCGTCAACCGCTACCGGCAGCGCCCCCGCCGCCTCGCCGACCGGCTCTTCGTCAGCTGCGGGGTGTACGAGCCGCTGATCACGGCCAACCGGTCGATCGTGCACACGTTCGAGTCGACGGGCATGGCGGTGCGCTTCGTCGAGACGCGCGACGGCCACGACTGGGAGAACTGGCGCGACACGCTGCGCGACGCGCTGGCCTGGGTCTACCCCGGCCCGCAGAAGCTCGTCTACGAGTGACGCTCCCAGGTGTGGACCGGCTCGTTGGTGTGCATGTTGTCGACGTAGCGGCGCAGCATCTCGTGCAGCGCCGCGGCGCGGTCCCCGCCGATCGCGTGCACGGTGTCGACCTGCCACGAGGCGCCGTTCGTGCCCTCGACGCAGCGGGCCTCGACGATGCCGAGCAGCCGGTCGCTCACCTGCGGGGCGACGCCCCACGCGTCGAGGCCCTCGCGCGCGAGCGGCAGGAGCCTGCGCAGCACCAGCTCGGCGGCGGGTACCGGGCCGAGGCCGGGCCAGTAGATCGAGGCGTCCAGGCCGTCGCGGGCGCCGCTGTGGAAGTTCTCCTCGGCCGCGGAGAACGACATCTGCGACCACACCGGTCGCTCGTGCTCGGCGAGGGTGCGCACGAGCCCGTAGTAGAACGCGGCGTTGGCCATCGCGTCGACGACGGTGGGCCCGGCCGGCAGCACCCGGTTCTCCACGCGCAGGTGCGGCCGGCCGTCGACCACGGCGTAGATCGGCCGGTTCCAGCGGTAGATCGTGCCGTTGTGCAGGCTGAGCTCGTCGAGCGTCGGCACCTCCCCCCGCTCGAGCTGCTCGATCGGGTCGGTGTCCTCGCAGATCGGCAGCAGCGCGGGGAAGTAGCGGGTGTTCTCCTCGAACAGGTCGAACACCGAGGTGATCCAGCGCTCCCCGAACCACACCCGGGGGCGGACACCCTGTTCCTTCAGCTCCTCGGGGCGGGTGTCGGTGGCCTGCTCGAACAGCGGGATGCGGGTCTCGCGCCACAGCTCGGTGCCGAACAGGTACGGCGAGTTCGCCGCGAGCGCGAGCTGCACCCCCGCGATCGCCTGCGCGGCGTTCCAGTACTGCGCGAATTGGGCGGGGCTCACCTGCAGGTGCAGCTGGAAGCTCGTGCAGGCGGCCTCGGGGGTGATCGAGTCGGTGTAGGTGCGCAGCTGCTCGACGCCCTGGATCGACAGCGCCATGTCCTCGCCCCGCGCGGCGAAGATCTGGTCGTTGAGCAGCTCGTAGCGCGGGTTGCGGCTCATCGACTCGATGCGGACGTGCCGCGGCATCAGCGTCGGGAGGATCCCGATCATGACCAGCCGGGCGCCGCCGGAGCGGGCGCGCTCGTCGGCGGCGTTGAGGCTGGCCCGCACCGTCTCCTCGAACGAGACGAGCCCGGTCCCGCCGATCTCGCGGGGCGGCACGTTGATCTCGATGTTGAACTGGCCCATCTCGGTCTGGAAGGCCTCGTCGGCGACGAGGCCCAGCACCTCTTCGTTGACGTTCGCCGGCTCGCCGCGCTCGTCGACGAGGTTGAGTTCGAGCTCCATCCCGGTGAGCGGCCGGTCGAAGTCGAACTGCGACTCCCGCAGCATCTGGGCGAGCGCGTCGAGGCACCGGCGCGTCTTGTCCCGGAACCGGTGGCGGTCCTCCCGGCTGAACACCATGTGCTCGACGTCGCGCCCCACCCGATGCTCCTCCGTCGTGGATACGGGGTTCCATCGTCGGCGCTTTCGGGGGCGGCCGTCCACCTCCGTCAACCCGGCGCGCCCGCCGTCGCCCCCTCGCGGCGGCGCCCGACGGGCCGCGGCGCCCGTACGCCGAGCACCAGCCCGGCCACGACCAGCGCCGTCCCCGCCCACACCCCGGCGCCCGGCACCGGGCCGCCCAGCAGCACGCCGACCGCCGCCGCGGCGACCGGAGCGACCCCGGTGAGCAGGCCGGCGAGCGCGGTGCCCAGTCGCCCGACCGCCGAGTACCACAGGATGAACGCGATCGCGGTGAGCACGACCGCGAGGTATGCGATCGCGGCCAGGTGCGGCCCGCGGAGCGTCGCCGCGGCGGCGGGGCCCTCCGCGACGAGCCCGAGCGCGCCGAGCTGGACCGTGGCGATCCAGCAGGTGTGCACCGACACCCCCCACGGGCCGTGCCGGCGCAGCACGGGCACCGCGAGCAGGGTGAACCCGACCTCGCAGGCCAGCACCAGCGCCGCGTACCCGAGCCCGGCGAGGTCGGTGCGGCCGCCGCTCTGCACGAGCGCGGCGCCGGCCGTCACGACGACCGCGGCCAGCACCGCGGCCGGGGCGGGCCGCCCGCCCTCCAGCAGCGGCCCGACCAGCGCGAGCACCACCGGCACGCAGGCCACGGCCACCCCGAGCGCGGCCGGCTCGGCGTGCTCCGAGCCGCGCACGAGCCCGACGTTGAACAGCACGAGCCCGAGCGCGGCGACGCCGCAGAGCCACAGCCACTCACCGCCGCGCGGCGCCCGGATCGGCACCCGGGCGGCGCGGGCCAGGGCGAGCAGCAGCAGGAAGGCCGCCGCGTAGCGGATCGCCTGGACGGTGAACAGGGGGGCGTCGGCCAGCACGCCGGACACGGCGACGCTCCCGCCCACGCTCGCCATGGCCGCGATGCCCATGGCGAGCCCGCCGGCGCGGCTCGCCGTGTGGATCGACGCCGTGTGGATCGACGCCGTGTGGTTCGTCATGGCCCCAGCTTGGGCGCCGAATGGACTCGATGAGAGGTCCATTGACGCCGAGCGCTGCAGGACCAATCCGCGGGGTGCACCGGGACCGCGACTCGCGCGTACTGGGACCGCGACTCGCGTGCACCGAGAGCGCGACTCGCCGACACCCAGGGCGCGACTCGCGGGTGGGGGGGTTACGTCGTGCCGAAGGTGAAGACCATCCGGGAGCGGTACTCCTCGCCCGGCCGCAGGACGGTGGACGGGTAGTCCGGGTGGTTCGGCGCGTCCGGGAAGCCCTGCGCCTCCAGGCAGAAGGCGTCGCTCTGGCGGGCCGTGCGGCCGTCCGCGAGCACGAGCGAGCCGTCGAGCATGTTGCCCGAGTAGAACTGCAACCCCGGCTGGTCGGTGCGCAGCTCGAGCACGCGCCCGGTGCGCGGCTCCACGACGCGGGCGGCGGCCCGCAGCTCGCCGGGTGCGCCGTCGACCACGTAGTTGTGGTCGTGGCCGTGCACCGCGACGAGCTGCGGGTGGGCGTCCCGGATCCGGGCGCCGAGCCGCGCCGGGGAGCGGAAGTCCAGCGGGGTGCCGTCCACCGGGACGGGCGGCCCGGTGGGCAGCGAGTTCTCGTCCACCGGCAGGTACTGCCCGGCGAACAGCTGGATCTCGTGGTCCTCGGCGCTGCCGCCGCCCGCGAGGTTCCAGTAGGTGTGGTTGGTCAGGTTGACCACGGTGGGCCGGTCGGTGGTGGCGGTGTGCTCGATGCGCAGCTCGTTGCCGTCGACGGTGTAGGTGACGGCCGCCTCGAGCGTGCCGGGGAAGCCGTTGTCGCCGTCCGGGCTGGTGTGGCGCAGCGTGACCGCCGACCCGTCGGCCCCGTCGGTGCGCCACTGGGCCGACTCGAACCCGCCCGGCCCGCCGTGCAGCGCGTTCTCGCCCTCGTTGGGCGGGATCCGGTACTCGACCCCGTCGAGGGTGAACCGCGCGCCCCCGATCCGGTTGGCGTAGCGGCCCACGCAGGCGCCGAGGTAGGCGGGGTCGCGCCGGTAGGCGTCGAGGTCGGCGAGGCCGAGCGCGACGTCGCCCCACGTCCCGTCCCGGTCCGGGGTGCGGACCGCGACGATCCGCGCCCCGTAGGTGATCACGCCGACCTCGAGCGCGTCGCTGCGCAGCCAGATGACGTCCATCCGCTCGTCCACCGCCCCCGTCTACAGGGCGCCGGCGAGCCGGTAGTAGGCCTGGTTCCAGCGCAGCTCCTGCTGGAACCGGCGCGGGGTCGTGTCGGCGTCGATCACCACGAGCTCGGTGCGGGCGAACTCGGCGAGGTCGGCCAGCTCCTCGGTGGACAGGGCGGTGGACAGCACCGTGTGGTGCGGGCCGCCCGCCATGATCCAGGTCTCGGCCGAGGTGGCGAGGTCCGGGCGGGGCTCCCACACCGCGCGGGCCACCGGCAGGTTGGGCAGCGGCTCGTCGGCGGGCACCACGTCGATCTCGTTGAGCACGAGCCGGAACCGGTCGCCCATGTCGGACATGCCGACGACGATGCCCTCGCCGGGGGCGGCGTCGAACACCATCCGCACCGGGTCCTCGCGGTTGCCGATGCCCAGCGGGTGGATCTCGATGCGCGGGGTGCCCGCCGCGATCGTCGGGCAGACCTCGAGCATGTGCGCGCCGAGCACCTTCGGGGTGCCGGGGCCCAGGTGGTAGGTGTAGTCCTCCATGAACGAGGTGCCACCGGGCAGGCCCTCGGCCGCGACCTTGAGCGTGCGCAGCAGCGTGGCGGTCTTCCAGTCGCCCTCGCCCGCGAAGCCGTAGCCCTCGGCCATCAGCCGCTGCACGGCGAGCCCCGGGAGCTGGCGCAGCGCGCCGAGGTCCTCGAAGTTGGTGGTGAAGGCCTTCGCCCCGGTCTGGTCCAACAGCGCGCGCAGCCCCAGCTCGATGCGGGCGCCGTAGCGCAGCGACTCGTGCCGCTCGCCGCCGCGACGCAGCTCCGGCACGACGTCGTAGCGCTCCTCGTACTCGGCGACCAGCCGGTCGACCTCGCTGTCGAGGCTCGCGTGCACCGCGTCCGCGAGGTCGGTGACCGCGTAGCCGTTCACGGTGACGCCCCAGCGCCACTGCGCCTCGGTGCGGTCCCCCTCGGTGACGGCGACGTCGCGCATGGTGTCGCCGAACCGGGCGAGCCGCAGCGAGCGGACCTCCGCCCACCCCCGCGCCGCGCGCGTCCAGGCCGCGATCTTCGCCTGCACGCCCGCGTCGGACACGTGCCCGGCCACGATCTTGCGGACCACGCCGAGGCGGGCCTGGATGTACCCGAACTCCCGGTCGCCGTGGGCGGCCTGGTTCAGGTTCATGAAGTCCATGTCGATCGTCGCCCACGGCAGCGCCTTGTTGGCCTGCGTGTGCAGGTGCAGCAGCGGCTTCTGCAGCGCGTCGAGGCCGTGGATCCACATCCGGGCCGGCGAGAACGTGTGCATCCACGCGATCACGCCGATGCAGGACGGGTCGGAGTTGGCGGCCAGCATCGTGCGGTGGATGCCACCGGAGTCGGTGAGCACCGGCTTCCACACCAGCTCGACCGGCAGCGCCTCGCCGAGGACCTTGGAGATCTCCTGCGACTGCTGCGCGACCTGCTGCAGCGTCTCCTCCCCGTACAGGCCCTGGCTGCCGGTGAGGAACCAGACCTGCGCAGTCATTTGCGACCCCCCTGCTGGCCGTAGACGTTCTGGTAGCGGTCGTAGAGCGCGTCGACGTCGTCCTGCGGGATCGGCACGAGCGGCCCCATCTGCCGGGCGACGAACGTCGTGCGCGCGACGTCCTCGCACATGACCGCGGCCTTGACCGCGGCCTTCGCGTCCGGCCCGATCGAGAACACGCCGTGGTTGCGCATGATCACCGCGCGCGAGCGGTGCCCGGACAGCGTCTCGACGATGCCGCGCCCGATCGCGTCGTCGCCGATGCGGGCGAACGGGCCGAGCGGGATCGGGCCGCCGAACTCGTCGGCCATCGCGGTGAGGACGCAGGGGATCGGCTCGCCGATCGCGGCCCAGGCGCTGGCGTAGGTGGAGTGGGTGTGCACGACGCCGCCCACCTCGGGCATGTGCCGGTACACGTAGGCGTGCGCCTCGGTGTCGCTGGAGGGGGAGTAGTCGCCCTCCACGAGCTTGCCCTCGAGGTCGCAGACGACCATGCGGTCGGGCGTGAGCTCGTCGTAGGACACCCCGCTCGGCTTGATCACCATCAGGTCGTGGCCGGGGACCCGGCCGGACACGTTGCCCGCGGTCCAGACGACGAGGTTGTAGCGGACCAGCTCGGCGTGCAGGGCGGCGACGCGTTCGCGCAGCTCGTCGACGGCGGTCTTGGCGGAGGCGGGAATGGTCGTCATCTGCCGCTCACCGCCGCCCGCCGAATGGCACGCAACCGGTGCAGGACATCGTTCTCTCCTCGTCCGAAGTAGTCGTGCAGGCGCTGGTACTCCGCGTAGAGCGCGTCGTAGGCGCGCGCCCGCTCGGGGTCGGGGGTGTAGGCGTTCCGGTTGACGCCGCCCATGGCCGCGGCGGCCGAGCGCACGTCCGGGTAGGCGCCGGCGGCGACCGCGGCGTGGATGGCGGCGCCGAGGGCGGGGCCCTGCTCGGAGACGATCGTCGACAGCGGCATGTTGCAGACGTCGGCGTAGAGCTGCATGAGGAAGCGGTTCTTCAGCAGCCCGCCGGCCACGACGAGCTCCCGCACCGGCACCCCGGACGCCTCGAAGGCCTCGATGATCGTGCGGGTGCCGAACGCGGTGGCCTCCATCAGCGCCCGGTAGATGTGCTCGGGGCGCGTGGCGAGGGTCTGGCCGACGATCACGCCGGACAGCTCGTGGTCGACGAGCACCGACCGGTTCCCGGAGTGCCAGTCCAGCGCGACGAGCCCGTGCTCGCCGACGGCCTGCTCGGCCGCGAGTTCGGTGAGCAGCGTGTGGATGTCGATGCCGCGCTCGGCCGCGCGCTGGTGGTACTCCGGCGGCACCGAGGTGTCGACGAACCAGGCGAAGATGTCGCCGACGCCGCTCTGGCCCGCCTCGTAGCCCCACAGGCCCTCCACCACGCCCCCGTCGACCACCCCGCACATGCCCGGCACCTCGCCGAGCTGGTCGGAGACCATCACGTGGCAGGTGGAGGTGCCCATGATCGCGACCATCTGGCCCGGTTCGAGGGCCTGTGCCGCGGGCACGGTGGCGTGCGCGTCGAGGTTGCCGACGGCCACGGCGATGCCCTCGGGCAGCCCGGTCCAGGCCGCCGCCTCGGCGGTGAGCCCGCCCGCGCGCTTGCCGAGCGGGGCGATCGGGTGGTCGAGCTTGTCGGCGACGAAGTCGGCGAAGTCCGGGTTCAGCGCGGCGAGGTAGTCCCGGTCGGGGTGCTTGCCGTCCTGGTACATGCCCTTGTAGCCGACGACGCACGCGTTGCGGACGTAGGTGCCGCAGAGCTTCCAGATGATCCAGTCGGCCGCCTCGACCCAGCGCTCGGTGCGCGCGTAGATCTCGGGGTCCTCCTCGAGCAGCTGCAGCGCCTTGGCGAACTCCCATTCGCTGGAGATCCGCCCGCCGTAGCGGGCGAGCCACGGCTCGCCGCGCTCCTGCGCGACCTTCGTGATGCGGTCGGCCTGGGGCTGGGCGGCATGGTGCTTCCACAGCTTCGGGTAGGCGTGCGGGCGGCCGGCGAACTCGGGCAGCTCGCACAGCGGGGTGCCGTCGGTGAGCGTCGGCAGCACGGTCGAGGCGGTGAAGTCGGTGGCGATGCCGATCACGTCGCGCGGGTCCACCCCCGCCGCGGCCACGGCCTTCGGCACCGCGACCTTGAGCACCTCGATCCAGTCGCTCGGGATCTGCAGCGCCCAGTCCGGCGGCAGCGGCTCCCCGGTGGCGGGCAGGGTGCGGTCGACCACCCCGTGGGGGTAGGGGTGCACGGCGCTGGCCAGCTCGGCGCCGTCGGACACCCGCACGACGACCGCCCGCCCGGACAGCGTGCCGAAGTCGATGCCGACGGTGACGGCGCCCTCGGGGTGGTTGCTCGTGGGTGAACTCGGCACGGTGCTCACTCCCGTCGAACGACGTTGTTAGCGCTCACAATCGGGGGCGGGCCGGTCCGTTGTCAAGGCGCCGCGCCAACTCATCTGACATCACGCCGGTGAGCTGCCGCGACGCGGTCGGACGTTCATCCCCCGGCGCGTCGGGTAGGCGAGACCCATGACCCGACCCGAACGATCCGGCCGGTGGCCGTCGTCGATCCGCCGCCCCCGCGAAGGCCCGCGCCGCCGGGGCCGGATCGGCTTCTGGGGGCCGGTGCCGTACTACTCGACCCGCACCCGCCGCGGAACGGAGGTGTCCGTGGGCGGCTGCGGCTGCTGCCTGCCGATCCCGTTGCTGGCCCTCGCCGCGACCGTGGTCGCGCTCCGCGCCGCACGGCGCCGGTGGCGCTGATCCCCGGCGCTGATCACCGTGCTCAGCGGGCCGGGCCGGTGCTGCGGCGCAGCACGAGGTCGGTGGGCACGAGGTCCGAGCCGGCCGGCGGGCCGAAGTTCGCGGCCTCCTCGGGCCGGATGAGGTCGAGCAGCAGGCGCACCGCGCGCCGGCCCGCCTCCGGGAAGTGTTGGCGCACGGTGGTGAGCGGGGGCCGGAAGAACTCCGCCTCGGGCACGTCGTCGAACCCGATGATGCTGACGTCCTCCGGCACGCGGCGGCCCGCCTCGTCGAGGGCGCGCAGGGCGCCGAGCGCCATGTGGTCGTTCGCGGCGAACACGGCCGTGAGGTCCGGGTCGGCGGAGAGGAGGCGTTGCATCGCGGCGTAGCCGGAGCGGGCACTCCAGTCGCCCGCCTCGGGCGTGGTCACCCGGGCGCCGGCCGCGGTGAGCGCGGCGTGCCAGCCCTCGACGCGCCAGCGGGCGTCGAGCCAGTCGGCGGGCCCGGCCAGGTGGTGGACGGTCTTGTGGCCCAGCTCGAGCAGGTGGCGGGTGGCGCGGGCGGCGCCGCCGCGCTGGTCGATGCCGATCGCGGGCACCGGCGCGGTCTCCCCGGTGGTCCCGCCGCCGAGCAGCCCGCCGACGAACACGGTGGGCACCGGCCGCAGCTTCGCGGTGAGCACGTCGACCGCGTCGAGCTGGGCGGCGAGCGCCACGACCCCCTCGACGGACTGGTCCTGCAGGCGGACCAGCGCCCGTTCGACGGCCTCGTAGCTGATCCGCTCGACCACCGCGATGCTCACGCCCATGCCGACGGAGCTCGCCGCCTGCTCGATGCTGTAGAGCGTGCTCACCGGCCCGTACAGCACGGTGTCGAAGGTGATCACGCCGAGGGCGCCCGAGCGGCGGGTGGCGAGCGCCCGCGCCACGGCGTTGCGCCGGTAGCCGAGCTGTTCCATCGCGGCCAGCACCCGGGCCCGGGTCTGCTCGCTCACGTGGGGCGAGCCGTTGACGACGCGCGAGACGGTTTGGTGGGACACCCCGGCCAACCGCGCGACGTCGGTCATCACGGGTGCTTGAGCGGGTTCCACCATGGCGCACATGCTCGCATGCGTCGCGGGGTGCGCGACCCCGCGCGAGGTGACACCCTTCGCGCATGGCCGAGGAGCAATGGTTCTACTGCCTCAAGCACCGCACGGTGGAGCCGTGGCAGGGCTGCCGCGCGGCCGACCGGCTCGGGCCGTACCCGGACCAGGAGACGGCCGCGCGGGCGTTGGAGATCGCGCGCGAGCGCACCGAGGCCGCCGACCGGGCCGACCGGGAGTGGGAGGAGAAGGGCTCCGATCGCGACCCGAACCGGTGAGCCGAACCCCGTGGATCAGGCCCCGTGGATCAAGCCCCGTGTTTCACGCCAGGTAAGGGATCGTCTGGGGCCCCTCGGGCAGCACGCACACCCGGGCGTGCGGGCCCGCGGCGGCGAGCGCCTCCTGCACGGTCTCGCCGATGTCGGCGGTCTGCTCGAGGTGGGCGGCGGCCAGCGCCTCGTCCGACAGGTACGAGGTGTGCATCACGACCCGCGCGGCGGTCTGCACCTTGGCCTGTACCTGCACCTGCCACTGGTCGGGCACGGTCTGCGGCCGGGCCTCGATCGCCTCGAGCAGGGCGCGCGGCGACGGCGCCGACTGCAGGACCTCCCGGTAGGAGCCGTGGTCGGGGAACCCGTCGCGGCACTCGGCCGCGCACACGATCGTGCCGCCCTCGCGCACCACCGTGGCGCCTGCCGACATGCCCTTCACCGACTGGTAGAGGTTCTGGTCGAGCGGGAAGCCCGCGTTGGTCGTGACGACCACGTCGAACCGGCCGGGGACCGGCCGCATCGCCAGCCGCTTCGCAGCCTCCCGCGCGGTGGCGTGCATCGCGAACAGCTCGCCGCCGAACGCCTCGACGATCTGCTGCTCGCGGTTCAGCACGACGTCCAGCGCGAAGTCGACCCGGCCGACGGCGCCGACCACGGCGCGGATGTCGTCGTGGACCGGGTTGCCCTCGCACACCGCCCACGTGGCGCGCGGGTGCCCGATCCGGCGTGCGTCGTGCAGGGTGAGCACGGTGTCCAGCCCGGCGAGGCCGGGGGCGACCAGCTTGGGGCCGCCGGAGAACCCGGCGAAGAAGTGCGGCTCGACGAACCCGGTGGTGATCCGCAGGTCGGCCTCCACCCAGTGCCGGTTGAGCCACACCGGCACGCCGTCGCGGTCGGGCCCGCCGCCGTGGGTGCCGAGGTGCACGAGCGAGGCCGGGTCGCGCGCGTCGTGGTTGACCACCCGCACCGCGTTCGCGACGTCCTCGCCGAGCATCGCCCGGATCTCCGCCTCGGTGTTGCCGCGGTGGGTGCCGGTGGCGACGATGACCACCACGTCGTCGAGGTCGACGACGCCGTCGAGCTCCTCGAGCACCGCCGGGATCATCAGGTGCCGGGGCTGGGCCCGGGTGCCGTCGCACATCGAGATCGCCACCCGCTGGCCCGGCCGGGCGAGCTCGCGCAGCGGGGGACCGGCCACCGGCCGCCGCAGCGCCGTGCGCAGCACCTCGCGCTGGTCGGGGGCGCCGGGCACGTAGAGCGGCTCCACGACCGTGGTGCGTTCGGCCGGCAGGTCCACCGGCAGGCCCGTGTCGCCGTAGGCGAGCAGCACGGTCGTCGTCCCCGTCATCGGACGGCCCCTTCCTGAAGCGCCCGCAGCAGCGGGATCGCCTCGATCTTCTCCCTCGTGAGCTCCGACCAGCGGATACCGCAGTCCGGCCGCGGCCCGCGCCGCTCCCGGCAGTCGATCACCCGCTCCGGGGTGACCACGATGTCGACCGGGGCGTCGTGCGGCCCGGTCGGGATCGCGCCCGCCGGGCGGACCTGCAGCTCGTGCACCGTGGTGACCACCAGCGTCTGCGGCCCCACCAGCCCGGCCGCGGTGGCGAGGGCGAACTCCAGGTCGGCGAAGCCGCCGCCCTTGCCCAGCCGGGCGCCGTCCTCGCCGACGGCGACGCAGCCGCTCACCACGATGTCGACCGGCGTCAGGTCGGCCACCGCGACGCGGCGCGCCGAGCGGGTGGCCCCCGCGATCGACGCTGCGCGCCGCGGCGGGTCGGCGAGGTGGTCCGGGTCGAGCAGGAAGAACGGCTCGGGTTCGGCCAGGCGCGGCACCGCCATGTAAACGGTCTTGCCGTCCTCGAGGGCCCGCCGGCGAACCGGAAGCTGGGCCGAGTCCGGGTTGGCCTTGATCGTGGTGGCCGCCTGCCAGAACGGGGTCTCCGCGAGCCGGCGGGCGGCGGCCTCGGCGCCGGTGAAGTTCGTGATGCGGTTGCGGGCGCCGGGGAAGCGGGCCACCTTCGCCGCCGAGAGCGCCGCCCACGCCTCCTCGCGCAGCGCCGCCTTGGCCGCGAGCAGCTCGGGGTCGCCGCCCGCGTCGTGGTCGTGGCGGCGCGGGGTGCGGGGGCTCACCGGCCCGCGACCCGCCTGCGGTCGCCCTGGGCGCGCAGCCGGGCGAGCACCGGCAGGCCCAGCCGGGGCAGCGCACCCGCGACCCGCATCCCGGCCGCGCGGTGGGCGGGCAGCGAGCGGACGACCCGGCGCCCGTCGAGCAACCCGATGGCGGCGTCGGCGACGGCGGTGGGTGTGAGCAGGGTCTTCTGGGAGAACAGGATCGCGGTGTCGGGGCTTTCCTGCTCGTCGCGCACGAGCGCGGTGTCGGCGGCGTCCGGGCAGAGCGCGTGGGCCCGCACCGGGATCCGGGCGAGGTCCAGCTCGCCCTGCAGGCTGGTGGTGAAGCTGAGCACGGCCGCCTTCGTGGCCGCGTAGACCGCGAGCCCGGGCACCGGCCCGTGCGAGGACATCGAGGCGATGTTGAGCAGGTGCCCGCCGCGTTCGCGCATCGCCTCGACGGCCGCGCGGGAGCCGTGCACGACGCCGAGCAGGTTGACCTCGACCTGCAGCGTGACGTCCCGCTCCGGCTGCTCCCACACCCGTCCGGCGCGCAGCACGCCCGCGTTGTTGACCCAGACCCCGACCCGGCCGAGCTCGGCGGCCGCGGCCGCGACCTTCGCGTGGTCGCCGGGCAGCCGGGCGTCGGCCTGCACCGCGGTGGCGCCCAGCTCGCCCGCCGTGGCCGCGAGGGCGTCGGCGTCCAGATCGGTGATCAGCACCCGGTGGCCGCGGGCGACGAGGCGGCGGGCGATCTCGCGGCCGAAGCCCCGCGCGGCGCCGGTGACGACGGCGACGGTGTCGTGTGGGGTGGTCACGGCGACACCCTGCCATCCCGCGGGCGGCCGCGCCGCGGCACGCCCCGGTGAATGGTCCGACCACGCGTGGCGGCATCCCGTTAGGGTGGAGGCCCCCCCGGCCCCCAGAGGAGTGAACGCCTGTGTCCGACCCGGCCCGCGAGATCAGAACCGACGTGCCCGGCGCGGCCCGCATCTGGAACTACTGGCTCGGCGGCAAGGACAACTACGAGGCCGACCGGCTGGCCGCCGAGGCCGCCCTGCAGTACTACGACATGGCCACCTTCGCCCGCCAGTCGCGCCAGTTCCTCAACCGCGTGGTGCGCTTCCTCGCCGGCGAGGCGGGCATCCGGCAGTTCCTCGACATCGGCACCGGGCTGCCGACGATGCAGAACACCCACGAGATCGCCCAGTCGATCGCGCCGGAATCGCGCATCGTCTACGTCGACAACGACCCGATCGTGCTGGCCCACGCGCGGGTGCTGCTGCGCAACACCACGCCGGAGGGCGTCACCGACTACGTCGAGGCCGACTACCACGAGCCGGACGTGATCCTCGAGCGGGCGCGGACGATCCTGGACTTCGACCGGCCGATCGCCGTGATGTTCATGGGCGTGCTCGGCCACGCGCGCAGCTTCGAGGTCTCGCACTCCATCGTGAAGCGCGTCATGGACGCGGTGCCCTCCGGCAGCTACCTCGCCCTGTGGGACGGCAACGACACCAACCCCGCGCTCAACGCGCTCGCCGAGAACTACGCGAAGTCCGGCGGCGTGCCCTACATCCAGCAGCCGATCGAGCACATCCGCGGCTACTTCCGCGATCTGGAGCTGGTCGAGCCCGGGCTCGTCTCGGTCACCGAGTGGCGGCCCGCCCCGACCGAGGTGGGCGCGGCCACGCCGCTGCCCGAGACCACGGGCGGCGTGGCGCGCAAGCCGTAGCGCGGGGTCAGGCGAGCCGCGACGCCGCGACCGCGAGCCAGCGGTCGACGTCGTCCGGGCCGTGGTGGCGGATGGCCCAGTCGACCATCCGCAGCCCCATGTGCGCCCAGTACGCGCGCAGGGTGGCGGGGTCGAACACGTCGTCGATGCGGTTGTCGAGCCAGCGCGCCGCGGCCGAGCGGGCCGAGCGGTCCCGGGCGTCGACGCCGGGCACGGCGAGGTCGAAGCGCAGGGTGACCAGGGCGAACCGGTGGTCACCGCGGGCGGCGCCGTCCCAGTCGACCACCCCGGTGACGGCGCCGGTGCGGTCGACCAGCACGTTGCCCGGGTGCAGGTCGAGGTGCACCAGGTCGTCGCCCGCCATCCGGTGCGGTGAGGCCGCGCCGATGCGGCGCACGACGTCGAGCAGGCGCCGGGTGCGCTCGTCGTACTGCGCGAGCGGCTGGTGCAGGCAGAAGCCCGGCCCGCTGCGCAGCAGGTGCAGCTCGGCGGCCGGGACGTCGCTGCGCCCGCGCAGCAGGCCCGCCCCGCGCCCCGCGATGGCGACCATGTGCTCGACCAGCGCGAGGTCGACCCGCTCGGGCGGCTCGCCCGCGAGCCGCTGCTGCACCACCGCGATGCGGTCGGGCAGCCGCGCGACCAGCTCGTGGCGCGGGGCCGGGATGCCCGCGCCGCGGGCGAGGTCGAGCAGTTCGCCGGTGCGCCCGATCCGGGCGAACGCCACGTCGGTCGCTCGGTCCGAGTCGGTGGGACCCCACTGCGTCAGCACCCCTTCGTGGCCGTCGGGCCAGCGCACGAGCGCCGCCCCGACCTGGCCGCCGGGCAGCGGCCCGACCAGCTCGAGCTCGGCGCCGGTCGTCGTGCGCAACTGCTCCAGCAGCTCTGCGGCGTCGAGGCGCGGGACGGGTGCGGTGGCGTCGGGTGCGGTTGCGTCGGGTGCGGTGGCGTCGGGGGTGGCGGTGTCGGAGGCGTCGGCCACAACCGGCCACCCTATGCGCCCGAGCGGCCACGTGGGGTGGTTTTCGCGCAGTTCTCCCGGCCGTCAGAACGCCGTCAGAACTCGGTGCCGTGGCGCGGCGTGCGCTCCGCGCGGAACGCGGTGTCGACGCGGGGCACCGCCGCGGGGTCGTCGCTGCCCAGCAGCCCCGCCCTGGCGAGGGACCCGGCGTGCGCGCCGCCGAACAGCAGCGAGCCGAGCGCGGCCACCTCGATCCCGACGACCGGCGCGCCCGCCTGCGCGGGGACGCACTCGGCGCCGTCCGGCCCGCCGCGCAGCCGGTAGCGCCCGCCGCTTGCGAGGAACGGATCGCGCACGTCGAACACGACGTCGATCTCGGTGGCGTAGCGGCGGGCGGACAGCGCGGCCGGCACGTCGAGCACCCGGGCCCACATGCCGTCGTACAGGCCGACGGTGCGCAGCTGGCGGGGGTCGGCGAGCAGGTGCTGCAGCGGCTCGGCGATCGAGAGCGGCTTGGCGGAGATCGTCTCGACGAGGTCGAGGGCGAGCACGGTGCGCCACAGCGCGATGTAGGCCTCGTCGGAGGCGGTGGCCAGGTCGGTGATGCGGCACGTCTTCGTGGCGCGGTCGATGCGGTACGACAGGTAGCCGTCGGCGTGGACGAGGTGGTAGAGCGGCGTGGCACCGCCGCGCTGCCACTCGCGGTCGGCGAGCAGGACGTGCCACCACCGCGGAGACCGCGACAGGGCGGCCGGGGTCTGCGCCGCCCACCTGCGGTGGAGCTGCGGGGCGATGCGGCGCACCTCCTCGGTGCTCACCTGGCGCACCCCGCCGGGGTCGGGCACGCCCGGGCGGAACGCGGCGCGGCGCCGGTCGATCGCGACCTCGCGGTGCTCGGTGGCGATCCCGTAGCCGAAGCGGCCGTAGATGCCGCCCTCGCTCGCCGTGAGCAGGGAGAGCGGGACGCCGTCCGCGGCGAACCCGCGGTGCTGCTCGGCGAGGAGGGTGCGGAGGATGCCGCGCCTGCGGTGGGTGACCGCGACCGACACCCACGAGACGCCCTCGGCCGCGAGCACGGCCCCGCCGGGCAGCGTCACGTCGAACGGGTACGAACCGGTGATCCCGACGATCTCGCCCGCGTCCTCGGCGAGCAGGTAGCGGTCCGGGTCGAACAACAGCCGGATGTGGTCCAGGTGTTCGTCGGTGTAGTGCTCGCCGAACGCCCGCCCGTCGGCGACGGCGATGGCAGGCAGGTCGTCGGCGGTGGCCCGGCGCAGGGTGATCGTCGGGGGCAGGGTGGAGGGCGCTTCGCGGTGCAGCACGAAGGCGGAGTCTGCTCCGGCGGCCCGAGCGCCGTCGACCGGTTTGCGCGATCAGCCGGCCCAGGCCGCGCGGAACGCCGCGATCGCCGGCTCCATCTCGGCGGCGGGCACCTCGGACGTGCGGCGGGCGCCGAGCGGGACGCTCGTGGTGATCAGGTCACCCGGGAACAGGTCGATCCGGCTCACCGACGGCGTGGCGAGCCCGCGCAGCGCCGCGCCGGGCGCGAACGGGTCGAGGGCGGAGGCGAGCGGCCCGCCGGTCCAGACCGGTACCCCGGCGAGCGTGCCGGAGCTCGTGACGTGGGTGTGCCCGGCGAGCACCAGCCGCACGTCCGTGCCCGCGATCGCGGCGCCGAGCTCGTCGCGGCGCAGCAGCGGGATGGAGGCGGCGAGCGGCGCGGCGCTCGGCAGCGGCGGGTGGTGCAGGGCGAGCACGGTGCCGGCCGGGGCGGGCTCGGCGAGCTCGCCGCGCGGGCGGTCGAGCTGCTCGGGCGCGAGCTGGCCGTGGCCGTGCCCGGGGACGGTGCTGTCGAGCACGGCGATCCGCACGTCGCCCACCCGGACGGTGTGGTCGAGCGGCTCGGGCGACGGCGGCTCGCCGAGCAGGTGCTCGCGCAGGGCGGCGCGGTCGTCGTGGTTGCCGGCCACGTACACGGCCGGGGCGGACAGGCGGGCGGCGGCCGGTTCGACGATCCCGCGCAGGCGGCGGTACTGGGCGGGCGTGCCGTGCTCGGTGAGGTCGCCGGTGAACACGAGCGCGGCGGGCCGGATCCCGGAGTCCTCGATCGCGGCGAGCGCCTCCGCGAGCACGGCGGCGGTGTCGACACCGCCGGGGAACGCCTCGCCCTCGGCGACGACGTGCAGGTCGGTGAGCTGGACGAGCGTGGCGGTCGGGGAGGGGTGCGTCACATCGCCATCCTGCCCGACGAGGTAGTTAGCAACGCTATCTATACTCGGTCGCCGTGACCTCCGAGATCAGTCCGTTCCGCCAGCCGAAGGCCGTGTGGGCCGTCGCCTTCGCCTGCGTGGTGTCGTTCATGGGGATCGGGCTCGTCGACCCGATCCTCCCCGCGCTCGCGACGCAGCTGGATGCGAGCCACACACAGGTGGAGCTGCTGTTCACCAGCTACCTCATCGTCACGGCGGTCGCGATGCTGGTCACGGGCGCCGTGTCGAGCCGGATCGGCGCCAAGCGCACGCTGATCGCGGGCCTGGTGCTCATCGTGGTGTTCGCGGGCGCCGCCGGGGCCTCCGACTCGATCGCCGGGATCGTCGGGTTCCGCGCCGGTTGGGGTCTGGGCAACGCCCTGTTCATCGCGACCTCGCTCGCGGTGATCGTCGCCTCGGCGAGCGGCGGGTTCGCCGGGGCGATCGTGCTCTACGAGACCGCGCTCGGCATCGGCATCGCCACCGGCCCCCTGCTGGGCGGGCTCCTGGGCAACGTCAGCTGGCGCCTGCCGTTCCTCGGCGTCTCGGTCCTCATGCTGATCGCGCTCGTGGCCACCGTGGTGTTCCTGCCGCCGACACCCCGGCCCGCGCGGCGCTCGTCGCTGCGCGAGCCGCTGGCCGCGCTGCGCCACCGCAGCCTGCGCAGCACGAGTCTGGTCGGCCTGCTCTACAACTGGGGCTTCTTCACCCTCCTCGGCTACGCCCCGTTCCTGATGGACCTCGACGCGCTGGCGCTGGGCGGGGTGTTCTTCGCGTGGGGCGTGCTGGTGGCGATCTTCGCGGTGTTCGGCGCGCCCTGGTTGGAAGGGCACTTCGGGACCGCCCGCACCCTCACCGCGTCCCTCGTGTGCGTGGCCGTGGTCCTCGCCCTGATCGGGACGTTCCCCGGGCAGCGGTGGGTCGTGATCGCCGCGGTGATCGCCTCCGGCGCGTTCCTCGGGCTGAACAACACGCTGGTCACGACCGCGGTCATGAGCATCTCGCCGGTGCCGCGGCCGGTCGCGTCGGCGACCTACGGGTTCGTGCGCTTCATCGGCGGCGGGGTCGCCCCGTTCGTGGCCGGGCTGCTCGCCGAGCACCTGTCGGTGCACGTGCCGTTCCTGCTCGGCGCGGTGGTCGTGCTGGCCGGGATGCTGCTGCTGCAGACGGTCCGCGCCGAGCTCGACACCTCCCCGGAGGACCGGGAGGCGGCGCAGGAGGCGACGACCGAGATCCCCGCCGTGGCGGAGGAGGCGATCACCGCCCGGGACGCCGCGACCCACGACCGGTGACCACCGGTGCGGCGGTGCGCGGGTCCTCCGGCCACGCGTGCTTGGGGTACCGGCCCCGCAGCTCCGCCCTGACCTGCGGGTAGCCGGTCTCCCAGAACGTCGCGAGGTCCGCGGTGACGGCGGCGGGGCGCCCCGCGGGCGACAGCAGGTGCAACACCACCGGGAGCCGCCCGCCGGCCACCGCGGGCGCCCCGGTCCAGCCGAACACCTCCTGCACCTTCACGGCGAGGACGGGCCGTTCCCCGGAGTAGTCGATCGCGATCCGCGAGCCGGACGGCACGGTGATCCGCTCCGGCGCGAGCTCGTCGAGGGCGGCGGCCTCGCGCCAGCCGAGCAGGCCGCGCAGGACCGCTGCCGCGTCGACGCGGCCGAGGTCGGAGCGGTTGCGGGCGCCCGCGAGGTGCGGGCCCCACCGCTCGGGGTCGGCGAGCAGGGCCTCGTCGGACACGTCCGGCCACGGCGGGCCGAGCACGCGGTGCAGCGTGGCGAGCCGGTCGCGCAGCCGGCGCGCGCCGTCCGACCAGCGCAGCAGCCCGAGGCCCTCGGTGCGCAGCCCGTCGAGGAGGGCGTCGCGCAGCGCGCCCGGTGAGGGCTCGGCGATGCGGTGCTCGTCGAGGACGATCGCGCCCAGGCGCCGGACGTGGCGGGCCACCACCCCGGCCGGGTCGCCGCGCACCCACGTCACCTCGTCGGCCTCCGCGACGAGGGCGGGTGCGGCGCGCAGCGCGAGCTCGCGGTCGGCCGCGGCGGCGAGGCGGACCCGGCCGTGGTCGGCGCCGGGCGTGCGGTCGGCGACGGCGACGGCGAGCCACTCCTGGTCGGCGAGCGCCGTGCCCGGGGGCAGCTCCACGGCCGTGCCGCCGGCCATGAGGTAGCGCCGCGAGCCGGGGGAGCGCCGCCGCGCGAGCCGTTCCGGGTGGGCGAGCGCGGTGACGAGCGCCGGGTCGTCCCCCCGACCGGCGCCGGTGCCCTCCCCGTCGACCTGGCGTTCCAGCCTGCGCACCTCGGCCCGCCACCGCCCGGCGCCGGGCGCGGACCCGGAGCGCAGCCTCCGCAGCTCGGCCTCGAGCTCCACCCCGCCGGCGAGGGTGTCGTCGTCGAGCAGCGCCACCACCTCCGCGGCCGCCCGAGCCCCGACCTCGGCGGCGCCGTCGAGCAGCGCCCCGGCCAGCCGCGGGTGCAGGCCGAGCTCGGCCATGCGGCGGCCCCGCCCGGTGACCGCGTCGCCGTCGAGCGCGCCGAGCGCGCGCAGCACCTCCCGCCCGGCCCGCAGCGGCCCCTCGGGCGGCGGGTCCCACCAGCGCAGGCCCGACCCGTCCGGGGTGCCCCAGCAGGCGAGGTCGAGCGCGAGCCGGGTGAGGTCGGCGGTGCGGATCTCCGGATCCGGCTCGGGGGCGAGCAGCTCGCCCTCCGGCCAGCAGCGCAGCACCCGGCCCGGGGCCTCGCGGCCGGCCCGCCCGGCGCGCTGCTGCGCCACCGCGGCCGACACCCGGACGGTGACCAGCCCGGCGAGCCCGCGGCGGTGGTCGGTGCGCGGCACCCGCGCGAGGCCCGAGTCCACGACCGCGCGCACCCCCGGCACGGTGAGGCTGGACTCGGCGACGGCGCTCGCGAGCACGACCCGGCGGCGCGGCCCCGGCCGCAGCGCGCGGTCCTGCTCGGCGGGCGGGAGCCGTCCGTGCAGCGGCAGCACGTCCGCATCGACGCCGGCGAGGGCCGCGGCGGTGCGGCGGATCTCGGCGGCACCGGGGAGGAACGCGAGCACGTCGCCGTCGTCCTCGTCGAGCGCGGTGCGCACGGCGCGCGCCACGCACGCCTCGATCCGCTCGCCGCGCAGCGGCGGGAGGTGGCGGACGGACACGGGGTGGGTGCGGGCCTCGACCTCGAGCACCGGGGCCGGGTCTGCGGAGGCGGCGAGCAGCTGCGCGAGGCGCTGGGTGCGGACGGTCGCCGAGGTCGCGAGCAGCCGCAGGTCGGGGCGCAGGCCGTCGCGGGCGTCGAGCAGCAGCGCGAGCAGCAGGTCGGCGTCGAGGTGCCGCTCGTGGCACTCGTCGAGCACCACGGCGGCGGTGCCGGGCAGCTCCGGGTCGGCGACGAGCCGGCGCAGCAGCAGGCCCGAGGTGACGACCTCGATCCGGGTGGCCGTCGAGGTGCGGGCGTCCCCGCGCACCGCATAACCGACGGTGCGGCCGACCTCCTCGCCGGCGAGCGCCGCCATCCGCGCGGCCGCGGCCCTGGCCGCGAGCCGGCGCGGCTCGGCCACGACCACCTTGCCCGGCAGCTCGGCCGCCAGCGCGGGCGGCACGAGCGTGGTCTTGCCGGTGCCGGGCGGCGCGACGAGCACCGCGGAGCCGGCCCGGACGAGGGTGTCGGCGATGCGGGGGAGGGCGGCGCGGACCGGCAGCTCGGTGGGCTCGGCGGGCTCGGGGGACATCGGCCCCCAGTCTGCCGGTCAGGCGAGCGCGGGCTGCGTGGCGTCGGGTTGGGCGGCGTCGGGTTGGGTGGCGTCGGGTTGGGTGGCGTCGGGTTGGGGTGCGTCGGGCAGGGGGTGGCGCAGCGACGACCGGTGCTCGGCCCAGTGGCGCAGCAGCCGCTCGCCGAACCGGTCGGCGAGCAGGCTGCTCGCCCGGATGCCGAACACGACGTCGGCGGCGAGCGCCGGTTCGGCCGCGAGCAGCGGGGCGATGACGCCGCGGCGGACGAGCTGCTCGTGCACCGCGTCCGCCTCGACGTGCTCGGCGTAGAACTCGACCGCCGCCTCCGGCAGGTCGAGCCGGCGCATGGCCTTGACCAGGCGGTCCGAGCCGGGGGAGGAGGTGAGCTCGACCGTGGCGAACTGGCCGACCAGCGCCCCGCGCAGGGCGCGGCGCAGCCCGCACAGCGACATGAAGTTGACCTCGGCGAGGGCTTCGGCGGGCGCGGCGTCCAGGTAGGCGCCGTAGGAGTCGTCGAGGTCGAGGGCGCGCATCATGTCGGCGAACAGCCGCGCGTGCATCCGGTCGGGGTTGCCCGCGCCGTACTCGTCGTGCTCGACGGTGACGAGCGCGGCCTTGGCCGGCCCGTCGAGCCGGGCGATCACCCAGGCCTGCGGGTCGGCCTCCTTGAGGTGGTACAGCGAGCGCTGCGCCACGTACTCGCGGACCTGCCAACGCTCGCCGTCCTTGGCCAGGTGCCACGACGGCCCGGTGCCCTCGACCGGCTCGACGAGCAGCGCGCCGATCTCGGCGTCCACGTCGTCGGAGGGGTCGACCTCGGCCCGCAGCGCGTCGAGGAATGCGTTCTCGGCGGCGACGCGCAGCGCCACCAGGGCCGGGTCCCACTCGCGGTCGTCGGGGACGCCCCCGAAGCCGCGGTAGTGCATCTCGTACAGGCAGTACAGGGCGAGCTGCAGGTCGTCGCCGTGGGGATCGGCGCCGTCCACGGGCGGGAGGAGGGTGGGGCCCCGGCGCAGCGCGTCGATCACGGCCGCCGACAGCGGACCGCGCGGCTGCGGCAGGGGTGGCGCCTCGACCGGGCGGACGGGGCTAGTGCCGAGCACCGTTGTTCTTCTCCTCGTTCGAGCTGCGGACCTTGCGCCGGTGGCTGGTGTCGCAGAAGGGCTTGCGGCGGCTGCGCTTGCAGGTGCACAGCGCGGTCACCGGGCGGTCGGAGCGCACGTGGCTGCCGTCCGGGAGCACGATGTCCACCGGGCCGGACACCAGCACCGGGCCCTCGTCGGTGACCAGGACCTGGCGCGCGGGGTCGGGCGCCCGGTCAGGCATGGCGGGCCCCCACGACCACGAGCTCCTCCTCGCGCTGCCCCGGCTCGATGAGGCCGCGGGACTCCAGGTACGCGGCCCTGGCCCGCATGACCGGCCCGAACGGCACGGTGGCCTTGGCGAGCACCTGCGGCACCAGGCCGGCGCGGTCGAGGGCGTCGAGCGTGAGCGCCGCGTCGCACACGCCGGAGTGCACGATCAGCACCTCACCGCCGGGCGCGAGGACCTGCGGCACCTCGGCGCAGATCCGGTCGAGGAAGGCCCGCCCGTCCGGACCGGCGTCCCAGCAGCGCGCCTTGCGGTGGCGCGGCAGCCGGGACGACAGCGCCGGCACGTACGGGGGGTTGGCCACCACCAGCCCGAAGCGGCGGCCGGCGACGGGGCGGAACAGGTCGCCCCGGTGCACCGCGACCGCGGCCCGGTGCAGCCGGGAGTTGACCCAGGTCGCGGCGACCGAGCGCAGCGAGACGTCGACGGCGCTGACGGTGCGCGCGCCGGCCCGGGCCGCGGCGATGGCGAGCGCCCCGCTGCCCGTACCGATGTCGAGGACGACGCGGTCGCGGGCGAACGCCCCCTGACACATCACGTCGGTGAGCAGATGGGTGTCACCCTCGGCCCGGTACACCCCTGGGGGGCAGAGCAGCATCACAAGGATCTGATGCCCCGGCACGGGCGGGCCAAACATCACCGCTCAGACGGTCCGCCCGCCGGCGAGCGCCGAGCAGCGCGCCTGCGCCGCCTCGACGACGCCGGAGCGGTTCTTGTGGGACTCCTCGAACGCGATCATGGTGCGCAGGTCGTCGGGGTCGTCGAGCTCGCGGAGGGCGGCGATCGCCCGCTGCGCCGTCATCTCCTCGAAGTGCTTGATCGGCAGCTCCGAGGCGGCGAGGCCGCCCAGGTCCGCGCGGGTGTCGTGCACCGCGCCCGCCACGGTGTCGGCGCCCTCGCGGCGCGCCACCCGCTCGGCCTGCTGCAGCGTGGCGTCGCGGCCCGCGGTCGCGACCTCGCGGGCGCCGCTGCCGAACCGGGCGGCCGCACCGGCGACGCCCTCGACGGCCTCGACGGCTCCCTCGCCGGTGCGGTAGACGGTGTGGACGGCCCGGTTGACCTGCTCCACGGCGAACCGGGTGGGCAGCCAGACCGCGTGCGCCACGCCGCCCGCGAACCGCTGCAGCGGGGTCGGGACGAGGGAGGCGGGGCCACCGAGCGCCTCCTCGGCGAGGACGCGGGTCAGCCAGTCGACGGTGGCGGTGTGGGCGGTGACGAGGTCGTCGGCGAGCCGCTCCACCTCGTCGAGGCCCGCCCGCTGGGCGAGCACGCGCAGGTAGCGGGCGCGGTCGAGCAGCTGGTGTTCGAGGGCGAGGTCACCCAGCAGCGCCTCGTCGATCGGCTGCACCTGCTCGACGGTGGTCTTGAACAGCGCGATGATCCGGCCGATCGCGGGCGTCACGACGTCGGGCACGGCGCCCAGGTCGCGCAGCGCGCGCTCGATGCGCTCGGCGCGCCGCACCGCGTTGGCGCCGTTTCGCTCCAGCTCGAGGCGCACGGCATCGGTGCTGGCCTGGCCGGTGCGGATCCGGGCGATCTGCGCCTCGGTGCGGGTGAGCTGTTCGAGGGCGCGCAGCTGGGCCGCGACGGCGGTGGTGGCCTCGGCCTCGGGGGCGGTCGGGAGGGCGGTGGTGGGGTTCGCCATGCCCCTCGGGTGCCCGGGGACCGGGATCGACACGCCTGGCGCCCGGGTGATGCGGGGCACGGCCGATCCGGTGACCTACTCGTCGCCCGACCCGGCCCCCAACCGGGCGTCCAGCTCCTCCAGCCGGGCCCTCGCCCTGGCCGCGCGGGACGCCGCCACCCCGACGGCGCGCGCGGAGGCCTTGGCCGCCGTCTCCGCGTCGCGGGCGGCCGTGGCGGCCTCGCGTTCCCGCTCCCGGGCCGCCTCGAGCTCGGCGGTGAGCTCGGCCACCCGCCGACGGGCCTCCTCGCGGGCGGCGACCGCCTCCTCCCGCGCGGCCTCGTCGGCGTCCTGCTTCGCCCGTGCCTCGGCCTCCTCGTCCTCCGCGGCGGCGAGCTCGTCGGCCCGCCGGTCGCGCTCGGCCTGCAGCCGTTCCAGGCGCGCCCGCCGCTCGGCGTCGTCGTCCCGGTCGGGCTCGTCGGGTCGCTCCGGTTCGGGGGACGGTGGGGGCGCCGACGAGCGGGGCGCCGACGGCACGGCCACCGCGTCCGGGTCGACCTCGGGGCCGAAGCCGGTGTAGCTGAGCGTGCGGGTGAGCCGGCCGGAACGGACCTGCTCGGCGATCTCCGGGCGGGCGAGCGCGGCGTCGAGGATGCCGTGCAGCTCGCGCAGCACGCTCTCGGCCGCCGGGTCGCCCGCCTCCTGGGCGAGCCGCCCCGCCTCGCGCACCATCGCCGCCACCAGCTGGTGGCGCTTGCTCGACAGCTGGCGCAGCGCCGGGCCGTCGAGGGTGCGCTGGGCGTCGGCGAGCCCCGGGGCGAGCGCGAGCAGCCCCTCGAGCTGTTCGGAGCGGTGCCGGGCCAGCAGGTTGGCCAGCCACGCGGCCTTGGTGGGCTTGCGCAGCCTGCCGATGGCCTTGGCCAGCCGGCGGTCGCCCCGCTCACGCGCCTCGGCGACGGCCGCGTCGCGCGCCGCGATGAACTCGTCCGGTGGCACGCCGTAGAGCTCGTCGGCGACCGTGCCCAACGCGTCGTCGACGTCGGTGGCGGGGGCGGAGTGGTCGGGCACACACCGAGCCTAGTGCGGTTTCGGGCACGAAGATCCGCACGATTGCACGTGCAACGGTTACCGTGGAGTAGCACGGACATGGCGGAGACCCCCGGCCGCCCCGTGCCCCCCCCGGCGGCCGCCTCCCCGCCCCTCGAGAGGCGGCCGCCGGCCCACCCTTCCCGGTGTGCGGGGGTGCGCACCGGCGGCACGGCGGGCAGGCTGCCGGGGATGGACCCGACCCCCGCGCTGCCACCGCCCGTGCCGCCGATGCTGGCCACGCCGGGCGATCCCCCCGCGGGCCCGGCCTGGTCGTTCGAGTTCAAGTGGGACGGCGTGCGGGCCGTCACCGGCGTGGCGGGCGAGCGGATCAGGGCGCACAGCAGGCGCGGCAACGACGTCACCGCGGCCTACCCCGAGCTCGCCGACCTCGTCGCGCTGCTCGACGGCCGCCCGGCGCTGCTCGACGGGGAGATCGTCGCGCTCGACGAGTCGGGCCGCCCCGACTTCGGCACCCTGCAGCACCGGATGCACGTGCGCTCCCCGGACCCGCAGCTGCTGGAGCGCATCCCGGTCTCCTACATCGTGTTCGACCTGCTCCACCTCGACGGCGTCCCGCTGCTGGAGGAGACCTACGACCGCAGGCGCGAGCTGCTGGAGGGGCTCGGGCTCGCCGGGTCCCGGGTGCAGGTGCCCCCGCCCGCGGTCGGCGTGAGCGGCGCGCAACTGCTCCAGGTCGCCCGCGCCCACGGCCTCGAGGGCGTGGTCGGCAAGCGGCGTGCCTCCCGCTACGAGCCCGGGCGCCGCTCGACCGCGTGGATCAAGACCGCCCTGCTGCACACCCAGGAGGTGGTGATCGGCGGCTGGACGTCCGGGGAGGGACGGCGCGCGAACAGCATCGGAGCGCTGCTGCTCGGCGCCTACGACGCGGACGGCTCGCTGCGCTACCTCGGCCACGTCGGCACCGGGTTCACCGAGGCCGCACTGCGCTCGCTGCTGCCCGAGCTGCACGCCCGCGAGCAGGCCGAGAGCCCGTTCGACGAGGAGGTGCCGCGCGACGAGGCCCGCAAGGCCCGCTGGGTGCGCCCCGAGCTGGTGGGCGAGGTCGTCTACCGGGTGCTCACCAAGGACGGCCGGCTGCGGCACGCGGCGTGGCGCGGCCTGCGCACCGACAAGGACCCGGCCGAGGCGACCATCGGGGGCGGCGCCCACGCGAGCGGGTGATCCACATTCGGGTTACTCGCCCTCACCGCGGGCAGCGGCGTGGTTACCGTTCGACAACGTCCGCTCCCGCACCACTCACGCGGATCCCGCGCGAGTCCGGCCGAGGGGAAGCCCGTGTCACCGTTCAGCCACCCGCTCCTCACCACTGCGCTCGCCGCTGCGTTGTCGTTCCCCGCGTTGTCGTTCCCCGCGGTGTCGTTCCCCGCGGTGTCGTTCCCCGCGGTGTCGATCCCGGTCCCCCCGATCCCCGAGCTGCCGGTGCCGGTGCCGCCGCCCGTCGCCGAGGTGCGGGTGCCCGGCCTGCCGGAGGCGATCGACCAGCCGTCGGTGCCGGAGGGGCCCGGGCGGGCGGAGGTCCCGGCCGACCTGCTCGACCTGAGCAACTGGAAGCTCACGCTCCCGACCGGTGAGCAGGGCAAGCCGAAAGAGGTGCTCTCGGCCCAGCTCGCGCGCTTCAGCGACGAGTTCTTCTCGGTGACCCCGGCCCGCGACGCGGTCGTGTTCACCGCCGAGGTCGGCGGCGTCACGACGAAGAACAGCAAGTACCCGCGCTCGGAGCTGCGGGAGATGCGCGGTGACGAGAAGGCGGCGTGGTCGAACCCCGGTGGCACGCACACGCTGGAGACCCGGCAGGCGATCCTCGCGGTGCCGAAGGTCAAGCCCGAAGTGGTGGCGGCGCAGATCCACGACGGCGACGACGACGTGCTGCAGATCCGGCTCGAGGGCGAGCGGCTCACCGTGCAGAGCGACGACGGCGAGACCGAGACCGTCCTCGACCCGGCCTACCGGCTCGGCACCCCCTACGACCTGAAGATCGTCGCCGCGGACGGGCGGATCGAGGTCTTCCACGACGGGCAGCGGAAGGCCGAGCTGCGAAAGAGCGGCACGGGCTGGTACTTCAAGGTCGGCGCCTACGTGCAGTCCAGTCCCGAGAAGGGCGACGCCGAGGGCACGCCGGGCGCGGTCGCGGTCTACTCGCTGAAGGTGACCCACACCGACTGACGGCCCGGTCGGTCCCGCCCGTCGGAGCGCTCCGGCCGGTCGTCGTCGGCGGGCGGCTCGGCGGCGGCCCACTCCTCGCGGTTCGACCCGCCCGGGCCGAGCTCGCCGGAGAGCTGGTCGGTGAGCGCCTCGTCCTCGCGCGGGCTGTGCGTGGAGCTACCGCGTTGCACCGGTGTCCTCCTTCCGGTGGGTGCTCCTGCGCCGCGTGCTGCGCAGGAGCAACAGCAACAGCGCCGCGATGACCCCGCCGACCACGAGCGGCCGGGTGCGCACGGCCTCCTCGACGACCGGCGCCGTCGCCGTGGCCTTCTGCGTGACGACCTCGCGGGTGTGGGCGAGCAGGTCGTGCACCCGCTCGCTGGTCTCGGCCCGCTTCTCGCGCAGCCGCTGAGGCACGTCGACGCGGTGGACGAGCTCCTCGACGGTGTCGCCGATCTCGGCCCGCAGCCGTTCCACGTCCCGTTCGACGATCTCGCCCCGCGCCGGGGTGCGGTCGCCGTCCGGCGCGCTCATCGGTGCACCGCGTTCCGGACCGCGGAGACGTCCTCCTGGACGCCCCGCACCGCCTGTTCGGGCACCGGGGGAGTGGCCGCGCGCAGCCGGGACCGGCCGACGAGGGCGAGCACGCCCGCGACGAGCAGCAGGACCACGCCGACGATCAGGGCGGCGAACCACACCGGGACCACGGTCGCGAGCCCGGCCACGGCGGCCGCGACCAGCGCGCCGACCCCGAACAGGGCCACCACACCACCCGCGCCGGCCAGCCCCGCCCCGGCGCCCGCGCGCTTGCCCTTCGCGGCGAGCTCGGTGCGCGCGAGGTCCAGCTCGCGGCGCACCAGCTCCGACAGCTGCGTCGACAGCCTGCGGACCAGCTCGCCGGTGGGGACGTCGGCGAGGTCACGGTGTCCGTTGGCGGACGGCGCCGACCGCTGGGCCGGCACGTCGGTCGGGTTCGTGGTCATGCCGCAGGCCTACCCCTCGACCGGGCCCCACTAACTAAACCGCGACGGCCTCCAGCTCGGCCACCGCATCGGACACGGCCATGACGCACGCCTGGCGCGCCGCCTGGGCGCCCGCGCCGTCCCGCAGCCGCTGCGCCTCCGCCCCCGGCGCGTCCAGCGCGGCGGCGAGCTCGTCCGGCCGTTCGCCGATCACCTCGACCGCGTCGGCCAGCCGTTCCAGAAGCGCCGCGAGCTCGGGGTCGCCGGGGTGGTCGGCGTGCTCGGCGAGGTTGCCGAGCAGCACGCTGACCTGGAGCACCCGTTCGCTCATCCGGCTCAGCCGGTCGACGACGTCGCGGCCGGCGAGCGGGGAGTCGGCGCGGCGGATGTGGCGCCTGCGCGGGTTCCAGCGGACGCTCTCGCGCCCGTACCAGACCGCGTCGTCGGCCCGACGGACGGCGTGGCGCAGGCCGCGGGCGTTGTCGGCCCACCAGCGGGCGTCGGCCACCGACCAGCCGTCGTGCACGGTCGCGGCCATGTCGCGCAGGTCCGCCGCCACCTCGCCGACCAGCGCCGCGACCGCGGAGTGCGCGTCGCGCAGGTGCACCGGCGGCAGCACGAGCGTGTTCACCAGCGCCCCCACGAACGCGCCGCAGAGGCTGAGCGCCACCCACCCGGCGAGGTCCCACGCGGAGGCCGCCGTGCCGTTGACCACCACGATGAGCGCGGTGATCGCGGTCCACCACCCGTCGGGCCCGAACTGCCGCCACCGGCCCACGAGCAGCCCGAGCAGGACGACCAGGCCGACGGCGACGGAGGTGGCCGGGGCGAGCAGGCCCACGACGTAGGCCAGCACCACGCCGGTCGTCACGGTGGCCGCCTGGCGCGCCGCGCCCTTCCACGATCCCCGCACGGTGCTGGTCACGGTGAGCACCGCGGCGTACGGGGCGAGGAAGGCGAGGCTGCCCGCCCACGGCGCGGTCACCAGCAGCGCGCCGACGCAGGCCAGCCCGGCCTTGACCGACTGCACCACGACCTCGCGCTCGCGGCTCGGCCTGCGCAGCACGCGCAGGCGCTCCCACACCCGCTGCCGGTAGCTCGCCACGTCCTGGTGGTGCCCCGGGGCTGGCGGGGACATGCACCGGAGTGCAGCACGCCACCCCGGGTGCGCCCGCCGGTCCACGGGGAACGACGAGCGGGCCACCGGCCGACGAGAAGCGGCCGGCGACGTTTGCTTCTCCGGGATGCGGTGGAACGTGGTGGGCATGGAGGTTTCGCCGCCCGCCCCCGGCCGCATCGAGTTCGTCCACCGCAGCTGGCCGGCGGACCCGCAGCAGCTCGCGGTGATCCGGCGGGAGCTCTCCGCCTGGCTCGCCCCGCTGCAGCTGACCGAGATGGAGGTCGCCGACGTCGTGCTCGCCGTCGACGAGGCGGCCGCCAACGCCGTGCGCCACGCCTACGGCCCCGACGAGGCCGGGGTCGTCGACCTCACGCTGTGGACCGAGGGCCCGACGGAGGGCTCTGCGGAGGGCTCGGCGGCGACGCTGTGCATCGAGGTGGTCGACCACGGCAGCTGGCGCCCGCCGTCGGAGGGCCCGACCGACGGCGGGCGCGGCATCCCGCTGATGTCGCACATGTCCGAGTCGGTGCTCATCCACTTCGACGAGCGGGGCAGCCGCGTGCTGCTGCGGCACCGGATCCCCGAGCCCGGGGCCGAGCGCGAGCACGAGGAGGCCTGACGCCGCCGAGCGGGTACCCCGGTGGTATGGAGAACCGCCGAGAAGAAGGCCGCCCGCATCGCACGCGGGCCGACTACGAGCGCGGCCTGCCCGACTACCACGACCCGACGGCCGGTGTCGGCGGAGCCGCCCCGACCTACAGCGCGCTGACGCTGCGCGCCGTGCTCGCGGTGTTCGGGCTCGTGTTCGCCGGTGGCGCGGCCTGGATCGGGTTCGCGAACGGGCTGCCGCTGCTCGGGTGGGCGATGGTCGTGGTCGCGCTGATCGCCCTCGTCGACCTGGCGTGGGTGCTGCACCGCAAGCGGCGCGGTGAACCGGGCTAGGGGTACTGCCGGGTCCCGGCGGCCGACCGCACGGCGGCGGCCTCGGCGCGCAGCCGGTCCCACAGCTGGTCGACGTGCTCGGCGCCGGTGGTGACCGACCCGATCGCCACCCGGATGACGTAGCGCCCGCCCGCCACGGTGTGGGTGAGGAACGCCTCCCCGGAGGCGTTGACCCGGTCCAGCACCGCGCGGGAGGCCGCGTCGTCGGCCTCGGGTCCGTCCCCGGTGACCACCCGCAGGCACACCAGCGCGAGCGTCGGCTCGCCCACCAGCTCGAACCCCGGGTCGGCGCGCACCTGGTCGGCGAGCTTCGCGGCCAGCGCGACGTGCTCGCGGATGTGGGCGCGCAGCCCGGACAGCCCCGCGCCGTGCACGACCGCCCACAGCTTGAGCGCCCGGAACCGGCGCCCGAGCGGCACCTGCCAGTCCCGGTAGTCGACGACCGCCCCCGATTCCGAGGCGGCGTTGCGCAGGTACTCGGGGGTGATCGACAACGCCTTCGGGAGGGCGGTGCCGTCGCGCACCCACAGCAGGCCGGCGTCGAACGCGGTGAGCAGCCACTTGTGCGCGTTCGTCGCGAAGGAGTCGGCGAGCTCGACGCCGTCGAGGAGGTGGCGGAACTCCGGGCACAGCGCGGCCACGCCCGCCCAGGCCGCGTCGACGTGCACCCACACGCCGTGCTCGCGCGCGGCCTCCGCCACCGCGCGCACCGGGTCGATCGCGCCGGTGCCCGTGGTGCCGACGGTCGGGCAGACGAGCACCGGCCGCAGCCCGGCCGCGACGTCGGCTCGCAGCGCGGCGGCGAAGGCACCCGGGTCCATCGCGAGCGTGCCGGGGGCGGTGTCGACGACCCGCAGCGCGTGCGCCCCGAGCCCCGCGACCCGCACGGCCTTGGCCAGCGACGAGTGGGTCTCGCTCGTCACGTAGACCCGTTCGGTTCCGCTGACCCCGGACTCGCGCCACCGCGGGTCGGCCCGGTTCAGCGCGGCGAGCAGCACGACGAGCGCCGCCGACGACGCCGAGTCCTGGATGCAGCCGCCCCCGCCGCCCGCGAACGTGAACGCGGGGTCGAGCCCCAACGCGCCGGCGAACGCGTCGAGCATCACCTGCTCGACCTCGGTGGCCGCGGGCGAGGTGGACCACAGCATCCCCTGCGCGCCCAGCGCGCCGGACAGCATGTCGCCGAGCAGCGAGTGCAGGGAGGCGTTGGCGGGGAAATAGCCGAAGAACCGCGGGTGCTGCCACAGGGTGCTCGCCGGCACGACGACGCGGTCGACGGTGTCGAGCAGGTCCTCCAGCGGGGCGGGGTCCTCGGGCAGCGCCGCCGGCATCCGGGCGCGCACCCAGCCCGGCTCGACGCCGGGCTGCACCGGTCGCGCCTCGAGCCCGGCGCGGTGGTCGGCGATCCAGTCGACGACGGCGTGGCCGAGCCGGCGGAACTCCTCCGGGTCGAGATCTGCGGTCACGCCGCCACGCTAACGACTCGAGTGGCAGGACTCACGTCCCGTCCTGGCAGCGGAACCGGCCGTGACGGCGCATGGTCGAACGGTGACTGGTGACCCCGGCGCGATGACGGGCCGACGCGGTGAGCGGAGCCGCCTGAGGTTGCTGCAGCTGACCGGCCTGACCAGCAGCTGCGACCGGTTCGCCCTCGCCCCGCTGATCGTGGTCATCGGCATCGACATGCGGGCGCCGCTCGTGGCCGTTCTGGCCGTCGCCAGCGCCTACTACCTCGCCTACGGGCTGATGCAACCGGTGTGGGGCCTGGTGAGCGACCGCATCGGGCGGGTGCGCGTCATGCGCATCGCGCTGCTCGGGGCGGCGCTCGCCGGGGTCGTGTCGGCCCTCGCGCCGAACCTGCTGGTCCTCGGCGTGTCCCGGACGGTCTCGGCGGCCTGCGTGGCCGCGCTGATCCCGGCCACGCTCGTGTACGTCGGCGACATGTGGCCGGCGCAGGTGCGCCAGCGCCCGCTCGCCGAGGTGCTCACCGCCTCCTCCCTCGGCACCGCGCTCGCGACCGCGGGCGCGGGCGCGGCCGCCCAGCTCGTCGGCTGGCGCGCCGTGCCGGCCGTGACCGGGGTCGCGGCCGCCGCGCTGTGGGTGGCGCTGCGCAGGCTGCCCGAGCCGGAGCGCGAACCCGCCTCCCAGAGCCCGATCGGGTCCCTGCTCGCCGTGGTGCGGGACCGGTGGGCGCTCGTCGTGCTCGTCCTGGTGCTCGTCGAAGGCGCGATCGTGCTGGGCGTGCTCACCTACCTGCCGGCCGCGGTGCAGGCGCTCGGGTCGTCGGAGGGCGTGGCCGGGCTGGTCGCCGCCTCGTTCGGGGTGGGCGCGGTCGTCCTGTCCCGCGTGGTGCGGTCGCTCGTCGGGCGCCTGTCGGCGGTGGGCCTCGCCACGGTGGGCGCGGCCATGCTCGTCGCGGGCTGGGCGCTGCCCGCGCTCACCGTCTCCCTGGTCACCGTGACCGTCGGCGGCCTGCTCGTCGGCGGGTCGTGGGCGTTCCTGCACACGACGCTGCAGAGCTGGGCCACCGAGGTCGTGCCGGGGGAGCGAGCGGCGATGATCGCGCTCTTCGCGGCGCTGCTGTTCCTGGGCGGCTCGGTCGGCACCGCGGTGCTTGCCCCGCTCGCCGACGTCGCCGCGTTCGACGCGGTGTTCCGGGTGGCCGTCGCGGTGTCCGTGCCGCTGGCGGTCGCCGCCGTGCTCGCCCGCCGCCGCTACGGCGAGCGGGGCACGATCGGTCCCGCCCCCGCCGCGGACTGACGGTGGTATGACAGGGCCCGTCGATCAACCGGGAAACGGGAGGCGGGAACGGTGGACATCACGGACGGCGTGGCGTTGGTGACGGGCGGGGCGTCCGGCCTCGGGCTCGCGACCGCGACGGCGCTGCGGGATGCGGGCGCGCGGGTGGTGATCCTCGACCTGCCGTCGTCGGCGGGCGCCGAGCGCGCCGCCGAGCTGGGCGCCGGCGTGCGGTTCGCGCCCGCCGACGTGCGCAGCGAGGCCGAGGTGGCGGCGGCGTTGGACGTCGTGGAGGAGCTCGGGCCGCTGCGGGTGGCGGTCAACTGCGCCGGGATCGGGCCCGCCCACCGGACGGTCGGGCGCAGCGGCCCGTTCCCGCTCGCCGATTTCACGCGCGTGATCGAGATCAACCTGATCGGCACGTTCAACGTGGTCCGTCTGGCGGCCGAGCGGATGATGCGCCTCGACCCGGTCGGCGGCCCGGACGGCGAGGAGCGCGGCGTCATCATCAATACCGCATCGGTGGCCGCGTTCGACGGCCAGATCGGCCAGGCCGCCTATTCCGCCTCGAAGGGCGGAGTCGTGGGGATGACCCTTCCGATCGCGCGCGATCTGGCGAGCGCGCGGATCCGCGTGATGACGATCGCGCCCGGCTTGTTCAACACGCCGTTGCTCGCCGGACTGCCGGACGAGGCGCGGGCCTCGCTCGGGGCACAGGTGCCGCACCCCGCCCGACTCGGGGATCCGGCCGAGTACGCCGCGCTCGCGGCGCACATCGTTGCCAATCCGATGCTCAACGGAGAGGTCATCCGGCTCGACGGCGCAATCCGGATGGCCCCGCGCTGAGATCAGTGCGCCTTGTGGTAGGCCTCGAGGACGTTGGAGGGGATCCGGCCCCGCTCCGAGATCTTCATGCCCTGCTTCTGGGCCCATTCCCGAATCGCCTGGTTGAGCTCGCGGTCGGTGGTGGGCCGGGACGCGGTCGAGCCACCCGAACGGCGGCGTCCACTCGTGCGACGAGCTGCGGAAATGAAGGGCGCCAGCGCCTCGCGCAACTTGGCACTATTGGCCGCGGACAGGTCGATCTCGTAGGACTTACCCTCGAAGGCGAACTCGATCTGCTCGTCGGCGACGCTGCCGTCCAGGTCGTCGACCAGGGTGACGGTCGTCTGCTTGGCCACTGGTGCTGCCTTTCCGAACTGCTCCGGGTACGCCAGGACGCCCGCAGGGTGGTCATCCGGCGGTGGAGAACGGTGGGAACTGATTTCGCGCACGATGATAAAGGAGCCCGGTGCGCATTGTCGATCCGGGGCCGATCCGTGGGCCGCAGCAGCGGGAATGGGAGCGGGCGGACCGGAATGCGACCGCTCAGCGGCGCCGCCGGGGCGGGCTTCACGCGGATCTCACCGTCCCTCCGGAAGCCGCTCCGGATCCGGATCCCCACCCGTGCAGAACCGTCGCCGTGCGGGCGGTCCCGCCCGGCGAACGAGGGGTGAAAACGCAGTTCGAGATGCGTGGCCCGGCGCGGCGGTATGCGCTCACCGAACCGGCGTTCTCGGGCAGTTCCGGCGGGGCGCGGTTCAGCGGGACGAACCGGCCGACCCCGCGGGCGGTGCGGCGGTGGGCGGAATCGGTGCCGCCTCGTCCGCGGCGGGCTCGGCGGCCGCGGCCTCGTCGGCCGGGCAGACCCATTCGCAGCGGGTGTGGTCCCAGTAGCAGCGCTGGTCGTGCCGGTGCCAGGGCTCGGCGGGGAAGCTCGTGCACATGATCGGTCCCTTCGACGGCCCCCTCCGCGTCGGCAGGGCTCGATCCGACGGCCGCGGGTGTTACCGCGAGCGCCGGCGGCGGGAGATAGTGACGCCATGGATGGGGCAACCGAGCTCTCCTTCGAGCCGCTGACGCCGGTGTCGTACCTGGACCGGGCCGCCGCCGCGCACGGCGACCGGGTCGCCGTCGTCGACGGGGACCTCCGCTTCACCTATGCGGAGCTGCACGAGCGGTGCCGCCGGCTCGCCGGGGCACTGGCGCCCCTCGCGGCGGGCCGCCCGGTGGCGGTGCTGGCGCCGAACACGCACGTGCTGCTGGAGGCGCATTTCGGGGTGCCGTGGGCAGGCGTGCCGCTGGTGGCGATCAACACCCGGCTGGCGGCGGGCGAGGTCGCCTACATCCTCGAGCACGCGCAAGCCGCGGTGCTGGTGCACGACCCGGCCTTCGACGAGCTCGTGAACGAGGCGGTGGCGGGGCTCGCCGCGCCGCCGCGGCGCGTGCGGGCGGGGGAGGACTACGAGGCGCTCCTGGCCGGGGCGACGCCCAGCGCGGTGCGGCCGACCGATGAGCGGGCGTTGTTGTCGATCAACTACACGTCGGGGACGACGGGGCGGCCGAAGGGGGTGATGTACCACCACCGGGGTGCGTACCTGCAGGCGTTGGCGATGGTGGCGCACACGGGGTTGTCGCCGTCGGCGGTGCACCTGTGGACGCTGCCGATGTTCCACTGCAACGGGTGGTGCTTCCCGTGGGCGGTGACCGCGGCCGCGGCCACGCACGTGTGCCTGCCGAAGGTGGATCCCGGCGAGGTGTGGCGGCTCATCCGTGAGGAGGGCGTGACCCACCTGGAGGGCGCGCCCACCGTGCTGTCGATGATCGCCTACGCCGGTGCGGCCGAACCGCTGCCGCGCACGGTCCGGGTGTCCACCGGTGGCGCGCCGCCGACCCCGGCGATCCTGCGGCGGATGGGCGAGCTGGGCTTCGACGTGACGCACCTGTACGGGCTGACCGAGACGTTCGGCCCGGCGATGATCTGCGACTGGCGCCCGGAGTGGAACGACCTCGACCCGGCCGAACAGGCGCGGCTGAAGGCCCGCCAGGGCGTGGGGAACATGATCGCCTGCACCGCTCGCGTGATCGCCGACGACGGGTCCGACGTGCCCGCCGACGGCACGACGATCGGCGAGATCGCGCTGCGCGGCAACAACGTGATGCTGGGCTACTTCAAGGACCCGGAGGCGACCCGGGCGGCCGCGCCGGACGGCTGGTTCCGCACCGGCGACCTGGGGGTGCTGCACCCGGACGGGTACGTGGAGCTGCGCGACCGCAGCAAGGACGTGATCATCTCCGGCGGCGAGAACATCGCCAGTGTCGAGGTGGAGCAGGTGCTCGCCGACCACCCCGCCGTGCTCGAGGCCGCCGTGGTGGCCGCACCCGACGAGAAGTGGGGGGAGGTGCCGGTCGCGTTCGTCACCCTCCACGAGGGGGCGAACGCCACCGCCGAGGAGCTGCAGGAGCACGTGCGCGCCCGGCTGGCCCGGTTCAAGGCGCCGAAGCAGGTGGTGTTCGGCCCCCTGCCCAAGACGTCGACGGGGAAGATCCAGAAGTACGTGCTGCGCCAGCGGACGGCCGCATCGCGGAGATAGTGCCCAACAGGGTTACCCGCGGACACGCTGTGTGAAGAGACACCCCGCAAAAGTGTGGGGAGCGGCGTCCGGCAGAGTGACAGGGTGCCTGTCAGCTCCCCGCCCACCGGCGCAATGGCGTTCCGCCTCGTCGCGATCGCCGAGGCGTGCTCGTGCGCCGGCCAGCGCACCGCAGTCGTGTCCGCCCGCGTCGGCGGCGGCCGGCGACGGCCGGTCGCACCGCCCGCGACCCGTGCCCCGGTCGCCGAGCCGGAGGTCGCCTAGTGCGTGGGCGACAGGGACGCGCCGTCCCCACCCGTGGCAGGCCGCCGCCCGGTGGTCCGGGGCGGGGGCGACCGCCGAAGCCGATGGCCCCCGTCGGTCCCGGGCGCGGTTGGGTCCGCCCGGCGAACTAGTACTACAGCCGGACTTCGTGATCTTGTTCGTGGAGGTGCCGGGAACGTGGCGCGGCCACCGCATGATCATCTCGGGTTGTGTGGACTCAAGACGATGCGGTGGCCGCGGGCCACAGCGTAGAG